>Ga0207675_100004684_pt1 | contig 13171 bp, 11 predicted proteins | sample KBSSwiS42_FD_184305 | JGI IMG/M metagenome (GOLD analysis project Ga0207675, IMG submission 184305) | Switchgrass rhizosphere microbial communities from Kellogg Biological Station, Michigan, USA - KBS Switchgrass S4-2 (SPAdes) (version 2) | ecosystem: Host-associated > Plants > Roots >... | reverse complement strand
CCAATGCAGCGCAGATACCGCTGCCCGGTGAGCTGGACCCCGACCAGAAGGACATGCGAGCGAAACTGGAGAGCCTGTCAGGCGCCGTATTCGACCTTACATACATGCAGGGGCAGGTCATCGACCATCAGAAGACCGTGATTCTTTTACAGTGGGAGATTGGTCAGGGTCAGGACGCCCCGATCCAGCAATGGGCGTCCGCAACGTTGCCTGTTGTGCTTGGCCATCTCGAAATGGCCAAGAATCTTTTGGCGGACCTCGCCGCCCAAAGGCCGCAAGCTTCATCCGCTCCTGCTAGTATGTTCGTTGCTAGTCGTTTGCTTTGCGACGGCACAACTTTCCGCCGCCGACAAAACCAACGGCAAGGCGCAATTCACCATCGATATCCGCGAGCCGGAGATGCTGACGGTCGTGGTCGCGCATCCGCCGCGCTTCGGCGGCAAGGTTGCGTCCTTCGATGCCGCCGAGGCGAAGAAAATTCCGGGCGTCGTCGACGTGAAGCAAATACCTTCGGGCGTCGCGGTCTATGCGCAAGGCATGTGGCCCGCGATCAAGGGCCGCGAGCAATTGCGCATCACCTGGGATGAATCCAAGGCCGAGAAACGCGGCAGCGAGCAGATCATCGAGGAATATCGTGCGCTGGCGCGAAAGCCGGGACTGGTTGCCGGCGCGCATGGCGACGCCGAAGCCGCGCTCAAGCGCGCGGGCAAAGTGATCGAAGCGGAATATGTCTTTCCGTATCTCGCGCATGCGCCGATGGAGCCGCTCGATGCCTATATGCGCTTCGACGGCGAGCGCGTGGTCGCGCGTTTCGGCAGCCAGCTGCAGACCGGCGACCACATGACCATCGCCAAGGTTTTCGGCGTCACACCTGACAAGGTGCAAATCGAGACGATGCTCGCTGGCGGCAGTTTTGGCCGGCGTGCAACGCCCGATTCACATCTTGCAGCCGAAGTCGCGGAAGCTGCCAAGGCGATCGGTCCCAACCGGCCCGTGAAACTTGTCTGGACGCGCGAAGATGATTTGCATGGCGGCTATTACCGGCCGCTCTTCGTGCATCGCCTGCGGGGCGCGGTGGAGAACGGCAAGATTGTCGCCTGGGCCAATACGCTTGTTGGTCAGTCGTTCCTCAAGGGCTCCGCCTTCGAGAGCATGATCAAGGACGGCATCGACGCGACGTCGGTCGAAGGTTCGAAGGAAATTCCCTACGAGGTCGCGGATTTTCGCTGTGAATTGCACACGACCGATGTCGGCGTGCCGACCTTGTGGTGGCGTTCGGTCGGTCACACGCATACCGGCTACGCGGTCGAATGCTTCGTCGACGAATTGCTGCAGGCCGCAGGAAAAGATCCGGTCGCGGGCCGTCTCGCCGCCCGTAATATAGATGTGAGCCATGCCGCCGTTCCCACCGCGCTTGCGCGCACTGCGGGACGCACCAGCGATGATGCGGATGCCATCAGGGTGCTCCGGCGTGGACAGCCCCCACAGACGCATGTTGCGCTTGTTGTCCTCGAACACGCAATCCACGATCTGGGTGTCCATGCTCTTGAGATCGACACCGCCATCAGTGCAGCCACGGAGCGTGAGCTTCTCGAGGACGATGCCCCAGCACAGTCGTCCCGATGTTACGGCATCACCCTGCCAGTACTTCGTGCCCGGTAAACCGTCTTTCCTCCACTTGGCCGGGTCTTTGTCGATGACGGTGGTGGACTTGAGGGGCTTGTAGCCGTCGGAATCAACGGGAGCGTAGAACCGTGCAGACACCCGTGGAACCTTGTTGCCCTGTTTGTCGAGCACATAGCTGCCATCCCCGTTCGTCTTGTAGATCACCTTGCCGTCGGCGTCCCGCTCGTAGGCGAGCCATGGCTTCTCGTAGTGCTGGTCGTGGCAGTTCTGAATCACACCCGAGTAGCCGAAGGCCGCGCCTATGACGCGAACATTGTGTACGGTGTCGGTACGGGACGAGTCGCCCTTGCCGATGGACAGGCCGACTGTGATGTGCCCCTGCATGCGCTGGCTATCGGCCTCGATGCCCTCGATCAGCGCATCCTCGGTGTCGCCATAAAGCCGGAAGATGGACTCCTCAAAGCCGATGGCTCTGATCCGGCGCGCAGTGAAACCGCGAATCGCGCGCTTCAAGCCGTCCGGCTCCAAGTCGTTGTCCATCCACAGCCCCTCCCTCACGTTCGTGAAGTCGATGGTGTCAAGCTCCAACCCGTGGACCGTCCCCAGCACTTGAAACGTCCGGTCGGTGTTCCGAAAGTGGAGATGGCGAAACGACAGGTAATCGGCCCCGCGTTTCAAGCGAAACACGTCATGACCCCCGCCGATCCGACCACGCCCCCACTCGGGGTCCCAGCCGTCCAGAACCGGCCGAGGACGGGAACTGCTGATCACGACCTGGGTCGGCCGGCGCGCCTGATCGACGCCCTGAATCACGCACGGTGAGTCATCGGCGCCGCCGGCAGCAAAGGAGCACGAGAAGCCAGGCCAATCACCCTTGTCGGCCAGCAGGCCGATGTGTCGCCCCGGAGCGACCACCGACGCCAACGCATCCGTCCCCTTGGCATTCTCCGGAGACGACCCCGATCCGTCGCCGGTCGCCTGTGGAAGCATCCAGAGATCGACTTTGACCCTGCCGTCACACGGCTGCGGCTTGACTGCCTTCAGTTCGCGAACACGGGTCCGAAGCGCCTCGATCGGCGTGTCCTTGGCCGCCAGGAGGCCGGCACCAACTCCTACGACAAACGAACGACGAGTCAGCATAAGTCCCCTCAGATTGACCCAAGGAGAATCAACACATCAGACGAATTGCAGCTCCCGTGGGGCCTCATCTTCTTTGCCACCGTTCCCCCGGTCTGGGGCGGTCAGCGGGATCGCGTCGATCTTCTCCCGATGAATGCCAACACGATAGCGGCCCTGCTATAGCCACTCATTTTGCTGTTATGTGGACGTTCACTTTCGCTGCTAGGGGTCCAGGCTCAGGCTCCCAGATGGCTCTTAGGTCCGGTTCACGTCCGACAGCTGACCTGCCGAGCTGGCTCCGGCTCGTCCGGAAGGTGCCAATAGCGGACATTGGACATGATTTGCCTCCTACTCCAACTCGGGTACCGCGGATTCGACGACGGTTTGCTTTTTGGCTGGAATTGGTCGCCCTTGCTCCTAAGGAGCTCTGCTACGGCACCGACAAGTGCTGTTGCTGTCGACTTGGTCAAAGGCGCCTCCCAGCCAGCCCGGCTCTCCGAGGCACGCCCCTTATTCCTTCCGAAGCGCGCTCGCCGCTCCGCCTATTCTGCCGGCACCGCCCGCTCCGCCCCGTGCGGCTTACGCGAAGTCCACAGCGCAATGTAGCCAAGGCCGACGGCGATCGCGATCGGCAAAGCGCCAAACACGATGAAGATCATATCGCCCGGCAGCCGCAGCCACTCGAACAGCCGCGGCCAATCCCCGGCCGTATAAGCGAGGCTGCGCGCATGCCAGTAGCCGTGCTCCAGCACATCGCTCACCTGCAGCACGCCGGAGGGGAACAGGCTGAGCACAATCATCATCGCCAGCCCGATATTAAGGCCGAAGAATCCGCAGCGGACGAATTTCTGCGCCTTTCTCCAAGTTGCCTCGTCGCTCGTCTCGCGCAGAACGAACACCATCAACGCGACGCCCAGCATGCCGAACACGCCCATCATCGCCGCATGGCCATGATTGGGCGTGAGGTTGGTCCCCATCTCGAAATAGCTGACGATCGGCATGTTGATGAGAAAGCCGAAAATGCCAGCGCCGGTGAAGTTCCAAAACCCGACCGCCATCAGGAAATAGGCCGCCCATTTGTGCCGGAATGGTGCGCCGCCTTCGCCCCGCGTCAGCTTGACGAAGTCCCAGGCATCCAGCGTGAGCAAGGTCAGCGGCACCACCTCCATTGCCGAGAAGGCCGAGGACAGGGCCATGTTGAGCTCACTCTGACCGGTGAAATACCAATGGTGCCCGGTGCCGATGAGACCGCCGCCGAATACCAGGATGACATCGAGATAGACGGCGCGTAAAGCGGTGTTGCGGCTGACCAGGCCGAGCTGATGGAAAATGACCGCGACAATGACGGTCACGAACAGCTCGAAGAAGCCCTCGACCCACAGGTGGATGATCCAGAACCGCCAGGTATCGACCACCGTGTAATGGGTGGTGCTGCCGAAGAACAGCGCCGGTAGATAGAAGACGGGAATCGCCGCCGCTGCGATCAGGAAGAAGTTGATGAGGCCGCGCCGTTCGGGATCGCTGCGGGCCGGGGCCAGATTACGCCACAACAGCCAAAACCAGAACACCAAGCCGATGGCGAGCAGCACTTGCCAGGTGCGGCCGATCTCGAGGAATTCCCAACCCTGGTTGCCGAACCAGAACCAGAGGTGGCCGAGCCATTGCAACAGCCCCGCCCATTCGCCCAGCAGGCTGCCCACGGCGACGATGACAATGGCGACGAACAGCGCATTGATGGCGACGCGCTGGCTTGCCGGCGTTCCGCGGCCGAGCATGCCGGCGACGAACAGCGCACCGCCGACATAGGACGTGGCGATCCAGAAGATGGCGAGCTGCAGATGCCAGGTGCGCAGCAGGTTGCTGGGCAGATACTGCGACAAATCGATGCCGTAGAAGTCGCCGGGATCGGCGCGGTAATGAGCAACGCCGCCGCCGATTAGCGCCTGGCCGAGGAACAACAGGGCGGCAACGCCCATGAATTTCACCGTCGCGCGCTGCGCATCCGTGATCGGCAGCGCGGTACTTTGCAGCGGCGCCGTGGCGTGGCCCTGCCAACCGAGATAGTCGAACTTGCCGAAGGCGAGCAGCACCAGCGCGGTGCCGGCAAGCAGGAATATCAGACTAATCGCGCTATAGAGTACCGCGCCTCCGGTCGGGTGATTGCCGGCCAGCGGATCGTACGGAAAGTTGCTGGTATAGGAATGGGTCTTACCCGGCCGCTCCGCGGCCGACGCCCAGGCGGTCCAGGCGAAGAACGCCGTCAATTGCCGCAACTCCTCAGGATCGCTGACTGTCCCGGCAGTAAGGCCGCCATTACTCGCAGGGTCGGCGAAATGCTTGCCCCACGCATCGACCTGATGATTGAAGGAATCAGCGTCTGCTGCACTGAATGTTAGCACGCCGGTCGTGGCATCATAGCGATTCTGCTTCAGGCTAAGCGCAACGCCGCCGTCGATCGCCGCCCGCTCCTGCGCAGTCAGCTCGCCATAGCCGCGGCTGAAGGTTTCGTGCGCAACGTGATCGGCGATGCCAAGCGCCCAATCGTGCAGGTATTGCGCGGAAAAATCCGGGCCGAGATAGCCGCCATGGCCCCAGATCGTGCCGTTGTCCATCAGTCCGTGCTTGAGGAAGACCTGTTGGCCGGCGGCAACATCGGCGCTGGTGAACACGATCGCGCCGGCGGGATCGACGACCTGCGCCGGGATCGGCGGGGCATCCTGATAGGCCTTGATGGTGAGCAGGATCAGAACACCGAAGCCGAAAGCCATGGTGACGATCGACGCGATTTTCCACCAGGGTGACAAATCATCGCCGGATTGGATCCGCGTTGCTGCCATGGCCCTATCTCCGCAAAAAACTTCCGCCCATCAGGTGACTGGTAGTGACAAGGTGAGTCGGGCTGCCAATGTTCAATTTTGAACATGCTGTCTGATCTGTCGCTTAGCCGACCACATCAGCAGCCAAAAAATTGCGACAAGGTGACGTTGCGCGCGTTCTTCGGCCGTTCGGAGCGATTCCTCTTCGGAAGTCGCAGTCGACAAGATTGTATGGGCGCCCCTTCCCGGAGTCTATCGGGCCTAAGGTCCGCTGTGGGTCAAAAGCAGACAAGAGCGGTCTGACGACCAAACGTCCGCTTGTGGCACAAAACGGACGAAGGCGGTCCGACAATCGATGTCCGCTTTGTGCCAGCAGCGGACATGTCAGCACTTTGCGGATGCAGATGGTAGAGGCGCAAGCCCTGATCTCTACTCCGCGGGCGCCGCCGGGCAGAGCGTGGCTTGGTCGCGCATCCGGCGCAGGTGGCGCAGCTTCATGATCAGCACCCAGGTGACGAACGACATCGCCACGACGTTGGCGCCGATCATGGATGGGCTGGCGATGACGATGCCGTAGACCAGCCACAGGCTCTGGCCGGTGACCATCATCAGATACATGGTGAAGGAGACGTCGTCCGCCGAGCGGCGCCGGCGGATGCGCAGGGCCTGCGGCAGGAAGCTGAGGGTCGTCAGAATTGCCGCGATGAAACCGAGCGTTTCAAGCGCCAAGGATCCGGGTTGCATGTCAGTGTCCGAAGGTTCAGTGGGGAAGGGAGCTAGTGCGCCTTGCGCGGCCGCTCCCCATAAGCGAGCTTCTCGATGCGGTAGCGGCACATGGCGTCGTCCACCGTGGACCAGGCCAGCCGCGACCATTCGATCTTGGCGTCATCATAGGATTTGAACGGGCCATGCCATTCCTCGCCGCCGCCGGCGGCGGGCTCATTGAACTTGGAGTCGGCGTAAGGCCCGCCAACCACCCAGTACCAGGGATCGCCCGCATCCTCCTCGATCCGGAAGCGCGCGCAGGCATTGTCGACGGAGCCCCACGCGCAGCGTTGCCATTCGGCCTTCGCCTCTTCATAGGTCTTGAACGGACCGTATTTCTGCTCCGAGCCGCCATCTTGCATGCGGTCGAATCTGGTGTCGGCATAGTTGCCGCCGATCACCCAATAGCGCTTCATGACCAAAATCGGTGTATGTCGATGGTGAATCCCGCGACATATTACGTTAGAAAGCGTTCACGCTCTATGAATATTAGGAATGCCCGCCATCGGCGGTGCTAGGAGGTCGTTTTGCCCAAGCCCTCGCCCAGGCCAACAAATGGGATGACGCCCGCGGATTTCGCGGTGGTTTATGACAAGTTCAAGGCCGCGGTGTCGCGCTACGATTGCGGCAAGTTCTGCTCCCCCTTGAACGACGGCTCGCCGGTCTGCTGCTCGACCAAGCACGCGGTGCCGGTGGTGGACAAGGCCGAGTTCAAGTTCCTGAAGTCGCGCACCGACCTGTGGCACGTGTTCAAGCCGTACGATGCCGCGACCCGGGAGATCGTCGACGAGCTGCACCACACCTGCGCCGCGATCGAGTGCAAGGGCGCGCGCCATTGCGAGCGCGACAACCGCTCGGTCGCCTGCCGCGCCTTTCCGTTTTATCCCTACATCACACGCGAGGGGGATTTCGTCGGCCTCGGCACCTATTGGACGTACGAGGACCGTTGCTGGCTGATCTCCAACATGAAGGTGGTGGAGCAGGATTTCGTGCAGGAGTTCGTCGCCGCCTACGAATACATCTTCACCAAGGACGCGGACGAATACGCGACCATGAAGTCGCATTCAGCCTCCCACCGCCGGGTGTTCAGCCGGCGCGGCATACCCATTCCGCTGATTGGGCGCGAGGGCGGCTTCCTCCAGGTCTTGCCGCGCAGCGGCGGACGCATCCTGCCGCTGCCGGCCGGCCGGCTCCCGAAGTTCGGCGCCTATGTCTCGCAGGCCGCCTACAGCAAGGCGGTCGAGGCCGCCGGTGGGGAAGAGGTCACCTTCACGGCGACCTTCCAGGTCTGACCGGCGGTCAGCGGTCGCAGATCACTTGGTCGACCAGGGCGGCCGGGTTCTCCCGCGCCAGCTTGGGGTCGAGCCCGACATCCAGCAGCAGGTAGTCGCCGGCCTCGGCCAGTCGCGCCAGGTCGGCCTTGGCGCGCCGCCGTTCGCGCCAGCAGGACATCGCCCTGATAATCGACCGGCCCCAGGACGCGAGCGGTGAAAGTCCAGAACCCTGGCTTAACGACGATTGAGAAATAGTCATGGTTAGCGTCCTCTCGCCCCTTGTATTCACCAAATTCTAGGGGGAGGATGCTTGCGTTCAATGCAAGTTAGCGCTCATTCGCTTTACCTGAAATCATGCGAAAACTACCCCGCCTACCGGCTTTGACCGCGATGCGCGCCTTCGAGGCGGCCGCGCGGCTGGGCAGCGTCACGGCCGCCGCGGCCGAGCTCGCCGTCACCCAGGGCGCGATCAGCCGCCAGATCCGCCTGCTGGAGGAGGATCTGCAGCAGCCCCTGTTCCGCCGCCTGCACCGCGGGCTGGAGCTGACCGCCGCGGGCCAGAAGCTCTCCCATTCCCTGACCGACGCGTTCGGCCAGATCGGCTACGCGGTCGCCGACCTCAAGCGGCCGCAGGACGTGGTCACGGTCAAGGCGGTCCCCACCTTCGCCATCCGCTGGCTGCTGCCGCGCCTCGCCGATTTCCGTCGCGCCCACTCCACCATCAAACTGGAGGTCTCCACCGCCTGGCACGGGGTCGAGCTGGACAAGGAGGATTTCGACTGCGGCATCACCGGCTGCGAGCAGCCCAGGACGCCGCAATTCACCTGGGTCGAGCTGGTGAAGGAAGCCATCGTGCCGGTCTGCACGCCGGACTATGCGCGCAAGATGGGCGCGCCCCACAGCGCGGCGGATTTCGGCCGGCACAACCTGCTGCACCCGACGGCTGATCGCTCCGACTGGCGCCGGTGGATGGAGGGGTGGGGTGGTGCGCGGTTCGATGTCTCCCACGGCCAGACCTTCGACACCATCGACCTCGCGATCCGCGCCGCCGAATCCGGCCTTGGCGTTGCCATCGCCGACCTGCCGCTGCTGGCCGACCAGATCGAGCTTGGGCAGCTGGTCACGCCCGTGCCGGTGACCGTTCCGACTGGTTTCTCGAACTGGTTTGTCTGCCGCCCCAACATCGCCGAACGGCCGGCCGTGCGCCTGTTCCGCGACTGGCTGCTGGCCGAATCGAAAAAGGCCAAGGACTGGTCGACCGCCTGGCTGGTGCGCCACCGCCGCCGGACCGTTCACGCGCGCACTGCCGCCAACGCCAACAATCCTTGAGAAGGAAACGCCATGCAACGCCGCCCCCGCCGTGCCCGCGAGCCCGCCAAGCTGGGCGGTGCATGGCTCGCCCGCGGCCCGTTGCGCAATGCGCTGCCGCCGGTCACGCCGCTCAGCCAGGACCAGATCGAGGCGATCCACGATGCCTCGCTGAGAATCCTGGAGGAGATCGGCATCGAGTTCCAGGGCGCCGCCGCCTGCGAAGCCTTCCGCAAGGCCGGCGCGATGGTGGAGGTGAACAGCGGCCTCACGCGCATCCCGCGCGAGGTTGTGATGCAGGCGCTGAAGACCGCGCCTGCCTCGTTCACCTTGACGCCGCGCAATCCCGAGCGAGCCCTGCAGGTCGGCGATAACCACATCTCCTTCAGCCTGGTGGCCGGCCCGCCCAACGTCCATGACTGCATCAACGGCCGCCGCTCCGGCAATCACGCCGACTATGTCTCGCTGATCAAGCTGGCACAGAGCTTCGACATCATCCATTTCGTCGGCAACCAGCCGACCGCGCCGATCGAAATGCCGGTGCGCACGCGCCATCTCGATTGCTACCTCGCCAACATCCTCTATTCCGACCGCGTCTATCACTGCACCGCGATCGGACGCGAACGCGCTCTCGATGGCATCGACATGATGGCGATTTCCCGCGGCCTGACGCGCGACCAGATGGCGGACAGTCCCGGTGTCCTCACCATCATCTCGGTCAACTCGCCGCGCCGTTTCGATGCGGCGATGAGCGATGGCCTGATGGCGATGGCGGAATACAACCAGGCCGTGGTGGTGACGCCCTTCACCCTGATGGGCGCGATGGCGCCGGTCTCATTGGCGGCCGCGCTGACGCAGCAGAATGCCGAGGCGCTTGCTGGCATCACGCTCTCGCAACTGGCGCGGCCGGGATCGCCCGTGGTCTATGGCGCCTTCACCTCCGACGTCGACATGAAGTCCGGCGCGCCCGCCTTCGGCACGCCGGAGAATGCGCGCGCCACGCTCGCCTGCGGGCAGCTGGCGCGCTTCTACAAGCTGCCCTATCGCGCCAGCAATTCCAGCGCCAGCAACGCGGTCGACGCCCAGGCGGCCTATGAATCGCAGATGTCGATCTGGTCGTCCGCCATGGCGCACGCCAACCTCGTCTATCACGGCGCCGGCTGGATGGAGGGCGGATTGACCGCCTCGTTCGAGAAGATCGTGCTCGATGTCGAGATGCTGCAGATGATGGCGGAGACCATCCAGCCGTTCGCCGTCGCGCCCGAGGACATCGCGCTCGACGCCATCGCCTCGGTTCCCCCCGGTGGCCATTTCTTCGGTGCCGCGCACACCTTGGAGCGCTACGAGACCGCCTTCTACCGCCCGCTGCTGTCCGACTGGCGCGCCTATGAAAACTGGCAGATCGCCGGCGCCAAGGACGCCACCCAGCGCGCCACCGCGATCTGGCAACAGGCGCTGGAGCGCTACGAGCAACCGCCGCTCGATCCCGCGATCCAGGAGGCGCTCGACGCGCACGTCGCCAAGCGCAAGGAAACGCTGCGCGACGTCGATCACTGAGCGGTTCGCGCCGGCCTCTCCGCGAACGCCTCATAGATCATCATGTCTTCCTGGCAGAGTTCGCGCAGGCGGTCCTGCACCGCCGCGGGCTGCTGCGCGAAACGCGGATAGGTGGGGTTGTTGCGCGCATGGCCCATGCGCGAGCGGATGCCGTAGCGTTGCTGGATCGCGTGTTGGAATGCATCGAGCTGCTCCAGCGTTCCGACGATCGTGAAGCGCTTCAAATTCTCGATGGCCTGCAAAGCCGCGGCACTTCGCTCCGCCTTGCTGGCGCCGCATCCGAGACGTTTCGCGAAGTCGATGTCGCCGACAAACATCTTGGTGAAGATCATGGCGGCCGACCTGGCAGCATCGGTTTGAAGCCAGTCCTCCAGTTCGCCCTCGATTGCGAAATGTTGACGGGCTTTCTGGTCGCTCTCGAAGTAGAATCGAGACAGTACCCGGCTCGCGGGATTGCGCAGGATGGTGATGAGGTCGAAGTCCTGTTCGTGATCCGTGAATGCCCGGCGGCTATAGGCGAAATGGCCGCAGATGAAGCATGTGTCCCGGCGCTCGACGAAATAAGCCAGGATGGCCTCGCGCTCGCTCGCGGCGGCAACGCCGATATTGTGGGCCGCCGCTTCCGCTGCGATCGGATCAAGCCCGGCGGGCCGCCCGAACTCGGACGCCAACCACCTGCGGACGGATGTTCCGCCGCATTTCGGCGGATGGAAGAATGCGATGCGCCTCGCCGGTTGCGGCGCGTCGTCGACTTGGCCCGGCACGCGCGAGCGGCGCACCAGCTCCAGATCGAACGGCCGCAGTACATGCTCATTCCCTAGGCTGAGCAGCGCACGCAGCATGACACTCTCCCGACCACCTATTGAGCGCGCGGCCGGGAACGGGCGCCAGCAATATTTCGATGAGAAAGACGGTTGGGTCTTATTCTATTCCTATTCCATCAGACCTGCACCGCGCTGAGCCTTTGCCGCAGCCGTGGCGCGGCGAAATCCAGAAAGGCGCGCACCTTGGGCGGGGTCAGGCGCGCCTCGGGGTGCACCAGGCTCACCGGAACTTCGGGCAGCTCGAACGGCCGCAGCACGAGCTTCAGCTTGCCTGCCTTGACCGCGGCCGCGACCTGGTAGGACAGCACACGTGCGACGCCGATGCCCGCGATCGCAGCGTCGATGCCGGCCTCCGCGGTGGTGACCGCCAGCCGAGAGCGGACGGGGACGGCGCGATCCTCGCCGTCGATCCGGTACGACCACCGCTCGGCCGCCGAGAAGTTGGCGGCCGCGATGCAATGATGCTGGATCAGCTCGCCCGGCGCGCGCGGCGAGCCGTTGGCCTTCAGGTACGCCGGCGCCGCGCAGGTCACCAGCTTCACCGCGCCGACCCGCGCGGCGATCAATGAGGAATCGGCCAGATGCGCGATGCGCAGCGCCACGTCGATTCCTTCTTCGATCATGTCCACGACGCGGTCGACCAGCGACAACCGCAGATCGACCTCCGGAAAGGCCTTGAGGAACGCCAGCGCCACCGGCAGCACATGCAGCCGCCCGAACACGATCGGCGCCGTGACGTGCAGCCGCCCCTTCGGCGTCTCATATTCGCCGGCCGCCATGCGCTCGGCAGTCTCGATCTCGCCCAGCAGGCGCCGGCAGGATTCCAGATACGTGCGTCCCGGCTCGGTCAGCACGAACTTGCGCGTGGTGCGCACGACCAGGCTGACGCCGAGATGCTCCTCCAGCTGCGCCAGCTTGCGGCTGACCGTCGGCAGCGGCACTTTCAGCGCTCGCGCCGCCGCCGACAGGCTGCCCGCATCCGCCACCGCAACGAACACCCGCATCGCATCCAGGCGGTCCATGGGATTGTTCCGGAAAATGAGAGACTGGGGCAGCTTCGCATCAATCCGCGATTTGCGGAATAGCTACGCGGCGTAGAGAAACGTCCCCAACAGCACCCAGCGCGCCGCTTTCCTTTCCTGCTTCGGCTTGGCCTGCAGCGGCGTGGTGTAGTGCCAGAAGGGCAGGCGATAGAGCGTCAGGCACCCGCTCTCCGCCACCGGCACCATCTCGGTGAAGTGCCCGCTCTTGGCATAGACCAGGTACTGGTGCGCGATGCCCGGCCCGACCAGGCTCAGGTGGAAGTCGAGATAGCCCTTGGCCGCGCGTTTGATCTCCGGCGTGTGGTCGGTATGCGGGCCGGAATAATCGCCATGCCCATAGCGCAGCACCTGCTGCCCACCCTTGGGATCGAGTTTGCGCCCCAGCACCGCCTCGCCGAACGCGATCATGCTGTCCGACGACAACAGGTCGATCAGCCCCAGCCCCTTTGCGCGCTTCCAGGCGGCGCCGCGGCGGTTCTCCAGATAGGCGGTGCGGCAGCGCACGCTCTTGGGCAGCCAGTCGTCGTAATTCTGCTTCATCTCCCAGATGGTCTCGGGCGGAATCGGCTGATCGAGATCGGTCAGCAGCGCCGACATCTCGCGCTCCAGCGTGCCGCGCAGGCGCTCCGCCTTGGACTTGTCCACCATGCCACTGAGCGCGACGAATCGCCGCCGGGGATCGGCCAGCGCGCCGCACACCTCCGCAGTACCGGCCAGCACGCGCTTGCCCGCACGGGTCAAAAGGTCTTCGAATTCGGTGGGGATCGCAGGTTTCCGCGGCATTGCGCCGGATCATAGGCCGGTTGGCGGGGTGCGGCAAAGCCGATAGGATGCGCTCT
>Ga0207675_100004682_pt1 | contig 13172 bp, 13 predicted proteins | sample KBSSwiS42_FD_184305 | JGI IMG/M metagenome (GOLD analysis project Ga0207675, IMG submission 184305) | Switchgrass rhizosphere microbial communities from Kellogg Biological Station, Michigan, USA - KBS Switchgrass S4-2 (SPAdes) (version 2) | ecosystem: Host-associated > Plants > Roots >... | reverse complement strand
ATTTCTACACGCGACTTCAGCGAACGGTAGCGTTCACTGGTTTCGCGGTTGATCCACTCGGTTTGGGACGTTTCAGCGGTTATGCCAATCGACCTGGCGGATTGTCGCGCGGTGTTGAGATGTCGCTGGACACAACGCCATTAAGGGGAATGTCCCTGCGCGCGACTTACACGTTTACTAATAGCGATCGTCTGGTTCCTTCACAGGGACTTCAACCTGAATATGTAATTCCCAAGCACCTCATTGGGTTTACCTGGAGCCAGAGATATCGGGCATTATTATTGAGTGCCGATGTGAATCACACTGGGTCCTATCTGGCTCCAGTGTTTGAGAATAACTTTCCGTTTCGAATGGCGGAGTTGACGTTCGATGGTTACACGAAGGCAGACTTCTTTGCCAGCTATGAATACAGAATGTCTGAACAGGTAACGATGACGCTGTTTGGTGGAGTTGAAAATTCCTTCAACCAGAAGTACTACGAGAATGGTTTTCTGGCACCCGGAGCGTTGGGCCGAGGAGGGGTTAAGTTCAAGTTCTAAAGATGAAGTCAGTACCATAACGCGGTAGCGTATGGCTCACTTATCCCTAGCAGATGAGCCATGCACTGCCGCGTTGAGGTACTAACCTCATTACGATAATCGCGTCTCTGACAAAGAATCAGGTTGCAAGGTTGGAGAATTCGTGGGCGCATGTGCGTCAACTTATCGAACTCGACCTTGCAACCTGAAAGCGATTTCTAATTACGCTTTGTGAACATCCCGGCGCCAATAAAGATCACACCCAGCAAAGTATGAATAATGTGATCAACTTGCCCTAAATGCAGCGGACCGATTGTCCACATACGTTCACCGGGAGCGCCCAAGGCCAATCCACAAGCTCCAAGACCCAAATAGAGAACGCCAAAAACCAAGGCGAAAGCCCTGGCTCCCGTCAACGATCCAGCAAAACCAAAATAGAGAGCGATGACGCCCGAAACGATGTGAACCACGTTATGTGGCGGCGACAGGTGTGCTCCCAACAATCCCTGATTTGCAAAACCCGCGACTCCCACTAATAAGAAAACGACTCCCAAAATCTTGCAAACGGTCTTTGCCATGATTAGTGTCTATCTCCTCTGTGAAAGGTTTGAAAGAACTGTGCGGTCCCCAACCAACTAAATTGGAAGCCCGCGAAATGTTCCAACCTCGAGGCACGATTAACGCGCCGCATGTATATCAGAGAGCCTTTGCCGTTGCAAAGAAATCCGGGGAATAAAACCACCTCGTTGGCCGTTTGGATTGGGCTTTCTGGCGAGTGCTATACTCCCGTCAGTTCAACTTAACGGAGGCAGGCAACTTGCCTCATCTTTGGCGAACACTCCAACCGACCACTGACCACTTATGACTTGGGAAACAATCATTGGACTTGAGATTCATGCTCAGCTGAGTACCGAATCAAAAATATTCTGTGGCTGCGCGACTCGCTTTGGAGACGAACCAAACGACAACACGTGTCCGGTTTGTCTCGGACTGCCGGGCGCCTTGCCCGTGTTGAATCGCAGAGCCATCGAACTGGGTGCTCGGGCCGCGCTTGCTTTGGGTTTGAAGATAAACCGAACATCGATCTTCGCTCGAAAGAATTACTTCTATCCGGATCTGCCAAAGGGCTACCAGATTTCGCAATACGATCAGCCGTTCTCTGCAAATGGTGAACTAGAGATCATGACCGCTGAACGCGATGACGCTGGACGCCCGATGGAGTGGCGCCCAAAGAAGATCCAGATCACACGACTCCATTTGGAAGAAGATGCCGGCAAGAATGTGCACGAAGGTTTGCCCGACGTCGATAAATACTCCTACATCGATCTTAACCGCGCTGGTGTTCCACTAGCCGAAATAGTCACCGAACCCGATTTTCGTTCTTCATGGGAAGCCTATGATTACGTGAATCACGTGCGACGATCGTTGCAGTGGGTTGGTGCTTCCGAGGCTGACATGGAAAAGGGAAATCTACGCTGTGAGGCAAATGTTTCCGTTAGACGTGTTGGTGATGAAACGTTCGGTACCAAAGTCGAATTGAAGAATCTGAACTCTGTGCGGTTCATGCAGAGAGCGATTGAGTTTGAAGTGGCCCGACATATCAAGACACTCGAGTCTGGCGGCAAGCTGACGCAGGAGACTCGACTCTGGGACGACAAAGCTTTGGAAACGCGGGTGATGCGTTCAAAGGAAGACGCCCACGATTATCGTTACTTTCCCGAACCGGATCTGGCGCCGCTTATTGTTACAGAGGAGTTTATCGAACGAGTGCGGGGCGAGATGCCGGAGTTACCGGAAGCGCGACGCAACCGATTCATGGAGCAGTACAGTCTGTCGTTCGCCGATGCTTCACAGCTAGTTTCAGATCGCTCGCTCGCAGACTATTACGAAGCTACCGCTGAAGCTTCAGGTAATCCGCGCGCGGCGGCGAACTGGATTCGTTCGGAACTTCTGCGTGAACTCGAAGCCGGTAACTTGTCTGCTGCCGAATCACCTGTCGTAGCAAATGAACTTGGCGTACTCATCAGGCTAATCGATGAGGAAAAGATAAGCGGCAAACAAGCCAAAGATGTTCTCGTTGAGATGTTCAAGACAGGGAAGGGCGCCGAAGCAGTAGTACAGGAGAAGGGGCTTGTTCAGGTTAGCGATACCGGCGAAATCGATAGCTTGATTGATGAAGTCATCGCCGCGAATCCGGATCAACTGGCGAACTATCGTTCTGGCAAAGAAACACTGTTTGGGTTCTTTGTGGGCCAGGTAATCAAGGCTTCGAAAGGCAAGGCGAATCCCAAGATTGTTAACGAACGACTACGTGCCAAGCTGATGGCGTAATTGAGATCAATGAACTTAAGCGGGAAGACGGCGATCGTCACGGGTGGCACGAAGGGAATCGGCAAGGCTATCGCGGAGTCATTGGCCCGGGCTGAGGCCAACGTTGTCGTAAGCGCGCGAACGTCTGGAGATGTTCAATTAGCCATTGCTGAACTCACACGAATAGCCCCCGGTCGCGTTGCTGGTTTTCCGTGTGACGTTCGTAGTCATGAACAGGTCCGATCGTTATTTCAGAACACCATCGACACTTTTCAAAACGTTGATATCCTCGTCAACAATGCCGGCATTGGAATCTTTGCTTCTGTCGAGGACATGTCTCCCGAAGAGTTCCGCGCGGTGATTGAAACCAATCTAGTCAGTGTCTATTACTGTTGTCATGAAGCAATACCGCTAATGAAGAGGCGCGGTGGCGGCTACATCTTCAACATTTCTTCGCTCGCTGGCGCCAACGCCCACCCTCGCATGGCTGCCTACAACGCTTCGAAGTTTGGTCTTAACGGATTTAGTGAAGCACTCATGCAGGAAGTCAGACACGACGGCATCAAGGTCAGCTACATCATGCCAGGTTCTGTGAACACCGAGTTTGGTGGCGATGAACCAAGTGATGCCAAAAGTTGGCAACTACAGCCGGAAGACGTCGCGCATGTAGTGATGGACTTGCTCAACTACCCGGAGCGAGCACTTCCGAGTAGGGTTGAAATTAGACCAACCAAACCACCCAAGAAATGATGATGAAATGTCCGATAAGCTTTAGCTTGTCGTGATAATCAAACGGGTTTCTCAGTGCTCAAAACGACAAGCTAAAGCATATCGGACATTCAATGAGAGCAGTCGTTCAACGCGTCACACGTGCAAGCGTCACTGTCGATTCTGAAATAGTCGGCGAGATCGGTAGCGGTCTCGTCGTTCTCTTGGGTATTGCAGCAGATGATACACAGGCTGACGCCGACTATCTGGCGCAGAAAATCGTGGCTCTCAGAATCTTTGATGACACTGACGGCAAAATGAATGTTTCACTGACAGACTCTGGCGGAGCGTTGCTGGTGGTTTCGCAGTTTACTCTTTACGGAGATGTTCGACGCGGCTTGCGTCCATCATGGAGTGACGCAGCTCCGCCCGAAATCGCTGAGCCGCTCTATGAATACTTTGTGAAGAAGGGGAGGGAATTAGTTGAGAAGGTCGAAACAGGGAGCTTCCGCAAGATGATGCTCGTTGAACTTGTCAACGACGGGCCTGTAACGTTGATGTTGGATAGCAGAAAGCAGTTTTAAATTAGATCATGTCTTCGGTCGATTTCGAGCCCTCTTCCAACTCAAATCGATCGCGATCACGTTTCTCTATTTTATCGATAAACTCAAGTTCCTCGTTGTCTTCGTAACTGACTCCCATTGCCATTGCGTTTTCTTCTACTAACGATTGATCCGGTGTAGGGTTGTCGCCGGCCACTGTTTCTGAACCGCTTTCGTTCACATCTTCCCAATTCGCATCCAGATCGCCACCCGCATCTCGAGGTGATGCTGCCGTGTTGTTTCTCAAACGGTGCGCCAACAACTCAGGATCTTTTGGCGCTCGAGAGATTTCCTCTTCCATAAACTCTTCAATGTCGGGATCCGGAACATAGTCAGGATTGTTCGCCAGGTATGAGAACTCCTCTGCATGTTTTTTCGGCATAAAAGCCTCCTCACTCCTTGATGTATGGCGGGGAAAGATCGACGACTCAGATCCAGTTTAGATAACACTCTGCGATCTGAAGCGACTCTTCTTTTTGGGGGGAACTCGGTAGGTGAACTATAACAAATGCGATCAAAAGCAGCCAACGAATAGTCTCATTCTAATGTGCGTAATGGATAAAGTTAGCTTGCTTGACGATTGATGAGGTGGACTTTACACTTCAATTTGAACCACACACGACACACTTCATCGCTAGAGACGAATTCGATTTGTCTCATTTTCCGGGAAAGGATTTAAGCACTTCTATGCCAGATGGTCCGTTCGGTTCTTTGCAAACATTCGCTTCAGGTTCCGGCGTTGCGGGTAAATTTTATTCTTTGCCGCAACTTGAAAAGAGTGGCGTTGGCCCGATTTCGCGCTTGCCGATCAGTATTCGAATTGTTCTAGAGTCGGTTCTTCGCAACTGTGACGGGGAAAAAATAACGGAAGCCAACGTTAAGGCTCTCGCCAACTGGCAACCAAATGCTCAACGGGTTGAGGAGATCCCCTTTGTGGTCGCGCGCGTTCTGTTGCAGGACTTTACTGGCGTGCCTTTACTTGTGGATCTTGCAGCTATGCGCTCCGCCGTTGCGCGCCTCAATAAGAACACCGCCATAATTGAACCGCTCGTTCCCGTTGATTTAGTGATTGACCATTCGGTGCAGGTCGACTTCTCCAGTACAAAAGACGCGCTCGACAAGAACATGGAGATGGAGTTCAAGCGCAACCGGTCGCGCTACCAGTTCTTGAAGTGGGGCACGCAAGGCTTTGATGGTTTTCGCGTGATTCCGCCAGGAATTGGAATCTGTCATCAGGTGAATCTGGAGTACCTCGCCAAGAATGTTTGGGAAAAAGAAGTCTATTTTCCCGATACCCTGGTGGGAACAGATTCGCATACGACGATGATCAATGGCCTGGGTATCGTTGGTTGGGGCGTTGGCGGAATTGAAGCCGAGGCAGCAATGTTGGGCCAGCCAGTGTATTTCCTCACGCCCGATGTTGTCGGCGTCAATCTCACTGGAACTCTCGAAGAAGGTGTTACAGCGACAGATTTGGTTCTGCGTGTGACGGAGATGATGCGTGCGGCAAAGGTCGTGGGAAAGTTTGTTGAGTTTCACGGCGAAGGCGCAGCAAGTTTGCCAGTAACTGATCGGGCCACGATTGCGAACATGGCGCCGGAGTATGGCGCGACGATGGGCTTTTTCCCAATCGATGAAGAGACTTGTCAATACTTGCTGGCAACCGGCAGAACACCAGAACACGTAGACCTTGTTCGCAGTTATTACAAAGCACAGGGAATGTTTGGCATTCCCAAAAAAGGCGAATGTGACTATAGCGTCGTTTTCGATCTCGACCTCGCGACGATTCGTCCAAGTGTTGCAGGTCCCAAGCGTCCACAGGATCGGATCGAACTAACCAACTTAAAAGAACAATTCAACCAGTTGATGCTGAAGCCTGCGAAGGAAGGAGGCTATGGTAAGACGGAAGATGAGCTTTGGACTCGCTACCATGTGAAGATCGGCGAGGATCGGCAGTTGGTGGTTGCCGGAGGTGGTGAACAAAGCACTGACGCGATTCCGGCAACAGTGGCCGGTGATGGTTCAACACAAGCGACGAGTGTCTGGAGTGAGACGGAAATGGTCAACAATCGTCCGACACCCGATCTCGTTGATAGTATTCCTGAAGATGAGTTCCCGAGTGGTGATGAGTTGCTTGGACACGGAGACGTGTTGATAGCGGCGATTACGTCCTGCACTAATACGTCGAATCCCAGCGTCATGCTTGCTGCTGGCCTGCTTGCCAAGAAAGCAGTTGAGCGTGGATTGTCTGTTAGTCGAAAAGTAAAAAATTCGCTTGCCCCGGGATCGAGAGTGGTGACCGAGTATTTGGAAAAAACCGGGCTGCAACCTTACCTGAATCAACTAGGCTTCAATCTCGTCGGATACGGCTGTACCACTTGTATCGGAAACTCCGGTCCACTCGATCCCTCCATCGAACAGGTAGTAAATGAGCGAGACGTTATTGCCGCATCGGTTTTGTCTGGCAACCGCAATTTCGAAGCTCGCGTCCATCAAAGCATCAAGGCCAACTTCTTGATGAGTCCACCACTCGTCGTCGCATTTGCACTGGCTGGTCGCATCGACGTCGACATGTCTTCTGAACCGCTTGGAACTGGTAAGAACGGCGAAGAAGTTTATTTGAAGGATATCTGGCCCAGCTTGCACGAGGTTAACGAAGTGATACGGGCCGCGTTTGATCCTCAAACGTATCAGAGTCTCTACAGCAACTTTGCGGATCAGAACCCGCTGTGGAACGAGATTCCAACGACAACCGGAAACGTCTATCAGTGGGAATCAGAATCAACCTACATTCGCGAGCCTCCTTACTTCGATAACTTCAAAAGCGGGCTGGAAACAATCTCCGAGATTAAGGGCGCACGGCCGCTCGCGATTTTCGGCGACTCAGTCACCACCGACCACATCAGTCCTGCGGGCGCGATAAAACCTTCATCACCTGCCGGCCTGTATTTGCAGCAGCGTGGCGTCGATATCAAAGACTTCAATAGTTACGGGGCACGGCGTGGCAATCACGAGGTAATGGTGCGCGGCACTTTCGCCAACGTGCGAATTAAGAACCTCATGGTTCCAGGTGTTGAAGGTGGTGTCACAATTCACCAGCCTGATGGAGAGCGCACGAGTATTTACGACTCCGCAATGAAGTATCAGGAAGCCGGGACACCGCTGATAATCCTCGCGGGGCAGGAATACGGAACCGGGAGTTCTCGAGACTGGGCTGCTAAAGGAACGAGTTTGCTGGGAGTGAAAGCCGTCGTCGCACAAAGCTTCGAACGTATTCATCGCAGCAATCTCGTGGGTATGGGTGTTCTTCCTTGTCAGTTCAAGGGTGACACAAACGCTGCTTCGTTAGGTCTGGACGGAACTGAAACTTTCGATCTCGTGGGGATCTCCGCGGGCATTCGACCGTCGCAGGATCTGACGCTTCTGATTCATCGGGCGAATGGTGCGACTGACGAAATCACAATTACTTTGAGAATCGATACACCGATCGAAGTTGACTATTACAAGCACGGCGGCATTCTGCCGTACGTGTTGCGGCAGTTGCTTTCGGGAACAACGGATTTCTAGAGCGGAAGAATCGGCGGCTTTTGCCGCATCCTTTGCGGAATGCCTCTTGGCTTTCCGAATAGGGACTAATTATGACCGGCGTGGGGCTGAGCCTCACGTTGATATTTGGAAGATGCTGATCGGTAAGCCAGAGGCTTACAGCACGGAAGGCGGCAAAGCCGCTCACAACAAGGAACACTACATGTCATCTGCACAACCAGTTGAGAACAACACTCCACAGAAATATCAGCTCTTCATCGACGGACAATGGGTCGACGCTGAATCAGGTAAGACTTTCACAACACCAAATCCAGCCACCGGCGAAACACTCGCGGAAGTTGCCGAGGCCGACAAGGCCGACATCGACAAAGCTGTCGTCGCTGCTCGCAAAGCCTTCGAGGGAAAGTGGTCGAAGATAAGTGCGCGTGACCGCGGACGTCTTCTCTACAAACTCTCCCAACTAATTGAAGAACATTCGACAGAGCTTGCTGCTTTGGAGACCGCCGACAACGGCAAACCGATCAAGGAATCGATGTACGTCGATCTTCCTCAAGTTGTAGAGAACTTCGAATACTTTGCAGGTTGGGCCACAAAGATCGAAGGTGAAACGATTCCCGTCCCGGGAAAAATGTTCAACTACACGCTAAGAGAACCAATCGGCGTTTGCGGTCAGATCATACCGTGGAATTTTCCATTGTTGATGGCCGCCTGGAAACTTGCACCGGCGCTCGCCGCCGGAAATACCGTTGTGCTCAAGCCGGCAGAACAAACTCCGGTTGGTGCGATGGAACTTGCGAAGTTGATTCAGGAAGCTGGTTTCCCTGAAGGCGTCGTTAATGTTGTGCCGGGTTATGGTGAAACTGCCGGTGCCGCCTTGGCCTCACATCCAGGCATCGACAAAGTTGCTTTCACTGGTTCCACAGAAGTTGGCAAGTTAATCGCTAAAGCTGCGGCTAACAATTTGACTAAGGTATCGCTCGAACTTGGTGGTAAGGCGCCGAACATCGTCTTTGCTGATTCAAACATGGATCAGGCTGTAGCAGGCGCCATGATGGGAATCTTCTACAACCAGGGTCAGGTTTGTTGTGCGGGCTCACGTCTGTTTGTTGAAGAGACAGTGAAGGACGAATTCCTTTCGAAGTTGTCGGAGCGGGCGGAACGCATTGCGGTTGGTGATCCGATGGACAAAGGAACCCAGATGGGGCCGCAAGTTTCGGAAGAACAACTGAATCGAATCAAAGGCTATGTTGACATTGCCAGGAACGAGGGAGCGTCGGTTATAAGTGGAGGCTCATCGCCAAACCTGGATGAGAAGTTTCAGAAAGGCTACTTCTTCCGACCAACGATCTTCGCAGATGTGAATAACAAAATGCGCGTGGCGCAGGAAGAAATATTTGGGCCCGTTGTATCGGTGATTAGCTTCAAGGACGAAGACGATCTACTCAAGCAAGCGAACGATACGATTTACGGACTATCGGCGGGCATTTGGACGCAAGACATCACGCGTGCCCATCGTTTTGCCCAGGAGATCAAAGCGGGCGTAATTTGGATCAATACCTACAACATGTTTAATGCAGCGTCTCCTTTTGGTGGTTACAAACAGTCCGGCTATGGGCGTGAAATGGGTCGTCACGCGTTGGACCTGTACACGCAGGTGAAAAGCGTTTGGGTTGATCTTTCCGGCCGGCCAATTGGATGGTTTGGAAAGTAGTGAGCTAGCCACAGATAGTCACGGATAACACGGATCAGAAATGAGTTCTTATTTGATTTGTGTTTATCTGTCGAATCTGTGGCAAGTTCGGCTGGTGCTCGTTTTTGCAGGCATCGCGTTAACGCGTAGTGTCATCCCTATAACTCTCCCACGATGAACGCCACACATTTAAGGAGACACTATGCTAGCAATCAGAAAGATCGCTGCCCTTGCGGTCGTTCTTGGTGGGACGCTTTTGATGACCGCCTGTCCCAGTCAGACCAACATCTCAAAGATCAATTCAGATCCGGGTCGATTTAGAGGTAAAGAGGTCGGAATAGTTGGTCGGGTAACCGATAGCTATGGAGTATTGGGAAATGGTGCCTACGAGATCGACGACGGGACCGGAAGGATTTGGGTTGCAACACGTCGAGGGATTCCTTCGCGTGGAACCGAGATCGGAACCAAGGGTTACGTTCACAACGGCTTTAGTTTTGGTGGTAGGAGTTACGGCACCGTCGTAGAAGAAACCGATCGTCGAACTAGAGGAAGATAACGATTCCCTGGTCGCCCAATGTCAGTTCTCCCCCTGAATGCAAAGCGCGCCAAACAGCCAACGCGTCGTAGTCGAGCTTCTCGATCGAGAGTTCGTGTATCTAATTGATCGACTGCGCTCTCTCACGCAGTCAGTGCCCACGGATCTGCTTTATAAGCAACCACCTTCTGTAACTGTCGGCGAGAACATTCTTAAAAGCGCAGGCGTAGTAGAACAGACGTTTGGCGGCATCACTACAAATCTCTGGGACGACCCGTTCGAATGGACATTACCAGAGGCTCTTTCAACGCCTGGCCATATTCTTGAATACCTGTCAGAAGTTGAGGCTACTAAAGTTAGAGCGTTCGCCAGTCTGACTAGTGATGATGTTCTTTTCAAGTTAATCGCGCTTCCCTCGGGCGAAAGCTGTAGACTTCTTGAGTTATTAATGCAAACTTTGGTTCGAGCAGCTGATTATCGTGGTCAGGCAGCCGCAACGCTTAAAATGCTTTCCGATGTGAGTGCTAGCGGGTTTATTATCTAGCTAGCCCTATTAGCCCCTGTTAGTGAGGAACAATCTCAATGTTTTGCCCGCAATGCGGTCAGCAGCAACTCCCAGGCGTCGTAAGATTCTGTTCGCGGTGTGGTTTCCCCCTCGATGGTGTAATGCAGTTGCTGGCCAGTGGTGGAATGATGCCCATGTATCGCGAACCTGAGGGACCAAAGGTAGAGTCGGCCCGCAGGAGAGGTGTTAAGCAAGGCGGAATGCTTTTTCTTTTGGGTGCGATTGTTGTTCCGATCCTGGGTCTTTTTGCCGGTTACTTCAATGGCGCATTCCCGGAAATTCTGGCTGGACTCGCCGCCATAATCTGTTTTATCGGCGGACCGCTCAGGATGTTATTTGCCGCACTGTTTGAGGAAGGAGCTCCACCACGCGTTACGTTTGGAACCCGGCCTTATGTCTCACCACCGATTTCATCGCCGCAGCAATTTGGACCTCCGACGCATAATGCAGCGTTGCCACCACCACCGGCGCAATCTGCATTGGGCTGGCGAAGGCCGAACACCGCTGAGCTTGTGAATCCTCCCAGTGTGACGGAAAACACCACGCGCCTGCTCGACAAAGAAGACCGCACGGGAAATCAGTAAGTGTCAGACTCTTATCCGTACCCTCCGAAAGAATTCCACGTGTTTGGACTGTCGAAACAGGGGACCCAGAGTTGTCGTCAACACTAGCGGAAGAACTGTCCGAACGGATTAGTCGCGAAGGTAAGATTACTTTTCATGATTGGATGAATGCGGCTCTCTATCATCCGACCCTCGGCTACTACAATCGTTCCGATCTGAAGCGTTGGGGAAGAGAAGGCGACTACCGTACGAGTCCTGAGCGTAGCGAACTATTCGCCGCAACCTTTGCGCGTTACTTCGTCAATTTATATGAGCGAATGGGTCGGCCGGCAAAGTTCACCATCGTTGAAATGGGTGCGGGCAATGGAAAGTTTGCAGCCGGCGTTCTCGGCAAACTACAAAAGGATTTTCGGTTCGTATTCGACATCCTGCATTATGTCGTCGTGGAAGCCAGTGACGATGCGACGCAAAGCACCGCCGAAGAACTAAATGGATTTCATGGTCACGTACATTTTGTCGATTCATCAGACATTCCCGTGATCCAATCAGGGATTGTTTTTTCAAATGAACTACTTGATGCTTTTGCTGTCCACCGTGTCAAATCTATCGAGGGTCAACTCAAAGAACTCTACGTTGGTCTGAACGCGAGCGGGCAGTTTGTTTGGCTAGCTGATGACCTGTCGTCAGAAGAAGTTCGGCGTTATTGTGATGCGAATCTGCCGACGCTGTTGGACGGACAGGTAGTAGAAGTAAATTTGTCAATTGAGGGCTGGCTTCAGCAGTTAGCTGAGAGGTTTGTCAGCGGTTACCTGGTATCCGTCGATTACGGTGCTGAGGCGAATGTTCTGTACAACGCATCTGTGCGACGCGAAGGAACGCTCAGGGCGTTTAGTCGTCACGAATTTGTCGACGATGTGCTGTCAGCGCCAGGTGAATACGACATCACGAGTACGGTCAATTGGACTCACGTCAAAGCTGAAGGTGAGAAGCGGGGTTTTGCAGTAGACGAGTTTGCGCCGCTTGATAAGTTTTTAATGAACGTCGGAGTCCTGGACGAACTCGAGCGTGGTTTGAACATGGCGGTAAACGAGGGCGCGCGATCCAGTCTGACTACAGCCGCACGAGAGATGATCTTACCGGGTGGCATGGCGTCAAGTTTTCAAGTGCTGGTCCAGAGAAAAATATCCGAATGAGTGGCCAATTCCAACTTATCGACGTTTCTCACACGATCGACGACGGCATGATCACCTACAAGGGGCTGCCCGGTCCCGTTATTACCGATCACCTCTCACGCGAAGACTCGAGAAAGGTTTATGCGCCTGGTACGGAGTTTCACATTGGCAAGCTCGAAATGGTGGCGAATACCGGCACTTATATCGACAGTCCGTTTCACCGTTATCCAGACGGCGCAGATCTCGCCGCTCTTGATCTTTATTCACTGGCGAATCTTGATGGTCTGGTCGTAAGGCAGACTGCCAGGGATGTACGTGAAATAGGAGTGAGCGCAATTCGTGAACTGGACGTTAAGGGCAAAGCGGTCTTGTTTCAAACCGACTGGGACTTGCACTGGCGAACTGACAACTACTGGAATGGGAAACATCCCTACCTTAGCGAAGCGACGGCCCAGATACTGGCTGAATCGGGTGCAGCGTTGGTCGGAATTGATTCATACAACATCGACAATACCGAGACAGGTACTCGCCCTGCGCATTCGATTCTTCTTCGCCACAATATTCCGATTGTCGAACATCTTTGTGGTCTGCGGGAGCTTCCAGACAGTGGTTTCAACTTCTTCGCTGTCCCCGTGAAGGTTCGTAAGTTTGGCACATTTCCCGTACGCGCGTTCGCGTTGCTGAATGTCCGATAAGCTTTAGCTTGTCGTGAATTGAGGCTTGGGCGTCTCTCAATTTGTACCAGGCGCTCATCAATGCGTCATGCACATTTGGACAGCGACAAGCTAAAAGAGCCACTTGCGAAAGTCAGGAGTCGTTATCAGATCAGTATGCGGGAGTCAGTGGAACGCTCTCATTCTCCCCAAGCTTCAGCTTGGGGTTATGGCGGCGCTCAATACGCAGGAACCGTTTCAACGGTTTACCTGGAGTGTATGATCCGGACGCAATGAAAACTTTGCGGTG
>Ga0207675_100004680_pt1 | contig 13174 bp, 12 predicted proteins | sample KBSSwiS42_FD_184305 | JGI IMG/M metagenome (GOLD analysis project Ga0207675, IMG submission 184305) | Switchgrass rhizosphere microbial communities from Kellogg Biological Station, Michigan, USA - KBS Switchgrass S4-2 (SPAdes) (version 2) | ecosystem: Host-associated > Plants > Roots >... | reverse complement strand
ACCGGTCTCTTCCATGAGTAGTTTGTCGATGTCGCGCAGCAGCGCGCCGCCGCCGGTGAGCACGATGCCGCGCTCGGCCACGTCCGCACCGAGCTCCGGAGGAGTCTGCTCGAGCGCCTGCTTGACGGCGCCGACGATGCCCTGCAGCGGTTCCTGCAGCGCTTCGAGGATTTCGTTCGAGTTGAGCGTGAAGCTGCGCGGCACGCCCTCGGAGAGGTTGCGGCCCTTGACCGACAGCTCGCGCACCTGCTGGCCCGGATACGCGGCGCCGATCTCGATCTTGATGCGCTCCGCGGTGGCTTCGCCGATGAGGATGCCGTAGTTGCGGCGCACGTAGTTCATGATGGCTTCGTCGAAGCGGTCGCCGCCGATGCGCGCGCTGGCCGCGTACACGATGCCGTTCAGCGAGAGCACCGCGACTTCCGAGGTGCCGCCGCCGATGTCGAGCACCATCGAGCCGCGCGCCTCGTTCACGGGAAGTCCCGCGCCGACCGCCGCCGCCATGGGCTCACTAACTATCTGCACGCTGCGCGCGCCGGCGCCTTCGGCCGACTCCTTGATGGCGCGGCGTTCGACCTGCGTCGAGCCGATGGGCACGCACACCAGTACGCGGGGCGAGGGCTTGAGCACGCGATTGCCGTGCACCTTGCCGATGAAGTACTGCAGCATCTTCTCGGTGTAGGTGAAGTCGGCGATCACGCCGTCCTTCATCGGTCGAACCGCGTTGATGTGACCGGGCGTGCGGCCGAGCATGTTCTTGGCCTCGGCGCCGACGGCGACGATGACCTTGCCACGACCGCCCTGGTCGTCCTGCACCGCGACAACGGACGGCTCATTGAGCACGATGCCCTTGTCGCGGACATAAATGAGGGTATTGGCCGTTCCCAAGTCGATCGAAAGATCGCTCGAGAAGTAGCCGCGCAAGCGTTTAAACATTGGGAGCAGCCAAGCGAAGCGTTAAAAAGCGCAGGCAATTTAACAATCTGCAGCACGGCCCACAAGGCAGCAGGTATGATTCCGCGCACACTTTTCATACCTTTTGATTGAGTTTCCGATGAGCCTCAACCGCGATCAGATCAACTCCATCGCGCACCTCGCGCGCCTTTCGCTGACCGAAGCCGAGGTGCCCGTCTACCAGGACAGCCTGTCGAAGATCGTGGATCTCGTCGGGCAACTCGATGCCGCGCCCACCACGGGCGTGGAACCCATGGCTCATCCGCTCCCGGGCCTGGCCCAGCGCATGCGACCCGATGTCGTGACCGAAAAGGACCAACACGAGCTCTACCAACGCAATGCTCCGCAAGTCGAAGCCGCGCTGTATCTCGTCCCCAAGGTCATCGAATAGGGTTTTTCTCAGCCAATGCACACCTCGACGCTTGCCGAGCTCGCGCGAAAGCTGCGAGCCAAAGAATTTTCCGTGACGGAGCTCACGAAGGCCTTCTTGCGCCGGATCGAAGCCGCGCAGCCCGGGCTCAATGCCTTCATTACCGTGACTTCGGAGTCGGCCCTCGCTCAAGCTGCCGCCAGTGACCGGGCGCTCGCGGCAGGCTCGGCCGGTCCTTTGACCGGTTTACCCTTGGCACACAAGGATATTTTCTGCACCCGCGGGGTCCGGACCAGCTGCGGCTCGCGCATGCTGGACAACTTCGTGTCGCCATATGACGCCACCGTCGTCGAAAAACTGGATGCGTCGGGCATGGTGACGCTGGGCAAGACCAACATGGACGAGTTCGCCATGGGGTCTTCGAACGAAACCAGCTGGTACGGGCCGGTCAAGAACCCGTGGGACCTGAAGCTGGTGCCCGGCGGCTCGTCGGGAGGATCGGCCGCGGCGGTCGCCGCGCGCATCGCGACCATCGCCACCGCCACGGACACCGGCGGCTCCATCCGCCAGCCGGCGTCGCTGTGCGGCGTAACCGGGATCAAACCCACCTACGGCCGGGTGTCGCGCTTCGGCATGATCGCCTTCGCCTCCAGCCTCGACCAGGGCGGTCTGATCTCGCAGACCGCCGAGGACGCCGCAATGGTGCTGCAGGCCATGGCCGGCTTCGATCCGCGCGATTCCACCAGCGTGGATGCGCCGGTACCTAACTATGTGGCCGAGCTGGACAAACCGCTCGCGGGTCTCAGGATCGGGCTCATCAAGGAGTTCTTCGACAAGGGCCTGGATGCCTCGGTCGAGAAGTGCATCCGCGAGGCTCTCAAGGTCTACGAGAAGCTCGGCGCGAAGCTCGTGGAAGTCAAACTACCGGCGCTGCCGCTGTCGGTGCCGACCTATTACGTGGTCGCGCCGGCCGAGTGTTCGTCCAACCTGGCGCGTTTCGATGGGGTGCGTTACGGCTACCGGGCCAAGGATCCGAAGGACCTGATGGATCTTTACAAGCGCTCGCGCGGCGAGGGCTTCGGCGCCGAGGTCAAGCGGCGCATCATGACCGGCACGTACGTGTTGTCGGCGGGTTATTACGACGCCTACTACCTCAAGGCGCAGCGCGTAAGGCAGTTGATCAACCAGGACTTCAAGCGCGCCTTCGGTGAAGTCGACGTGCTCATGGGGCCCACCGCGCCGGACGTGGCCTTCAGCATCGGCGCCAAGGCTTCAGACCCGATCCAGATGTATCTCAATGACATCTACACGATAGGTGCAAATCTGGCGGGAGTTCCCGCCATGTCCATTCCCTGCGGATTCGTGCGCGACCTGCCCGTGGGCCTGCAGATCTGCGGGCCGCACTTCGCGGAGGCGAAGCTGCTCAACGTGGCGCATGCCTTCCAGAAGGAAACCGACTGGCACAAGCGCATTCCCGCCGCCTTCCAGAAGGAGGTGCTGTCGTGAGCAACAACACTGCAGGCTGGGAAACCGTCATCGGTCTCGAGATCCACGCGCAACTCGCGACCCAGTCCAAGATCTTCTCGGGCAGCGCCACCGCGTACGGCGCGAATCCGAATTCGCAGGCCAACCTCGTGGACCTGGCGTACCCGGGCGTGTTGCCGGTGCTCAACCAGGAAGCCGTCCGGATGGCGGTGAAATTCGGGCTTGCCGTCGATGCGGCCGTGGCCGAGCGGTCGGTGTTCGCGCGCAAGAATTACTTCTACCCGGACCTGCCCAAGGGATACCAGATCAGCCAGTACGAGCTGCCGGTGGTGGGCAAAGGGCATCTCGACATCGTGCTCGACGATGGCACGAAGAAGCGCATCGGCATCACGCGCGCGCATCTCGAGGAGGACGCGGGCAAGTCGCTGCACGAGGGGCTGCCGAAACAGTCCGGCATCGACCTGAATCGCGCCGGAACGCCGCTGGTGGAGATCGTCTCCGAGCCGGACATGCGTTCTGCGAAGGAGGCCGTGGCTTACCTCAAGAAGGTGCACACGCTGGTGCGTTATCTCGAGATCTGCGACGGCAACATGCAGGAAGGCTCGTTCCGCTGCGACGCCAACGTGTCCGTGCGCCGCGTGGGAGCGGAGAAGTTCGGTACCCGCGCCGAGATCAAGAACATCAACTCGTTCCGCTTCGTCGAGAAGGCCATCAACTACGAAGTCGCACGGCAGATCGACGTGCTCGAAGGCGGCGGAAAGGTCGTGCAGGAGACGCGGCTCTACGACCCCGACAAGGGCGAGACGCGTTCCATGCGTTCGAAAGAAGAGGCCAACGACTACCGCTACTTCCCGGATCCGGACCTGCTGCCGGTGGAGCTGGATGCCGCCTTCATCGAGGCGGTGCGCAAGACGCTGCCCGAGCTGCCGGACCAGAAGGCGGCGCGTTTCGTCGCGACGCTGGGTCTGTCCGAATACGACGCGGGCGTGCTGACCTCCTCGAAGGAGCTGGCCGCGTACTACGAGGAAGTCGCCAAACTACTGGCTGGAGGCCCAAATCTTTCGAACAATACACCTTCGAAGGACTTGGCCAAGCTGGCTGCCAACTGGGTGGCCGGGTCACTGGCGGCTGCGCTCAACGAGAACAACCTGGAAATCACCGAGTCCAGGATCGATGCACGGCGATTCGCCGGGCTGCTCAGCCGCATCGTCGACAACACGATCTCGGGCAAGATCGCCAAGGACGTGTTCGAGGCCATGTGGGCCGAGGGCAAGGACGCCGATGCCATCATCGAATCTAAGGGCCTGAAGCAGATCACCGACACCGGCGCCATCGAGAAGGCCATCGACGAAGTCATGGCGAAGAATCCGGGGCAGCTCGCCGATTACCGCTCGGGCAAGGACAAGCTGTTCGGCTTCTTCGTCGGCCAGGTCATGAAGGCCACCGGCGGCAAGGCGAACCCGGCCCAGCTCAACGAGCTCCTCAAGAAGAAGTTAGCAGGTTGAAGTGTGTGCCGGCGAACTGGCGCGAATTGATCGAGACGGCCAATGACTGCGGTTCCTGACGGTTCCGACCGGGTACGCCGCTTCGTTCTCGAACGGCATCCCATTCGCGGCCACTCCGCGCGGCTCACGCGCGCCTGGCTGGAGTTGCGTGAGCACCAGGACTATCCACCCGCCGTGGAGTCGCTGCTGGGCGAGGCGGTGGTCGCGTCGGTGTTGCTCGCGGCGACGCTCAAGTTCGATGGCACGCTGACGCTGCAGTTGCAGGGCAAGGGCCTGGTGAACCTGCTGGTCGCGCAATGCACCCACGATTTCAAGGTGCGCGGCATGGCGCGCCACGACCCCATTCCGGATGATGCGGATTTCGGCGCGCTGACCGGCGAGGGGCAGATCGTGGTCACGGTCGAAGCCAAGGATCGTGCGTCGAACTACCAGGGCGTCGTGCCCATCACCGGCAAGTCCATCGCCGAATGCCTCGAGGCCTATTTCATCCAGTCCGAGCAGTTGCCGACTCGCGTGGCGCTGGCGTCGACGCCCGGCGTGGTCTCGGGGATGCTGCTGCAAAGGATCCCGGGCGAGGGCGGCAAGCAGGCGCCGGTGGATCCGGCCGCCCTCGAAGCCGCCTGGATGAAGGCTGATCACGCCATGCTCGGACTCACGCCGACGGCTCTGGTCAGCGACGACGTCGAGCAGCGGCTGGTGCGCATGTTCGGCGACGACCAGGTGCGGGTGTTCAGCGGCCACGACGTGAAGTTCGAATGCCGCTGCTCGCGCGAGCGCGTGGCCAACGTGCTGCGTTCTCTGGGCGTGGAGGAGGTGCGCAGCGTCATCGTGGAGCAGGGCTCCGTCACGGTGACCTGCGAGTTCTGCCAGAAGCCCTACAAGTTCGATCCCATCGACGCGGAGCAGTTGTTCGCCGACGCGTCACCTCGTGGCAGCAGCTCGATCAATTGATCGCGGCAGGGGGTTCCCAATGCATTCACTCTCGCGTCGTTCCTTCGTCAAGCACGCCTGCGCGGCCACCTGCGCCTGCGGCGCGTCGTTTTCTTTCAGCGCCCCCACTGCCAGTCTCACGCCCCGTTGGCGTCAGGTCCCGCGCGACGCCGTGCAGATTACGGCGGGCCCGCTGCTGACGCAGTTCAACGATCAGCAGCGCCTGTATCTCGGACTCGACGACGACTCATTGCTGAAACCGTTCCGCCAGCGCGCGGGACAACCGGCGCCGGGCGCGGACATGGGCGGCTGGTACGACGTTTCCACCGATTTCCACGTGGACCCAAAGGACTGGAGTACGGCGAACTGGCATGGATTCATCCCGGGCCACAGCTTCGGCCAGTACGTCTCGGCCCTGGCGCGCGGCTACGCGGCCACGCGCGACGCGGCCACGCGGCGCAAGGTGAGTGCGCTGGTATCGAAGTTCGCCGCGGCGATCTCGCCAAAATTTTTCGACGACTACACGCTGCCGGCGTACACCTTCGACAAGTCGGTGGTCGGGCTGGTCGACGCCTTCCAATTCGCGGACGTCACCGAGGCGCGCGACGCTCTCGCGCGGCTCACGGACGCGGCGCTGCCCTATCTTCCACAGAAGGCGGAGACCGGAGACGAGCGGCGCGCGCGGCCGTATCACACCGAGGCGCAGCTCTGGGACGAGCCATACACGCTGCCGGAAAACCTGTTCCTGGCCGCGGGACTCGGAATGGGCGAGCGGTACGGGCCGATGGCGATGCGTTACCTGCAGGACGGGCCGCTGTTCGATCCACTGGCCGAGGGACGCAGCCCATTCAAGGGCAAACACGCCTACAGCCACGTGAATGCGCTGAGCTCGGCGGCCCGGGCATTTCTCTCGACCGGCAACGAGAAATACCTGAAGGCGGCGGGCAATGGCTTCGACTTCGTCAAGGCGCAGTCCTGGGCCACCGGGGGCTGGGGAGCGAACGAGACTCTGCTGGCCGCAGACGACACGCACACTCTGTTCGACAGGCTGAGCAACACGCACAACTCCTTCGAGACGCCGTGCGGTGCCTACGCGCACTTCAAGATCACGCGCACGCTGCTGCAGATCTCCGGCGACCAGAGTTATGGCGACAGCATGGAGCGTGTGCTCTACAACACGATCCTGGGCGCGCTGCCGACCAAGCAGAACGGCGAGACGTTCTACTACGCCGACTACAACCAGCGCGCGCGCAAGTTCTATCGCCCGGAGCCCTGGCCCTGCTGTTCGGGCACGTTCGCGCAGCTCGCGGCCGACTATGGCATCAGCGCCTATCTGCTCGATGGCACCGCGCCGACCCTGCTCGTGAACCTGTACGTCCCGTCGCGAGTCACTGTGCCGCTGAACGGCGAGAAGGTCACGATCACCCAGGCAACCGACTATCCAGCCGGCAACACCAGCCGCTTCACCATCGATGTCGCGCGCCCCACGACCTTCGGCATCGAGCTGCGCATTCCGGCGTGGGCCGGTCCGGCGACGCGGGTAAAACAGAATGGAAAACCGCTGCGCCCGGGTGAAGCGTCGCGGGTCGTACGCAGGCAATGGAAGCGCGGTGACGTGCTCGAGATCGAGTTCGACATGTCGCCGCGCCTCGAGCCGCTCAATGCCGCGCATCCCGAGATGGTCGCGCTGCTCGTCGGCCCGCGGGTGCTGTTCCCCGTCGAAGCGCCGGACGAGCCGGTGACGCGGACCGAGCTGCTCTCGGCGCGTCCGAAGTCGCCGGACGAGTGGATAGCCCGTACTTCCGCCGGCGATCTGCGCCTGAAGCCGTTTGCGGCCATCACAACCGAGAACTATCGGCTGTACAGCCAATTGCGTTCCGGCTGATTTCTTCAACCGGTCGCGGCGGCGAGCAGGCTCTCCGGATAAGAAGGCTGCTCGATGAAGTCGCCGCGCAGGATGCGCAGCGCGAGGATTTCCTGGTGAATCTCCGCCGAGGTGCGGATACCGATACGGCGCATCACCGGCAGCGGCGGATAGAGTCCCGCGAACGCGTGCAGCACGAGGAAACCTGCGACCGCAAACGGCAATGCCAGGAATCTCCTGTCGATCGCGACGCCGAGCGTCAAACCCAGCAAGGACACCGAGCCCGCGTGCATTTCGATGGTGCGCTCGATGTCCCATTCGCGCTCGAGCTCACCGATACGCCGTGTGAGCGTCGCGTCATCAGCACCGATGAAACGCGCGATGTTGTGCAGCGTTCGCCCCTGGATGCGGTCGTTGCTCGTCGCGGTGGTACGCGCGGGTACGCGCGCGTCGGTGGCAGGAAGAAAATGGTCGTTCATGCGCCAATTCTCGACTGCGCGGCTGCAACGTCACTGTCGGAACGCGCCGCAGGGGCTGTAGGTGGGCGGCGCGCCCGGCCGCCCGGGCGGTCATTTCCGGCGTGGCCCCGCGTGCGGCGGCTCGGTCGGGTTCTCGAGCTCATCCAGGTAGCTCGCGCCACCGAGTCCGCGCATCTGCCCCAGGATCCGGTCGCGCTGCATCTCCACGTAGGGTGAAGGATCGTTGGCGCGCATGCGCACCGGGTTCGGCAACACCGCCGCGAGCGTCGCGGCTTCCCAGCGATCGAGCCGCGCGGCGGGTTTGTGCCAGAAGCGCTGCGCGGCGGCTTCCACGCCGTAGATGCCGTCGCCGAACTGCGCGATGTTCAGGTACACCTCGAGGATGCGCTCCTTCGGCCAGGTGAGCTCGATCAGCATCGTGAAGTACGCCTCGAGCCCCTTGCGGAAGTAGCTGCGGCCGGACCACAGGAACAGGTTCTTCGCCACCTGCTGCGAGATGGTGCTGCCGCCGTGCACGCTCGGCCGCTTGCGCGAACCCTGCCGCTCGTTGTGTCGGATCGCCTCGCGGATCGACTTGAAATCGAAGCCCACGTGGAACGGGAACAGCTGGTCTTCGCTGGCGATCACGGCCACCGCCGCGTGCGGCGAGATCTGCTCGAGGTCCGCCCAGCGATAGTCGGTGTGGTAGTTAGCCTTGCCGGCCCGGCTGGCGTCGAGCGCCGCGTCCAGCATGAAGGCGCTGTACCAGGGATCCATCCAGCGCATGGCGACCACGGGCAGTGCGGTCGCGAGGAACGCGGCGACCACGACGATGATGGACCATCGCGCCAGCCGCCGCCGCCAGGTCTTCGCCACGTTACTGTTTGGACGATGCCTTCGTGATCACCACGTCGGCGGCCGGCACGTTCTGGTGCCCGGCGCGATTGGTAGTCGCGACCTTGGCGATCTTGTCGATGACGTCCATGCCGGCGGTGACCTTTCCAAAGACCGCGTAGCCGTAGTTGGCGGGACCGGTGTGGTCGAGGAAATTGTTGTCCACCAGGTTCACGAAGAACTGCGCCGTGGCGCTGTCGACCACGTTGGTGCGCGCCATCGAGAGCGTGCCGCGCAGGTTCTTCAGGCCGTTGGTCGCCTCGTTCTTGATGGGGGACTTGGTCTTCTTCTGCTTCATGCCGGGCTCGAAGCCGCCGCCCTGGATCATGAAACCGGGAATGACGCGATGAAAGATCAGGCCGTCGAAGAAACCGTCGTCGACGTAATCCTGGAAATTCTTCGCCGAGATCGGCGCTTCTTTCTCGAACAGCTCGACTTCGAAATTGCCGAGCGACGTTTCGAACACTACTGACACTGTGATTACCTCGGCCAACAACCTTCGGTGACGCGCTCGTGGCCGGCGAGATCGCGGTGCGAGGTTACGTGAGTGAAGCCTCGCGCCACAAGCGCATCGCGCAACGCCGCACCCTGGGTTGCGCCATGTTCCAGGAACAGCCAGCCGCCCGGGACGAGGTGCCCCGGGGCCCCATTAATAAGAGTCGCCAGGGCGCTCATGCCGTCGCCTCCCGGCGTGAGCGCCTCGTGCGGCTCGTGGGCCAGGCCGTCACCGCCCAGCGCCGGGTCGTCCGCGGCGATGTAAGGCGGGTTGCTGACGATGGCCTCGAAACGGCGTGCGCCGAGCGGCGCGTACCAGTCGCCGGCCAGCCATTCGATCCGGTCCGCCACGAGCCGAGCGCCGTTGCGACGGGCGACGGCGAGCGCATCGCCGGAGCGATCGCTGCCGAGCACGGACCACGCCGGCCTTTCGAGGGCAAGCGAGATGGCAATCGCGCCCGATCCCGTGCCGAGGTCGGCGACGCGGGCCGGCGTGGCGTCGAGCCTCTGGAGCACGCGCTCGACCAGCAGCTCGGTTTCCGGGCGCGGCACCAGCACGGCCGGTGTGACCTCGAAATCCAGCGACCAGAATTCGCGCCGTCCCAGAAGATAGGCCACCGGCTCGCCGGCCGCCCGGCGCGCGCACGCGGCATTGAAACGTGCCGCGACGTCTCCGGGGACCGGTTCTTTCGCGCGCGCCAGCAACGCCGCACGCGAGCGCTGCCATGCGGCTGCGAGCAGGATTTCCGCGTCGCGCCGCGCGATGCGGCGCTCCGCCTGGCTCAAGAGTTGTTCGCTGTGCATTTCACCGATGATGCCCGACCCGGGGCGCGCATCGGTATCATGCTGTCATGGTCGGACTGTTACCGCTGCCGCGGCCGCTCATGACGGGCGAAGTGCTCGATGCCGCAAACCGGCTGTTTCGGGCCGGTCTGTGGCGCTGCATGCCGTATTCGGCCCTGGTGGTCCTGGTGCTGGAATTCCCGATCCTGATCGACCTGTTCCTCGGCGGCGATTTCGCCGGATTCGGGACCCGGGGTCGCTATGTCGTATTCGCGGTATCGGTGCTGCTGGGTGTGGCCCTGCTCGGCGTGGTGGCGCTGCGACTCGGTGAAATTTCGCGCGGCTTGAAGCCGCGCTTTCGCATCGAGGTGCTGACCGTTCTGCGGCGCTGGCCCGGTGCCACGATTGCAACGCTGGGCGCGCTGCTATTCCCCGTTCTGCTGTACCTGGTCGCTTCGCAAATCAGCCCGTTCCTTCCAAGTGCGCTGATTTTCGTCATCGGCGTGCTGCTGATCTGGCCGACCGCGCTGCTGGCGGTGGCGCTGCCCGCGTTCTGGTGCGGACAGCTCGGTCCGTTCGCGGCCATCGCCGAAGCGGTGCGAATTTCGCGGCGTCGCTCCTGGCGCATGGCGGGCGCAATCCTGGCATCGGCGTGCCTGGTGATGGTGTTTTATGCGCTCGCGGCCCTGGTCGTCGGAGTGATCTTGCCCATGTTCGGTCGCGCCGATCTGTACCTGCTTTCCACCATCCGCTCGATGATGTCGCTGGTGGTGGGAATCTTCGGTGTGCCGTTCATCGTCGCCATGCTCATCGTGGCCTACGAGGATCTCAAGTTGCGCGATCTCGAAAGACGCGGGGCGGCGCCGTGAGGCGCGCTTTGGTGTGGGCCTTGCTGGGATGCGCGCCCTGGCTGCCCGCGATCGCCGCGGCCGACGACGACGCGGGGCTGAACGCGATCGATGCCTGTCGCGCGCGCCTGGATCCGCGCGTCGACATCGGTATCGAGCGGGTGAGCCGGCGCTGTCCGGAGCTCCTGCCGGCCCTCGAAAGCGCCCCGTGGCGCGACCTTTTGCCGAAGACGCTGGGCGAGCGGCGCGAAGACCTCACCTCGGAATCCCTGCGTGCGCTCGCCGAGCTGGTGCGGCACGCCTCCGATCCCGGGGCCGAGAGTCTCGCGCCGGATCGCGAAGCGCTGGCGCCGGTGCTTGCGGAGCTCGGCGAGCGGGGCAAGCAGGGTGCGACACGTTGGGAGCGCTTCACGCGCTGGCTCAAGGAGAAATACACCCAGCACAACAAGAAAGGTGAAGACCTGTCATGGCTCGAGAAGCTCGCGCGCCAGCTCAGGACCAGCGAGGGCCTGGCGCGCGCCATCACGTTGCTGGGCTACGTCCTGGTGATCGGCCTGGTGCTGTTCGTGATCTGGTCGGAACTGCGCGCGGCCGGATTGCTGGGCGGCACGCGCCGTCAGCAGGGTCGCGCCAGTCCGGCTGCCGAATGGCGTCGCCGACTGATGCTCACCGATGTGTTCGCCGCGCCGCTGGCCGAACGGCCGGGAATGCTGCTCAGGTTGTTAGGGGAGGCGCTGTCGCGCGCGCAGCGGCTGCCGCCCGCCGACGGCCTGACCGCCGCCGCGCTGGTGCAACGGGCGCGCCTCGATGCCGAAGAGGAGCGCGCGGCACTGGCGCGCGTCGCCGTGACGGCAGAGCGAGTGCGTTACGCGCCGCAGGCGCCCGGTGACGAAACCATCGAAGGCGCCGTGAGCGCGGCGCGCGAACTGCTGGGCAAGTTCGCGCCGAGGGGACGGCGCTGATGCGTGAGCGCCTCGTCACGTTGTTGCTCGCGATGGCGGCGCTCGCGGCCTTCTACGCGCTGTGGCTGCGGCCGATGCCGTCGCTCGACGCGGACGCGGGCATCCCGCGGCCCACCACGGCCGAACGGCGCGGCAGCGGCTACGCCGGGGTGTTCGAATGGCTGGAGCGCACCGGCGTCGACGCGCGCTCCTGGCGTGAGCGATATACCGGACTCACCGACACCGATCTGCCGCCGCGCGGCAACCTCATGATCCTGACGCTGCCCGGCGTGGAATCCTTCCGCAGCGAAGAATTCGGCGCGCTCGACAAGTGGCTGCGGCGCGGCAATACGCTCCTGATCAACGCCGCCCTGGTGGACCAGCCGAATTTCGGCGCCGGTCGCGAGCCGGAAGTCGTCACCGAGGTGGAGTCGTTGACGTCGATCGAGTTCGAGGACCGCAAGACCCGCGAAGCCCGCCTCGACGACACGCCGCTGGCGCAACGCGTGCGCGAGGCCGATGCGCGCGATGCGAAAAAAGGCGCCGAGTCCGAAACCGATGCGGAAGAGGGCGGTGCCGACGACACGCCCTCGTTCAACAAGAACTTCGACGTGCCGGAAAAGATCCAGCTCGAGGCCACGGGGCCACACGTGCTGCTGGCCGGCGTGCGGACGCTGGGACTGGAAACCGATTTCGAATCGCGCGACTGGTCGTTGCGCCTGCCGTACGACAACTTCGTGCTGACGCTGGCGCGCGGCCCCAACGGGGAAGGCGCGCTGTTCGAGCAGCGCGTCGGTGCGGGACGGATCCTGTTGTCCGCCGGCGGCACCTTGTTCACCAACCGCGCGCTCGCCAACGATGACAACGCGCGCCTGCTGGCCAACATCGTCAGCGTGACCGTGGCGGACGGCGGTGCGGTGTTGTTCGACGATCTGCGCCAGGGACTCTCGGCGAGTTACGACCCGCAGCGTTTCTACACGGATCCGCGTCTCTACAAGACCGTGTTCGTCCTGCTGGGACTGTGGCTGGCGTGGGTGCTGGGCGGGACCCGGCTGCGCGCGCCGCCCATCGAGGTGCACGATCCGTCCGAGGCCGAGCTGGTGCGCAGTTCCGGCGGACTCATCGCGCGTACCGTGGCGTCCTGGCACACCGCGAGCGCGATGTTCGAACATTTCTTCCTGGCCGTGGCGCGAGCGGTGCGCGGCGCGGATCGCGCCGCGCAATGGACATGGCTCGAACGCCACGCGGGCATCCTGCCGCAGGAACTCGACCAGCTCAAAAAATGGTACGCGGCTGCGCATGCCATGCAGGAGGTGCCGCTGGTGCCACTGCGCAATCTTCTCGATCAACTGGAACGACGGCTGAAATCATGAATACGACGGTCGCAACTTTCGAACAATCCGTGCAACGCGAGCTGGCGCGAGTCATCGTCGGCGCCGAGGACGTCATCCGTGCGCTGTGCATAGCACTGATCGCGCGTGGCCACGTGCTGGTGCAGGGACCTCCCGGCCTCGGCAAGACGCTGCTGGCGAAGACGCTGGCGCGCGTGCTCGGCGGCGAGTTCAAGCGCGTGCAGGGCACGGCCGATCTCATGCCCACGGACATCGTCGGCACACACGTGTTCGATTCCTCGAAGAACGAATTCGT
>Ga0207675_100004679_pt1 | contig 13176 bp, 12 predicted proteins | sample KBSSwiS42_FD_184305 | JGI IMG/M metagenome (GOLD analysis project Ga0207675, IMG submission 184305) | Switchgrass rhizosphere microbial communities from Kellogg Biological Station, Michigan, USA - KBS Switchgrass S4-2 (SPAdes) (version 2) | ecosystem: Host-associated > Plants > Roots >... | reverse complement strand
CGTCAGCGGCTTGGACCAGAACGAGCTCGCTGACATCCGTAATCAGGAGATCGGCTTCATCTTTCAGAGCTTCAACTTGTTGCCGCGTGCGAACGCGCTGAAGAACGTCATGCAGCCGCTGATCTACCGCGGTTTGAGCTTCGCGGAGCGCAAGGCCGAGGCCGAGCGCGTGCTCGAGCGCGTCGGTCTCGCCGACCGCGCGGATCACCTGCCGAACCAGCTCTCGGGCGGTCAGCGCCAGCGGGTCGCGATCGCGCGCGCGCTCGTCACGAATCCGTCGATCCTGCTCGCCGACGAGCCGACCGGTAATCTCGATTCGCAGACGAGCATCGAGATCCTCGCCTTGTTCGACGAGTTGCACAGAGACGGACAAACGATCATCGTCGTGACGCACGAGCCCGATGTCGCCGCCCACGGCCAGCGCATCGTGCGCCTGAAGGATGGCAAAGTCCTGGAGGACAGGCGCAATGAGCGCGGCCGCACCGAGCACTGAGCGCCGCGGGCCGCGAGGGCGGCCTGTGATCAAGACGCGGTACCCCGTGTGGTTCGCGGCCAGCGAGGGCGCGCGGGCGGCGCTCGCGTCGATTCGCGCGCATGGCTTCCGGAGCTTTCTCACGACGCTCGGCATCGTGATCGGCGTGGCCTCGGTCATCGCGATGATCTCGATCATCCAGGGGCTCAGCGCCATGATCGGCGAGCAGTTCGCGGGCCTCGGCGCGAACGGCGTCACGGTGCAGGCGGTCACGACCTATGAGGCGTATCTAGCGGGCCGCATTGCCCGGCTCACCGAGGACGACTACAACCTCATTCGCTATCGCGTCGATGGCCTCGAGTCGATCACGCCGATCATGCAGACGCAGGGGCAAGTCCGTTCCGGCTCGAAGACGACGCCGACGCAGGTCATCGGCTCGACGTACGCGTATCAGGAGGTCGGCCAGTACTACACGACGCGCGGCCGCTTCATCTCCGACAGCGACAACGAGACGCGCCGGCGCGTCGCCGTCATCGGCGAGCAACTGCGAGCCGACTTGTCGTTGCCGGAGAACCCGCTCGGCGAGTACATCCAGTTCAACGGCGAATGGCTCAGGGTCACCGGCCTGCTCGAGGAGAAGGGCGAGATCTTCGGCCAGAGTCAGGACAACCTGCTCATCATCCCGTTCAACACGCTCGCGAGCTTGCAAGGCAATCAACGCCAGCGCGACCTGTTCATTCGGCTCACGATCCGGGACTTGAGCGAGCTCGACACCGTCAGCGCGTCGATCGGGCGGCTCTTGCGCAACTCGCACAACTTGGGAAAGGACGACGAGGACGACTTCCGCGTCCAGTCGGCGCAGCAGCTTCAGGAGACCGTCGAAGGAATTCTGAACACCGTCACCGTCGTCATGAGCGGCATCGTCAGCATCTCGCTGCTCGTCGGCGGCATCGGCATCATGAACATCATGCTGGTCTCGGTGACGGAGCGGACGCGCGAGATCGGCATCTGCAAGGCGATCGGCGCGAAGCGCCATCACATCCTGCTGCAATTCCTGCTCGAGGCGCTCGTGCTCTGCCTGTTCGGCGGCTTGATCGGCCTCGCGTTCGGCTACGCGATCGGCGCGCTCGCGGCGTCGTTCATTCCGGGCTTCCCGCCCGCGTACACGCCGTGGTGGGCCGTTGCGCTCGCGCTGGGATTTTCGGGGGCAGTCGGCGTCGTGTTCGGCATCCTGCCGGCCGCGAAGGCCGCGAACCTGGACCCGATCGCGTCGCTGCGCTACGAGTAGCTAGAAGACGGGATACCAGACGCCGCGCGCCATCATGATCGCCATCAGGATGATCACGAGGATCAGCGTGAGCTCGACATGGATCAGCATGCGGACTTTCCGCCGCGTGCCGGCGTCGAAGTCGGGCGCGCGTTGCTCGCGCAACGCTTTGCGCCAGCCCATGAACTTCAGCGTCGGATAGATCGACAGCAACCCAACGGCGATGAACAGCGTGAGCTTCACGAGGAACGGCCCGCTCGAGAAGTAATACATCGAGCCTTTTTCGGTATGGAACACGCGCACGAAGCCGACGACGAGCAGCACGAGCGCCGCGATGCCGTAGGCCCTATCCATGCGAAGCACGCTGCGCGCGGATTGAATTGTGAGGTCGTTGCGTAGCACGACGAGCTCGACCATCAACGCGCCGACGACGACGAACGCCGCCAGGTGATGAACGAACGCGGCGGTGATCGTCGCGGTCACTGCGTCGGCGGCGTGTCGATGAGCACGATGAACCAGCCGTCGGGATCGCGCACGACGCCGACCTTCAGCGACCGGTTGCCCGCGGGAAGATCGAGCGGCTTGCCGCCCGTCGAGATGAACGTGCCGCCGGCTTGAACTAGCGCCGCGGCTGCCGCGTCGATGTCGGCGACGCGCAGCTGTATTCGCGTCGCGCCGGGGTCTGCGATGTCGGGCGGTGCGGGGCGCCGAGCTCCCTTGAACTCGATGAGCTCGACCGGAAGGCCCGACGTCGGCACGATGAGCTGCGTGTAGCGCCACTGTGTGCTCGCGGGGACTCCGAGCGAGTCGGCAACGGGCGGCGAGGTTTGGGGATTGATCGGAACGACGCCGCCTTGGAGGCCGAGCGCGTCGCGGTACAGCGCGACGGCGCGATCGAGGTTCTCGACGGTGTGCCGCACCCGGACGTTGCGGATGTCGCCGGTGCCCCGCTGCGTCGGAGGCGGGTTATCCGGTTGCAGTAGCTGGACGAAGTGCCCGGCCGGATCTTTGACGACGACGGCTCGCAGCCCCGCCTCCTTGATGGCTACGGGGTTGCCGCTGCTCGTGACTACGGGAGCGCCGAGAGCCTTTACTCGTGCAAGCGTCTGGTCGATGTCGCGCACGACGACGGCGAGCATGACCGAGCCGGGGTCGCGCATCGTCAGGTTGAGCCGATCTCCGCCGGCGGCCGAGATCTCGATGATCTCGACGCCGCCCTGAATGCCGGGCGCGCGCCCGATCTGGTAACGCAGCTTCGCATCGGGCAAGCCGAACATCGCGCGTAACTGCGGGTTCGCGTCTGCGTTGGCGGGCTCGCCCATGAACTCGAAGCCGATGCCGTCGCGGTAAAACCTGATCGCCTCTTCGAGGTTCGCGACGATCGGGCTGTAGAAATTCCCCGAGCCGACGACGAGGCCGGTAGGCGCAGGCCCTGATGGCGCCGGCGGAGTGGCCGCAGGTTGCGCATGGACGGCGCCGGTTGCGAAAGCGAATGCGAGAACGACCGCGAGCTTGTTCATCTCGATCCCCCTGTGGCCGTCCGCAATCTAGCCCCACGCGAGGATCGCAGCAAGCGAGTACGCGCGTTGCGTTGTGCGGCGTTCGGATCTTCGCCCGATGGACTGCGTGGCGTTGCTGGCCAAGGCCGGGTGATTGCGCTGCTCACGCCGAAGCTCGTACGCTGTCCGCGGTTGACTGGAGGGTGTGCGATGCGATCCAGAGCGACTGTTGCCACGCTTGTCACCGGCGCGTTGTGCGTCGCGGTTCTAGCATTGCGCTTCATGCCCTGGTCCGACGCACCGCCGGGGGCACACGTCCGCGACGTTCCTCTGCCTGCCGGCGAGGCCAACGACGTCTCGTACGATCGCGCGCAGGAGGCTGCCAACGTAGAAGTCGTCGTCGCCACACCGCCGCTCCAGAATGGACGAGGAAGCATGCTGCGGGATGCGCCGTTGCGACGCGACTCACCGAAGACTCACGCATCGCCAGCGTGGACGACGGCCGCGCGCGCGGTTCCGCTCCCAACCAGAGGAATGCAAGAAATCGACAGCGCCTTTGCCGCTGAGCCTGTCGATCCGCTCTGGGCGCCTGCCAGGGAAGCTGAGATGTTAGGCGAGATTGCGCAGACGACTGGTCTTCAGGTGAGAACACTACAAGTCGAATGCAGAACGACCAAGTGCCGAGTCCAAATAGCGCAAAGTGTACCGGTGCCCGACCGAGCAAGCGGGTTTGTTCCGCAGGCGATCTATTACAAGTTGTTCGATCGCCTCGGTTACCAAGGAGCGGCGCGCTACCCGATAGTGATTACCCCTGACGGGGCGGGGACAGCGACCTGGGTGGCCTACGTTGCACGAGCGAACGCCGCTGAGGTGTTCGCGGAACGGTTACGTGACATAGCACGGATAAATTGCGGAGTAGTTGCGACGCTAACCAAGGGTTGCGGGCACTAGAGAGACGTAACGCAGTCTCGGCGTCACACGCAAAGTTAAGCAGCTTTTCCGAGATGGTCGTTCCCGGGGGACACTAGCCGCCGAGCGCTTGCTTCAGCCCCACGACGAGCTGACGCAGCGTGCCGCCGAGCAGCGCGAGCTCGGCGTCGAGGCGCGCGAGCGGATCCCCTGCGACTTCCGGTCCTTCGGCCGCTTCGTCGGCGGCTTCGTCGAGGCCGACGAGCTTCAACTTGCCAAGCGCGCCTTTGGAATCCAGCACGGCCGAGAGAGCGCCGTCGAAGTGGATGCCGAGGTGCGTGAGCTCCATGCCGTCCTTGACGCAGCGGCGCACGTTGGCGTGCGTGAGATCGATCTCGCTCCAGCGGACGTAGCCTTTGGCTTCCGCGCGGTCGCGCATGCGCGCCTCGCGTCCGAGCGCGAACTTCGGCGGCGGATCGCCGGCGAACACGCGGCCCAGCACGCTCTCGATCGGCCGCGCGAACGTCAGCGGCTCTGCGTCGAGCTTGCCGAGCGCGGTGCGCAGCAGCTCGAGGAACCGCTCGGCGCGCTGTTCCGACGCCGTGCCGACGGCGAGCACGCTCTCGTTCAACAGGAATAGCGCCGTCGTGCGGTCCGATTTCAGCAGCGCCTTCGGCAGCAGCTCGTCGCGCGTCTGCTCCTTCAACTTGCGTTTCGTGCGGCGGCCGGGCTCCTCCTGCATGCGCTGGCGATATTCGGCGAGGCGCACGTCGAGCGCTTCGTTGACTGCGGCCGTCGGCAGCACGCGCGTCTGATTGCGCAGCCGCAAGAGATCCGCGCCCGCGACGCGGCGCGCGAGTGGCGCGTCCTCGGTGCCCGTCGGCGGCTCGAAGCCCGAGCTGCGCTCGGTGTAGGAGCCGCACGGCTTGAACGCCGCTGCGGCAAGCTTCTCGGATAGAGCTTGCTCGGAGTCGGGCCACAGGCTCGACACGGAATAGAAACGAACGCTGCGAAACATCGGCGGGTTCTTCCAAGGGGGCGCGCAGTATCGCGATTCGGGCCGCCGCTGTCGATACGCGCGTCAGCCTCGCGTGGCTGCCGCGCCGCGGCCGTCGATTTTCTTCAGCGCGTACAACGCGCTCGCGACGACGCCGGCCGCGGCGGTCAGCGCCGCGCCTGTGAGAAACGTGAGCGCGGGTCCACCGCGATCCCAGAGCACGCCGGCGAGCACGCTGGCCACGAGCAACGCGAGCCCGGTCACGAGGTTGAACACGCCGAATGCGGTGCCGCGCTGTGCGGCGCTCGCGGTGTCGGCGACGAGCGCCGCGAGCAACCCTTGCGTGAAGCCCATGTGCAGGCCCCAGAGCGCCACGCCGGCACCGATGACCGCAATCGACGCGCCGAGCGCGAGCACGAGATCGGCCGCGATCAACAGCGCCGCGCCCGCGGCGAACACGCCCCAGCGGTTCACGCGATCCGAGAGCCAGCCCGCGGGATACGCCGACAACGCGTACGCGACGTTCATGACGACGAGCACGGCCGGCACGTAGGTGGCGCCGAGCCCGACGTCCGCGGCCTTCAGGATCAAGAACGCCTCGCTGAAGCGCGCGAGCGTGAACAGCGCGGCGACGAGCACGAGCCACCAGAAGCGCGAGCCGAGCGTGCCGACCAGGGCCGCCAGCCGCGGTCGCTCGGCGGCTCGGTGGGTTTGCTCGCGCGCCGGCTCGCGGACGAACAGCACGAGCACCGCGACGGAGACGCCCGCCGGGATCACGGCGATCCAGAAAACGGTGCGGAACGAATCCGCCGTGGCCGCCATCAGCGCGATCGCGAGCAGCGGTCCGGCAAACGCGCCGACGGTATCGAGCGCTTGCCTGAGACCGAAGGCCGCGCCGCGAGTTTCTTGCGGCGTGAGGTCGGCGACCAGAGCGTCGCGCGGCGCGCCTCGCAGGCCTTTGCCGACTCGGTCCAGACCGCGTGCCGCGAAGACCCAGCCGGGGCTCGGCGCCAGCGCGAACAAGGGTTTCGTCAGCGCTGCAAGCCCGTACCCCACGACCGTCAACGACTTGCGCTTGCCCAGCCGGTCGCTGAGGGTGCCCGAAAACACTTTCGTGACTTGCGCAATCGCCTCGGCCGTCCCTTCGAGCAGGCCGACGGCGGCCACGCTGGCGCCGAGGCTGACGAGGAATACCGGCAGAAGCGCGTGGATCATCTCCGACGAGACGTCCATGAACAGGCTGACGAAGCCGAGCGCCCAGACGCCGCCCGGCAGGGTGGTGCGCGGACGGGCGGAACTTGCGGTAGGGGGCATGGGTCGAGGTTTGCACAGGTGGCGCGCGTGCCGCTAGAGTCGCGCCACCGGCGCAGAGGACCAAGAACATGGCCGACAGAGTCACTCTCTATTCGAACCCGATGTCGCGCGGCCGGACCGTGCAATGGCTGCTCGACGAGCTCGGCGCCCCATACGACCTGAAAGTCCTCGACCTCGCGAAGAGCGAGCAGAAGGCTCCCGAATATCTCGCGATCAACCCGATGGGAAAGGTGCCGGCGATCGTGCACCGCGGCGTCGTCGTCACCGAGGCCGCGGCGATCTGCGTCTATCTCGCCGACGCGTTTCCGCAGGCCGGCCTCGCGCCGAAGCTCGACGATCCGAAGCGCGGCACTTACCTGCGATGGATTTTCTTCGGCGTCGGCTGCTTCGAGCCCGCTGTCATGGACAAGATGTTCGGCCGGCCGCCGTTCGAGCGGCCCGGAGCGATCAGCTATGGCACTTACGAGACGATGCTCGCGACGCTCGCGACTGCGTTGACGCCGGGGCCATGGATACTTGGGAGCAGGTTTAGCGCCGCCGACGTCTTCGTGGGCTCGCAGCTTCACTTCGCATTGATGACGAAGGCCATCGAGCCAACCCCCGTATTCCAAGCGTATGTAGACCGCATCGCGGCGCGGCCCGCGTTGCAGAAGTTGCTGACAGGAGCGTAGTCGTCGTGAACGCAGTCGTTGAGAAAGCGGACGTCATCGCGCGCGCGAAGCGCGTCGGCGCGTTGGCGCGCAAGCATATGAAAGAGAGCGAGGAGCTCGGCAAGCTCGCCGGGCCCGTGGCCGAGGCGCTGCACAGCGAAGGCCTGCTCGGCATGTGGACGCCGCGCACGCTGCGCGACGGGCTCGAGCTCGACCCCGTGACGTCGCTCGAGGTCATCGAGAGCGTTTCGTACGGGGATCCGTCCGCGGGCTGGGTGCTGATGGCCGCGTCGCTCGCGATCGGCACCGGCGGGGCCTACTTGAAAGACGAGGCCGTCAAAGAGCTGTTCAGTGGCGCGCGCCTGCCCGTCATCGCGGGGCAGGGCACGCGGCCCGGCATCGCGAAGCCGACGAAAGGCGGCTTCAACTTGAGCGGCTCGTGGAGCTTCGCGTCGGGTATCAAGCACGGCACGCACATCCACACGCTCGGCCTCATCGAGGGCACGAACGAGGCGCGCATCTTCGTCCTGCCGGTCGGCAAGGCGAAGCTCATCGACAATTGGGACGTGCTCGGTTTGCGCGCGACGGGCAGCATCGACTACACGACCGACAACGTGTTCGTGCCCGAGGCCTACACGCACCCGGCGACGACCGAGGAGCCGCTGCGCGGCGGCAACCTCTATCGCATCGGCATCATCGGCTTCGCCGGGCTGTGCCACTCGGGCTGGGCGTGCGGCATCGGCCGGCGCGTGGTCGACGAGCTGATCCAAGCCGTCGCCGAGAAAGCGGGCCGTCCCGGCACGGTCGCCGACAGCGCGAGCTTCCAGGAAGGGCTCGCGAACGTCGAGGCCGTCGTGCGCTCGGCGCGCGCATTCGTCTACGAGACTTGGAACGACTCGTGGGCGACGCTCGCGCGCGGCGAGAAGCTCTCGGTTCGCCAGAACACGCTGATCCGGCTCGCGCTCGCGCACTCGACGTGGTCGGCGCACGAAGCCACGGCGTTCGCGTACAAGGCCGCAGGCACGGCGGCGCTTCGCGCCGGAACGATCCAGCATCTCTTCCGCGACATGCATGCAGGGACGCAGCACATCACGTCCTCGCCGCCGGTCTACGCGTCCATGGGCCGCGAGCTCGGCGGTATGGCCAAGGGCAAGAAGTGGCTGTTCCTGAATCTCGTGGACCAATAGCTCAGAGCTGCACGCGCCGCCGCGTGCTAGAAGGCGGCGCGGCACTGGCGCTGCTCGCCGGTATCGCGCGCGGCGCGCATGCGCAGTCCGACGTGCCGCGCGAGCTCGAGCGGCTCGTCGCGGCGAATCGCATCCTCGCGAACGAAGGCGTCGTCGACGCGTTCGGTCACGTCAGCGTTCGCGATCCGCGGAACGCACAGCGGTTCTGGCTGTCGCGCTCGCGCAGCCCCGCGCTCGTCGAGCTCGACGACCTCATGGAGTTCTCGCTCGACGGCGCCGCGATCGACGCGCGCGGCCGCACGCCGTACGGCGAGCGCATGATTCACGCGGCCGTCTACGCGGCGCGGAAGGACGTGCAGTCCGTCGTTCACAACCACGCCTACGACGTGCTGCCGTTCACGATCACCAATGAGCCGTTGCGGCCCGTCGTGCACACCGCGTCCGTGATCGGCGCCGAGATTCCCGTTTGGGATATCCGCACGAAATTTGGCGCCACCGACATGCTCGTGCGCTCGATCGAGCAGGGGCGCGACTTGGCGGCTGCGCTCGGTAACAACACGTGCGCACTGCTGCGCGGCCATGGCGCCGTCGTCGTCGGCGCTTCGATCGAGCGCGCCGTGCTGACGGCGATCTACCTACAGGTGAACGCGAAGGTGCTGTTGCAGGCGCTACAGCTTGGCCCGCCCGAGGCGTTGTCGGCCGAGGAGATCGAGCGCTCGTCGGAAACGCAGTTCTCGCCGCTCGCGCTCGATCGCAGCTGGGAATACTTCTGCCAGCGCGCCGGCGTCGACCCCGGCTGACGATTATTTGCAGGGCTCGTCGAGCAGACCCGTGGTCTCCTCGACAAACTCCTTCAACGAAGCGTTCGACTGAACGGCTGCATATCTGCGTTGCTCGCACCAGAGCTGCCGAGCGCCGGCGTTCGCGTTGAGCAAATCGAGCCAAGACTGTCGCTGATCGTTCGCGCTGCGCATGCACTCGCTGATGAGGCCGTGGGGTTCCCACAGTGTCTTGGCTCCGTCCGGCGTCACCAGCACGTGTCCCGCAACGAGCCGCGGCGACGCGCCTTCGGCTGTGGTTGACGTCAACCTTCGCAGTACGGAGTCGTCCGGCCGCGGCGAGAGGCGCGTGTCGGCCGCGATCTCGTCCACCGTTTTGTAGGGGAAGGCGCACACCTCGAGCCTGTCGCCGACGTTCGGCAGGTACTGGCCGCTCCCGCTGCGGCGATCGAGCGCCATTTGAGGCGGACCCTCCACGGCCCACACACGAACCTGCCCGTCAGCGCTCCTGGCCTCGAGCGTCGTGATCGTGTGAGGGTTCTTGAGCTCGAAATGGCTCACCGTGCCGCTTATCCAGATCGGCGTCGTCTGATACACGAAGCCGGAGTGGTGTGCTCGAACCGAGCCGGCGCAAACGAGAGCTGCGATCGCTGCCGCCCCGATGACTGTTTTGGTGCTCATTTGGCATCCTCATCTCTACGTGCGTAGATTTATAGTACTACAGACGTAGAGATACAAGCCGTCGTTCTTCCGCGGCCATCCCGCGAAGCCCGCTGGGAGTGGCCCAAGCATGCCACCTTCAGTTTCCTTCAGATAGCGGGAACAGTGCAGCGGTTTAGAATCCAGGCAGCGCCGGGTAGGGCGGCGCGCACTCTAACAACAACCTTGGGGGAACCGATGAAGACCTTGAAGCTCGCTCTCGTTCCGCTCGCTTTGGCGGCGCTCGCCGGCTCCGCTGGCGCGCAACAGCCACAACAACAACCGGCGAACCAGCCACCGCCGCAACCGATGAGTTTCTTCGTGACCAGCGTAGGAAAGGGCGACGGCGCCAATCTCGGCGGCCTGGCCGGCGCCGACGCGCACTGCCAGTCGCTCGCGGCCGCGGCCGGCCGCGGCAACGTGACCTGGCATGCTTACATGAGCGCCGGCGCGCAGGGTCCGAACGGCATCGTGCACGCGCGCGACCGCATCGGCCGCGGCCCGTGGTTCAACGCGAAAGGCGCGCTGATCGCGTCGAACGTCGACGACTTGCACCAGGATCGCAACAACATCCGCAAGCCGACCGCGCTCAACGAAAAGGGCGAGGAGGTCAACGGCGTCGGCAACACGCCGAACATGCACGACATGCTGACGGGCTCCGACTCGACGGGTCGGCTCGTTCCGGGCAACGTCACGCTGACGACCTGCAACAACTGGACGAGTAACGCCGCAGGCAACGCGATGCTCGGCCATCACGACCGGCTCGGCGGTCCGAACGCGTCGTGGAATTCCGTGCACAGCTCGCGCAGCTGTAGCCAAGAGGATCTCGTCGCGACGGGCGGCGCCGGTCTCTTCTACTGCTTCGCCGTTCAATAGCGATTCGACGGCTGCCGCCGAGCGACACGCTTGTCGCCGGCGGCGGCCGGCGACGCGCGTCACGTTCGTTTCGTGACGCCGCTCGGCGTCAGCGCGCAGCCGCGCGCGTACCTTGCCCGCATGCTACGGACGATGAACAAAGCCGTGATGGTCGCGAGCGCGCTGACGCTTCTCGTCGCGTTCTGGAATCGCAACGACTTACCGGGCGCGATCGACTTCAATCCGAGGCTCGAGGACGAGCCGCGGCAGCGTGAGATCCACACGCCGCCGCTCGTCGTGCCGTATGCCGGCGTCGACTATCGCGTCGAGCCGCTCTACGACTACGAGCTCTATGGGCTCGTCGTCTCGTACCGGCAGCACGACGGCGAGAGCTCGATGCATCGCTGGTCGAACGATCACCTGAACATGGCCGACGTCTGCGTGGTCTGGAGCGACACGGCATTCAGCCCGACCCTTCCGAAGCTCGACTTCTGGAACGGCATCTTCACGTGCAACGTGCAGACGCGCGACAGCGTCGCGTGGTCGAATTTCAGGATGAATCAACTCTCTAACAACCACCTGATCTCGGCCAATCCGTTCGTTCGCGATCGCGTCGCGGAGGTCCGCATCGGCGACCAGATTCACATCAGAGGCTCGCTCGCGCGCTACGGTGCCGTCGGAAACGGGGGCTTGCGCGGCACCAGCACGACGCGCGAGGACTCGGGTGACGGCGCGTGCGAGACGATCCTCGTCGACTCGTTCGAGATCCTCGTGCCCGGCTTCAGTCTCTGGCGCGCCGCGATGTGGGCCTCGCTCGTGATTCTGATCGGCACGCTGGCCGTGCATTTCGTGCTGCCGTATCAGCCCTATCGCGATTGACGTAACGCACGCACAATGGCCGCTCCATGAGCGGCTTCGACGGCAAGAATCTCATCGGCGGCGAGTGGCGCGCCGCGGCCGGCGGCCGCACGTTCGAGCAGCGCAACCCTGCGTTCCTGCACGAGGTGACGGGCACGTTCGCCGATTCGTCGGCAGCCGACGTCGATGCTGCGATCGCGGCGGCGCAAGCGGCGTTCTCGGCCTGGCGTGCGCTGTCGCCGTTCGCGCGGAAGGCATATCTCGACCGCGCGCTGCGCGCGATGATCGCGCGCCGCGACGAGATCGCTGCGGTCATCACGCGCGAGAACGGCAAGGCGCTTCGCGAGGCGCGCGGCGAGGTCGATTCCGCGATCAAGGAGATGGACTATCAGATCGCCGAGGGCGTGCGGCTCTGCGGCGAGACCGTGCCCGTCGAGGTCGGCGGCACGCTCGCATACTCGACGCGCGAGGCGCTCGGACCCGTCGCGATCGTGACGCCGTGGAACTTCCCGTTCAACGTGCCGTGCCGCAAGGGCACGCCGGCGTTGATGGGCGGCAACACCGTCGTGCTGAAGCCGGCGAGCCTCACGCCGCGCGCGGGTATCGTGTTCACGCAGCTGCTCGCGGAGAGCGGCTTGCCGCCGGGCGTCGTCAACTGCGTGACCGGCGCCGGCGGCAGCGTCGGTGCGGCGCTCGTCGGAGACGCGCGCATCAAGGCCGTGTCGTTCACCGGCTCGACGCCGGTCGGCAAGTCGATCCAGCTCGCGGCAGCGAAGAACCTCACGCCGACGCAGCTCGAGCTCGGCGGCAAGAATCCTGCGATCGTGCTGCCCGATGCCGACCTCGATCTCGCGGTCGCCGAGATCGTCAAAGGCGCATTCGCGTGCTCGGGGCAGTGGTGCACGTCGACGAGCCGCGTCATCGTGCTCGAGCAAACGGCGGAAATCATCACGCGCCGCCTCGTCGCCGCTGCGAAAGCGCTCGCCGTTCGCGACGGCGCGGCCGAAGATTGCGGTATGGGCCCCGTCTGCGGCGCGAAGCAGAAGGCCGACATCCTGGGCTACATCGCAAAAGGACGCGCCGAGGGCGCGCGCCTGCTGACGGGCGGCGCGGCGCTCGACGGCGAAGACTACGACCACGGCTGCTTCATCGCGCCGACAGTGTTCGACCGCGTGACGCCGGAAATGACGATTGCGCGCGAGGAGATCTTCGGCCCCGTGCTCGCGATCATGACGGTCGCGAGCTTCGAGGAGGCCGTCGAGGTCGCGAACGGCGTCGCGTACGGGCTGTCGTCGTCGATCTTCACGAACGACCTGAAGCGCGCGCTGACCTACATGGAACGCGCCGAGGTCGGCCTCGCGCACGTGAACTTGATGACGGCGCTCAAGGAGCCGCAGCTGAAGTTCGGCGGTGTGAAGGAGTCCGGCGCGGGATTACCCGAAGCGGGTTCGTCGGGCATCGAGTTCTTCACGCATCACAAAGTCTGCTACGTGAAGTACCGCTAGCGCGGCTTACTGGATCAGTTGCCAGTAGGCGACGTCGACCCACCGGTCGAGCTTCCGCCCAACCTCGGCGAAGTGCGCGACCTTCTTGAAGCCGAGCTTCTCGTGCAGCGCGACGCTCGCAGGATTCGGCAATGCGACGCCGCCGACGACGCTATTGGAAGCCGCGTGTCTTCAGTTCTGCGAGC
>Ga0207675_100004678_pt1 | contig 13178 bp, 14 predicted proteins | sample KBSSwiS42_FD_184305 | JGI IMG/M metagenome (GOLD analysis project Ga0207675, IMG submission 184305) | Switchgrass rhizosphere microbial communities from Kellogg Biological Station, Michigan, USA - KBS Switchgrass S4-2 (SPAdes) (version 2) | ecosystem: Host-associated > Plants > Roots >... | reverse complement strand
CCAGGCTGACCAGCAGCCCCGACCCGTTGCCGTAGGGCCCGGCCAGCACCACCCGCGGGGTCCGGACCCCGGCCGCACCGGCCAGCAGGCCCAGGTAGGCCTCGTGCTCGACCTGCTGAGGGGGCGGGCCGCTGCCCGGCCGCCCCGGCTCGGCCCGGCGCCGGAACAGCATCCGCCAGACCCGGTACAGGAGGTCCTCGTCGCGCCGCTCCCTCGGGATGAGCTTGGCGAACAGGCGCTGGCCGTCGGGCCCGACGGCCCGGAAGCGGGCCGAGCGGCGGGCGTCGCGCCCGCCCAGCGGCGCCACGTCGGTCACCTGGAGGCCCTGCTCGGCCAGGGCCTTGGCGGCCCGCTCGGGCGACGGCCGGCCGCCGGGGGCGCCGAGCAGGAGGTGGACCAGCGACCCGGCCGCTCAGCCGAGCGCGGCCCCGCCGACCACGTCCAGCGGCAGGTGGGCGCCGACGTACATGCGCGAGAGGCAGACCCCCATGGCCACCGCGACCGCCACCCAGCGGGCCCGCCGGCCCAGATAGGGGGCGATCATGGTGGCGATGGTCACAGCCACGGCGGCGTGCCCGGACACGAACCCGAGGCCGCTGTCGTGGTGGCCGCGAAGGTGGACGTCCGGGAGCAGGTCGGCCGGCCGCCCCCGGCCCACCTGGTCCTTGATCCACCTGGCGGCCATCCACACCCCGATCCCGGTGATGGCCAGGTTGGCGGCCAGCCAGAACCGGCGGGTGGCCGCCACCACCAGCGCCGCCACCCCGACGGCGAGCACGTTACCGGCCTGCATCACCACCCAGAACGCCGGGAACAGGGCCGTCGGGAGGTCGTTGACCAGCCGGAACAGGTCGGTCTCGAGCGTCCCGACGTCGTCGGGGCGGACGGTGGCCGTACAGGCGAGCAGGATGGCCATCCCGGCGACCAGCCGGACGGCGTCGCCGGGGTGGCGGGGCAGGGTCAGGACCTTGCGGGGCAGCAGGTTCACTGGGCCTCCGACGGTGGGTCGAGCGGCACCTTGCCGTCGGTGAACTCGCTGATCGTCTCGCGCAGGGCGTCCCGGGTCACGAACCCGAGGGCCAGGGTGACCTCGCCAAGGGGCCGGGCCTGCTCGTCGCTGCGGAAGTCGAGCCGGTAGGTGACGCAACCGCCGGGGAACAGGTAGTACAGCGCCCCAAGGTAGCGCTTGCCCGGCTCGATGGAGATGACCTCCTGGTAGCGGCGCGTGCCCGGGTGGTCGGAGGGGACCCTGGTCGCCTTGCCGAGGGTGCAGAACTGCTGCAGCACCACCTGGACGGCCCCCTGGCCGACCCGGTCGGAGTTGAGCGCGAACCGCACCCGCCCGTTGCGCACGAACACGTCGCTGACCGACCAGCCGGCCGGCAGCAGCTCGACGCAGGGGAGCTGGCTGGCCGTCGGGACGGCCTGGGCGACCAGCACCATCAGGGCCGTCCCCTCGCGGCCCTGGTAGCGGCAGCTCGGCTCGCGGGCCTCGGTGAAGCTGGACCCGGACGGGGCCACGCCGCAGCCGGCCAGGACCAGCAGGGCGGTGGCCAGGAGCAGCAGCCGGCGCCTCACAGCAGGCCCGCCGACGCGAAGCTGTTCAGGGCCGTGAGCAGGACCAGCAGGGCGAGCAGGACGACGCCCGCCATCAGCCCGACCCGGCGGATGCTCCAGCGCTGGATGGCGATCGGGCGGGGCCACTGGGGCAGCAGCCGCAGGAACCCGGCGTGCAGGTCGCGGCCCTGGTCGCGCATGGTCCGGCGGAGCTGGGAGGGCATGGTGATGCCGCTGGTGGCGGCGAACGCCTCGGTGATCTCGTCGTCGTTGAACTGGAGCCGGGCCCGCCCGTAGACCTGCTCGCAGCTGGAGCGGGTGGCCAGGACCAGCATCATGTTGGCCAGGTCGACCGCCTGGCGCCAGGGGCTGGGGCGGACCTCGGCGAAGAACACGTCGATCAGGTGCACCCGGCCCTGGCGGACCAGCAGGTTGGCCGGCTTGATGTCGCGGTGGGCCAGGCCGGCGTCCCAGAGGCGGCGGATGATACGCAGGCCGTCGTCGATGATGTGGTCGTCGACCTCTTCGACGTCGCCGATCTCCTTGGCGTCGTCGAAGAACTCGGTGACCACCATGTACTCGCGCTCGGGGGTGATCTCCACGATCCCGAACGGCTCGGGGCTGCGGACCCCCGCCCCGTACATCAGCCGCAGGGCGTAGTCCTCCTGCTGGACCAGCCGCCGCACGGTGTTGAACGGCTTCTCGTCCTCCAGGCGGCCGTACAGCAGGGTCCGGCCCAGCTTGTACCAGCGGTCCGAGCGCAGGTGGCTGCCGGCGTACAGCTTGGCGAACAGCCAGGTCTCGGGCTCGCCCTTGACCTTGACCCGCAGGGGGGTGGAGCCGGCCGACCCGGAGAGGCCGAACGGCTTGACCTCGGCCACCTGCACCCCCAGCTGGTCCTCCAGCGCGCGGTGGATGGCCTGGCCGCGACGGCCGCCGACGTCCAGGTGGGCCGAGCTGCCCCGGTGGTAGGTGACCGGGAAGACCTCGCCGGGGGTGATCATGCGGAACGCCACCAGTGGGATGGTGACCGCGATGACGGCGGCGATCAGCACGTCGCTGAGCCCGTTCTCGCCCAGGTAGAGCAGGGAGACAGCCAGGCAGGTGACCAGCACGGCGATCACCGGCTTGCCGAGCTGGCGAAGCCGCCCGGCCGGCGCCAGCGAGTAGAGCCCGCCCATCAGGATGGCGGTGAGCGCGGCCACCGGCCGCGAGGGGTTGGCGTACCCGCTCCAGTCGCCAAGGATCACCACCCCGAGCGGGCGTGGCCAGACGAAGATGTAGGCCAGCAGGCCGGTGAGGGCGGTCACGGCCAGGGTGGCCCCGAGAAACACGAACAGGTGGCGGAAGCGGCGCAGGACGACCAGGGCGGCCAGCGTCGACCAGAACAGCACCCGGACCGTCCAGCGCGAGCCGAGGGCGTGCACCGTCTGCATGACGTCGGTTCCCAGCCCGGTCCGCATCCCGGCGAACCAGGCGACCACCGCGTGGTCCAGCTCCAGCACTCGCACGGCCGTGCCCTGGTTGGAGATCAGCCCGGCCCACAGCACCAGGATGCCCCCGGCCGCGACCAGCCAGATCCGGCCACTGCGGTTCAGGGGCCGCGGCAGCGGCGGCGCCTCACCCGAGGGACGACGGCGCTGGCCCCCGAGCGCGGAGACCCGCTGGGGCCGGCCGGCCACCGGCTCGCCGGCCGGGAAGGATGGCCGCTGGGCCGTCGGTTCCATGAACAGGAGGGTAACCTGAGCCAACACCTCGCAACAGGAGAGCAAGGATGCGCCCACGCAGCCCCCGGGTGGTCGCCCGGACGGTCTTGTCGCTCCTCGTGCTCGTCCTGCTGGCGGCCGGCTGCGAGCGCGACCAGGCGCCGCCGCCCGAGGACCCCCGGCGGCCGGCCATCCAGCTCGCCTCCTTCGACTTCCCCGAGAGCGAGATCCTCGGGCAGGTCTACGGCCAGGCCCTGGCCCAGCACGGCTTCCCGGTCGAGCAGGTGGTCCAGCTGGGCGCCCGCGAGGTGGTCGCCCCCGCCCTCGAGCAGGGCAAGGTCGACATGGTGCCCGAGTACCTGGGGTCGGCGCTCAACTTCCTCAACGACCGCGACCGGGTGGCCACCGCCGACCCGGCCCTCACCCACGCCCGGCTCGAGCAGGCGTTCGCGCCCAAGGGGGTGAGCGTGCTCGCCTACGCCCCGGCCCAGGACCGCAACGGCTTCGTGGTCACCGGCGACCTGGCCCGCCGCCGCAACCTGGTGAAGGTCAGCGACCTGGCCCCAATGGCGTCCCAGCTGTCCTTCGGCGGCCCGCCCGAGTGCCCCGAGCGGCCGCTCTGCCTCAAGGGCCTCCAGGAGCTCTACAAGCTCCGGTTCGCCCGCTTCGAGGCGATGCCGTCGCGGGCGGTGACGGCGGCGGCCCTGGACACCGGCGAGATCGACGTCGGCATGATCGAGACCACCGACCCCAACCTGGTCAAGGCCGACCTGGTCCAGCTGGCCGACGACCGCCGCCTCCAGCCGGCCGACAACGTGGTCCCGGTGGTCCGCCGCGAGGTCCTGGACGTCTACGGCCCGCAGCTGGTCCGGCTCGTCAACGCCGTCAGCGCCCAGCTCACCACCACGGAGCTGACCAGGCTCAACCTCCAGGTGCTCGACGGCCAGCCGGCCGCCGACGCCGCCTCGGCCTGGCTGCGCGCCCACACCATCATCGGCTAGCGCCCGGCCAGGGCGGCGGCGACCGACCGCGTGTAGGGCGGCCGGAGCACGCCCGCGTCGGTGATGAAGGCGGTGATCAGGTCGGCCGGGGTGACGTCGAAGGCCGGGTTCCAGACGGCGGCCGCCCCGGGGGCCACCTCCCGGCCGGCGATGGTGCTGACCTCGGCCGCCGGGCGCTGCTCGATCTCGATGTCGGCGCCGGAGGCGGCGCCCGGGTCGAAGCTGGACAGCGGCCCGACCACGTAGAAGGGGAGCTGGTTGGCCCTGGCCAGCACGGCCAGGGAGTAGGTGCCGATCTTGTTGGCGGTGTCGCCGTTGGCGGCCACCCGGTCGCAGCCGACCAGCACGGCGTCGACCAGGCCGCCGGCCATGGCCGCGCCGGCGGCGGTGTCGGCCACCACCGTGACCGGGATGCCCGCGTTGACCAGTTCCCAGGCGGTGAGGCGGGCCCCCTGGAGCAGCGGCCGGGTCTCGGTGGCCAGCACCTGGACCGGCTCGGAGGCGGCGGCCTTGGCGTACACGACCCCGAGGGCGGTGCCGAGCCCGGCGGTGGCCAGGCGCCCGGTGTTGCAGTGGGTGAGCAGCCGGTGCCGGGCGGCCAGCTCGGCCCGGCCGGCCTCGGCCATCTGGGCGCAGGCGGCGCGGTCCTCCTCCAGGACGGCCAGCGCCTCGGCCAGGGCGAGGCGGCGCAGCTCGGCGGCGTCGGCGGCGCCGGCCGCGGCGGCGGCCACCCGGCGGACGGCCCAGCGCAGGTTGACCGCGGTCGGTCGGGCCACCTCGAGGGTGGCGGCGGCCCGCTCCAGCTCGGCCCGGGCGGCGGCCAGCCCGTCGGGGCCTGGTCGGGGCGGGCCGGCCTCGGCCAGCCCCAGCACCACCCCGAACGCGCCCGCGACCCCGATGGCGGGCGCGCCCCGGACGGCCAGGCGGCCGAGCGCCTCCACCACCTCGGCCACGGTGGTCAGCTGGCGCACGACCAGCCGTTCCGGGAGCAGGGTCTGGTCGACGATCTCCAGCCGGCCGTCCCGCCAGCCGACAGCGCTTCGCAGCAGGTCAAGGTCCATGTGGCGATGCTACCGGTCGGGTTCGCACCCATGCGCGCATGGTGGGATCATGCGTGGAACCACCAGTTGCCGGGACTGGGGGAGGATGGGAACGACATGCCCGTGCGGTCGAGCTGGGCCCGTCTGCTGCTGGCCGCCCTGGCCTTGCTGACGGTGGCGTGCTCCGAACGGGGCGCCACCCTGCCCAACCCGCCCGGCACCACCGTCGGGACGACGGCCGCCGGGGCGCTGCCCGACGGCTGCGCCGGCGACGCCCCCTCCCCCACCACCGCCCCGGTGGCCTTCGTGGCCGGCGGCCGGGCCTGGGCGACCACCGCCGACGGCCGCCGGGTGTGGTGCCTGTTCGAGGTGCGCAACCCGGGCCCGTTCCTGTGGGGGCCGCGGGGTGACCGGGTGGTGCTGGACGGGCTGGAGGTGCGGGGGGTCGGGGCCCCGGTGTGGCGGCAGCCCCGCGGGATCGAGACGGTCTCGCTGACCTGGCTCGGGGCCAACGGCAACGCGCTCGCCTTTGTCACCCCGGGCCGGCTCAACCTGGCCTCGGCCTCGCTGGGCTCGATCGAGCTGCGCGAGCTGACCCCGTTCCGGGGGCCGACCTACCAGGCGGTGGCCGGCCACCCGTCCGGGCAGGCGCTGGCCTTCGTGATCCAGCGCGCCGGCGCCTCCGAGGTCTGGATGGCCAGCAACAACGGCAACGGCCAGGCCCGCCTGGTCCCCCCGACCCGGGCCCGGCTGGGGCCGCTGGCCTTCTCGGCCGGCGGCAAGGCGCTCTACTACGGCAGCAGGCAACCCGACGGCACCCACCGCCTGGAGGTCTACTCGCTGGCCGAGGGGCGCCGCCTCGCCCCGGCGTGGACGGGCCGGCGGGGCATCCTGGCCATCGTCGGCCGGCGCGACCCGGCCGCCACCCAGCTGGCCGTCGACACCGGCAGCGGCTGCGGCGACCGCCGGGCCGACCTGTCGGGGCTGGACGGCGGGCCGGGGCGGCCCCTGCTGCCCTCGGCGTCCAGGCCGACCAGCGCCGTCGGCTGGCTCGACACCCGCCGGGTGCTGCTGGTCGAGGGCGGCTGTGAGGGCCCGTTCGACCTGTGGCTGGTGGACGTGAACGGCGGCGAGCCCAGGCCGGTGGCCCGCGGGATCGACCGGGCGGCCCTGCGCTGGCCCGACCCCCGGCCCCTTCCCGCCGCCCCCGACCTGGCCGCGCTGGCCCAGGGCGGCTAGCCGCTCGCGCTCCCCCGGGGAGGCCGGCCCGGTCAGGCCGGGCCGCTGAAGTTGGGCGGGCGCTTCTCGCGGAACGACGCCACCCCCTCGCGGACGTCCGGCCCGCCGAAGCCGAGGAACTCCAGCGCCAGCGAGGCGTCGAAGGTCGGCCCGGCCATGCGCAGCCAGTTGTTGAGGGCGTACTTGGTCCAGCGGATGGCGCTCTGGGAGCCGCCGGCCAGCCGGACGGCGACCTCGAGGGCGACCTCGTGCAGCTCGGCGTCGTCGACGCAGCGCGACACCAGCCCGATCCGCTCCGCCTCCTCGCCCGACACCGGCTCGCACAGCAGCAGGTGGTACTTGGCCTTGGCCATCCCGCAGAGCAGCGGCCAGACGATCGCCGCGTGGTCGCCGGCGGCCAGCCCGAGGCGGGTGTGGCCGTCGATGATCCGGGCCGAGCGGGCGGCGATCGAGATGTCGGCCAGCAGGCCGATGACCAGCCCGGCCCCGACGGCCGGGCCGGCCATGGCCGAGACCACCGGCTTGGAGCAGTTGAGCAGGTTGTAGACCAGGTCGCGGGCCTCGCGCAGGACCCGGACGCGGACCTCGAAGTCGTCGGCCATGTCGGCCACCAGGTCCAGGTCGCCGCCGGCCGAGAACACCTCCCCGGCCCCGCGCACCACCACCGCCCGGACCTCGGGGTCGCGGTCGATCTCGGCCCAGATGCCGGCCAGGTCGCGGTGCATCTGGTGGCCGGCCGCGTTCAGCCGCCCGGGGGCGGACATCACCACCCGCAGGACCCCGTCGGCGGGCCGTTCCAGCTCAAGGCTCGGGTAGGCGGCGTAGCGGTCGGGCATCGGTGCTCCTCGGGCTCGTCGGCGTGCCGGGCCAATGGTGGCAGGCGGGCCGGTCGAACGGTGGGTTACCAGCGGGTAACAAGTTGGCCGGGCATCTGGACGGCCGCTCGGGGCGGCCCGATACTCGCGGTGACGCATCGGACACGCTGGCAGGGATGACCAGCGCGCTGGCAGGGATGACCAGCGGAGCGGCCAGGAGGTCGCCATGGACACATGGGGCATCAGCGGTCCCGGGTTCCTTCTTCTGTTCCTGTTCCTGCTCGCCGTCACCTTGGCGGGCGTGGTCCTGGCCCGGCGGCGGGCCCTGGGCGCACCGGCGGGGGCGGCCGTGCCGGACCGGCTCGACCGCTACGAGGCCGCCTTCCTCAACGGCGGCTGCGAGCTGGTCGCCACCACGGCCGTGTCCGTCCTGCTCCGGGCCGGGCACCTGGCCAGCCCGGCCATCCGACGCCGGCGGCGCCGGCTGGTCGCCGGGACGGCCCCGCCGGCCGGGGCCCACCCGGTCGAGTGGGCCACCTACCAGCTGGTCGCCAACCGCCCCGACCACCCGCGCTGGGCCCTGGGGGCCGAGCTGTGCCGGGCGCCGGCCATGGCCGCCGTCTGCGAGCGGCTGCGCCAGGCCGGCCTGGCCCCCACCCCCGAGCAGCGGGCCCGCTACCGGGCGGCCGGGCTGTGGTCCCTGCCCCTGCTCGCCCTGGGAGTGGCCCGGGTCGTCGCCGGGACGGCCAACGGCCGCCCGGTCGGGTTCCTGGTCGTGCTGCTGGCCGTCACCGTGGTCCTCGCGGTCGCCCTCTGCCTGCGGGTGCCGAACGCCACCGAGCTGGGCCGCCGCACCCTGGACCGCCTGCGGGCCGAGGCCGGCCGGCCGGCCGGCGGCGCTTCCCCCTCCGAGCTGGCCATGGCCACGGCCCTGTTCGGCGCCGGGGTCCTGTGGAGCGCCGACGTCGAGATGGCCATGGCCCTACGGCTCCCCCGCGAGCAGAGCGCGTTCCTGGGCGGCGCCGACGGGGGCGGGGGCGGAGGGAGCTGCGGCGGAGGCGGCGGCTGCGGCGGGGGCTGCGGCGGCGGGTGCGGCGGGTGAGCGGCCAGGACGCCGACGCGCGGGCCCAGCCCTCCGGCGGGGCGGCGCCCACTCACCCACCGCTGCACGGGGTCGGGATCGGGTGGCGGGATGAGCTCGCCGGGTTCGTGGACCGGCGTCCGGGGCTGGGGTTCGTGGAGGTGGTGGCGGAGCGGTTCCATGACGGGGAGCCGCTGCCGACCGGGCTCCGGGCGCTGAGGCGGCGGGGGGTGCCGGTGGTGCCTCACGGGGTGCGGTTGTCGCTGGGGTCGGCCGACGAGCCCGACCCGGGCCGGGTCGGGCACCTGGCCGAGCTGGCCGAGCGGCTGGGGGCGCCGCTGGTGTCCGAGCATGTGGCCTTCGTGCGGGGTGGCGGCCTGGAGGCCGGGCACCTGCTGCCGGTGCCAAGGACCCGGGAGGCCCTGGATGTGCTGGTCGCCAACGTCCGCCTGGCCCAGGCCGAGCTGGGCGTGCCCCTGGCCCTCGAGCACGTGGCCGCCCTGCTGGAGTGGCCGGCGCCCGAGCTGGACGAGGCCGCCTTCCTGACCGAGCTGCTGGAGCGGACCGGGGCCCTGCTCCTGCTCGACCTGGCCAACACCTACGCCAACGCCCGCAACCACGGCGGCGACCCACTGGCCTTCCTCGACGCCCTGCCCCTGGAGCGGGTCGCCTATGTGCACGTGGCCGGCGGGGTCGAGCGCGACGGGCTGTACCACGACACCCACGCCCACCCGACCCCGCCGGCAGTGCTCGAGCTGGTCGCCGAGCTCTGTGCCCGCCGCGACCCGCCCGGGGTGATGCTGGAGCGCGACGACGCCTACCCGCCCGAGGCCGAGCTGGCCGCCGAGCTGGAAGCGATCGCCGCCGCATGCCGCCTCGCTGGCCGATCCAATTGAAACGCCATCGCCGCCGCTACCCACGCCGGGTCGGCCCGCCGGTGAACCGGGAACGGCTCGCCGGCCAGCAGGCGGACCTGGTCAGGGCGCTGGTCGGCGGCGGGCCGGTCCCCGGCGGGTTCGACCCGGAGCGGGTGCGGGCGACCTCGGCCGCGCTCGCCCGCAAGCGGGCCCGCGAGGTCGCACGGGTCTGGCCGGTGCTGGCCGCCGACCTGGGCGAGGGGTTCACCGGGCGGTTCGTGGCCGACGCGGCCCGCCGGCCGGCCCCGGCCCGGGGCGGCGCCCTGGCCGACGGGCTGGCCTTCGCCCGCGCCCTGGCCCGCCAGGGCCGGCTGTCGCCCAACGCCCGGGTCGAGGCGATGCTGGCCGCGGCCACCCTGTCGTCCCGCCCGGCCCGCCTCGGGCTCGCCCTGGCCGGGCCGCCGCGGCGGCTGGTGGTGACCGTCCGCGCCCCCGGCCTCGGCGAGCGCTGGATGACTGTTCCCCTCGGCTAGGGACGGATTGCGGTGCCGCATGGTTACATATCGGGCATCGGACCATGACGGTGGGAGGCCCGAACGGATGGCGGCAGGTGCTCCCCTGCTCCAGATGGAGCAGGTCAACAAGCATTTCGGTGACCTGCACGTGCTCCAGGACATCGACCTCGAGGTCGACCCGGGCGAGGTGGTGATCGTGGTCGGCCCGTCCGGGTCGGGCAAGTCGACCCTGTGCCGGACGATCAACCGGCTGGAGCCGATCGACAACGGCACCATCCGCCTGGAAGGCCAGCCCCTGCCCAGCGAGGGCCGGGACCTGGCCCGGCTCCGCTCCGACGTCGGCATGGTCTTCCAGCAGTTCAACCTGTTCGCCCACAAGAGCGTGCTCGAGAACGTCACCCTCGGCCCGGTCAAGGTCCGCGGCCAGTCCCGCCAGGAGGCCGAGCGGCGGGCCAGGGAGCTGCTGGCCCGGGTCGGGGTCGAGAACCAGGCCAACAAGCTGCCGGCCCAGCTGTCGGGCGGCCAGCAGCAGCGGGTGGCGATCGCCCGCGCCCTGGCCATGGACCCCAAGCTGCTGCTGTTCGACGAGCCGACCTCGGCCCTGGACCCGGAGATGATCAACGAGGTCCTCGACGTCATGCGCGACCTGGCCGCCGCCGGCATGACCATGATCGTGATCAGCCACGAGATGGGCTTCGCCCGCTCCGCGGCCAACCGGGTCGTGTTCATGGACGGCGGGCGCATCCTCGAGGCGGCCCCGCCCGAGGAGTTCTTCGCCAGCCCGCGGACCGAGCGGGCCCAGGACTTCCTGTCCAAGATCATCACTCACTGACGGGCGGCCCGAACCGCCCAGGCAAGGAGGGAACCATGCGGGGACGACGCGCAACTGGGCTGGTGGGAGCCGCCCTGGCCCTGATGCTGGCCCTGGCCGCCTGCGGCGGCGACGACAGCGGCGACAGCGGCGGCCAGGTCAACCAGGGAGCCAGCTTCGCCGAGGGCACCACCATGGCCAAGCTCAAGGAGGCGGGCACGGTCAAGGTCGGGACCAAGTTCGACCAGCCCCTGTTCGGGCTCAAGAACCTGGAGGGCAAGCCGGAGGGCTTCGACGTCGAGATCGCCAAGCTGATCGCCGGCGAGATGGGCATCGCCCCCGACAAGGTCGTGTTCTCCGAGGCCGTCTCGGCCAACCGGGAGCCGTTCATCCAGCAGGGCAAGGTCGACTTCGTGGTCGCCACCTACACCATCAACGACAAGCGCAAGCAGGTGGTCGACTTCGCCGGGCCCTACTACGAGGCTGGCCAGGACATCATGGTCGCCAAGGGCAACCCGGAGGGCATCGCCGGGCCCGACGACCTCGCCGGCAAGAAGGTCTGCTCGGTCACCGGCTCCACCCCGGCCGAGAACATCCGGACCAACTACCCCGAGGCCGAGCTGACCGAGTTCGACGTCTACTCCAAGTGCGCCGAGGCCCTCAAGAACGGCCAGGTCCAGGCCGTGACCACTGACAACGTCATCCTGCTGGGGCTCATCAGCCAGGACGAGGAGGCCTTCGAGCTGGTCGGCAAGCCATTCACCAAGGAGCCGTACGGCATCGGGCTCAAGAAGGGCGACACCGAGTTCCGCACCTTCATCAACGACACCCTGGAGAAGATCCAGAAGGACGGGCGCTGGAAGGCCGCCTGGGACGCCACCGCCGGCAAGGTGGCCACCGAGACCCCGACCCCGCCGGCGGTCGACCGCTACTGAGCCGGGCCGGCCGGAGGGCCGGGACATGGACGCCGTCCTCGACAACCTCGACACCTTCCGTCAGGGCTTCGTCGCCACCCTGGCCCTGACGGTGGTGTCGACGGTGCTCGCGCTGTCGCTGGGCACGCTGCTGGCGGCCATGCGGGTGTCCCCCGTCACGACCCTCCGGGCCGCCGGCGCCACCTACGTCGAGGTGGTCCGCAATACCCCGCTCACGGTGGTGTTCTTCTTCGCCGTGTTCGTCCTGCCCCAGGTCGACATCCGCCTGTCGTTCTTCACCTTCGCGGTGATCGCCGTGAGCGTGTACCACGCCGCCTTCTTCTGCGAGGCGGTGCGGTCGGGCATCAACGCGGTCGGGGTCGGCCAGGCCGAGGCGGCCCGCGCCATCGGCCTCACCTTCACCCAGTCGCTGCGGCTGATCGTCCTCCCCCAGGCCTTCCGGACGGTGATCCCGCCGCTGATCAACGTGGTCATCGCCCTGACCAAGAACACCTCGATCGCCGCCGCCTTCGGGGTGGTCGAGCTGACCGCCGTGACCACCCGGCTGGCCAACGCCAACAGCAACGCCGTGCTCGCCATCTTCCTGGGCGGCGCCGCCTGCTACCTGGCCCTGACCCTGCCCTCGGGCTGGCTGGCCGGGCGGCTGGAGCGCCGGATGGCGGTAGCCCGATGAGGTCCCTGTGAGCGAAGCCGTCCTCTACGACGCCGCCGGGCCCCGGGGACGGCGCCGCATCCTGATCGGCAGCATCGCCGGGGGGCTGCTGGTGGTCCTGGCCGTGGGCGCGGCCGTGGCCCGGCTGGCCGCCAACGGCGGCTTCGAGGCCGAGCGCTGGCGGGTCCTCACCCAGAGCGACCTGCAGCGGCTGCTGGGTCGCGGCCTGGTCGCGACCCTGCGGGCCGCGCTGGTGGCGATGGTCCTGGCCATGGCCGTGGGCGGGCTGCTGGCGGTGGCCCGGCTGTCGCGGCGACGCTGGCTGTCAATGCCCGCCGGGGCCTGGGTGGAGCTGTTCCGCGGCCTGCCGCTGCTGCTGCTGATCCTGTTCATCTTCCTCGGGCTGCCGGCGGCCGGGATCACCGTCTCGACCTTCTGGGCCCTGGTCGCCGGGCTCACCCTCTACAACAGCGCCGTGCTCGGCGAGATCTTCCGGGCCGGCATCCTGTCCCTGTCCAAGGGGCAGACCGAGGCCGCCTACTCGATCGGCCTGCGGCGGGGCCAGACCCTGCGCCTGATCCTGATCCCCCAGGCCGTCCGGCGCATGCTCCCGGCCCTCATCAGCCAGCTCGTCACCCTGCTCAAGGACACCTCGCTGGGGTTCGTGATCGCCTACGCCGAGCTGCTGCGGAACGGCCGCAACGCGGTCGAGTTCCTTGGCGGCCCCTACTCGATCCCGATCTACACGGCCATCGCGGTCATCTACATCGCCGTCAACGCCTCGCTGTCGTTCCTGGCCCGCTGGCTCGACCGCCGGACCCAGCGCCGCTACGGCCGCACCGTGCAGCCGAGCGTGGCCGACGAGGCCGCCTGAGCCGCTAGGGCCCGGGCTCGTCGGCCAGCTCGAGCAGCTCGAAGGTCATGGGCGGCTCGGGCAGGACGCTGTGGCAGGTGAGCAGCCGGGGGTCG
>Ga0207675_100004677_pt1 | contig 13178 bp, 11 predicted proteins | sample KBSSwiS42_FD_184305 | JGI IMG/M metagenome (GOLD analysis project Ga0207675, IMG submission 184305) | Switchgrass rhizosphere microbial communities from Kellogg Biological Station, Michigan, USA - KBS Switchgrass S4-2 (SPAdes) (version 2) | ecosystem: Host-associated > Plants > Roots >... | reverse complement strand
GTCGTTCCTCTGCCGTTCCTGGACCTGCCCCGCAAGCGCGCGTAGACGAACCCCTCGCCCGACGAGGTCGAACCCGTCTGGGATGATGCGACCACCGATGGGTTCCCGGCGTGTCCTCGTGCTGCTCGCGCTCACGGGCGGCGGCGTCGCCTTCGTGCTGGTGGCGACCGGGAGCCTGATCGCCGGCTCGCTCGCCGGGCTCCTGGTCCTCGGCGCCTGCCTCTTCGCGATCCGGGCCCGCGTGCCCGAGGACCCCGATCGCCGGCGCCTCCTCGCCCTGATGGGCGGGCTCGGCCTGGCGGCGGTGGCGGCGGGCGGCGCGGCCGGCGCCGTCGTCCGGCGGCTCACCCGGCCCGACCCTCGTCCGGCGCTCGAGGCGATGGCCTCGGACGTGGGCTCCGAGTACCTCGAGCTGGTCACGCGCTCGTACCACGCCGAGCGCTTGGGCGACCTGCAACTGGTGGTCACGCCCTACTCGAGCTCGAACTACCGGCAGGAGTCGCTCTCGCTCGCGCCGAACGACCCGCGGTCGAGCCACGCGATCACCTGGATGTACGGCGAGCGTGTCCCGATCGTGGTCTGGTCGCCGGGCCGCATCGAGCCGCAGGACCACACGGAGCGCGTCACGCTGGCGGATCTCGCGCCCACGACCGCGAGGCTGATCGGATTCGACGAGTTCCGGGCGGCGGACGGGGTCGCGCTCCCGGGGATCCCGTCGGTCACGCCGCCGGTGCAGCCGCGGGTCGTCGTCACGCTCGTGATCGACGGTGGCGGGTGGAACGTCCTGCGTCGTTGGCCCGACGCCTGGCCGAACCTCCGGCGACTCATGCGCGACGGCGCGACGTACCGCAACGCGATCTCGGGCTCGTTCCCCGCGGTCACGGCCTCGACCCACGCCACGATCGGCACGGGGGCGTTTCCCCGCACGCACGGGATCACCGGCCACAACGTTCGCCGCGGCGGCGGGCCCGTGAAGGCGTGGGGCGAGGCCGGGAACATCGACCCGACCTTCCTGCTCGAGCCCACGCTCGCCGACCGCTGGACCCAGTGGACCGAGGACCGGGCGTGGGTGGGAGAGATCGGCTACCAGGTGTGGCACGTCGGGATGCTCGGCCGGGGCGGGCGCCCGATGGGCGAGGCCCCGGTCGGCGTGTTCTGGGACGAGGACGGCGGCGGCGGGTGGAAGCCCCATCACCCGCGCCTGTACCGGCTCCCGAAGACGACCCCCGGGCTCGAACGCCTCGACGAGCTGAGCGCCGGGTGGGATCCGCCCGCGCCGTCCCCGTACGACCCCACCGGCAAGAAGGCGATGTGCTGCTTCCCGCCGGTCGTTCGCTATCAGGGGGAGCTGATCGGCGCCACGTTCGACTCCGAGCCGATCGGGGACGACGAGGTCGCGGACCTCCTGTACGTCAACTTCAAAGCCCCCGACTACTCGGGCCACGTCTACAACATGGACGACCCGCGCCAGGCCGAGGTGCTCGGCGCCGTCGACGACGAGATCGGGCGGCTCGCCGACCTGCTGGCCGAGCGGTTCGGCGAAGGCCGCAGCGTGCTGATCGTGACCTCCGACCACGGTCAGTGCCCCGAGATCGACGCGAACGGGGGCGTGCGGATCGACCCGATCCAGCTCGAGGAGGACCTGAACGCAGAGTTCGGGACCAGCGTGTTCGGGCTGGTCCAGATGGTCGCGCCCTCCGAGGTCTATCTGGACCCCAGGGCGCTCAGGGACTCGGGCCTGTCCGCCGAGGACGTGGCGGCGTTCCTCGCCGACTACCGCTACGGCGACAACATCGGCCCCTACATCCGGCCCGCGGCGGTGCGGCGGGACCGGCTGCATGAACGGTCGTTCGCGGCGGTGCTCCCCGCCTCGTACATCGGCGAGCTCGCGAGCACGGACCTCGCGCGGTTCGGCGCGACCGCGTACGAGGACGCGGACCCCGGGGGCATGCCCGACGTCACCTGGTAGCTCACACAGCCGGTGATAGGGTTCGGCGCACGGCCATGCGGACCGTTGCATCTCCCCGCCGGGCCATCCACGAGCCGCGCCAAACAGATGGGACGGAGGACCGCGATGCCACACCGCTTGTCGCAGAGCCTGCAGCGCATCCTGGAGATCGAGGAGCCGCTCCGGCGCTTCTTCTACGAGAGCCGCTACGCCAATCGCGACCCGGCCGACCCGGCGAACTGCGACTTCGTGGCCGGCAACCCGCAGGAGATGGTGCTCCCCGAGTACGTCGAATCGCTGCAGCGCTGGACCGTGCCGCAGGACAAGGACTGGTACGCGTACAAGTTCAACGAGCCGTACGCGCAGGAAGCCGCCGCGGCCGGCCTGCGCGAGCGACGGGGCGTGCCGTACGAGGCCGACGACATCCTGGTGACCGACGGCGCGTTCGCGGGCTTGAACCTGTGCATCCGAACGGTGACCGACCCCGGCGACGAGGTGATCTTCCTCACGCCCCCGTGGTTCTTCTACGAGGCGATCATCCTGGGCGGGGAGGCCAAGCCGGTGAGGGTCCCGGTGAACTACGAGACGTGGGACCTCGACGTGGGCGCGATCGAGGCCGCGATCACCCCGCGCACCTCGGCGATCATCGTGAACTCGCCCAACAACCCGGCCGGAAAGATCTACCCGCCCGAGACCCTGCGGTCCCTGGCCGACGTGCTGAACGCCGGCTCCGAACGGATCGGGCACCCGATCTATCTGATCTCGGACGAGGCGTACTCGCGGATCGTCTTCGACGACCGGCCCTTCACGAGCCCGACCGAGTCCTATGCGAACTCGTTCCTGGTCTATACGTACGCCAAGCAGCTGCTCACGCCCGGACAGCGGGTCGGGTACATCGCCCTGCCGCCCGAGATGCCCGACCGCCGCCAGATGCGCGAGGCGCTGCAACTCGGCCAGCTCACGTACGGAGGGCACGCGGCCCCGACCAACGTCCTGCAGCGCGCGATGGGCGACCTCGAGGGGATGAGCGTGGACGTCAAGGCCCTGCAGCGGCGCCGAGACCGCGTCGTGGAGGCGCTCCGCTCCTACGGCTACGACGTCCACTCGCCCGAGGGCACCTTCTACCTCCTGCCGACGAGTCCGGACCCGGACGACGTCGCGTTCGTCGAGCGCCTGGCCGAGGACAAGGTGTTCGTCCTGCCCGGAACCGTCGTCGAGATGCCCGGGCGCTTCCGCATCTCGATCACCGGGAACGACGAGATGACCGAGCGGGCGCTCCCGATCTTCGAACGGGCGGCGAAGGCCTAGGCCTCGGTGCCGGTCGAGCTCACCGAGGGCGACCGGGCCGTCCTACGCGGCGAGCGGGGCGAGGCCGCCGCGCTGGCGATGCGCATCGTCGTCGAGATGGCGGGGGTCTCCGCCGCCGAGCGGCTGATCGATGTGACCTCGGCGCACGTCGACGGGTGCCTGTACCACGGGGTCGCGGGGCTCGAGTTCGCCGAGCGCCTGGTCGCGGGCGGAGCCCGGGTCGCGGTGCCCACCACGCTGAACGTCGGCGCCCTCGACCTGCTGCATCCCGACCGGTACCGGGGCGATCCCGGGGTCGCCGCGAACGCCCGTCGACAGATGGACGCGTACGTCGCGATGGGCTGCCGGCCCACCTGGACCTGCGCGCCGTACCAGCTGCCGGAGCGTCCGGCGTTCGGGCAGCACGTCGCGTGGGCCGAATCCAACGCGATCGTCTTCTGCAACTCGGTGCTCGGCGCCCGGACCGACAGGTACGGCGACTTCATCGACATCTGCGCCGCGTTGACGGGCCGGGTGCCGTTGGCCGGGCTCCATCGCGACGAGGCGCGCCGGGCGCGTCTGGTGGTGACGCTCGAGGGGATCTCGGAGCGCCTGCTCGCCTCGGACTCGCTCTATCCGGTGCTCGGGCACCTGCTCGGCCGCGAGGCCGGGAGCGAGGTCGCCGCGATCGTCGGTCTGCCCGCGGACACGTCGGAGGACCGGATGAAGGCGCTCGGAGCCGCTGCCGCCTCATCGGGCTCGGTGGCCATGGTCCACGCGGTCGGCGTCACACCGGAGGCGCCGACGCTTGAGGCCGCGACCGGGGGCGAGGAGGCTCGCGAGCTCCGGGTGACGACGGCCCGACTTCGGGCGTTTCGGGATGAGCTGAGCACCGTCGCCCCCGAGCGGCTCGGGGCGGTCAGCGTCGGGACGCCGCACGCCTCGCTCGCCGAGCTCGAACGGCTGGCCGGGCTCCTGGGCACGGACGAGGTCGCGGTCCCCCTGTACGTGAACGTTGGCCGAGAGGTGCTGGCCGCGGCCGAGGGTCGAGGGGTCGTGCCACGGCTCGAGGCGCTTGGTGTTCGGGTCGTCTCCGACACCTGCACCTACATCTCGCCCGTCATGGACGAGGTGAGCGGCCCGGTCATGACCGACTCAGCGAAGTGGGCCTGGTACGCCCCGGCGAACCTCGGCGTCGACGTGGTGATCGGAGGGCTCGAGGAGTGCGTGCGGTCGGCGGTGGCCGGGCGGGTCCTGCTCGACGAGACGCTGTGGGCGGATGCCTGAGGCCCGAACCCTCGTCGCCGGGACGGCCCGGGGCCGGGCGCTCGTCCTCGACGAGCCGCTCTCGTTCTGGGGCGGGGTCGACCCGGCCACGGGCGACATCATCGACGCCCGCCATCCGCAGCACGGGGCGAACGTGGCCGGACGGATCCTGGTGATGCGGACGGGGCGAGGCTCGAGCTCGTCCTCGAGCGTGCTCGCCGAGGCCATCCGTGCCGGCACCGCGCCCGCCGCGATCGTCCTGGGCGAGGCCGACCCGATCCTCGCCCTCGGCGCGATCGTGGCGCGCGAGCTCTTCGGCACCACGATCCCGGTGATCGTGACCGCCGAGTCCGCGCTTTCGACCGACGACCCCGCCACCGTTCGAGCCGACGAGACCGGCGTCGAGCTACGCGGCCGGGGGCGAGGCCATCCGACGGCTCGCCGCGGCTAGACGCGAGCGAACCCCGCCTGCAGGTCGTGGACGACCACGGTCGCGTCTCCCAACATCTGCACCTTCCTGCGGAGCAGCTCGAGCAGTCCCTCGCTCGGGGTGCCGTACACGTCCATCGTCGACAGGGTGATGAGCTCGGCGAACCCCGCGAAGGCCGGACCCGCGACCCTCATGTAGTGCTCCATCGACGCCGAGTCGGGATGAACCTGCACGACCGTCATCCGGGACCCGGTCTTGTCGAAATACACCTCGTAGGCGATCGGCCTGGGCTCGTTCGCACGGACGAACTCGACCAGTTCCGCGACGGCCCCCTTCAGCTCGTCGAGCTTGCCATCGCGGATCAGGGACGTGTCGATCGAGATGACCGGCTCCGACATGCTCGGGAGGGTACGAACCGCGGGGCGATGAAGCAAGGTCCGGGCCTCGGAGGTGCTGCCGGTCGAGATCCGCTACCGGATGTCGAGGGGGCCTCTCACCCGATCTCGATGAAGAGCCGGTAGGTGATCAGGGAAGACGAGTTGCTGGTTCCCTGGACCACGGTCTTGAACGGCTCGAGGTTCGAGGCGAGGTCGGATGGGAGTTGCGACCCGAACCTCGACACCACCGCCGCCACGTCCAGGTACACGATGCTCCCGCCGTCCGGTACCCGGGCAACGGCTCGCCCGTACGAAGACGACGCGCCGATGTTCGGTCCGCTCCCGGCTCCGGCGTCGATCACCTTCCGGATCTCGGTCGGGCTGGATGCGACGATCGCGGCACCATCGATCACCGCGTAGGCGGGCACGAACCCCGTGCCTGAGAGGTCCGGATCGTCCAGATACCGGATCGTCGTGCCGAGGTACGTCGAGGTCCTCCACGTCCCCTTCGGGACCTCCGTCAGGTCGGCGAGCCCGTCCAGCGTACGCTTGACCGCGGAGGCATCACGCACGCCGATCACGATGGCGCCCCCGGCCGGTACGGGACCCGATCCGGGGCCGACCTCGAACACCAGATCACCGGTGAGCGCGGCCAGCGCGTCGTCCACGCCGATCCGCTGGCGGATCTGCTCCCCTTCGGCAGTGGTGAGGAGCTGGTCCACGGTCGGCTTCAGGGTCTCGTCGAGGCCCTGCTGTGTCGCCACCACGTACGCGTCCGCCGGGACGAACCCGAGCACCCCGTTCTCGTGGGCGGGTTGGTCGAGCTGGAGACGCGTCGCCGGATCCAGCTTCGAGGGATCCATGCGCACCGCGACGTCGAACGCCAGGCCGTCGGGGTGGGCGGACAACGTCGCCCCGACGCCCCGGATCGCGCGCAGCTGATCGAGACCCGGCGCCGTCCCCACCGCTCCGAGTCCGCTCTCCGAGAGGACCCGGTTCACGATCTCGGTGGGGTTCACGTACGCGAGTCCGAGCTTGCCCTCGGGCAATGACGAGATCGTTTCCTGGAATGCCGGGTCGTCGGCGATGGCGAGCGCGCTTCCCGCCGACACATCGATCACGCGGGTGAGGCCGATCGAGTGGTTGCTGAGCACGACGACGTGGTCGACGATCACGTAACCGACGGACGAGGTACCGCTGCCGAAGATGTGCATCGCCGCGCCCCGGTATTCGCTCGTCCGTTCGGTGGCGAGCGAGCCCTGGAGAGCCTTGTCGAGGGCTTCTCGCGCCGCGTCGTCGTCCCTGCTGGCGACGAGGAAGGAGACGGTCGGAAGATCGACGTTCGCCCCGACATCCACGACGATCGCCACCTGAGAGCCGAGCCACGGCCGAACGTCCTCATGACTCAGGCCCGTGCCCTCGAGCGCGGAGTCGAGCACGTCGTCGACCTGCTCCCCGATCCTCCGATCGTCGCGCAGCGCGGGGAACCGATCCGCGAGCGCCATCAGGTTGACCTTCTGGCCCGCCGACGGGTCGAGGTAGGCGGTGAGGACGACCTCGCTCGATGCCGGGACGAGCTGGAGCAGCTCCTCGCCCGCCCCACGCATCAAGAGGAACGCGGCCGCGGACCCGCCACCCCCCACGACCAGCAGCGTCGCCAGCAGGACCACCAGCCAGCGTCGCGCGCGGCGGGTGGTGGACGCCGGCTGGTGACCCTCGGACCAGGGTCCCCAGGACGACCCCGGCGGTGGAGTCAGACCTGCCCCCGCGGTCGGCCGCACGACCTCACCGGTCGGTGGGGGCGGCATCGATATGGCGGGCTCGTGCTGGCGGCCGGGCGATCCCGGGCTGTTCGGATCCATGAACGACTCCTCGGGCCTTTGGTTGAACCTCTCCCTGGCGGCGGTCCTTCGATTCGCGGGTCAGAATCGGTATCGGCCTGCAGGAGCCGCGAGTTCAGCGGAGTCGGACGACGTTCCGTGCCGACGGCCGCGTCTCGGCGGACTCTGAGAAAGACAATCTCCCTCACATCCAGGCGGGATCCAACGCTTCTATGGCTGCGGACATCATCCTGGGCTTCGTGTCGTTGGTGACGAACGCGCGATACGAGGCGAGCAGGCTGTAGAAGCCACACATGCGGTTGCTTCGGCGCAGTAGCGACCCGAGTCTCCCCATCGGCAGCTCGCTGTAGACAACACGGGGCATCCGGTCAACGAACTGTGTCTCGCAACCTGCCGACGAGCACCGCCCGAAGGACCCGATCATCCTCAGTCGATCAGAATGAGCTGGACCGACGGCCTTGCAGAATCCCTGACCTGAACGCTCAACCCAGCCCTGGATCTAGAACAGCACGTGCGCGATTCGGATCGCTCCGGGTCCCACCACCAGTACCAGCAGGGCCGGGAGGATGCAGCCGATCATCGGGAAGAGCAGTTTGACCGGCGTCTTCATCGCGCGCTCCTCGGCGCGCTGACGTCGCTTGGTCCGGAGCTCGTGCGACTGAGAGCGCAGCACGTTCGCCACGCTGACCCCGAAGACGTCGGCTTGCACCATGGCGAGCACGAAGCTTCGCAGCTCCTGGACATTGGTCCGATCGGACAGATTTCGCATCGCGTCACTTCGTTTGACCCCGAGCTGCATCTCGTGGAGCATGCGTCCGATCTCCTCTGACAGCGGCCCCCTCATGGAACGCCGCGCGTGGAGCAGCGCGGCATCGAAGGCGAGGCCGGCCTCGACGCTGATCGTGAGCAGATCGATCGTGTCGGCAAGCATCCGGCGGATCTGCTCCTGTCGCTTCTGCGCCTTTCGGTCCAGCGCCGCTACCGGAGCGACGTAGGCGACGAACGCCAGCAGCGGGATCCAGAAGGGTCCGAGGACGTGCGGGTCGCCGGTCATCCCGATGAAATATCCGAGCACGGCGAGCGCGAGCGTGAGGGCGAGCTGCATGGCGAGCAACGCCTCGGCCGTCCACCGTCCCGAACTGCCGGCGAGCACGAGACGTCGAGAGATGCCCCTTCGGAGCCCGGCGGGGGTGATGCGAGCCGCGGCACTGGAGAACCTCGTGATCGCCGGTTCGATGACGCGCTCGGAGAACGACGCAACAGCACCTGCGTGCCCCGCCTGGATCCCCGCGCTCTCGAGCTGGCTCTGCAGGACGTGGGCCGATCGACGGGTGCGCGACACGGTGACCGCCGTGACGCCGGCGAGCAGCACGGCAGCGAAGGTGCCGACAACCGCGAACGCGACATACGCCTGCTCAGACATCGAGCCTCACGATCCTCTTCATCCACAGGTACCCGATACCCATGAGCACGAGTGCTGAGATGGAGATGATCTTGCCCGCGGTCGTCGTGGTGAGGATTCGCAGATATTGCGGGTTGACGATCATCAGATAGATCGCGATGAGGATCGGCAACACCGTCAGCACGACGACGGAGATCCTGCTCTCCGCCGAGAGCACCCGCATCTGCCGGCGCAACGTGTCCCGTTCGCGGATCGTGTTCGCGACGGTCTCGAGGACCTCGGCGAGGTTCCCGCCGATCTTGCGCTGGACCTCGATCGCGGTCACGGCCCATTCGAGGTCCTGGCTCCCAACGCGCTCGACCAACGCGTCGAGGGCGTCATCGGTGTCACGGCCGAGCCGAATCTCGCGGAGCACGCGTCCGAACTCTCCCGCCGCGGGCTGGTCGATCTCCTTGGCCGCTGAGTCCAGCGACTGCAGGAAGCTGTGACCCGCGCGCATCGAGCTCGCGATGACCATCAGCGTGTCCGCAAGTTGACCCTGGATCGCCGCCAGCCGCCGACCTGCCGCATTCGACAGGAAGGCGAACGGCGCGAACGCCCCGAGCGCGACTCCGGCGAGTGCCCCGAACGCGCTCGCGAGGACGAAACCGAGGACACCGAACAGGAGCACGACGGACACGACGATCGTCAGGAACTCGCCGCTTCCGATCGCCCATCCGGCATGTTCGAGCCGGCGGGCGAGCCGCTGGCCTGAGCCGCTCCCGCCCACGAGGCGATCGGCGACGTGCGTGAGCTGGCTCGGCATGCTCGCGCGCCGATCGCCGCCCGTCGCAGGCTCCGCGTCCCAGGCGTGCTCGACGGACTGCGGTATCAGTCGCGAACGCAGCTGCCGTTGGCGTCTGCGCCGAGCATCCAGCCGCAGCGATGTCAGACCGAGAGCCCCGACCGTCAGGAACGTGAGCCCGGCGATGAGACCCATCCCGAGAGACCCGGCCCAGAACCCTGACGTCTGGGCGATCGCTTGGGTCTCGGTCCCGAGCCCGGACGCGCCCGGCGCCAGGAACCCGACCGACGCCGATCCTACGGGAAGGTGCACGGACGTCTGTATCGCCGTCCCGAGGGGCGCCTTCGATCGGTACTCCACCACGTACTGGCTGCTGAACTCGCGCGCGAGCCCCGCATAGACGGCACCGAGCTCATCGGGCGAGATCGCCTCGTACGTCCCTCCCGTGCTTCGCGCCAGGGTGCGCAGCGTCGCCTCGTCGGTCGCCGGTCCCGCCAGCCCGATCGTGAAGACGTGCATGCCGGCGGCCTGGGCCGCCTCCACCGCCCCGGCGAGGTCGGCATCTCCCGTCGTGTTCCGACCGTCGGTGACGAGGATGAGGTTGTGTTGGACGTTGGACTCGGTGTCGAACATCGCCACAGCGGTTGCAACCGCATCGAAGAGCGCCGTCCCCGCCGACGTCGAGGTCCCGATCGACGTCACCGCTCGCTGAACGGACGCTCGATCCTCCGCCAACGGCGACAGGATCGTGGGCTCGTCCGAGAACGTGACGACGCCGAGCGGCATCGACGCGGGGACGCCCGCGACGAAGGTACGGGCGGCGGCCAAGGCCGTGCTCAGCGGGCCTCCGCGCATGCTGTTCGAGACGTCGATCGCGAGCACCGCGTCGACGCGATCGCCCTCGCCGAGGAGGTGCACCTCGCCAACGTCAACCCCAAGGCCGTTCTCCACGACCTCGACATCCCCCTCGCTCAATTCGACGGCCTCCCGCGTGCTCACGATCAGTCGGACCGTCGGGAACTCCGAGATGTCGACGTCGCGGATCGAGATGCCGGAGGCCGCCACCGCATCGCGCGGGGGGATGGCCATGGCCGCCATTCCGAGCAGGGTGATGCAGGCGAGCCTCGCGAGCGCCGACGAGCGTCGGTTCACCACGGCTCCATCCCCGCCGGAGGCGCGAACCATGAGGGATCCAGCTGGACATTGCGTTCCGCAAGGTGTTCCAGGAAGTGCGGACGCAGCCCCGTCGATGCCAGTCGACCTCGGACGCGGCCACGTTCGTCGATCCCGCCCTCCACGTGGAACAGGAACAGGTCTTGCATCGTCACGGTATCGCCCTCCATGCCCACGACCTCCGTCACGCTCGTCACCCGGCGGACACCGTCCTGGAGGCGAGCGACGTGCACGACCACGTCGATCGCGGCCGCGACCTGCTCACGCAGCGCCCGCACGGTGAGATCCATGCCGGCCATCAACGCCAGCGTCTCGAGGCGTGAGAGGACGTCGCGTGGCGAGTTCGCGTGGATCGTGCTGATCGATCCGTCGTGGCCCGTGTTCATCGCTTGCAGCATGTCGAGCGTCTCGCCCCCGCGCACCTCGCCCACGACGATCCTGTCCGGCCGCATGCGCAAGGCGTTTCGGACCAGGTCCCTGATCGTGACCTCGCCTTCGCCTTCGATGTTGGGTGGGCGGAACTCGAGCGAGACGACGTGTGGTTGCTGAAGCCGGAGCTCCGCCGAGTCCTCGATCGTGATGATGCGCTCGCCCTCCGGCAGGAACGCTGACAGCACGTTCAGCATGGTCGTCTTCCCGGCTCCCGTTCCACCGGAGACCAGGATGTTGAGTCGACCACGGACGCAGGCCTCCAGGAACTGGACGAGCTGCTGAGTCAGCGTCCCGAAGTCGACCAGGTCCTTGGCGGTGAATGGATCGGCGGAGAACTTGCGAACCGTGAGGGCCGAGCCCTTGACCGCAAGAGGCGGGATGATCGCGTTCACTCGCGATCCGTCGGCCAAGCGGGCGTCGACGTACGGGGAGGAGTCATCGACGCGCCGACCGACCCTCGCGACGATCTTGTCGATCGTCCGCCTGAGATCCTCCTCGCTCTTGAACTCGGCCTCCGTCTTGTGGATCTTGCCCCCGCGCTCGATATAGACCGCGAGCGGCCCGTTCACCATGATCTCGGTGATCTCCGGGTCGCGGACGAACGGTTCGAGAGGCCCCAGGCCCAAGATGTTGTCCCCGATCTGCTGGATGATGTGGGCCTTCTCTTGGATCGAGAGCGGCACCTGCTCCTCTCCGAGAAGCTCGCGTAACCGGGTGTCGACCAGCCGACGAAGGTCGCCGTCCGACATCGCATCGTCGTACAGGCGAGCGCCGAGCACTTCGACGAGTCGTTCCTGCACCCGGTCGCGCACCTCGACACTCCGATCGGGCCGCTCTTCCCGCGAGAGTCGCTCTGCGAGTGACATCGCCTATCGCCTCCTCCGTCGATGAGCGCCGTTCGTGGGGACGACTGCCTCCGGGGTGAGCTTCGCCAAGAGCAGGTCCGCGAACGCCTCGACGCCCTTGGAGACGTCGGAGCGGCGCTTGTCGAACCAGAGGAGCTTGCCCTGGTTGATCGAGCGCGGCACGAGCGGACTCGAGGGGATCCGACTGTCCACGTGGATCGCGAGTAGCCTCTCGATGTCCTGGATCGTGAGGTCGACCTTGCTGTCCGCTCTGTTCACAACGTAGTGAAGTCGCTCCCGGCTGATCCCCAGGTCCTGCAGCGTCTGGATCGCGATCGACATGTGACGCACTCCGATGGCGTCGAGCCCCGTCACCAGGCAGATCGAGTCGGAGAGGTCGAGCGCGGCCACGACATGATCGGAGTACTCCGACGTGGCGTCGACCACGCAGAACGAGAAGGCGTCCTTCAGCTTGCTCAGCATCCTTGCGATCGCGGCTCCGGGGATCGGCTCGGCCCGCGGGTCCGGCCGAGAGCCGAATCCGGTGATGCCCTTCGCGAGGGGGGTGCCGAGCTGTGCAACCGCTTCGGCGTCGGCGGTGTCGTCCAGGGTCAGGAGCTCTTGCAGCGTTCGGCTGGGTTCCGCGCCGAAGTACGCGAACACGTCGCCGAGATCGTGGTCGAGGTCCAGTAGACCGACCTGCGAACCGGAGCGCTCGGCCAGCGCGGCCGCGAGATTGCACGCGAGGAATGTCTTGCCGGTCCCACCCTTGGTGGAAAAGACCGCCACGACCACGCCGGTTGGGCCCCGCGAGCCGTTGGCGCTCGCGGTGCCGCGCATGCCGCTGTTCCACTCGACGGCCCGGCGAAGCGCCTCTCTGAACTCGTTCCTTCCCTTCGTCAGATCCACGACGTCGCGGACGCCTCCCCGCACGAGCCTTGGGAACGAGCCGTCAACCGGGATGTCGCGGACCAGGAGCACGGCCGTGGCCGCGGATTCCCGGGCCGAGAACTCGGCGAGCGCGATCGCCTCGTCGTCGCCGACCGACGGAGCCAGGACGACGATGTCGAAGGCCTGCCCTTCCTCCGCCATCGCTCGTTGTGCGCTCGAGATCGAGGGCAGCCACGACACGGCGTCCGGGGACGCCCCCAACGCTCGAGCGACCTCCGGGGGAAACGAGGGCAAGCCCCCAACAGCGACGACACGCGGGTCGATCATCGCAGCGCTTTCACGGATGCCGGCGGCACCTCGACGCCCGACTGGTTCGGGGGCAGGAGCGTCAGCCAGACGTGGCCCTGCTCCTGCGCGAGGATGAGCAGAGAGGCTTGCTCGGGCGTCACCGCGAGCGTCGCCGTGACGCTTGCCGTTGCGGGAGAGGTCGCGTCCTGCTCGG
>Ga0207675_100004674_pt1 | contig 13184 bp, 14 predicted proteins | sample KBSSwiS42_FD_184305 | JGI IMG/M metagenome (GOLD analysis project Ga0207675, IMG submission 184305) | Switchgrass rhizosphere microbial communities from Kellogg Biological Station, Michigan, USA - KBS Switchgrass S4-2 (SPAdes) (version 2) | ecosystem: Host-associated > Plants > Roots >... | reverse complement strand
GCCCGCACGACACCGCGATCGCCTTCAGCGCCGTCAGCTCGACGTCGGCGGCGCGCGCGATCCGCGCGATCATCGGCGCCAGCGCCGTGGCATGGCCGTGCGAAGTCGCCACGAGCTCCTGCGCCGGCGGCCGGCCGGCGCCGGTGCCGGGCATCACCAAAGCAACGGAGCAGGCGGAACCCGACGTCTCGATCGCCAGCACGGGCGCGGTGACGGAGGTCGAGGCGGCGTTCATCGAATGGCTGACCTGTGACTGGTAGGGCTTTGCGGCGGCGCGCAGGTTTGCTAGGGATGCCGGCGTTTAAGCAGCGTGTTTAGTCCGCGCATGCCGGCCTGACAAGCATGCGCCTTTGCCTTGAAGTCCCATGAGTCTCATCGACATCAGCCCGCCCGCCTTCGATCTCGACATCGCCCTGGCCTACGCCACCCCGGACAACATCACGGGCAAGCCGTTCTACCGCGCCGATGCCAGGCCCTACCTGCATCCCAAGGCGGTGGAATGCCTGGCGGTCGCCATCGCGCTGGCGCGGCCGTTTGGGCTCAGGCTGAAGATCTTCGATGCCTACCGCCCGCTTGAAGGGCAATGGGCCTTGTGGCGGGCCAGCCCCGATCCGGAATTCGTCGCCGATCCCAGCAAGGGCGGGCCGCACAATCGCGGTGTTGCGCTCGATCTCACGCTGATCGATGCAAGCGGGCGCGAGCTGGACATGGGGACGGCGTTCGACGCCTTAACCCCGCTGTCGCATCACGGCCGGACCGATGTGCCGCTGGAGGCACAGCGCAACCGGCTGCTGCTGCTCGGCCTGATGACCGCCGCGGGGTTCGAGTTCTATACGAACGAGTGGTGGCACTATCAGCTGTTCAACGCGCGCGGCTATCCGGTGGTCGCGCAGAGCGATCTGCCAAGTCCGGTGATGGACTAGCCGACGCGCGCCTTGGCGGGGTCGCGCCCAACGACCGGTTGTACGGGCGTGGTGCGCTCTTCGATGGGAAGCGTCACCTTGACCAGCGTGCCGACGCCCTTCTCGCTGCTGATGTCCATGCGGCCGCCGATCAGGGCCACCAGCCGCTGGGTCAGCGGCAGGCCGAGGCCGGTACCTTCGTGCATGCGCGAGAATGGCGATTCGACTTGGCCGAACGGACTCATGGCGATCTTGATGCCGGCGTCGTCCATGCCGATGCCGGTGTCGCGGATCGAGAACTCGATGCCGTCGGCGGCGCGGCCGATCCGCAGCATCACCTGTCCGCCCGCGCCGGTAAACTTGATGGCGTTGGACAGGAGGTTGAGCAGGATCTGGCGCAGCTTCACCGCGTCGGTCACGATCGCGTCGATGCCGGGTTCGATGTCGTGGGTCAGGGCGATGCCGCGCTTGCTGGCCTTGTCGTGCATCATGCCGCAGACCAGCAGGATGGTTTCGGGCAGTGCGACTCGCGATTTCTCGACCGTCACCTTGCCAGCGTCGATCTTGCTGAGGTCGAGGATGTTGCCGATGATGTCGGTCAGGTGCGAGGCCGCGACCCAGATATGCCGGACATACTCGGCATAGGGGCGGGGAGTAACCGGGCCGAGCAGCCCTTCCTTCATGACCTCGGAGAAGCCGACGATCGCGTTCAGCGGCGTGCGCAGCTCGTGGCTCATGTTGGCCAGGAACTCGCTCTTCGCAGTGCTGGCCGCGTCGGCGCGGGCGGCGGCATTGGCCATGCGCACGCGCGCCTCCTGATTGCGCTTGGCAACCAGTTCGCTGCGCACGACCATCATGACCAATGAGGCATAGATCAGCAGAAGGACGCTGCCCAGGAACATGCCGGTGCGGATCTCGGATTCGCGGAACTCCGCGAGCAACCCGGTGATGTCATCATAGATCTCGAACACCGCAACCGGCTTTCTGTGATCGTCGGCTTCGAAGATCGGGATGTAGCTGGAAACCGTGTGGCGGTCGGTGACGACGCGGTCGAAGATGGTGATCCTGCGCTCGAACTCGATCTCGCTCTTCACGTCGCCTTTGATCGCGGTGTCGAATCCGTCGTTGTAGCCGCCGGCTTCGCCACCTTCGCCGTGAGTCGCTTCATCTTCGGCGCCTTCACTGTGGCCTGCTTCAACCTCGTCACCTTCGCTGTGGCCCGCCTCGCCTTCATCACTTTCGCTGTGACCCGTTGCGCCTTCACCGCCCTCACTGTGGCTTGCTTCAGCCTCGTCACCTTCGCTGTGGCCCGCCTCGCCTTCATCACTTTCGCTGTGATCCGCTGTGTCTTCACCGCCCTCACTGTGGCCTGCTTCAGCCTCGCCACCGTCGCTGTGACCCGCTTCGCCTTCATCACTTTCGCGGTGGTCGGTATCGCCGCTTTCGCCTGCGGTCGCACTGTGGGCTTCCCCTTCTTCGTCCTCTTCGGTCGCGGTGGGGTCGGTGGAATAGGCGACGCTGCCGTCAGAGCGATAGAGCTTCACCTTGACGACGGAGGAGTGGCGGATCAGGGAAGCGATCTCGCGATTCAGATCTGCGCGCCACGTGCTGGAGTCCCTGTGCGTCAGCACATCGGCTTCGAACTTCGGCCAGACCACGTTGGACAGGACGCGCGCCAGCGCGACGTTGTTGCGCTCGGCCGCGCTTTCAATGCTTTCCAGGAACCAGGAATGGTTCACGACGCCGATCAGGACGCCGGCGCCAACCAACACCGGCCCGCTGAGGAGGGCAAATCGCTTTGAGAGCGGCCAGGTGCGAAACATGTCGCCGTGCTTCCGAGCCGGGCAGCGCCCGAACAGGGGTTGCGAAGTCTGCAACCTGGAGCAAATTGATTAATCGGCGGTAAACCATGGCGCCTGCATGGCTACCCGGACGGCAATAAACCTCGCAAAAACAAAGGGGCGGGAAACATCCCGCCCCTTCAAATCGGTGGCATGCGCCCTTATGTCAGACCGGTCGCACTTCCACCACTTCCGGCACGTAATGGCGCAGCATGTTCTCGATCCCCATCTTCAAGGTCGCGGTGGAAGACGGGCAACCGGAGCATGAGCCCTGCATGTGCAGGTACACCACCCCGTCCTCGAACGAGTGGAAGATGATGTCGCCGCCATCCTGGGCAACCGCAGGGCGGACGCGGGTATCCAGCAGCTCCTTGATCTGCGCGACGATCTCGTCGTCTTCGTCGCCGCCGGCGGATGCGCTATCGTCGGATAGAACGACCGGCCGATTCGAGGAGAAATGCTCCATGATGAGGCCGAGGATTTGCGGCTTCAGGACCGGCCAATCCTTCTGGTCGGTCTTGGTGACAGTGATAAAATCGCTGCCGAGGAAGATGCGCGCCACACCATCGATGCGGAACAGGCTTTCGGCCAGCGGCGAGCGCGCGGCCTTGTCGGCGGCGTCGAAGTCGGCGGTGCCGCGCTCCATCACAATGCGGCCCGGCAGGAACTTCAGGGTGGCCGGATTGGGGGTCTCTTCGGTCTGGATGAACATCCTGGTCTCCAGGGATAAAGCGGCATCCGGACAGCGGATGTCGGGTCTTGGTCGGAACATGGGGGAAGGCTTGACCCGCTTCAACCCCAAACTCATCATGGGCTTATGAATCAACCCTTTGGCACCGGTCCCGCGCCCATCCTGCCGCCCCTGATCGACGGGGAATTGCGGCTGGAGAATCCGGCGATCGACCGCACCTTCCGCTGGCTGTTGCGGGACGGCCGCCAGCAGCCAAACAGCGGCGATTTGCTGCAGGGCTTCTGCCGGGAGCTGACCGAGGGCGGCTTCCCCCTGATGCGCGCCTTCGTGGCCAAGCCGACCTTGCATCCGCAGATCGCCTCCATCGCCTATCGCTGGGAGCGCACGAAGCCGGAGGTCGAGGCCTTCACCCGCGAGCATGACATCTGGCAGAGCGACCAGTATCTGCGCAGCCCGATGGCGCTGATCTATGCCGGCGAGCCGATGATCCGCCGGCGCCTGTTCGGCCCCGACCTCCGGCTCGATTTCCCGATTCTCGAGGACCTGCTGGCGGAAGGCGCGACCGATTACGCGATCTTCGGCCTCCGGCGCGGCGACGGCCGGCCGATGGCCGTGGTCTCGATCGCGACCGACGCGCCGGGCGGTTTCAGCGACGAGCAGTTCACCGGCTTCCAGTCACTGCTGCCGTTGCTGTCGCTGATCGTGGAGGCGATCGAGACCCGGCTGACGGCGAAATCGCTGCTGGAGATCTATCTCGGCGCCGATGCCGGCCGGCGCGTGATGGGCGGCCTGATCCGGCGCGGCGAAAGCGTCACCATCGCCGCCGCGATCTGGCAATGCGACCTGCGCGACTTCACCGCAATGAGCAACCAGCTGCCGCGCGACGAGGTGCTGGCGATCCTCAACGATTACTTCGACGCGGTGACGCGGCCCGTGCTGGCGCGCGGCGGCGAGATCCTGAAATTCATCGGCGATGCCGTGCTCGCGATCTTCCCGATGAAGGACGACCTCGACCGCGACGATAAATGCCGTGTTGCCCTGACCGCGGGCGAGGAAGCGCTTGAAGCGATGCGCGACGTCAACGAGCTGCGCGCCAGCGCCGGCAAGGCGCCGCTCAGCATTGGCATCGGCCTCCACGCCGGCTCGGTCAGCTATGGCAACATCGGCGCGCAGACCCGGCTCGACTTTACGGTGATCGGGCCCGCGGTCAACCTCGCCGCGCGCATCACCGGCCTGTGCCGCCCACTGAATCAGCGCCTGCTCGCTTCGAAGGCCTTCGCCTCGCCCTGCGGCAGCAAGCTGGTGCCGCTCGGCCACTATCCCATGCACGGCTTCGACCAGCCGCAGGAAGTGTTCGGGCTGCCGGAGGAGTGAGGGGCGCGCCAGATCCCGGTTGACGCTGAGAGTCCGCTTCGCCATCCTTGACGCCGATGGGGATGGGGTCCCCCGATAACCGCCGCAGAGGCTGATGACTCCTGCCAGCGTGTCACCACGCGGCGGGAGCGTATCTGCAACCCGCCGCATGGCGGGTTTTTTCATGCTGGAATCGCAACGAGAGGGAAGGAGCAGGCATGTCTGTCGCGATAGCATTGTGGGTGGCTGTGGGGAGCGCGCTCGGCGGAGTGGCGCGCTATTGGTGCTCGGGCATCATCGCGAACCTGGTGGGAGAGACCTTTCCCTGGGGTACGTTGATCGTCAACGTCATGGGCTCGTTCCTGATCGGCCTCATCGCGACCGTGTCCGGGACCGACGGGCGCTTCATCATCTCCGCCGAGGCGCGCCAGTTCCTGATGGTGGGCATCCTCGGCGGCTTCACCACCTTCTCCTCCTTCAGCCTGCAGACTTTGACTCTGGCGCGCGACGGGCAGTGGCTGCTGGTTGGCGCGAACGTCGTGGGCTCGGTGGTGTTGTGCTTGATCATGGTGTGGGCCGGGCACATGCTGGCCACCATGATCAACCGGTAGGAGCTCGATGGAAGGAGGTGGGGCATGCAGGTTCCCAAGGACGCCATGCTGCTGCGCATTTTCCTCGGCGAAAGCGACAAGACCGGCCGCCGGCCGCTCTATGAGGAGATCGTGCTGAAGGCACGCGAGGCGCACCTGGCCGGCGCGACTGTCCTGCGCGGCCCGATGGGCTTCGGCCATTCCAGCCGGTTGCATACCGCGAAGATCCTGCGCCTGTCGGAAGATCTGCCGATGGTAATCGAGATCGTCGACGCGGAAGACAAGATCCGGGCCTTCCTGGATTCGATCGAGCCGATCATGGGCGCAGGGCTCGTCACGCTTGAGCGCGTTCAGGTGCTGCGCTACGGCACCAGCAGGCCGGCTGCATAGGCACTACGCGATCGTCACCACGACGTTGCCGACGGCCTTGCCGCTTTCGACTGCCTGGTGCGCGGCGACGATCCGATCCAGCGGATAGCTCTCTGCGATTGCGTGCACCAAGGCGCCCTGCACCAGCGCCTGGTTGATGTCCTGGATCGACTGCCGGCGCGCCGGCTCGGGCAGGATGTAGACCAACACCATGCGCAGCGTGATGCCCTGGAACATCATGGGATAGAAGGGCAGCTTCGGCTCCATCACCGCCGACGACGCATAGGTCGCGATCACGCCGTTGGTCTTGAGGCAAGCGAGGGTGGTGGCAAGGTTGCCGCCGAACTCGACCTCGATCGCGCGGTCGGCGCCCTGGCCCTTGGTGATCTCCTTCACCACCTGCGCAACATCGTCGGTCTTGTAGTTGACGATGTAATCGGCACCGGCCGCTTTCGCATGGGCCGCCTTGTCGGAGCCGCTCACGGTCGCGATTACCTTGGCGCCGCCCCAGCGCGCCAGCTGGATGGCGTAGTGCCCGACCGCGCCTGCGCCGCCGGTCACCAGGATGGTCTGACCCGCCACCGGGCCGTCGGCGAACACGCAGCGATGCGCGGTCATCGCAGGAATGCCGAGGCAGGCGCCGGCTTCATAGGGCACGCCGTCCGGCAGATGCGGCGCCTGGAAGGAGGGGAGGGCGATGTATTCCGCGGCGGTGCCGAACGGCCGCTGCCACTGCCCGTTCCACAGCCACACTCGTTCGCCGACCCGCGCCGGATCGACGCCCGCGCCGATGGCCTCGATCACACCGGCGCCGTCGCTTTGCGGGATGACGCGCGGCCAGCTCATCTTGGCGCGCAGGCCGGCGCGCGATTTCACGTCCGACGGATTGACGCCCGACGCCTTCACCCGCACCAGCACCTCGCCAGGTGCGGGCGCCGGCATGGGCAGGTCGGCCACCTGCAGCACCTCGTCGGCGGGCCCGTTGCGGTCGTAGAAGGCGGCTTTCATTTCCGTTTCACCGGCTCGTCGGCGCGTTCGCCGTCCCAGTAGTCGAGCCGCTCGCCATCGCGGAAGATCGCGCGATCGAGCTTGCGGACCAGCACCTTGTTGGAATCGGGATAGACGCAGACGTCGTTCGGCTCGTGGTCGCCGATCACGATGTAGCGGAACGGCGCATTCCCTTCGTTCACCAGGCAATGGCCGGCGCGCTGACCCGCGGGAAACCCGACATAGTCGCCGGCCTTGATGCGGTGGTGCTCCTCGCCGAGGCGGAGGGTTGCCTCGCCCTCGAGCGCGATCAGGTGCTCTTCCTCGAGCAGGTGATAGTGGAACGGGACCGATTGCTTGCCCGGCGGCAGTTCCTCGCAGGCGATGCCGATCTTGCGGCCGTCCTTGCGGGTATCGGACAGCACGCGATAGCGCATGGCGAACCGCTCGCCCTGGCTGTCGTCGGACCACGGCACGCTGTCGATGGCGATCGGGCCGCGCGGTTTCTCGGAATCGGCCATGCCTTGCTCCACCCTGTTCGATGCCGACGATAGCGCTAATCCTGGGATAAGAAAAAGGCGCGGCGAGGTGAGTCGCCGCGCCCGCTGGCACGCCGATCAGGGCCGGGGTTGGGGACGGCCCGTGTCATGCCCAAATCGGGCACCCCGGGGACTAGCCCTCACAAATTTCCCTAGGGAACGCGCAGCTTTGGGGGGACCGGTGGGCGGTCCCCGGAGGGATACGCGGCAGCCGCCTGGAGAGATGCAGGCTACCGCGCATTTTTTGCCCCTTCCGCGCGGAAGTGGAGGGGAGGGGGTTACTCCGCCGCCGCGGAGCCCTGCCCGGCCAAGCCCAGCCGGGCCGCCACGCCCGCGCCGTAGGCCGGATCGGCCTTGGCGAAGTGGCCGATCTGGCGCTGCTGGATGAAGTCCGGGACGCCCTTCATGGCGCCGGCAATGGCATCCATCAGGCGGCCCTGAGCCTCCGGCGTCATCAGGCGGTAGAGGTTTCCGGCCTGGGTGTAGTCGTCGTTGCCGGCGCGGTGGTCATAGCGGTCGGCCGGGCCTTCGAGCGGCAGCGGCGGCTCCTTGAAGCGGTGATCCTCCGCCGGCCCACCGAAACTGTTGGGCTCGTAGTTGACCTTGCCGCCTTCATTGCCATCGAACCGCATCGCGCCGTCGCGATGGTAATTGTGCACCGGGCATCGCGGCTGGTTGACCGGCAGGGACTCGTAGTTGACGCCGAGCCGGTGGCGGTGCGCGTCGGCATAGGAGAACACGCGGAACTGCAGCATCTTGTCCGGGCTGTGACTGATGCCCGGCACGACGTTGGCGGGCGAGAAGCTGGCCTGCTCGACCTCCGCGAAATAGTTCTCCGGATTGCGGTTCAGCTCCAGGATGCCGACCTCGACCAGCGGAAACTCCTTGTGCGGCCACACCTTGGTGAGGTCGAACGGATCGAACGCGGTGCGCTTGGCCTGATCCTCGCTCATCAGCTGGACCATCATGCGCCAGCGCGGGAACTCGCCGCGGTCGATCGCCTCGACCAGGTCGCGCTGGTGGCTTTCGCGATCGGCGCCGATGGTGCTGGCGGATTGCGCTTCGGTGATGTTGGCGATGCCCTGCAGGCTCTTGAAGTGGAACTTGACCCACACGCGCTCGTTCCTGGCGTTGATGAAGCTGTAGGTGTGCGAGCCGAAGCCGTGCATCTGCCGGTAGTTCTTCGGCAGGCCGCGGTCGGAGAACAGGATCGTCACCTGGTGCAGGCTCTCCGGCGACAGCGACCAGAAATCCCACATCGCCGTGGCGTTGCGCAGGTTGGTGCGCGGGTCGCGCTTCTGGGTGTGGATGAAGTCCGGGAACTTGTACGGGTCGCGCACGAAGAACACCGGCGTGTTGTTGCCGACCAGGTCCCAGTTGCCTTCCTCGGTATAGAATTTCAGCGCAAAGCCGCGCACGTCGCGCTCGGCGTCCGCCGCGCCCTTCTCGCCGGCGACGGTCGAGAAGCGCAGCAGCACATCGGTTTTCTTGCCAACCTCGGCGAACAGCTGGGCCTTGCTGTGGCGCGTGATGTCGTTGGTGATGGTGAGCGTGCCGAAGGCGGCTGAGCCCTTGGCATGGACCACGCGCTCGGGGATGCGCTCGCGGTTGAAGTGGGCGTGCTTCTCGAACAGCTGCCAGTCCTGGACCAGCAGCGGCCCACGCGGCCCGGCGGTCAGGCTGTTCTGGTTGTCGCCGACCGGAATGCCGGCTGCGGTGGTCAGGGTGGGGCGCTGGGTCTTGGGATCGTTGGCCATCTGGGCTCTCCTCCCCACTGGCGATTGGGCTGGGAGGTATGTGACGCCAAGCCGATCAATCGAGCTAACGCATTGTTTTCATCAATTCAATCGACCCGCTCGATCAAATGTCATGTCAAATATCATGTCAGGTACGGGTGGCTGGAACCCGATACCGTCCGGCGGCGTTGCTGCCTCGCCCAATTGTCCCGCGCACTCAATCCTGGAGAGCCCAAATGACGCGTCTCACCGTCACCGCGATCATCCTCGGCGCAACCTTGCTGGCCGGCTGCTCGGTCTCTGAGGATGGCGTATCGCTGTCCGAGAACAAGTGGATCGACAATAACTGCACCGGCAACGGCTACATCAAGAATCCAAGCTGGTGCGCGGATGGCCTGCACGCCTCGGCGGGCCCCTATACCGGCAAGTAAGAGTCGGGACCGCCGGAACCGCTCGATCGATCAAGGACGCCTGAAGCGCACGGCGGGAATCTCGGCGATGACCGAGACTTCCACCAGCAGCGCGCGATCGTAGAGTCGCGACACCTCGACCGTCGTGGTCACCGGGTAGGGCAGCGCGAAAAACGCGCGCCGGATGTCGCCGGCGGCCAGGAAGGCATCCATGTCGGTGACGTAGTTGGTCAAAGACAGGATGTCGCCGATCTCGCCGCCGACGCTGGCGAGGGCGATGCGGATGTTCTCTAGCACCTGCTGCAGCTGCGCGCGCATGTCGCCCGCGCCGACCATGCGGCCATCGCGATCGAGCGCCACTTGGCCTTTCAGGTGGACGATCCGGCCATCGCCCTGGACCGCGATCTGCGAGAACGGCCCGAACGGCTGCCACAAGTCCGGCGGGTTGAAGGCGTCAACCACACGTCATCTCACGCGATGCACTCGCCGCCATCGATCACCAGCGCATGGCCCGTCATGTAGCTGGAGCGGTCGGAGGCGAGGTAGAGGATGGATTCGGCGATCTCGTCCACGCTGGCCCAGCGGCCCATCGGGATCTTGTCCTTGACGTACGCCTCGAGCGCAGCGCGTCCGCCCATCTGGCGCATGTAGGGGTCATTGAACGGCGTATCGACCCAGCCGGGGCAGAGCGCGTTGACCCGGATGTTGAAGGGACCGTAGTCGAGCGCCATCTGCTTGGTCATGGCGATCACCGCCGTCTTGCTGGTGATGTAGGCCAGCATGCCCTTGTCGAAGAACACGCCCGAGTTTGACGAGGTGTTGATGATGACGCCCTTGCCCTGGCGCTTCATGTGCGGCAGGGCCGCCTTGGCTGCGACGAAATGGGCGCGCACGTTGATGGCATAGCTCGAATCGAGTCCGCTCGCCGGCACCTGCTCCAGCGTGCCTTCCACCTGGATGCCGGCATGATTGTGCAGGATGTCGATGCGGCCGTGCACCTTGGCCGCCTGCTCGATCAGGCGTTCGATCTCGGCGTCCTTGGTGACATCGAGCTTGTGCGCCTCGGCCCGCCCGCCGGCATCGCGAATGCGGCGCGCGGTTTCCTCGGCGCGCTCGGCGACCAGGTCGGTGGCGATGAGGATGGCGCCTTCGCGCGCCATGATCTCCGCCCCGCCGCGCCCGATGCCCGAGCCGGCGGCGGTGACGATGGCGACGCGATCCTTGAGGATCATACCTGCCTCCCTGGGCTCTTCTCTATGCTCTCTGGGGCGCGCTCTTGCGCCGCAGCAGCAATTGCGCGCTGAACAGCATGACCAGCGAGAACATCATGATGGCGGTGCCGATGGCGTTGATCTCTGGCGTCACGCCGCGTCGGATCGACGAGAAGACGTAGATCGGCAGGGTGTTGAGCGGCCCGGCGACAAAGTTGGCGACCACGTAATCGTCGAAGCTGAAGGTGAAGGTGAGCAGGAAGCCGGCCATGATCGCGGGCATCAGCTGCGGCAGGGTCACCTGCCGGAAGGTCGCCCAGGGATCGGCGTAGAGATCCATCGACGCCTCGATCAGGCTGCGATCCATGCCGGCGATGCGCGCCCGCACGATCACGATTACCAGCGCCATGGAGAACAACGTGTGCGCGGCAATGATGGAGCCGTACCCCATGTGCAGCTGCAGCGGGGCATCGCCCGGCCATATCGTCGCCAGCACGGTATTGGCGGCTTCGAAGGTGGTGACGAGCGCGATCAGCGTCGCGATGCCGATGACGATCCCCGGTACCATGATGGCGATGTAGGTGAGTGCGTCGAAGATCAGCCGTACCGGCCCCTTCACCCGCTGCAGCGCGAGCGCGGCCATGGTGCCCATGAGGGTCGCCAGGGCCGCCGACGTGAAAGCAACGATCAGGCTGGTCTGCAGCGCGGCCAGCATCAGCGAGTTGCCGCCGACCTTCGCGTACCATTTGACCGAGAAGCCCTGGAAATCCGCCGCGCTGAGCCCCGAGTTGAAGCTGAACAGCACGATCAGCATGATCGGCCCGTAAAGGAAGAGATAAGCCAGGATGGAATAGGCGCGCAGCATCGCTGGCCTCAGATCAACGACGCATCGCGCCGGCCGCCGGTCGCGGCGGTCGCGCGCAGGTAGAGCGTGACGGTCACCAGCATGATGACGACCAGCCCCATCGCCACCGCCGATCCGTACGGCCAGTTGAGGCTCTGCAGGAACAGGTCGACCAGCGCATTGCCGATGAAGAACACCTTGCCGCCGCCCAGCATCTGCGGGATCAGGTACTCGCCCATCAGCAGGATGAACACCAGCATGCAGCCGGTGATGATGCCCGGCGCCGACAAGGGCAGCGTGATCTGCCGGAAGGTCGCGAACGGCCCGGCGCCCAGGTCCTCCGACGCCTCGAGCAGCCGCTTGTCGAGCTTCTCCAGGCTGACATAGATCGGGAACACCATCAGCGGCAGGTAGGCATAGACGATGCCGCACATGACCGCGAACGGCGTGTTGATGAAGCGCACGTCGGCGATGCCCATGGCATCGAGGATCGCCGGAATGCCGCGCCCGCCCAGGATGAAGATCCAGGCATAGGTGCGGATGAGGAAGCTGGTCCAGAACGGCACGATCACCAGGATCAGCAGGATCAGGCGCCAGCGCGCGCTCGACTTGACCGCGAGGAAATAGGCAAGCGGATAGCCGGCCAGGAGGCAGATCAGCGTGCCGAGCGGCGCGAGCGTGAGCGTGTTCTTGAACGCGGTCCAGCGCGCCGGCAGGTTGAGGTAGTTATCGAACGTGAACGCCGCCTGATAGCCGCCGGCCGGCGCGCGCACGCCGACGCTGTAGATCAGCACGACCGCCAGCGGCAGGATCAGCAGAACGAAAAACCAGATGGCGCTGGGCGCGAGCAGCAGGGCGGTGAGCCACCGCCCCGACTGCTTGCGTTCGGTGACCGCGGGCACCGCGATCGTTGCTGTCCCAGCGCTCATCTGATGCCGGAGCTATGCCGACTTGAAGCGCGCCATGATCTCGGCGCGCGCCGGGTTGGTCAGCGTCGCCGCCGCGCCGAACTCCAGCGGGGCCAGCAGCTCGGCCGCCGGATAGAGGATCGGGTCGCTGATGATCTCCTTCGGCAGCAGGTCGATGACGCGCTTGTCGGCGACCGGATAGCCGTGGAACAGCACTTCGTCGCGATTGACGTGCGGCTCGAGCAGGAAGTTGATCAGCGCATAGCCCGCCGCCCGGTGCGGCGCGCCCTTCGGCACGGCGTAGAAGTCGGCCCAGATCTCGCCGCCTTCCTTGCCCAGGATGTACTGGAACGCCGGGTCGGTCTTTTGCAGCTGCTTGCCGTCGCCGGTCCAGCACACCGACATATAGGCATCGCCGTTGATCAGCGAGGGCTTGTAGTCGCTGTTGATGGCGAACAGGTTCGGCTTGCTGTCGATCAGCAGCTTCTCCGCCTCGGCCAGCTCCTTCTCGTCGTTGGAGTTGAAGGAGTAGCCGAAATACTTGAGCGCGTTGCCGATGGTGGTGAGCTGGTAGTCATGCACCATGGTGCGGCCCTTGTGCGCGCCGTTGGTCAGGTCCCAGAACTCCTTCCAGCTGGTCGGCTTCTCCGTCACCTTGGCGGAATTGACGACGAAGCCGGTGGTGCCCCAATCCTTGTGCACGGCATAGGTCTTGCCGTTCACGTCTCCCGGCGCCGTGAAGCGCGCGTCGGTATAGAACTTGGGGTCGTAGTTCGGCAGCAGCGCCGTCTCAAGCGGCTCGA
>Ga0207675_100004669_pt1 | contig 13191 bp, 6 predicted proteins | sample KBSSwiS42_FD_184305 | JGI IMG/M metagenome (GOLD analysis project Ga0207675, IMG submission 184305) | Switchgrass rhizosphere microbial communities from Kellogg Biological Station, Michigan, USA - KBS Switchgrass S4-2 (SPAdes) (version 2) | ecosystem: Host-associated > Plants > Roots >... | reverse complement strand
GTCGGCGCGCACGAGAGCGGAACGATCGGCGAAGACCCGCGCGGCGCGCCGAACAACCTGATGCCTTACATCGCGCAGGTCGCGGTCGGCAAGCGCCCGGTCCTGCAGATCTTCGGCGACGACTACGACACTTCGGACGGCACCGGCGTGCGTGACTACCTGCACGTGATGGACCTTGCCGAAGGTCACGTTGCTGCCCTGCGCCATCTGCTCGAGGGCAACGGCTCGCTGACGCTCAATCTCGGCACGGGGCGGGGCACCAGCGTGCTCGAGCTGGTTCATGCCTTCGCGCGCGTGAGTGGCCGGCCCGTTCCTTACGAAGTCGTCGGGCGCCGTTCTGGCGACGTCGCTGCATGCTGGGCGGACCCGTCCTTGGCCCGGCAAACGATCGGATGGCGAGCCAGACGTGACCTCGACGCGATGTGTACCGACGCTTGGCGTTGGCAGACGGCAAACTCAAATGGCCACGATTGCTGAAACCGATAGTCCGCTTCGATTGAATTTCTCGCACTCACGTTCGGTGTAGGCACGTCAGGCCCTGGATCAGCCAGCGCGCGCGGCAGGGATCATCTCGCGCAATCAAGTTTTGAACTTTGATGCTGCTTCATACGGGCTCAGGCACACAAGTGCCGGCGCGCCCCCCCCATGACTAGAACTGCTTGGATACGTCAATTCCCACAATCGCCCATCGCTCGGATCTCGGAACAGTTTTGACCAACCGTCCGCGGAGACAGCGACCTCTTCCAAGTAGCCACCAATGAGTTTGTCGATCCGTTTAGTCTCAAGGCTTTCTTCGGTCCTTCCGCGCTCGATGACCCACTCGCCGATGATCTCAGTTTCGGTTGGAAGTATTTTGGTCATGATTAGGGCACGATTCTCTCAATGGCACCCACAGGAATAGGACCGTTAGGAATTACGAACTCCGCAGCGCCACCTGCGGTTCGCCCTCCTTGAACGAATCCCGGGGTCGTTCGTGCGATGGGCGAAGCGATCCCTTGAACCGCCGCACTCGGAAACTCTATCACTCGAAACGTTTGGCTCTCGGCAATGGCGAGTCTTGCGGCGATTTGCTTGGCCGTCAGTCCAGTAAGCTCGCTTGCATTCGTAACGAACACATCGAGCGCGCCGGGGGCCCCCAGTGTAGAGGGCTTGATGGTGCCAGGTACAACTCGCGCAAGAGTTTCTGAGACGACGTTTGCGATTTCCGCTGTCCCGCCAACGCCTCCGGGCGCCGCTGACAGGGCTCCTCCCTGGCAAGGCGGGGTCGTCCCACATCCTTCCTTGTTCAAGATCTCAAAGAACTTGTCTATCGCCGCTACGGCTTTTCGTGCGCTGGGAGTGCCCGGCGTTGGCGATGGAGGCGCTCCCGCAGCGGTGGCGGGCGAGTTGCCTGCGGCTTCAACTCCCTCCAATCTAATGATCGTGCAACCGGACATGCCAGCAGAACACCTCGGAGGGTTCGGCTCCCGACCATCCGGGTCCGTGTAGCGAAAGGGGTTGTTAGTTGCGTACTCATAAACGTTGAATCCCTTGCCGATGGCGGCGTTAGTCACTACGGGATCGACGCTGAGGAATCGAGCAGCAATCGGGTCGTAGTACCGCTGTTGCATGTAAACCAGTCCGGTGCTCGCGTCGTTCACATGCCCAGTGAACCCAAGATCCGGCGGGATTACGCCTGCGGCTGCGTTGCCGTACGACTCGTACCGGGTACGGCTCACGAGCGCCCCTGTCGAGCTTGTCGTCGCGACCAAGCTCCCGAGCGCGTCCGTGTGCAGGTAAGTTGCCCCTCTAGTAAGGTTGTTCGACTTCGCGATCACCTTCCCCGCGAGGTAGATATACCGGGTGGACGTCACCGTCATCCCGTTCTGACGCGTGCCGAACAGGAGTTGTCCGGCTTGGCTGTACATCTGGACCTGGTACGTACCGTCGATCGAGTTGATCGCCGTCCTTCTGCCAAGCCCGTCGTAGGCGTAGCTCGCGACGCCGTTCGCGAGTTGCATGCGGTTGCCGATGTCGAAATAGAAACCCTGGGTGCCGCGGCCAGTGACGTTGCCCTGGCTGTCATAGGCATAGCCGGTGTAGGCGCCATTGACATTCAGCAGCGTCAGCCGGTTAGTGACCGGGTCATAGCTGTGCGCGGCATTCCGAGAACCGACGGTGCTCGCGCGCATGTTGTTGATCGCGTCGTAGTCGTAACTTGCGCTGCCCCACACGCCGGGCGCATTGGCCCAACGCAATCGATCCAATCCGTCGTACCCCAGGGTGCGGCCGTTGATACCCTCCTGCAGATCGTCGATCGACGTCACGTTGCCGACCGCGTCGTAGCCGTATCGGTCCTGCAGCACGCCTGAATCCTTGTTGACCAGCGGCAGTCCGCGCATGTCTTGCGTGAGCAAGTGCACGACGCCATTACCGAGCGTGTAGCCTGCGACGGCGCCGTTGGGGTGATACGTCACGCCCGTGGCGTAGCTGCCGACCCGAGTGGCGTTGCCGAGAGAGTCCGGGCTGTAGTCGACAACCGTGCCGTCGGGATAAGTGAGCTGGCTAAGGTAGCCATCAGCGCTGTATCCACGGTTCACCGCGTACGTCGATCCGTACGTCAGCCGCTCCTGCGTCAGCAGGCGCCGGTTGTTGTAGGTGTAGGTCCAGGTGCTGCCATTGGAGACCACGGTCAACGGCAGGCCGTCGGGCGTGTAGGCGCGACCGATCGCCGGACTGTTGTCGCCGAACCCGGTGCCGGTCAGCCGATTGCGGTCATCGTAGGTGTAGAAGACGATCTTGTTGCCGGGTACGCTACCGGCGTCGCAGCCCGACAGGCTCGGGAGCGCCAGACCGGTTGCCCGCCACGCGACGTTGTTGGCTGCGTCGAGTTGCTGGACGGTCGCTCCGGTCTCGGGCTCGACCGTCTTGCACAGCAAGTGGAACGTGTCGTAGACATAGCTTCGTGCCGCGCTCACGGCCGCGCCGCCGTACGTGCCGCTGCGCGTGATGCTGAGCGGCTTGCCGAACACGTCGCGCACGATGGCGACATTGACAGTCTCCGGGGCAGCGATCGAGACGATCGCGGACTCGTCGGGCTCGTCAAAGACTTGGTAGGCGGTCGTCGTCGCGAATCCACGTGCGTTGGTCACCCGCTTCTTGAAATCCGCCAGGTATTCGTGCGTCGTGGTGGCCGGTCCCAGGTCGGTGTCGGCGACGACACGCGTGACGCGACCGAGCGGGTCGTAGAGCGTCGTGGTGCCGGGCGTAGGGCTGTCGATGAGACTGATCGAGCCCTTGGGATAAGACACGAAGGTCGGGCGGTTGTACGCGTCGTAGGCGAACGTCTGGATTTGCGCCGCCGATCCCGGATTGTTGAAGTCGTATCGGATCGTCAGGCGCTTGCGCCAGCGGGCGTCGAAGAAGTGGTGGGTCATCGACGTGCCTTCGGCGATCGTCTGTCGCCAGTGGCCTGCGGGCAACCCGTACTCGTCGTAGGACACTTGGAAGAACTGGAACCACTTGGTGTTGTAGGCGACGGGATCACCTGCCGGTGGCGCGGCGCTCGCGATGCGGCCCATCGCGTCGTAGGTGTACGTCCAGGTCGTCCCCGCCTCGTTGGTCACGCTCGTGATCGCGCCGGTGTTGTCGATCGTCGCGCTCATCGCGCGCCCGTCGGCATAGGTGATGCTGCGAGGCAACCCCCGCATGTAGCTGGAGTAAGTCGTCGCGTGGTTCAGCGGATCGATGATCTGGTACAGCGTTCCATCCCCGGAGAAGACGTAGCTGCCCTGCAACTTCCCGAACTTCCTCGTCGTCGCCGGAAGAGCCGTGGCTGTGTAGAAGGTGGTGCCGGAAGCTTCGACCCCGGAAATCGTGACGCTCGCCACCTGGCCAAGGACCCAAAGCGACGTTTGGTCAAAGTAAGTGACGAGTCGCGGGCGCGAATACCCCAGGCTGCTCGACTGCACCCCAGTCGTCGCGCGGGCGTACAGGTCGAACCCGGTGACCGTGCTGTTGAACTGAACTCCCTGCTGGATGACGATGCGCTGGCTTTGTGGCGAGTAGATCCTGCTCATCGAATCGGCCGGCGCATTGACGTATCCCACACGGCTGGGATACGGGCCGGCGTTCGACGCGGCGTAGACGTAGCTCGTCGCTCGCAAAGTCGGCCCGCCGCTTGCGCCGTCCGCAGCAGCCAGCAAAAGCCCTTCGTCGATGCCATGCCGCGTGCCGAAGGTCTTGACGGACGAGTTGTTCAGCGGATCGGTGACGGTCACGGTCTTGGTCGCGACGCAGCCGTTGCACGGAGCGAAGCTGCCGGACGCGACGCTGTACGCGTACGACCAAGTCATCGCGCCCATTCCCGGACCGCTCAGCGTCTTGCTGCTGATCGAGCGGCTGACGAAGTACCGGGAGACGGGGTTCGAGGTCGTGCCGCACGTCACCTGCGACCCGGGCACGTTCGAGCGGCCGTGATACGTCGCCTTGAGCGTGAACGATCCGACCGCGCCGGAGGGATGCGTGATCGTGAGCGTTTTCGCGGTGAGATCGATGGTTCCGTTCTCGCCGCCATCGCAGTCGGGGTCCGGCAGCGCGAACGGCGTCCAGGGGACACCACCCATTGCGAGTTGCCACTGCGAGCCGTCGGGCTGCGTCACCGTCTGCAGCGTCCCGTCCGCAGCGTAGGCATAAGTCCACGTCCGCGTGCCGTCGAACACCGACTGGATCCGGTTGCCGTTTCCGCTGTACGTGAACGTGATCGTGCGGCCGTCGCTGGCAGCGATCGAGGCAACGCGCCAGCCGTCCGCGCCTGTGTACGTGTAGCGCACCCAGTTGCCGAATCGATCCGTGATCTGGGTCGGCAAGATCCACACCTCGACGCGGGGGATCGTTCCCGAACCCGAGATCCCTCTGTTGATGCCTGCGACCTTGGCGTTCGGCCAGCTCCGGATCGCCATGTGGTCGAAGCGGTACCTCGATCCGTCGGGAGAACGCGCCTCGAAACCTTCGCCGGGGCCGTTCTCCAGCGCGACACATTTCAGCTCCCAATGGTTCTTGGTGAGGACCGGGTAGGTCGCCGCCGTCCCGTCGCTGGGGAAGATGGGGTTGGCAGGACCTTGACCCGCGTATTCCGGGTTGCGGCTGAGCAGGGTCTGGTCCCCCATGCCTGGCACGTACAGATGGGCCCCGTCCCAGAAGGCGTTGTAGGTGTAGGAGAGGAAACCTCCCGCGACGTAAGCGGTGGTCAGCGGCGGGTAGTAGAACTCGCTACAGCGATTGAAATTCGTCTTGCTTCCGGCGCCGTACCAGTTCGGTTCGGCCTGTGTCGCGACGGCGTGCAGGTGCGGGATCTCCAAGTCCCAGTCGCCGAACAGGCCGCCGCCGTTGGTCTGAGGTGCGCCGACGGCGCGATGACGACCGACCGCAACCGGGAGCGCGTTGTTTCCCGGCAGCGAGACGTCCATCTGGGTGAACTCGAGCGCGCCGCTGTAGTCGTTGATCGAATCGCCCATGAGATTGGGACCAAGCGCCTCGATCACTTCGCCGGAGCGAACCAGAATGCCCTGTTCGAAGTACGTTTTCGGCGTCGGAGCGTCTGTGCCGCCGCCAACGACGGACGGAGCTGCACTCGGCGCGGTCAATCTGGACGCTGCGTCCCGTGGCGCCGGTCCGGTCTGCGCGGCCGCGAAGCACGCGACTATCGGCAACAGCGCCGCGACCACCCATCGCGCGTTGATCAATGTGGGCTGTACAAACTCCCACGTGAACGTCGACCTGCCCATGAGGTGCCTCCCGGAACGTTCTGCTCCGGCCGACTTTGAACCGACACCTCACGCACCGACATCCCGTCGTGGGGCCACCCCAAATTCACCCCTACTGGGAATTGACGTAGCTCCGCATGGGCAGCCGCAACGAGCCGAAATCTCTGCCGAAGGGACGCCTTCGCCCCCTCGGCGGCCCCGCGATCTAGAACAGCGCCTGCTGCCGCGCCAGCCGCCACGACAGCGCGCCGTCCTTCGCCGCTGCAAGCATCCACAGCTCGCGAAACGGCACCGCGCCGCGCTCGGTCGACTCGCGGATGAGTCCCGAGAACTCGACGCACGCGAGCCAGGCGGCGCCGAGCTCCTCGACGTCGAGCAGCTCGGCGTGCAGGGTGACGACGTCGGTGCGGCTCGCGCCGCCGGCGCGGCTGGTCAGGATCGGCAGCAGCTCCTGCAGCATGTCGGGCGTCGTGAAGCGGCCGAGCGCCTGCACGTCGCCGGCGTCCCACGCCGCCTGCAGGCCGAGGAAGCGCGCACGCGCCGCCTCGAGGACTTCGCTGCCGTCGAGCGCAGCGGGCAACGGCCGCGGTGTCGCAGACCGCATCGTCGCAACGCTCGCGACCGCGGCATCGCCGGCGCCACCGACGACGAACGCGGCCACCCGCACACCGTTGCGGCGCCAGCCGGCCCACGCGATCGTCAGCAGCGCGCCGAACGCGAGCACCGCCGCCGCACCGGCGAAGTCGTCGGCGCGGCGCGCCTCGAGCAGCGCCGAGAACGCAGCGGCGACGCCGAGCCACGTCGTCACGCCGCCGACGACGAAGCCGGTCGATCCTGCTGCCGCCGCGGGGGTGCTGCCGAGCAGGAACGGAACGCCGACGCCGAGCGAGAGCGGCGCGCGCCAGCGGCGCGAGAGGCGCGCGACCGGAACCCTCAGCACTTGATCCCCACGTGCAGCGCGACGACGCCTGCGCTCATGTTGTGGACGTCGACGTGGCCGAAGCCGGCCCTCTTCATCATCGCCTTCAGTGCTTCCTGGTCGGGATGGACGCGGATCGACTCGGCGAGGTAGCGGTAGCTGTCGGCGTCGCCAGCGACGAAGCGGCCGATCCGCGGCAGGACGCTGAACGAGTACCAGTCGTACGCCTTCGCGAGCGGCGCCGCGACCTTGGAGAACTCGAGCACGAGCAGCCGCCCGCCCGGCTTCAGCACCCGCGCCATCTCGGCGAGGGCGCTCTCCTTGTGGGTCATGTTGCGCAGGCCGAAGGCGACGCTGACGAGATCGAACGTCGCGTCGGCAAACGGCAGCTTCTCGCCGTCGCACAGCAGCGCCGGGACGATGACGCCGTCGTCGAGCAGGCGGTCGCGGCCCTGGTGGAGCATCGACTCGTTGATGTCGCTGAGGACGACGAGCCCGCGCGGGCCGACGCGGCTCGCGAACGCGCGCGCGAGGTCGCCGGTGCCGCCGGCGACGTCGAGGACGACATCGCCCGGGCGGACGCGCGCGACCGCGACCGTGTACGCCTTCCACGCACGATGCATCCCGAGCGACATCAGGTCGTTCATGACGTCGTAGCGGCGCGCGACCGAGTCGAAGACGCCGCGCACGCGGCCCGCCTTCGCCTCCTCGGCGACGGTCGAATAGCCGAAGTGGGTGTCGCTCATCGCCATAGCTCGCTCAGCGCGCTCAGTGCGAGTGGCCACACGACGACGACGCCTTCGCCGCGACCATCGGCGCGTCACGGTCGACTCCCGCCTGCGCGAGCCGCTCCTCGTACTGCTGCCAGAGCTCCGCCTGCTGCGAGCCGAGGAAGTAGAGGTAGTCCCACGAATAGATGCCGGTGTCGTGGCCGTCGGAGAAGCGCGGCAGCACCGCGTAGTTGCCGATCGGCTCGAGCGTGGTGACCTCGACCTCGCGCTTGCCGGTCTGCAGCACTTCCTGCCCCGGGCCGTGGCCCTGGACCTCGGCCGAAGGCGAGTAGATGCGCATCAGCTCGAACGGAATGCGAAAGCTCTTGCCGTCGTCGAAGCCGACTTCGAGGATGCGCGATCGCTGGTGCAGCGTGATCGCGGTCGGATGGTGCGGCTCGGTGCGGGTGCTCACGGGGCGCGGTGGGATCGAGGCCGGCGCAGTGTAGCGAAGCGACCCATCCCCGCGCCCGTTGGGGAGAAGCGCCCGGCGTGATGCAGTCGACGGGGAGCGCGCCCGAGCCGCGCCGGCGGCATCGAGACGCGCACGATCCCGTCGTCGCTCAGGTCGTCCGCCGCCTCATCGCGCCGCTTGCCGGTACGCGGCGCGCTCGAACTTCGCGTAGGTGTCGACGAAGCGCTGCTCGACGAACGGCAGCGATTGCGTCATCACCAGCCCGGCGAGGTCGGCCTTCGGATCGAGCCAGAAGTGCGTGTTCAGCACTCCGGCCCAGCCCTGCGAGCCGGCGTTGCGCATGCCGGGGATGTCCTCCTCGATCCGCATGAACGCCAGGCTGTGCGACTTGCGCCGACCCGGGAAGAGCTCGCAGTCGGCGGTGATCGCCGGCGCTGCGGTCTTCAAGAGCGGGATCGGGATGTCGCCGATCTGGTTGGCGAGCATCGATTCGAGCCCCTTCTCGCTCAGGATGCGCGCGCCGTCGAGCGTGCCCTTGTTCAGATACATGCGCAGGAAGCGCATGTAGTCGGGCGCGGTCGAGTAGAGCGAATGCCCCATGCCGTAGAACTCCGGCTTCGACGGTGGCGCGATGTCGAAGTCCCCGAACTTGCCGTCCTCGCCGCGGATCTTCACCGCCGCGAGGCGCGCCTTCATGTGGTCCTCGACCTCGAAGCGGGTGTCGCCCATCTTCAGCGGATCGAAGATTTCCTCCTTGCAGAAGCGATCGATCGAGCGGCCGTCGACCTTCTCGACGATGCGGCCGAGCCAGTCGATGCCGATGCCGTAGTCCCAGCGCTCGCCGGGATCGAACTGGAGCGGGTACTTGAGCGCGACGGCCAGGCCCGAGAGGATCGTCGGGTGCCCGGTCGCCTCCATGTAGCGCGGCACCTCGGTGTTCCAGAACTCGTAGACCAGGCCCGACGTGTGGGTCGCGAGGTGTCGTACCGTCGCCTTGGTGCGCGGCGCGCGCAGCCGCGGCCGCTTGTCGTCGAAGCCCTCGAGCACCTTCAGCTCGGCGAACTCGGGCAGGATCGTCTCGACGACGGTGTCGGCGCTCAGCTTGCCGCGGTCGATGAGGATCATTGCCGCCGTGCTGCCGACGGCCTTGGTCATCGAGAAGATGCGAAACACCGTGTCGACCGTCGCCGGCTGCCCGGGACTGCGCTCGCCAGCGGCGCCCGACCAGACGACGCCGCCGGAGTTGCCCACCATGCCGACGAGAAACGGAACGTCTTCGTTGGCGACGGACTCGCGAATGACCTGGTCGAGCTCGGACATGGTGTGCCTCCGTGAAGTTCGATGCCAGGCGCCTCGCCTGCACCGCTGGATCGGAGACGCTAGGCCGATCGCGGCGGCATCGCAAGCGAATCTCCCCGCGGCCGCATCGGCACGCGAGGGCCAGGACCGCTAGACCAGCACGCGCTCGATGCCACCCTGGTTGGCGTCGGCGACGTAGTCGGCCATCCAGTCCTCGCCGAGGATGCGGCTGGCCATCTCGACGACGATGTAGTCGGCCTCGAGCAGGCCGTTCGCGAGGTCGCCGCGGTAGCGCTGCAGCCCTTGAAGACAGCTCGGGCACGACGTCAGGATCTTGAGATTGCCCTTCTTCTTCGCGCCATCGTCGGCGCCGTCGGCGCCGCCGATCATCGTCCGCAGCGCGGCCTCGTCCTTCCTCAGCTCCTCTTCCTTGCGGAAGCGCACCTGCGTCGCGATGTCGGGGCGATGGATGCCGAACGTGCCGCTCTCGCCGCAGCAGCGGTCGCTTTTTCGCACGTTCTCGCCGACGAGCGCCTTCACGGTGATGAGCGGCTCGCGCAGCTTCATCGGGCTGTGGCACGGGTCGTGGAAGAGATAGCCGGGCGCCGCCGCATCGGGCGAGTCGCCCGGGCCGCCGAGCGTGATCCCCTTCTCGAGCAGGAACTCGTGGATGTCGACGATCCGGCAGCCTGGGAAGATCTGCTCGAACTCGTAGCCCTGCAGCTGGTCGTAGCACGTCCCGCAGCTGACGACGACGGTCTTGATGTCGAGGTAGTTGAGCGTGTTGGCGACGCGGTGGAAGAGAACGCGGTTGTCGGTGATGATCTTCTCGGCCTTGTCGTCGTCGCCTGAGCCGCGCTGCGGATAGCCGCAGCACAGGTACCCGGGCGGCAGCACCGTCTGCACGCCGGCGTGCCAGAGCATGGCCTGCGTCGCCAGCCCCACCTGTGAAAAGAGCCGCTCCGAGCCGCACCCCGGGAAATAGAAGACGGCCTCGCTGTCGGCATTCGTCGCCTTCGGGTTGCGGATGATCGGCACGTACGCCTTGTCCTCGATGTCGAGGAGTGCGCGCGCGGTCCGCTTCGGCAGGTTGCCGGGCATCTTCTTGTTGATGAAGTGGATCACCTGCTCCTTGAGCGGCGGCGATCCGTGCGTCGACGGCGGCTTTGCGGTCTGCGCGTTGGCGAGGCCTCGCAGCAGGTCGTTGGCCGTGCGCTGCAGGTTGAAGCCGACGTCGACCATGCCCATCCGCATGACCTTGATCGTCTCCGGCGAGGTCGCGTTGAGAAACATCATCGCCGCCTTGCTCGCCGGGCGGAACCGCTTCTTGCCCATCCTGCGCAGCAGGTTACGCATCGCCATCGAGACGTCGCCGAAGTCGATGTCGACCGGGCACGGGCTCAGGCACTTGTGGCAGACCGTGCAGTGGTCGGCGACGTCCTCGAATTCCTCCCAGTGGCGCAGCGACACACCGCGGCGCGTCTGCTCCTCGTAGAGGAACGCCTCGATCAGCAGCGACGTCGCGAGGATCTTGTTGCGCGGGCTGTAGAGCAGGTTGGCGCGCGGCACGTGCGTCGTGCACGGCGGCTTGCACTTGCCGCAGCGCAGGCAATCCTTGATCGAGTTGGCGATCTCGCCGATGTCGCTCTGCTGCATGATCAGCGACTCGTGGCCCATCAGGCCGAAGCTCGGCGTGTACGCGTTGGTGAGGTCGGCCTTCAGCGACGCACCGTCGAAGCGCGCGTCGCGCAGGAGCTTGCCGCGGTTGAAGCGCCCTTCGGGGTCGATGCGCTGCTTGTAGTCGGTGAATGCCGCGAGCTCGTCGTCGCTCAGGAACTCGAGCTTGGTGATGCCGATGCCGTGCTCGCCGGAGATGACGCCGTCGAGGCTCCTCGCCAGCTTCATGATCCGCGCGACCGCGGCGTGCGCGGTCTGCAGCATCTCGTAGTTGTCGCTGTTGACCGGGATGTTGGTGTGGACGTTGCCGTCGCCGGCGTGCATGTGCAGCGCCACCCAGACGCGGCCGCGCAACACCTCGTCGTGGATGCGCTGGCACTCGTCGACGATGGGCTTGAGCGCATTGCCGGCGAAGATCGACTCGAACGGCTTCTTGATCTGCGCCTTCCACGACGCGCGCCAGGTGTGGTCCTGGAGCAGCTGGAAGACGGTGCGTCCCGCGGCGTCGCCTGCGACCGGACCGTCGAGGCCGTCGAGCCAGCCGCGCCACTGCGCACCGACCTCGCGCAGCAGCGCGAGCGCCTGCTGGACGCGGTCCTCGAGCAGCTCGGCGGTCGCGATCTCGCCGGCGTCGTCGCCCTTCGACAGCGGCAGCTTGCCGCTCGTGAGAAACGCCTCCAGGCGATCGACGAGCGCCAGCTTGTTGGCGAGGCTCAGCTCGATGTTGATCCGCTCGATCCCTTCGGTGTACTCGCCCATGCGGTCGAGCGGAATGACGACGTCCTCGTTGATCTTGAACGCGTTGGTGTGCTTGCTGATCGCCGCGGTGCGCTTGCGGTCGAGCCAGAACTTCTTGCGCGCCTCGGCGCTGACGGCGACGAATCCTTCGCCCGAGCGCGCGTTGGCGATGCGCACGACCTCGCTCGTCGCGCGCGCGACCGCGTCGGCGTCGTCGCCGACGATGTCGCCGAAGAGCGCCATCTTCGGCAACGCGGCGGCCCCTCCGACGCCGCTCGCACTCGCGCGCTTGCTCTTGGTCGCGTAGCCGACCGCCTTCAGGTAACGGTCGTCGAGGTGCTCGAGGCCGGCGAGCAGCACGCGCTGGCCCGGCGCCGACCTCTGCGCGAGGTCGAACAGGTAGTCGCGGATCTCGACGATCGACGGCACCGCGTCCTTGGCGTCGCCGAAGAACTCGAGGCAGACCGTGCGCACGTGCGCCGGCATCCTGTGGACGATCCAGCGCGCCGACGTGATGAGGCCGTCGCAGCCTTCCTTCTGGATGCCGGGGACGCCGGCGAGGAACTTGTCGGTGACGTCCTTGCCGAGGCCTTCCTTGCGAAAGGTCGCGCCCGCGATCTCGAGCCGCTCGGTGCGCTCGAGCTTCTTGCCCGAGGCGTCGAACCAGTTGAGCTCGAAGCGCACCACGGGCGCGTCGTGGATCTTGCCGAGGTTGTGGGCGAGGCGCGTCACCTCGAGCCACTTCGCGTCGGGCGTGACCATTCGCCACGACGCGAGGTTGTCGAGCGCGGTGCCCCAGAGCACCGCCTTCTTGCCGCCGGCGTTCATCGCGATGTTGCCGCCGATGCACGACGCCTCCGCCGACGTCGGATCGACCGCGAAGACGTGGCCGGCGCGCTCGGCCGCCTCGGCGACGCGCTGGGTGACGACGCCGGCCTCGGTCCAGATCGTCGGCACGGTGCCGTCGACGCCGGGCAGCGCCACGTGCTCGACCTCGCCCATCGCCTCGAGCTTCTCGGTGTTGATGACCGCGCTCGCCCACGTCAGCGGCACCGCGCCGCCGGTGTAGCCGGTGCCGCCGCCGCGCGGGATGATCGTTAGGCCGAGCTCGATGCAGCCGGCGACGAGCCCGGCCATCTCCTTCTCGGTGTCGGGCATCAACACGACGAACGGGTACTCGACACGCCAGTCGGTCGCGTCGGTGACGTGCGAGACGCGCGACATGCCGTCGAACTTGATGTTGTCCTTGGCGGTGAACCTGGCGAGCGTTCGCACCGCGCGCTTGCGCAGGTCCCACGTCTCGCGAAAGCGCGCCGCGAACGTCTCGACCGCAGCGCGAGAGAGCTCGAGCAGCTCGCCGACGATCGCGTCGCGCGCCGGGTCGGCCTCGGGCGTGCGGCGCTTCTCGACCTCGGCGAGGCGGTGGTGCAGCGCCTCGATCAGCAACGCGCGACGGCGCGGGTTGTCGAGCAGGTCGTCCTGCAGGTAGGGGTTGCGCTGGACGACCCAGATGTCACCGAGCACCTCGTAGAGCATGCGCGCCGAGCGGCCGGTGCGGCGCTCGCTGCGCAGCAGCCCGAGCACGTCCCACGCGCGCTCGCCGAGCAGGCGGATGACGATCTCGCGGTC
>Ga0207675_100004667_pt1 | contig 13197 bp, 13 predicted proteins | sample KBSSwiS42_FD_184305 | JGI IMG/M metagenome (GOLD analysis project Ga0207675, IMG submission 184305) | Switchgrass rhizosphere microbial communities from Kellogg Biological Station, Michigan, USA - KBS Switchgrass S4-2 (SPAdes) (version 2) | ecosystem: Host-associated > Plants > Roots >... | reverse complement strand
CACGCGCAAGCTCCGTCGCATGCTGGACAAAGGCCGGGCCAAAATCTGGTTCGCGACCGTCAGCCAGCGCGCCTTTGGCCACTGGCGCGTGACGCTCAATGTCGAGGCCGCGGCCTTTCATCCGGAGCAGCGGCACGACCCGGAAATCTACTCCAAGCGCGACCTCGTCAGGCTCTGGCAATGCCGCAGGTGACCCGGGATGCGTATGAAATCGCCGTTGACGGTGAGCGGGATGGCGCGCCAGTCTCGGCGCGTGACCAAGCGCACACAGCGCCGCGCCGGGTGCGCCTTTATCCGCGAGATCACTCACGTTACCTACGTTGCGGAGGCAACCGACGTGGCGGTACCGGACGGCGGCTGGGACCTGGTCTTGATGACGCGCTCGGGGAACCCGCCGGTTCTGCATGCGGGCTCGCTCACAAAACCGGTCGATCTCGGCTACGCACCCGGAGACGAGTACCTGGCAATCAGCTTTCGTCCCTTCGAGAACGCCGAGTCGCTGGTCCTGCGCTCGTGCGCGCCTACCCGACTCCCCCGTCGATGCGGGATGGTCCCTGGGAACCGATCTAACCTTCATGCGGCGGCTCGTCGAATACTGGCGAACGAAGTACGACTTTCGCCGGCACGAAGCCCACCTGAACACGTTGCCGCACTTCACGTCCAACGTGAACGGCGTAGGGATGCATTTCGTCCATGCTCGCGGCCAGGGACCGAACCCTACACCCCTGCTGCGGCATGGTTGGCCCGATTCTCGTAGGCGCCGCTCACATCACGGCGCCGATGCGCCAGGGCACGAACTCGTTGTCGCCGAAGCCGAATTCTTCGCTCTTCGACTTGGAGCCGGAAGCGACCTCGAGCACGCGCTTGAAGATCTGCTGGCCCAGCTTCTGCACGCTGCTCTTGCCGCTGAGCAGCACACCGCAGTCGATATCCATGTCCTCGCTCATCTTCTCGTACAGCGGGGTGTTGGTGGTGAGCTTCAGGCAGGGTGCAGGCTTGCAGCCGTAGACCGAGCCGCGACCGGTGGTGAAACAGATGATGTTGCCGCCGCTCGCCACCTGGCCCGTGGCCGAATACGGGTCGTTGCCGGGAGAGTCCATGAATACGAAGCCGCGCTCGGTGATCGGCTCGGCATATTTGTACACGCCCATCAGGCCCGTGGTGCCGCCCTTGGCGACCGCGCCCAGGCTCTTTTCCAGGATGGTGGTCAGGCCGCCCTTCTTGTTGCCGTGGGAGGGGTTGTTGTTCATCGAGCCGCCGGTGGCGCGCACGTGCTCTTCCCACCAGTGGATGCGCTCGAGCAGCTTCTCCGCCACCTGGCGGTTCACCGCGCGGCGGGTGAGCAGCTGCTCGGCGCCGTAGATCTCCGGTGTCTCGGAGAGAATGGCGGTGCCGCCGTGTCGCACCACCAGATCCGCTGCGGCGCCGAGCGCCGGGTTGGCGGTGATGCCCGAGTAGCCGTCCGAGCCACCGCACTGCAGCGCCAGCACGATGTGTTCGGCGGAGACGCTCTGGCGGCGCGCCTCGTTGGCCTTCGCCAGCATCGGCAAGAGCGCCTCCATGCCGCGCTCCATGGTGACGCGGCTGCCGCCGACGTCCTGAATGTTCAGGTAGCGCAGATTGGGCCCCTCCTGGAGCTGCCCGTGTTGCAGCACGGCCGAGCCCTGATTGGCCTCACACCCGAGGCCCAGGAGCAGCACACCCGCCAGGTTGGGGTGTTTGATGAAACCGGCGAGCGTGCGCTGCAAGGTCTCGATGTTCTCGCCCGTGGTCGACATGCCGCAGCCACCCGTGTGGGTGAAGGCCACGATATCGTCGACGTTGGGATAGTCGCGCAGCACCTGCTGACGGAGCTTGTCGACGATGGCTCGCGCCACGGTGGCCGAGCAGTTCACGGTCGTGACGACGCCCACCATGTTGCGCGTGGCCACCCTGCCGTCCTCGCGCACGAAGCCCTGGAAGGTGGCGCGCTCCGCCGCGGGCACGAAATCGGTGGCGCGATAGTCGACGCCGAGCTGGAGCTCGCGGCTGAACTCCGCGTACGTGCAGTTGTGCTCGTGCACGTGATCGCCCGGCTTGATGTTGCCCAGCGCGAAGCCGATGATCTGCCCGAACTTGCGCACGGGGTCGCCCGCCGCGATCGCCGTCGCAGCGACCTTGTGACCCGCCGGGATCAACTGGCGTGTCACCATGTCCTCGATGGGCAAGGCTTCGGGAAGATCCGAGACCGCTACCAGCACGTTGTCGGTGGCGTTCAGACGCAGGAAGCGGGGACGAGAATCGCGGGAATCTGCAGCAATGGGGTTCAGACTGGACATGTTGCCTCAGCACGGGATTTAGCACGCTCGCGGGGCGTCCAGCCCAGGGATCCGATCCCGGTCCTTTGCTCCTCGACCCCTGACCCCCCGACCCCTCCCCAGGGCCCGTGCCAGTTGCTCCAGCATGCCCTCCGTGCTCGAAAAATCGACGCAAGCGTCGGTAATGCTTTGACCATATCGCAATCCTGCTGGCCCGGCGCTCAGAGCCTGCTGGCCGGCGACCAGATGGCTCTCGATCATCACGCCGAGCACGTGCTGTCCCCCGGCGGCGACCTGTTCCGCAACGGCAGCGCACACCCCGAGCTGGTCCTCGTGCCGCTTGCCGCTGTTGCCATGACTGCAGTCGACCAGCACACGGCTCGGCAGACCCCTGCCGAGGGCGCTCTGGCTGGCCGCCGTGACGTGCTCGGCGGCGTAGTTGGGGCCGCTCGCGCCGCCGCGCAAGGTGAGGTGACAGTGCGGGTTGCCGGAGCTCTGCAGCGGCCGCAGCCAGCCGTGTGCGTCGGGTGCCAGGCGCCGGTGTGCTTGGGCGGCGCTGCGCATGCCGCCGAGCGCGCCCTCGATGCGGCCGTCCGTGCCATTCTTGAAGCCGACGGGGAATGGCAGCGAGGAGGCGAGCTCGCGGTGCGGTTGGCTCTCGCTGGTGCGTGCCCCGATCGCCGCCCAGGTGAGCAGGTCGCTGAAGTAGACCGCCAGGTTGGCGTCGAGCAACTCGGTCGCCATCGGCAAGCCCAGGCGCGCGACGTCGCTCATCAACTCGCGGGCGACGCTCAGGCCGTGGCCGATGTCGCAACGACCGTCGAGGTGCGGATCGCTGATCAGCCCCTTCCAGCCGACGCTGCTGCGCGGCTTCTCGAGGTACACGCGCATCACGATCAAGAGCTCCGAGGCGTAGCGCTCCGTCACTGCGGCCAGACGTGCCGCGTACTCGAGCGCGCTCTCGGGGTCGTGGATCGAACAGGGCCCGACGACGCACAGCAGCCGGTCGTCGCGGCCCTGGACCAGCTCGATCGCTTCGCGGCGCGCGACGTGGATGCGCTCTGCGACGGCGTGATCGAGGGGGAAGCGCTGCGCGAGCTGGGCAGGCGTCGGCACGACGCTGCTGTCGTGCGCGCGGGCTTCGGGGCGGGACAAAGAGCAAGAGGCAGTGGCGGACATGACGAGAGGGCTTTCGGGGCGAGAGGTGGTGGTGGAAGATCGAAACGCGACAAAGCAAAAAACCCCCGGTCGAGACGACCGAGGGTTGTGGGTTGCGAGCCGAACGGGGCTGCTAGCTACAACGGACCAAGGCCGTCTTCCACCGCCAGCGCCAATAGCTGGAGCTGGCGTCAGTAAAGCGCCAGAAGAAGAAGGAGCCGGTCAGAGCCCGTGAGGGAACCATTGCTCGCGAGCATACACGAACCCCGTGAGGCGTGCACGGGCCGAAAAGTGCCGGTCAGCGGGCACGCTAGCGCAGCGCGCGGGTGCGACCGCGCCTCAGTTCGCGTGCAGCCGCGCCATGAGCACACCGCTCCGGGCCCGCACCACGGGAACGAAGCCGTGCTCGATGCGCTGCGGGGCGACGCGGAAGATGTCCAGCGAGTCCACGCCCGCGAGCAGGCCCGTGCGCAGCTCGGCGGGCACCTCGTAGGTGACGGCCCGACCGGGGTCGCTGGCCGTGAAATCGAGGCCCGAGCCTCGCAAGAACACGCTGGCGACCTGCGCTGACGGCACGCCTGCCGAGACACAGAAGTTGTCGCCCAGAATGAGCGCCCGACCGCCGTGCTCGAGATAGGCGTTCAGCTGCAGGCTGCCACCGCGGGAAAGGCAGGTGTCAAAGATCACGGCCGCATAGTCTCCGAGGGTCACGTTTTGCGCGAGTCGGAACTCCAGCCGTCCAAAGTCCGCCACGGTCGTGAAGAAACCCGCGAGCTCCTCGGATGAATCCGCGAGCCGGCAGTGGCGCGAGTCCTGGCGCGGATCGCAGTCGCTGGTGTACAGGAGCCGACCGTTGCGCGCAGCGGGGACACCCGCCGTCAGGTCGGAGAGCACGTTGTGCAACAGGCGCAAATTGCCGGGGTGGTCCTTGTACAGGATGCCCGTGTGCCCCCAGGTGACGATCGCCCCGCCACTGGCCAGGACGGCTTGTGTGTTCAGGGGCCGTGGGGCCGCAGGCGCGGAGTCCTCCGACGTCGGAGGCACCGAGCCCGCGGGCGGCGACAGCTCGGAGCCCGCGGGCATCGAGCCCGGAACGGCCGGCGGCACTTCGGTCTGCGCTGCACGCGCGGGCGCCAGCGCCTGCAGCGCTACGTCGGCGTTGTCCTCGGCCGCCTTTCCTCCGCACGCGAGCAGCCAGCTCGCGAGCGCGGGCACGAGCCAACGAGCTTCACCCCATCGAACTCTGACCTGCGTGCTCCGTGCTGCCGGCATTCCTCACCCCCTCGGAAGGCGACCCCAAGCTCGAAGATACGGCGCAGCGCCGAGCTCGCCAGAGTATTTCCTCGCGTCCGTCTGCGCGGGCTCCTGCCGGAATTTCGCGGGACTGGGCGCCCAGTCGGGAAAAAAGTCCGGGGCCTTGTCGATTTTCGGGGGGCTGAAACGACATCTAGGCATGACCCCGCAGCAGAGCCCTCTCCCTCCCTCAGCGCCCTGGGCGCGCGCCGTCCACGGTGTGAGCGCGCTGCTCGCCCGGCTGCATCCCCGCTGCCGGCGAGCGAATGACGGCTCCGGCGCGAGCGTCGGCCCGAGCGAGAGCGTCGGCCAGTACGTGCTCGGGGAGAAGCTCGGCGAGGGCGGCATGGGCGTCGTGTACAAGGGCAGCCACGCGGCGCACGCTCGGCCCGTGGCGATCAAGGTGCTGCCCCGGCGCCGGGCCAGTCAGGAAAATATCCGGCGCTTCGAGCGCGAAGCGCGGCTCACTCGCCGGCTGAATCACCCCAACACGATCGAGGTGTACGACCTCGGCCGGACGCGCGAGGGTCTGCCGTACTATGCGATGGAGTACGTCGACGGGCTCGACTTGCAGACGCTGGTCGAGCGCGACGGACCGCTGGCCCCGGCGCGCGTCGCGCAGCTGCTCTGCCAGCTCGCCGGGGCGCTGAGCGAGGTCCACGCTGCGGGTCTGATCCATCGCGACGTGAAGCCCGCCAATGCCATGCTCTGCCAGCGGGGAGCGTTCGACGTGGTGAAGCTGCTCGACTTCGGCTTGAGCCGCGCCGTGAGCGAGCCGCTGTCGGAGGAGCCGGCGCAGTACGCTCCGATGGCCGGCACGCCACTGTACTTGCCGCCCGAAGCCGTGACCGCGCCGGAGAGCCTGGATGCCCGCAGCGATCTGTATTCGCTCGGCGCGCTCGGTTACTTTCTGCTGACCGGCGCTCCGCCATTTACCGGCAACAGCCTGGTGGAGGTGTGCGGGCACCATGTCCACAGTGCGCCCGTACCCCCGTCGGTTCGGCTCGGCGCGAGGCTGCCGGGACGGCTCGAGGCCATCATTCTCGCGTGTCTCGACAAGTCGCCGGAGCGGCGGCCGTCGAGCGCCGCCGAGCTGCAAGCCTGGCTGCGACCCCTGGCCACGGTCTGGCGGAACGAAGGCACGGACGCCGACGGCGTGCCGACGGAGCTCGCGGCCTGAGAGCGCCTCAGCGCTCTTCGATCACGACCACTTCGGGCGCGAGGCGCTGCAGCGTGGCGATGCTGGTGCGCTGCCAGTGCCGCGAAGCGTCTCGGCGCAGGTGGATCTTGTAGGGGCGGCCCTCGGTATCGACCTTGTAGATCCAGGCCACCATGGCCTTGAGGCAAGAGGAGTTGATGAACTCGAGCTCCTCCAGCTCCAGGGTCACGCGCCGCAGCTCGAGCGCGAGCGCCTGGTGGTGCAAGAGCCCGAGGAAGCGATCGAGCACCGCTGCGCCCTCGGCCTCCCCGGTGCCGGTGAAGCGCACGCGATCCTGACAGCCCGGTACCGGGCCCAGTTGCAGGCCTTCCTCTTCAATCATCGGCAGTTCCATCGCCACCACAGTCATCGGTCGCTCCGCACGGTTGCCTGCACCACGATGCTCACTTCTCGCCCCTGGACCGAACAACTCACGTCCAGGCCCGCCTCGGCGCGAATGCGCGCCAAGCCGAGGCCGGACATGCCAATCACCGACGCCGTCGAGCGAATCAAGCGATCATAGTAGGCGACCGGATCGACCGCGGCACGCAGCTCGGTCACTCGCCGCATCACTTCCGCCAGCTGCTCCGGCGCCGCGGTGTTGCGCGTCCGGAGCCGCACGATCGATTCTCCGGCGTTGCGCTCCAGCTCGAAGTCGAGGCCCACCTCGGGGGTACTGCCGTACTTGAGCACGTTTTCGACCAATTCGTGGGCAGCCATGTGAAGTCGAGACGTCGTCTCCCGATCGCCGATCGTCATCTGACAGAAGTCGATGAGCCAGTTGGCGATTTTTCCTGCCAAGCTGTGGGATCGCTCGAGCGAGAAAGAAACCGCGGTACGGGCAGCTGCGATTTGTGACACTCTGCCGACTAGCAACGACCCAGCCTCACGGAAGATTTAGGGGAATGCGGGAACGGCGAGCGCCTCCGGCGCGCCGCGCTCGCCTGCCCCGCCAGCGAGGCCCCGCTGAGCCCATGAGAATCGACTCGCACCAGCACTTTTGGGACCCGGCGCGCAAGGATTACGGGTGGATCGACACTCTCGAGGGAGAGGCGGCCCGACGGCTGCGGCGACCTATCCTGCCGCCGGAGCTGGTGCCGCAGCTGGCTCGGGAGCGCATCGACAGCACCGTTTTGGTGCAGGCCGCGCCGAGCGAGGCCGAGGCGGAATTTCTGCTCTCGCTGGCCGACGAGTACGACTTCATCGCTGGTGTGGTCGCCTGGCTGGATATGGAAGCGAGCGACTTCGAGCAGCGCCTGGCGCGCCTGCAGCGCCGCTCGAAGTTCGTGGGCGTGCGACCGATGATCCACGATCTGGCCGATCCGGAATGGATGCTGGGCCCGAGCGTGCGGCGATCGTTCGGGGTGCTGCAGGCGCGAGGGGTGTGCTTCGATTTTCTGGTGCGGCCCCCTCACCTGCCGCCGATGCTGCGCGTCCTGCGCGAGTTTCCCGAGTTGCGCGCCGTGCTCGACCACATCGGCAAGCCGAACATCCAGGCGCGGCAGCTCGAGCCCTGGAGCAGCGAGCTCGCCGCCATCGCCCAGCACCCGAACGTGTTCTGCAAGCTCTCGGGGATGGTCACGGAAGCCAGCCACACGAGCTGGGTGCCAGCGGATCTGGAGCCGTACGTGCGGCACACGCTCGCGTGTTTCACGCCGCAGAGGTGCATGTTCGGCAGCGATTGGCCCGTGTGCACACTGGCGGGCAGCTACGCGCAGGTGATTGCCGCGCTGGAGCAGAGCCTCGGTCCGCTCGAGCTCGACAGAGCGGCCCTGGCGCGAATTTTTGGCGGCAGCGCCGCGGAATTCTATCGGTTGGGAGCAACATGAAACTGATTCGATTTGGCGAGGCGGGCAGCGAACGGCCCGGTCTGTTGCTGGCAGACGGCGCGCGCGTCGATGCCTCCGGCTTTGGTGAAGACTACGGCGAGAGCTTTTTCGGCGGTGACGGGCTGGAGCGCCTGGGGCGCTGGTCGCTCGCGCAGGCGCGTTCAGCCCCGCGTGTGCCGGAGGCCGTGCGCTGGGCGCCGCCGATCCAGCGCCCGAGCAAGATCGTCTGCATCGGGTTGAACTATCGGGGACACGCCAAGGAGACGGGTGCCGCCATTCCGAGCGAGCCCATCATCTTCTTCAAGGCGACGTCGGCCTTCGTGGGGCCCAACGACGATCTGATCTTGCCGCGCGGCTCGGAGAAGACCGACTGGGAGGTGGAGCTGGCGATCGTGATCGGGCAGCGCGCTCGCTACGTGAGCGAGGCGGACGCGCTGCGGCACGTGGCAGGCTACGCACTGCACAACGACTACAGCGAACGCGGCTTTCAGTTCGATCGCGGCGGCCAATGGGTGAAGGGCAAGAGCTCGGACACCTTTGCGCCGTTCGGGCCATTTCTCGCGACCAGCGACGAGATTGCGGACGTACAAAATCTTTCGCTCTGGCTCGAAGTCAATGGCTCACGGGTGCAACACGGCAACACGAATGACATGATCTTCGGGGTGGCCTTCCTGGTGAGTTACGTCTCGCAATTCATGACGTTGCTGCCCGGCGATGTGATCAGCACCGGCACGCCCGCAGGCGTCGGCTTCGGGTTCAAACCGCCGCGCTATCTGAGCGCAGGCGACGTGTGTGAGCTCGGCATCGAAGGTCTCGGCCGCGCGCGTCAACGCGCCGTCGCGCCACGCTAGCATCCGCTCGTCCTGCGCGGGACGGCGTCATTTCGGTTCGGTTTCCGTGCGTGACCGAACGACCACTCGAGCGCGGCGCGCTCGGGATCTCGGTCGAAGGGCGTGCTCTCCTTACCTGCCCGGCGCCCGAAAATGGCGAAGATCCGCGCCCGGTTCGCGGCCGAAGTAGGGTCGGGGTTTGCAGGCGTCAGCAGAATGCGCAACAATTACTATGTGAACCAGTCGTCGCGGCGGACCGCGCGTCCCGGCCCCTACCTCCCAGGGGAGGCCATCGGTTGATGTCGCCGAGCGATCGCCCGCGAAAGACCATCGCCTCCACCGTCGACGTGGACGGATTCTTTCGAGAGCTGGTCGGTCAGGCCATCAATCACAGCGGATTCGAGCCCAGCACGGCGGGCGCCAGTTACGTCGTGTCGCTGCTCGCCGAGTCCGCCAAGCCGAATGCTAGCCCCATCAACGTGATGGGAGAGATCAGCTTCACGCTGATGCTGGCCGAAGCGCTGGAGAGCCACGGCGCGACGCGCTTCGAAAAGCTGCGACTGCTCGGCGACGGCGTGCTCTACGTGAGCGGCTTCTTCAGTGAGCACCTGCAGCGCCGCGGCCTCGCGCCTTATTATGTGCGCGGCCTCGGCGCCACGGCATACGGCGGCGCCGCCTCCATGTTGCGCAGCGTGGGCTCGAGCAGCGCCGGACCGGACGTGTTCACGGAGCTGTCCCACAACTTCGAACGCTTCGTGCAGCTCATCAACGTGGTGTCGGAAGAGCTCTCCGCGCGCGCCGTGCGGGACGACGCCTCGCTGCTCGAAATGTACGAGCGCTGGCTCAAAGTGCAGTCGGACCATCTGGCGGAGCAGCTGATCGCGCAAGGCGTGCTACCGCAACGCAAGACGCCCGGGCTGCACTAGCCTCGCCTCGAGCACTTTCGGCCGACTTCAGGCCCCGGACTTCAGCTCCAGTGGGACATGAGGAGCGCTTCGGCCTGCAATCACAGCTGGGTGTGGCTCCTCTCGAGCGGATGCCTCCCGCTGGGCAGTTCTGGCTCGGCACCAGCCATTGGGACGAGGCTGATTTCGCTGCCCTGCCAAAGACTCAGTCCTCATTCGCATCGTCGACGGATGACGGCCCTCCAGGGGAGCGCGGGAGGAGCCTATTTTCCTCCCGAAACGTGGTTCGTTTACGAACTACCGATCGATGACAGCAAGGGCCCCCCGGGCGGGCACTGGGCTCTTCCTCGGCAGCTTCATCGAACACGAACGAAACGACTGGTTCGGTTTTCGTGACGCCTCGACATCCCGCGCCGCCACCCGGCCCTCGTCTCTTCCTCGAATGCTTGGGGCCGGGTGCCTCGAGCCCCGAGCCTTGTTAGCTGGCGCCCCTTGACAATAGTATGCGCGCATATTATAAGTCCGCATACATATGACCAACTCACTCCAAAACAGCGATACTTGGCAGGTTCAGCACGACATCGAGACGGACGCGCACCCGAGCGCGATCTGGGCCCTATTCAGCGACGTAGCCGGGTGGAAGACGTGGAACTCTGGCGTGGAAGCTAGCGAGCTGGAGGGGCCTTTCGCGACTGGCAGCTCGTTCGCGATGACTCCAACGGGAGCCGAGCCGCTACACAGTCGATTGTTGGACGTGCGTGAGAACGAGTGCTTCGTGGACGAAACGCGTGTCGATGATCTGGTCGTCGTCGTGCACCATCGGCTGACCGCATTGGGCAACGGGCGCACGCGCATCAGCTACGCCCTCAGCGCAAGCGGTCCGGGCGCCGCCGAAATCGGTCCCATGGTCGCGGCCGACTTTCCGGACGTGCTCTCCGCCCTCAGCGCTCGAGCGAGCGAGGTGCGCTCGTGAGCGCCTGGCTGGGTGTGGTCTCGAAAGCTCACGTGCAGCGCGGCGTCGCCGGCGGCTTTGCTCAAGTCTGCCACGGCAAAGCGCCACCGCTTCGCCGAATGAAGCGCGGTGACTGGCTGGTCTACTATTCTCCCAGCATCGAAATGGGCGGGCCACCGTTGCGGGCCTTCACCGCGTTGGGCCAGCTCGACGACGATCAGGTGTTCTCGTTCGACATGGGCGGGGGTTTCGTGCCCTTTCGGCGCCGGGTGCGCTACCTTCCCACGAGTGAGGTCTCTTTGGACGATGTGAAGCAGAAGCTCGAGCTATGCGCGAGCCCGCATTGGTCCATGGCGCTGCGGCGCGGCCTCTTGCCCTTGTCGCAACAGGACCTCTCGACCCTGGCCGAAGCCATGGCGGTGGCGGAGCTGAAGGCCGTGAAGGTCGCGTGAAGAAGGCTGGCTCGCGTCCGCTCCCCACGCGCTTGGCCGGTCCGGGCCAGAGCCCCGGTTTCTTGCTGTGGAAGGTATCGAACGCCTGGCAGCGCCGGCAGCGGGCGGCGCTGCAAGCCTTCGAGCTGACGCACTCGCAGTTCGTACTGCTCGCGGCCGCCACCTGGTTCGGCGCAGAAGAGACGTTGACCCAGGCGCGGCTCGCACAACTGACGGGGGTCGATCCCATGACCACGTCACAGGTCGTGCGCACGCTCGAGGCCGCTCGGCTGCTGGAGCGCCGCCGTCACCCCGCCGATCCGCGGGCCAAAGCTATCTTCGTCACGGAGGCGGGCCGGGCCAAGGCGCGCAAGGCCATCGTCGCCGTCGAGGATACGGACGCCGCTTTTTTTGCGCCGCTCGGAGCGACCACGCGCCAACTGATCGAGATGTTCACGCAGCTTTCAAGCGCCGACGAAGCCACCGCGGCCGACGACGACTGAGCGCCGAGGCGCCTCCTATAGTGACACTGCTCCGCCCAGCGACCGCCGAGCCGTCGGCACGGCAGCCGCCGCTTTCTCGGCAGTCGAGCGCCCTCTCTCCAAGAAAACGCTGAGATCCATGTGGCACACGGCGTGCTCTAGCGACGTCAACCCACGTCCCAGGAGACCCCATGTCGATCCGAAAGCTCGTTCCTTGCTTCATCTGCTCGTTGCTCGCCGCCCGTACGGGATACGCCGAAGTCGGCGACTTCCCCCAATCGCTGCCCGGCGCCGAAGCGGCGAGCTCGCTTCCAGACACTACGACCGACAGCGGCAGCGAGCGCTCGGGCGAAGCGACTGGCGTCGCCGTCCTGCTCGAGCCGGGGCTCGGCCTCGTGCCGGACTATGACGGCTCGCGCGACTACGAGCTTGCGCCGCTCTGGCGCGTGCGCGCCGCCAATTTTTACCATCCGAGCACGTTCGTGGAGGTCAACGGCGCCAGCCTGCGCTCCAACCTGCTGCCACACGAGCACTTGCGGCTCGGGCCGTCGGCGACCTACGTGCCCGCCCGTCGCAACGTGCAGGACGATCGAGTCGACGCCCTGGGCGACAGTCGAGACGGCGTGCTCCTCGGTGGCGTGCTCGGCTACGAGCTGATCGTGCCCCAGCTCGGCATGCTCGGCGCGGAGGTCGACGCGCGCTACGACGTCGCCGGCGAAATCGGCGGCCTGGTGACGCTGCGCGGGACTTACGCCGTGCCTTTAGCCGGTGGCCTCTGCGTGCTGGTGCTCGTGCCCGAGCTCACCTACGCGAGCGCAGACTACATGAACGAGCTCTACAGCGTCGACGAAGCAGCGTCGGAGCGGAGCGGCCTCCCTCGTTACGAAGCCGGCGCCGGCTTCAAGGACGTGTCAGTCACGGCCGCCCTGAACATCAGCTTGAGCGAACGGCTGCAGCTCGAGGGTGTCGGCCGCTATGGGCGGCTGCTGGGCGAAGCGGCGGACAGCCCGCTCGTGGCGGACGTCGGCGATGAGAACCAGTTCGTGAGCGGGCTGCTCATCGGCTACCGGCTTTGAGCCAGCGCTCGGGCGCGTCGGGCCGAGCGCGCCCGACGCGCCGCTTGCTTCCGACGAGCAGGCTTCGAAGCTGGCGCAGCACCGTTCACACCCTGGTGCCGAGTGCCGCCCATTTCAAAGCACGGAGCACGGAAGTCCAAAGAGTGGGCTCGGCCGCTCGCGGCGTCAGACGACACCAGGATGAGCCCGCAGGGACTCCAGACCGCAGACGGCGCGCGGCGGGCACATACCGCATCCCCCTTGGCTCAGCTCCATGACGGCCTCCGTCTCCGGGAGCACGAGTCGCTCACGTTCATTTGTCCAAGGCTAACCGCATCCCCGGACAGCTGAATCCGAGCCTCATTTCTCCTCGCGGCTGTGACTTCTGCTTCGGGCTCGAGCCAGCCAGGTGCGCCCCAAGATTCCGGACAACACGCCCGGAAAGCTGCACTGCTACGCGACGCGATTGGACTCTACGGGGCGCTGGCCGTAGTCTTTGGCTGGACTCGAAGAAACACCATGTCGGCATTCAATGGCTCCGCAACAGGTCGCACCGAGCCGGTGCGATTGGTCCAGCTTTGGATCGAGCCGCGGAGCCGGAACAACACGCCGCGCTGGGAACAGAAGCAGTTCACGGCGCAGGACCGTGCGGGTAAGCTGCTGCCGGTGGTCTCATCGGGCGCGACGGCCGGCACGCTGGCGATCGACCAGGATGCGACGATTTACGTGTCGAGTCTTGGAAAGAACCAGCAGGTGGAGCATCATTC
>Ga0207675_100004666_pt1 | contig 13199 bp, 10 predicted proteins | sample KBSSwiS42_FD_184305 | JGI IMG/M metagenome (GOLD analysis project Ga0207675, IMG submission 184305) | Switchgrass rhizosphere microbial communities from Kellogg Biological Station, Michigan, USA - KBS Switchgrass S4-2 (SPAdes) (version 2) | ecosystem: Host-associated > Plants > Roots >... | reverse complement strand
AGCGCGCGCCCCTTGCCCGAGATCACGCTGCCCGAGATCACGAGCGCGGCGGCACCGTCACCAAACAGGCTGCTGGCGAGCAGGTTGGGCACGGACAGGTCATCCGACTGCCAGGTGAGGCTGCACAGCTCCACCGCCAGCAGGGCGACGTTGCGTTCGGGATAGGCCTTGGCGCAATCGGCGGCGCGCGCGAGGCCTCCCGCCCCTGCCGCGCAGCCCAGGCCAAAGATCGGGGTTCGCCGTAGCTCGGGGTGGAGCTTCATGCGATTGGCCAGCCGCGCGTCGATGGAAGGCGTGGAGATGCCCGTGGTGGAGACGAAGAACAGGTGCTGGAGCTGCGCTGGCTCCAGCTTCGCCTGCTGCAATGCTGCCGACAGTGCGCGCTCGCCCAGATCGACCGCGCAGCGAATGTACTCGCGGTTGCGCTCCGAGAAGCTGGTCAGAGTGCCGTAGCGCTCGAGCGGCAGCGCGAGATGACGGGCCGTCACCTCGGAGTGCGCGTGGAAGCTCTCGAGTCGCGAGAAGACATGCCGGGAATCCCCCCATTGCCGGCTGACCTCGGCCAGGATCTGCGCCTGGGAGTAGTGGTGATCGGGAAAGGCTGGGGCGATGGCTGCAATTCTCACGGGGCGCTCGACACCCAGCGACTGGGTGCTCTGGCGGTAGCGCGCCCGCTGCTCCGCGTCGAGGCCCGCGGTGGCGGACGCGGCAGGCGCCCCCGGCCGCTCCCGCCACGACCCGGCGACCGGAGCGGCCTGCTGGAAGCGCTCTTCGGGCAGCTGGGGGAGCGCCGCGAAAAGGCCGCCAGAATGAGTGTCCCCCAGCGGGGCGTCGCCCTACGCTGGGATCATGCAGACATTTCTCCGCACCGCCTGTGCAGTCAATGGTTTCCTCGGAGTGGCCCTGGGAGCATTCGGGGCCCACGGGCTGAAGGTACGGCTCGCGGACGCGAGCGACGCGGCGCGACGACTCGAATGGTGGCAGACGGCGTCGCACTACCACCTGTTCCACGCGCTTGCGCTCGGCATTCTGGCAAGCTGGGCCACGCGAGCGGAGGACCGGGTGTTGCTCTTCGCGGGAGCTGCAATGGTGACGGGGATCGTGCTGTTCTCGGGCAGCCTGTACGCCATGACGCTCAGCGGCCAGACCGGGCTCGGGATCGTCACCCCCTTTGGTGGTCTGGCCCTGCTGCTCGGCTGGAGCGCGCTCCTGGTGAGCGCGCTCAGGCAACGCGAGTAGCAGGCTGCTCGCGCCCTTCACCCGCGCTTGCCGTGGTGCTATGCCTGATCGACCCCGCGACGTGGGCCACAGCAAGGATCCGTAGAGAACATGAGTGGGCATTCCAAATGGGCGACCATCAAGCGCAAGAAAGGCGCTGTCGATGCGGCTCGCGGCAAAGTGTTTACGCGGCTGACGCGCGAAATTTCGATCGCCGCGCGCATGGGCGGCGGTGACCCGAGCGGCAACGCCCGTCTGCGCAAGGCGATTTCCACGGCCAAGGCAGAGCAGATGCCGAGCGACCGGATCGATCGAGCGCTCAAGCGCGGCACCGGAGAGATCGAGGGCGTGAGCTACGAAGAGGTGCTGTACGAGGGCACAGGACCTGGCGGCACGCTGTTTCTCGTCGAGGGCACGACCGACAACAAGAATCGGACCGTGGCCGAGCTGAGAAAGATCTTCGACAAACACAACGGCACGCTGGGTAGCAGCGGCACGGCGGCCTGGGCTTTCGATCGTCGCGGCGCTCTGACCATCGGTCGAGCCGCCACGGAGGAGCAGATCATGGAGTCCGCCGTGGAAGCGGGCGCGGAGGACTACACGGACGATGGCGAGAGCTGGACCGTGTACACGCCCGTCGAGCGGCTCGACGAGATCGGTGCTGCCGTGGAAGCGGCCAAGCTCCAGCTCATCGCGAGCAAGATCGCGCACGTGCCGAAGAACCGCAAGGAGTTGCGCGGTAGAGACGCCGAGGTGGGTCTGAACCTGGTCGAAGCGCTAGACGAGCATGACGACGTGGGCACCGTGTACTACGACTTCGACGTCCCCGACGACGAGTTGCAGCGCATCGTGAACGCCTCCTGAACACGCGGGCGCGTTCAGGCGAACAGCCACGTCACGCGAACAGCCACTTTATGCGAACAGCCACAGCGAACGCGATGCGAAGTAGCTGAATACGCCGTGGGCGAGCAGCCCCGGCAGCAAGCGGCCCGTGCGCTCGGCGAGAAAGCTCCAGCACAGCCCGCAACCGACGGCGGCGATGACCAGCAACGGATTCTTGCCGGCTGTCGCGTCTTCGAGCGTGACCACCGTGGGCAAGTGCACCGCACCGTACAGCAGTGCGCAGACGATCCACGCGCGGCGTGCGCCCAGCCTCTCTCTGAGCTCGAGCTGCACCCAGCCGCGCCAGACGACCTCCTCGCACACCACGATGGCGAGCAAGAGCGCCCCGCCCGCTGTCCAGGCTGGATCGCCTGCCAGCAGGAACACGCTGAACAGCCAGGCGCGCTGGCTGGCTTCGCCGTGTAGCCACTGGCGCGTAAACAACCAGGCGATCAGGAGCAGCGTGAGCCCCACCAGGATGCCGATGGAAGGGTCTCCGCGCTGATAGCGGAGGAGCGGCGTCAAGCGATCGCGGCGCGCGAGTTGCACCAGGCCGAGCAGCGCGAGCAACAGGTAGGGGACGAGGATCGCGAGCCACATCGCTGCGCTGCCGGCGAGCGCAGGTCGAAACGCGTAAGTCACGGCTCCGCCCAGGACCGCCGCTACCAAACCAACCCAGGGCATGGTGTCTTCAGCGCAGGCGGGCTGCGAGAAACTCCGTGATCTGATCGGCGACCGACGCCTTCGAGCCAGGTCCCAAGGTTTGCTCCGCGTCCGGCGTGATCAGGATGGCGCGCGTTTCATCCGTGCCCAGCGCGTCCCGCGCGGCGTTGGCTACGATGGCGTCGACGCGCTTGCTCGCGAGCTTGGCACGCGCTGCGGCGACCAGGCGCTCGCCCTCTCCCGTCTCCAGGGCGAAACCCAGCAGAAAGGGTCGAGCCCCCACTCGCGCCGCGCCAATCTCCGCGAGCAGGTCGGGATTCGGCACCAGCTCCAGCGTGACTGCGCCCGCCGAACGCTTGAGCTTGGCGGGGGAGATCTGGCGCGCACGATAGTCAGCGACGGCCGCACACATCACCAACGCCGCCGGGCGAGGCGTCGCCTCCGCGAGCGTGCGCCGCAGCGCGGCCTGCATGTCGAGAGCGCTCCGCACGTCGATGCGGTCCACGCCGGCGGGGGTCGGCAACGTGACGGGCCCGGCAATCAGGGTCACCTGTGCCCCGCGCCGAGCCGCGCTCGCCGCGATCGCGAAGCCCATCTTGCCCGAGGACCGATTGGTCAGAGCCCGAACCGGATCGAGGTCTTCCAGGGTTGGACCTGCCGTCACCAGCACGTGCCGTCCGGCGAGGTCGCCCGCCCTCGGCGTCGACAGGGCTCGCACGACCGCAGCGGCAATCTCGTCCGGCTCCAGCATACGCCCCATGCCGGTTTCTCCTGAGGCCACCTCACCGATCGTGGGGCCGAGGAGCGCCCAGTCCGGTACCCCGCGCAAGCGCTCCACGTTGGCCTGCGTGAGCGGATGCGCCCACATGACCGGGTGCATGGCGGGTGCGATCAAGACCGGACAGCGAGCGCAGAGCGCCGTGGCCGTGATCAGATCGTCGGCGCGCCCCTGCGCCAGCCGCGCCAACAGATCGGCGGTTGCCGGCGCCACGACGATCAGATCGCTCCGGCGTGCCAGATCGACGTGAGGCTCCCCGGGGCCGTCGAACAGGTCGCTCTGCACCGGGCGCCCCGTCAATCCCTCGAGGGTCGCTCGACCGAGAAATCGCAGGGCGGAGCGGGTCATTACGGGCTCGACGCGGGCACCCGACTGGATCAACAGGCGGGCCACGAAGGCCGCCTTGTACGCCGCGATGCTGCCGCTCACACACAGTGTAATCAGACGCCCCACTAGGGAACGCCGCGCATCCGTGGCCGTGCTGTCGGGTGCGTCGTCCATGGCCCGCTCGAAACCTGACGAGCCTACGCTGGGGCCGGCCCAAGAGGCAATCGCACCCGCCGAGGCCGAGACAAGATTCTTTGCATCCATAAATCGGCGAACTATGACGCTGCGGTGCACTCGTGGCCGCCAGAGAGCGCCAGCCTCTGCGCGCCTGAGACCACGGTGGGTCAGCGCCTGCCCGAAAAGCAGGGACCCACGCAACCGGCCCTCCATACCCTGCTCCCAGCCCATCTGATAGAATCTTCGATGGTGGTCGCATGGTAGCTACCAACCAGCAGGCCGCCGCTCGACCTCGGATCGTCGGTCGCTACGCGCTGTTTGACGAGATCGCCGCCGGCGGCATGGCGACGATTCATCTCGGGCGCCTGGTGGGCCCGGTAGGCTTCTCGCGCACGGTCGCGATCAAGACGCTGCACCCGCAGTTCGGCAAGGATCCCGAGTTCGTCGAGATGTTCCTGGAGGAGGCTCGGCTGGCCTCGCGCATCCAGCACCCCAACGTGATCAGTACGCTCGACGTCGCCACGACCGAAGGCGAGGTGTTCCTCGTCATGGAGTACGTGGCGGGGGAGTCTCTGGCCAAGCTGGTGCGCAGCGCCCTGAAGAAGGGCGAACGCATGCCGGTGGAAGTCGCCGTCAGCGTGCTCAGTGGCATGCTGCACGGGCTGCACGCCACTCACGAAGCAAAGAACGAGCAGCTCGAGCCGATGCACATCGTGCACCGCGACGTGTCGCCGCAGAACGTGCTGGTCGGCCTGGATGGCGTCGCACGGATCTTCGACTTTGGTGTGGCGAAAGCAGCCGCGATGCGCTCGCAAGCGACGAGCGACGGGCAGATGAAGGGCAAGCTGAGCTACATGTCGCCCGAGCAGCTCAACAGCCGCGAGGTGGACCGCCGCACGGACGTGTTTGCGGCGGGCGTGGTGGCCTGGGAATGTCTGACGGGGCGCCGCCTGTTCTTTGGTTCCGATCCGGGCGAGGTGTTGGCCAAGGTGTTGACGCTGGACGTGACCTCGCCCATCGACGTGCTGCCGAGCATCCCCCGCGCGCTGAGCGACGCCGTGATGCGGGCGCTCGAGCGATCACCCGAGCAACGCTGGCAAACGGCGCGCGATTTCGCGATCGAGCTCGAGCGCAACAGCGCGCTCGCCGCTCCGCACAGCGTGGGTGACTGGGTCGAGCGCAACGCGAGCGAAGCCATTCAAGACCGCCGTCACCGCGTGGAGATGGTGGAGCGCGCTTCGGTGGAGCTCGGGCATCTCGCGGTCACCACCAACATCTCCGGTCTGCCGGGCGGTGCCGCCGCAGAGGCACAGGGCCTGGACACCTCCGAGTACGCGAACGCCGGTTCCGGAACGTCCCGCTCCTCGAATCACACGGTGAGCAGCAGCGCGGCAGCAAAGCAGGCGGGCACGTCGCGGCACTGGGGTCTGTGGCTCAGTCTGTGCGCGTTCGGTGGCGCCGCGGCCGTCTCGCTCTGGTACTGGCAACACGGCGGCTTTCCTTTTGACATGCTGGTTGACATGCTGGCCCCGACGCCCTCGGCGGCGAGCCTCCCCGAGCCCCCCGGCGAAGCCCGCGCGCTCCCTGGCAAAGAACCGAGCGAGCGCAGATCCGGCAGCTCCGCCGGCGGCGCAGGCGCCAGCGTGCCTCCGGTGCTGCAGATTGATTCCTTGCCCGAGCAAGCAGAGCTCGCCGACGCCGGAGCGGAGCAGCCCGAACCCACGCCGGGCTCGGGGCTGGAGCGTGCCGCAGAGCACGCAGGGGCTCCGCCGCATCGCAGCCGACGCGCGGGGAAACGGGGCCCGGGCAAGAGCGCGCGGGAAGAACCGGCGCTCATCGTGCCAGCGGAGAAGAGCAAGTCCGCAGCAGCGACTGCCAGCCCGGCGAGCACCGTTGCCGCCACGCCCGGAAATACCAGCCCGGACGGCAATGGTCAGGGCCGCACGGGAAACAGCGGCGCCGGAGGCAGCAACCCGGGAAGCGGCGGTGTAGGTGCCGGCACCCCGTCGCCCAACAAGGCTGACTGTGAGCCACCGTGGTACATCGACGCCAAGGGGATCCAGAAGATGAAGCCAGTGTGCCTCTAGCTTTTCACAAAGGGCACACGGCCGCCCGGGTACGACGTCAGGACGTCCGTGTCCGACTGAGGCGTCTTGGCGGCGGACGCGAGCTCACGTATACCAGGCAATTGGCATGCTGAGACACCCGGCAAATGGCTCGCGACACGCTGCTGGACGGGCTCGCTACGTGCTCTTCGGCGCGGAGCTGATGGGACTCGTATTGGCAGTGAGCACCTGGCCGCGCCTCGCGCGAGCGCAAGATGCGCCTGCTAGCAAGGCCAGCTGCGCGGAGGCGTACGAATCAGCGCAAGAAAGCCGAGCTTCCGGCGCCCTGCAGGAGACGCGCTCGCGGCTCGCGTACTGCGCCCAGACCGAGTGCCCCGCGTTCGTGCAAAAGGACTGCGCGCGCTGGCTCGCTGAAGTCGACAAAGAGCTGCCGAGTGTCGTCGTCTCCGTGGTGGGGCTGGACGCGGAAGCGGCCGGAGCCTCCAGTCTGAAGATCGACGGCAAGCCGATCCAGGATCCGCTGTCAGGCAAGACAATCCAGCTCGATCCCGGCAAGCATGAGCTGGTGCTCGAACGACCCGGCGCGGGGCCCGTGACTCGCACCATCCTGGCTCAGCAGGGCGTCCAAAATCGCAGCGTGGAGATCCGCCTGGGAGATGCCGACACACAAGACGCTCCGCTCGCCTTCGAGACGGACACGACCGTGCCGCGCCGTGCCCCGTTGCGCACCATCGCGTATGCTGCGTGGGGTGTCGGTGCGGTCGGCTTGGGAGCCTTCGCCGTGCTCGGGACGCTGGCGCGCGCCGACAAAGATCGCTTCGAAGAGGACTGCCGCTTCGTCGCCGACTCGCAGGATCAGCTCGCGCCCGGGGTTTGCCTGCAGAGTACGGTGAAATCGCGCCAGTCGCAGTACAAGCGCGAGGAAGTGCTGGCAGACGTGGGCCTGGTCACAGGCCTGGTCGGTGCCGCTGCGGGGACCGTATTGTTCGTGCTCTCGATGAGTCAGGGCAATGCAGATCAGGCGAGTCCCAGCGCTGCGAGCTCGGCGAGGCTGCAGCTCGACGTATCGCCCGCGCCAGGCGGGGCCTGGGCCAGCCTGACGGGCGCGTTCTGAAGCGCTGAAGCGCGTCTCGACCTGCCCGCGGCGCCGCCCAACCTCGACGGCGCTGCTGCTGGGGCGGCTCTAGAACCCCAGCGCACGGCCACCCTGGTACACGACGAAGCTCGTGACCCACGCCAGCGCCGTCATGTAGCCGAACATGAACACCGGCCAGCGCCAGGAGCGGGTCTCTCTGCGCACCACTGCGAGCGTGCTCATGCACTGACACGCCAGTGCGAAGAACACCATCAAGGACAGCCCTACGAGCGGTGTGTACACGGGCTGACCGTCGAGGCGAGTCTCGGCGCGCATGCGATCGCGGAGTGGGGCGTCGTCCTCCCCGACGTCCCCCAGACCGTAGACCATGCCCATCACCGAGACGAAGACCTCGCGCGCGGCAAACGCACCCAGGATGCCGACGCCGATTTTCCAATCGAAACCGAGCGGCGCTAGCGCGGGCTCGAGCGCCTTGCCGAGCCGCCCGCCAAAGCTGTATTCGAGGGCCGACGCCCGGGCTCCGTTGTCGGTGAGCGCAGGCACGACGGCAGCAACGCTCGGCGCACTCGCCGTCGGAGCAAGCGCAGCTGCGACGGGCGGGGCTGGAGCGCTGGGCGGCTCGGGCAGCTTGGGATAGCTGAGCAGCACCCACATCACGATCGTGAAAGCCAAGATGACGGTGCCCGCCTCCCTCAGGAACGAGCGCGCTCGCAGCCACATCAAGTGCAACACGCTCGGCAAGCCGGGCCAACGATACGGCGGCAACTCCAGGATCAGCGGGACGGACGCGCCGCGCACCACGGTGCGCCCCAGCACCGCGGCCGCGATCAGGGCGATGCAGGTCGAGAACAGGTACATCGCGACCATCAACAAGCCCTGGACCGGGAGCACGCCAAAGACGTGGCTCGGGGGGAACAGCGCGCCGATGATCAAGGTGTAGACAGGCAGACGCGCCGAACACGACATCAACGGCACCACCAGCATCGTCAGCAGGCGATCGCGACGGCGCTCCATGGTGCGCGTCGCCATGATGGCCGGCACAGCGCAGGCAAAGCCCGACATCATCGGCACAAACGCGCGCCCGTGCAGGCCGACAGAGCGCAGCGCACGATCCATCAGGTACGCGACGCGCGCCATGTAGCCGGAGTCTTCGAGCAGGCCGATGAACAGGAACAACAGACAGATCTGCGGCAGGAACACCACGACGTTGCCGACACCGTCGATCAGTCCGCGGGTGATCAGGTCTTGCAGGAAGCCGACGGGCAGGTGCTGGGCGGCCAGATCATGCACTGCGCCGAACAGGGCCTCGATCCCGCTCATCACGGGATCGGCCCAGGCAAACAGCGACTGAAAGACCACGAACATGATGCCCAGGAACACCGCGAAGCCATACGCGGGGTGCAAGAGCACGCGATCGATGCGCTCGGTGAGCGAAGGCGGGGCCTTCGCGGCGGCGCCCGGCTGCGCCTGGATCACGCTCGACATCAGCGTCTCCAGAGCGCGATAGCGGCTCTCGATGATCTCGCGATCGACGTCGCGCTGCCCTGCCCGCTCGAGTACCTCGGCGCAGCGCCGGCGCAGATCGTCCGGGATGCCCACCAGCTCGTCATCCGGCTCCAGGCTGGTGAGTGCCCAGAGCGCAAGGGCGCGCTCGCGCTCGACGCTGCCACGCCAGCTGGCGGGCAACACGTCCGCGATGGCGTCCGCGTCGCGCAACAACTCGGCGGGGTAACTCACGTGCAGGCGCGGCGGCCGCGCCTGCGCCAGGCGCGCCACGACCGCCTGGGATAGCTCGTCGAGCCCGCGACCGGATCGGGCATTGGTGGCGACGCAGGTCACGCCCAGGGCCGCGCCGAGCGCGCGCGGATCGGGCGCGCGCTCGCCGGCTTCGTCCACCATGTTGAGCGCGACCAGCAACGGCACGCGCAACTCCACCAGCTGCAACACCAGGTACAGATTGCGCACCAGCTGCCCCGCATCCACCACCACGATGACCAGATCCGGGCGCGGGTTATCTGCCCAGCCGAGCACGGCCGAGAGGGCGATCTGTTCCTCGCCAGAGCGGGCGCTGAGCGAATAGGTCCCGGGCACGTCCGCGACCAGCGCGCGGCCACCGCCGGGTAAGGCCATCTCTGCGGTGCGCCGTTCGACCGTCACGCCAGGATAGTTGCCGACACGCTCGTGGCGGTGCGCCAGTCGATTGAACAGACTCGTCTTGCCGACGTTCGGATTGCCCACGAGCAGCAACAGCGGCAGGGCCGTCTCGCCGCGCAGCGAGGCCATGCTCTGGGCGGTCTCGATCGCCGTACCCGCCTCGCGGGCAGCGGTCATGGAGCGCTCTTGGCTAGCCCGCTCACGGCGCTCGGACTGCCGGGCTCCCACGCTGTCACCGGCGCCGAGGAGCCTCGACCCGTGGCGGGGGCCGCCGACGCGGAGCTCCCAACGCGCGCCTCGGTCGGCAGGCTCTCCACCTCGACCTGTCGCGCCTGCGAGGCACGGATCGAGAGGTTACAACCCCGAACCGTGAGCTCGAGTGGATCGCCGAACGGCGCGATCCGCAGCACCTCGACCTTGATACCGGGAATGATCCCCAATTCCATCAGACGGCGCCGGAAGGAACGAGCCCCTCCAACCTTCTCAATGACGACAGTAGAGCCTGGAATGACCTGGTCGAGAGTCAGCATCAACAAGCAGCCTAGTAGTCTAAATGATAACCGTTTTCAAAAGGGAAACCCGTGAAATGAGCAGGCCTGCCGCCTGACCAACGATCCTTTTGCCGCATCCGGATCGTCCGGCGCGCGGGTTGAGTGATTTCGAACCGGGAAGTAATACCCACGCGGCATGTCTGCACCCCGCCTGTCGCCGCACATCTCGATCGTCATTCCCGTTTACAACGAAGAGGCGATCTTGCGCTCCGCCCTCGTCGATCTGCGCGAACGTCTCTCGCCGCTCGGCTGGAACTACGAGGTGATCGTCGCGGAGAACGGCTCACGAGACAAGACGGCAGAGCTGGCGCGCGCGCTGTGCGACAAGTATCCGGAGCTGCGCACGCTGAGCGTGGGCGAGCCCAACTATGGCAAGGCGCTGCGCGAGGGCATCCGCGCGGCGCGTGGCGAGCTCGTGCTGTGCGACGAGATCGACCTGTGCGACACGGACTTTCACCAGGCAGCGGTGCAGGAGCTCGAGTCGGGGGACACGGATCTGGTGATCGGCTCCAAGCTGATCGCCGGCGCTCGTGACCAACGCCCCATGGTGCGGCACGCGGCCAGTGTCGCGTACACCGTGCTGCTGCGCGGGCTGCTCGGCTTCCGTGGCACGGATACGCACGGCCTCAAGGCGTTTCGGCGTGCCTCGTTGCTGCCGATCGTGGAGGCCTGTGTAGCGGATCGGGACGTTTTCGCGAGCGAGTTCGTGATCCGGACCTATCGCAGCGGCAAGCGGGTGGTCGAGATCCCCGTCCAGGTGCTGGAGAAGCGCCCGCCTTCGATCAATCTATTCAAGCGCGTCCCGAACGTGCTCACGAACTTGGTCAAGCTCACCTGGGCCATCCGGGTGCGCGGCTGATCGGCGCAGGTTTTTTGCTGCGCGAGCAGCCCTTCGGCAACGCTGCGAACGCCCCCTCGCGGGCGACGACTCGCCATGCACGCCGACCAGGCCATCTCCTTCCTCTGGACCGCGGGGCTCGCCGTACTGCTGTGCGCTTGCAATTCCCTCGGTGAAACACCCGCGCTGTCGCACAGCAGCGGCGAGCTCGCGCCCGGTCAACAGGTACCGAACCTGAGCGAGGAAGACGCGATTGGCCCTGTCACGACGCGCATCTCACGCGTGCGCCCCGAATTCCGCCGGCTGGTACGCAACGAAAACGCCGACATCTGGTTCAAAGACGAGGAGACGACAGGAGCGGATCGGCTGATGACGCAACGGCTCTCCCAGCGGCTGAACCGGCTCTCTCGGCTGGTCGAAAACGAGTGGCGCGACGTGCGCCTGCGCGTGACCGATGCCTGGGACGAGCAACGCGAGCACGGGCCCAAGAGTGCGCACTACGAGGGCCGCGCCGCCGACCTGACGACGTCCGATCTCGATGCCAGCAAGCTCGGCCGACTGGGCTTTCTCGCCGTTCAGGCCGGGTTTGACTGGGTCTACTACGAGAACCGCGCGCACGTGCACGCTTCGGTGAAGCGCTGAGCGAGCCCGCACGCGAGCGGTCCCAGGTCGATGGCTGGCGACCTTCAGTCGAGCCGGTGCTTTGCCTTCGTCTGGTCCGAGCGGCGCTTCAACAGCTCGAACTGCGCGTCGAGATCTCCGCTGTCGGAGAGCCGCCTCAGCTCCTCCTGAATGCTGGGCAGCTCGCGGTTTCGGCTCTGGCGCAGCAGCTTGGACAAATTCTCTGACAGCACCTGCAACGCTGCGTCCCGCGAGTTGAGCTCCGGCGCCGCCAGGCGCTTGGCCACCTGTCGCTGCAGCGCTTCTGGAAACTCCGCCACCAGCGCCATGGGATCGGCGCGCAGGGCAGCCTGTTCGCTCGGCGCCCGACCCTGGATGCCTCGAATCACGATCAAACCGAGCGCCAGGGGCCCATCCACCACCTCCAGCAGCGCCACGATCTCTGGCTCCTGCAGCAGGTCTGGATACTCCAGAGCGGCGCCCAAGATCTGCTCGCGAATCCCCTCGCTGCGACTCGGCGAGCGCGCCCGTTCCGGCGGCGCCGTGCTCCTGGAAGCTGCCGCCGGTTGCGCGGCGTCTGCGGGGCCAGCCCGCACCCCGACGCGCGGCAATTCTCCGCGCACCGCGGAGCGCAAGGCGCGCAGCCCGCGCGCATCACCGTCCTGGGCGAGAATGCCCAGGCGCCCTGCTACCTCGTCTGCATACCGTCCGGCCATGTCACGCACCAGGGGATCTTCCTCCTGATCGATCAGGCCTCTGACCTCGCGAATCTTTGCGGCGCGCGCGGCGGCATCATCGGTCGCAAAACCGCTGCGCAGTGCCACATCGATCAAATGCTCGAGCAGCGGGCGAGAGGCCTCCAGCACCCTGTGCACCGCGGTCACACCTTGGCTGCGCGCCAGCTCGTCTGGATCCAAGCCCTTGGGCAGCTGGGCCACACGGGGCAGGATGCCTTCTTTCTGGCAGGGCTCGCGGGCTGCCCCGGTCGCCCGCTGGCCCGCCGCATCGCCGTCGAACAGGAACGTCACGTTGCGCGTGTAGCGAGCGATCTGCTTGCTCTGTTCGACGGTGAATGCCGTGCCGAGCGGCGCGACCACGTTCTTCAGCCCTTGCGCATGTAAGCTCAGCACGTCGAAATTTCCTTCGACCACGACGCAGCGATCCTGCTCTCGAACCGCCTGCCGCGCCTGAAACAAGCCGAACACCACCTCGCGCTTGCGGTAGATGGGCGACTCGGGCGAGTTGTAGTACTTCGCGGGCGGCTCGTTGGCTGTCCCCGTCGCGGGGCCGCGCGCCGGTGCCAGTCCTGCCTTTTGTAGCTCCTCCGGCGCAGGCTCTGGCAGCGCCCGGCCGCTGAAGGCGATCACCCGGCCCTGCAGATCCACCACTGCGAACATCAGCCGGTGGCGAAAGCGATCGTAGTAGCCGTCCCCGCTCTTGCGCTCGCCGATCAACCCCACGGCCTCGGCGGCGCGCAGATTGAACCCGGACTGGCGCAGGTGCCGGCTCAGGCCCTCCCAGCCATGGGGCGCGTAGCCCACGCGGAAGGCGCGCAACGCGTCCGCTACTGGCTGGCCGCGGCTCGGCTCGAGCTGCCGGCGGGCGAGCTCCGCCAGCGCGTAGCTGGAAAGCGGGTGCTGCTGCAAGCAGTGCTCGAAGTACTCGGCCGCGATGCTGCCGGCGCTGAACAGCTCGTCCTTGCGCCGCCGCGCCTCGGCCTCCCGTTTCTGTTCGTCGAGCGAACCCGTTTCCGCCACGCTGATGCCTGCGCGTTCGGCGAGCTCGCGCACGGCCTCCGGGAACGTCAGATTGTCGAGCTGCTGAATGA
>Ga0207675_100004658_pt1 | contig 13212 bp, 13 predicted proteins | sample KBSSwiS42_FD_184305 | JGI IMG/M metagenome (GOLD analysis project Ga0207675, IMG submission 184305) | Switchgrass rhizosphere microbial communities from Kellogg Biological Station, Michigan, USA - KBS Switchgrass S4-2 (SPAdes) (version 2) | ecosystem: Host-associated > Plants > Roots >... | reverse complement strand
AATCCTTCTCGATCGCAAGGAGCAGTTCACTCGCGCCTTCACCGAGCGGCTGCTCACCTACGCTCTCGGCCGCGGCCTCGAAGCCTACGACCAGCCGCAAGTCCGTGCGATCGCCCGCTCGACTGCGAGCGACGACTATCGGATCCGCACGCTCATCCTGGGCATCGTCGCGAGCGAGCCCTTCAACCTGCGCAGGACACCGGAACAGTAATGACGACGCCCACGACGAAACCCGTGATCAAGCACGGGCGGCTCGATCGCCGTGCCGTTCTGCGTGGCCTCGGCACTGCGATGGCTTTGCCTATGTTGGAGGCCATGCTGCCTACCGCCCGCGCCGCGGAGCCCGCTGCTCGCCCGAAACGATTGCAGGTTTTCTACACGCCGAACGGCATGATCATGCAGAGCTTCACGCCCGCGAAGACCGGGCGCGATTACCCCATGTCAGCCACCCTCGCGCCGCTCGAACCGTTCCGGAACCGATTCACCGTGATCACCGGCCTTGCACACTACCAGGCGAGCGCTCTCGGCGATGGACCCGGCAGCCACGGCCGCAGCTGCGGCGCTTACTTGACGGGCGCTCACCCGAAACGCACCGAGGGCTCCGATCTCCAATGCGGCATGTCGATGGACCAGATCGTTGCCAGGCACTTCGGCGAAACCACCCAGCTCGCTTCGCTGGAACTGGGCATCGATCCGCCGAGCCTGCTGGGCAGCTGCGACGTCGGCTACAGCTGCACTTACACGAATACTCTTTCGTGGCGCAGCCCGACCGTCGCGCTTCCGGTAACAGTCAATCCAAGGGATGTGTTCGAACGCTTGTTCGGCGACGGCGATGCGCTCGACGACAAGAGCCGCCTGGCGCAGCTCAAGAGAAAGGCGAGCATTCTCGATTTCATCCGGGACGATGCATCTCGATTGTCCGGTCGGCTCGGCACGAACGACCGACGCAAAATGGACGAATACCTGGAAGCGGTTCGCGATGTCGAGCGCCGCATCCAGAAGGCGAGCCAGAGCAGCATCGGCGTTGACGCGAGCGAACTCGTCCGCCCTGCCGGCATTCCTGACTCGTTCGCGGAACACGTGCGGATGATGATCGACCTGCAGGTACTAGCCATGCAAGCAGACCTGACGCGCGTGTGCAGCTTCATGGTAGGCCGCGAGTTGAGCAACCGTACCTATCCGGAAGCGAATGTTCCGGATGCACACCACATGCTGAGCCATCACGGCGGCGATCCCGAGAAAATCGCGAAGCTCGCGCGCATCAACCGACTTCACATGCAGCAGTTCGCGTATTACCTCGATCGCATGCAATCGACGCAAGACGGCGAAGGAACGCTGCTGGACAGCACGCTGGTGCTGGCCGGCGCCAGCCTGGGCGAACCGAACGAACACGACAACATGAACCTGCCCGTCCTCGTCGCTGGCGGCGGCCTGCCGGGCAACCGCCACATCGAAGTGCCGAAGCACACGCCGATGTGCAACCTGATGCTGTCGATGGTCCATGAATTAGGCATCCCGCTGGACAAGCTCGGCGACAGCACCGCGCCGTTGCCACTATCCGCATGATGCCCATGAATTCGAGACCGAGCGTGACGATTGCGCTGGCGGTGCTGTGTGCATGCCTTCCGTGTCTATCTTTGGCGGAGACGCGTGACGAGTCGTTGGCACATGCCGTGCGCAACGGCGATATCGTGGCGGTGCGAACCCTGCTGGCAAGCCGTGCCGATCCCAACCATCGATTGCCCGATGGCTCGACAATGCTTGCCTGGGCAGTCGATAGCCAGAATCGTGAGATGGTGCAGTTGCTACTCGAGCGAGGCGCAAAGCCCAACGGCACCGACTCTGCCTCGTTGACGCCGCTGATGGTTGCCTGCCAGTACGGTGATCCCGCGATTCTTGACATGCTCATCGACGCAGGCGCGGACGTGAAGGTCACGCGCGCGGGCGGTATTACACCGCTGTCTATGTGCGCTGGTAACGCTTCGGCTGAGACTCTGAAGCGCCTGCTCGCCGCGGGCGCCGAAGTAGACAAAGCCGACCCCCAAGGACAAACACCTTTGATGTGGGCCGCTGCCAAGGCACGCATCGACAACATTCGCTTGCTACTCGACCATGGCGCTCTCGTCAATCGCAAGACCGACAAGGGATTCACGCCGCTGTTCTTTGCACTGAAGAGCGGCGACCCGCGGACGCCGGTAGTCGTATTCGAGGCAGGCGGCAATGCGGACTACATCGCCCCCGATGGGACCTCCGCCGTGCAGCTCGCGATGTATCAGAAGGCCTATGACTTCGCGGCACGCATGATCGAACGCGGTGCGGACCTCAAAGCATTCGATCGCCAGGGCAATCAGCTGCTCCATGCTGCCGTGCTGGCGAATCAGCCTTCGCTCGTGACGCTGTTGTTGGCGAAGGGCGCGGACGTGAATGCGCTGACCGGCCCTTCCAAGGTCAAGATGCGCTTCGAGGTCAACTTCAAGAGCGGCGACGACGAAGTTCCGCCGCGGTCTGCGCTGCTGCTCGCGGCGGAGCACGGATCCGCCGGCATCATGAAAATGCTGGTCGATGCCGGCGCCGACACGAAGTTCCGCACGACCGACGGAACGAACATCGTCCTGGCGGCGGCGACCGGCGGCAAGCTGGCAGCACTGGAGTTGGCGCTGCAATTGCAGCCCGATGCGAATACCACGACCGCCAGCGGCCAGACCCCGCTGCACCTGCTGTTGGGAAGCAACGCGAGCACCGACACCGGCGCCATGATGAAACTACTTGCCGACAAGGGCGCACGAATCGATATCAAAAACCGCGCCGGGAAAACGCCGGCCGACTTCGCGACAGAGGCTGAGACCGATATGAAAATCGCCTACCAGGCCAGCTTTGCCAATCGCACGGTGGGCAAGCTATGAGTTTCGTCCATCCAATGCCGTTGCTGCGCCACGCAGCGCTGCTCGCGCTCGCGAGTTTCTGTGCCCTGACCGCCAGGAGCGCCGGCGCTTCGGACCCCGTCACCAAGGCCTCTCCAGCAGCGACCATCGAAACTCGCCAGCAGGGGTTCAAGAAAATCGGCAAGGCCATGAAGACCATCGTCGATCAACTGAAGACCGATGCGCCGAACACCGCAACCATGACGGCGGCCGCAGAGGCCATCAGCTCGGGCGCGCCGCAAGTGATTCAATGGTTTCCTGCCGGCAGCGGCCCCGAAGCGGGCGTCGAAACCGACGCACTGCCTTACATCTGGAAGGATCGCGCGAAATTCGATTCGACCGCTGACCGGCTGGTAGCGGAATCGAAAAAGCTGTCCGCGGTGCTTGCGGGAACCGACCTCGCGGCCGTCAGGGCACAGGCCAACGCGGTCGGCGAAGTCTGTTCCAGCTGCCATCACAGTTTCCGCGCCGATTGACCTGACAGTCGCCGGCGCTCGGCCACTCCTTCACGACACGACGGAACTCCGCAACACGCCGGGAGTTCGACATCCTGCTACGCTGTGCCCATAAATAGAGGCGTCGCTCCCACCGTTTCGGGCGCCCGACACCGTGTTCAGTGAGGTTCCTGCGATGGGCATCGAAGCCATCTTCGCGCACGTCAGCTGCACGAATCGTTCTCGGACGCCGACTCCGTGAAGGAGCGACGCGCACTCAGCTGGCTTGCTGTAGCAGCGGTACTGACGATTGCCTGGATCGCGCATCCGTTCGGGACCGGCCTGTTGCTGGGCGCATTGCTGGCGTTCACCCTGGAACCTGCATACGCGTGGCTCACCGAACGGACTCGCCGTCCGCTGCTGTCCTCTCTCATCACGGTCCTCGCTTCCGCCGTGATCATCACGGGCGCCCTGGTAGGCTTTGCATCGCTCTTCGTTACGAGAGCGGCTGCGGTATCCACCGCCGCCCGCGAGCAGTTTCGTACCGGCGGCGCATTGAATACCTGGATCGATACCGTCACTGGCTGGCTCGGACGCTTCGGGCTCTCCCCGTCGAGCCTCACCGATCGACTCGAAGCAGGCGCAGGCGAGATCGCCTCGCAATCGGCGGCGCTCGCGGGTTCCCTGGCAACAGGCACATTCAGCCTGCTGCTCGGCCTGTTCTTCGCCATGCTCACCATGTACTTGGTACTGAGAAACTGGCCGCGGATGGTCGTCACGCTGATCGAACTCTCGCCGCTCGACGCTGCCCACACCGAAGCGCTGCTCGAAGAATTCCGCCGCGTCGGACGCATGACCATTTCCGGCACCGTGCTCACAGGTCTTGCACAAGGCGCGCTAGCTGCCATCGGCTTCTCGATCACCGGCGTGCCGCAAGCTATGTTCTTCGGCACAGCGACCGCCCTTGCATCGCTGCTGCCTGGAGTCGGCACATTGCTCGTATGGGTGCCGGCGGGATTCTATTTGTTGGCAACCGGCCATCCCGGCCTGGCCATCACCGAATGGATCTGGGGCACGATCGTCGTCGTAGGCTTCAGCGACTACGTGATTCGCCCGCGATTGGTAGGCGATGAAAGCATGCCCGCGCTGCTCGTGTTCATTGCGCTGTTCGGCGGTATCGAAGTGTTCGGACTCTCGGGCCTGGTTGCCGGCCCCGTGATCATGGCACTCGCCGTTGCCGTCCTTCGCCTCTACGCGCGCGACCGGAAAAGCAGCAGCGAAGAGAAACAGGTTTCCGCGAAATAGCGAACGCAACACACACAACGGTCACTTCGGATTGAGTCACATGTCCGCGACGATGCACATCGGAGTCGATTTCGGCGGCACCAAGATCGAGGCTGCGGCACTGGACACCGACGGCAATTTCCTCGCTCGACTGCGAGCGCCGAATCCAGGCACCTACGATGCCGCCATTCGCGAAGTGCAGGCACTGGTCGCCGCTGTGGAATCGCAAGTCGGCGTGCGATGTAGCATCGGCATGGGCACGCCGGGTTCGATCTCGCCGCGAAGCGGCGTGATGCGCAATTCGAACTCGACGTATCTGAACGGCCGCAGGTTTCGCGAGGACCTGGTCGCTGCCTTGGGCCGCGATATCCGCATCGCGAACGATGCCAATTGCCTCGCCCTGTCCGAAGCGCTCGACGGCGCAGCCGTCGGTTCGTCGGTGACGTTTGCAGTGATTCTCGGCACCGGTTGCGGCGGTGGCCTAGTGGTCAACGGCCAGCTGGTGGAAGGTGCAAACGGCGTCGGCGGAGAATGGGGCCACACTCCCCTGCCCTGGCCGGAGCCGAATGAAATCGGTACGGCGCACTGCTGGTGCGGGCAGCACGGTTGCCTGGAAATGTGGGTCTCAGGCACCGGCCTGCAACGTGACTATGCATTGACGAGCGGCGAACAGTTGGATGGACCTGCAATCATCCGCGCTGCGCGTAGCGCGAACCCACAGGCACAAGCGGCCCTTGATCGCTATGTGAATCGACTGGGTCGCGGCCTGGCGGTCATCGTGAACATCCTCGATCCAGATACCTTCGTGCTCGGCGGTGGCATGTCGAACGTAGAGGAACTCTACAAGCGACTACCCGCCGTGATGCGCTCACACGTTTTCTCCGACGCCTGGGACGCGAAGATCGTACCGGCGAAATGGGGCGATTCCTCCGGTGTCCGCGGCGCTGCTCGACTGTGGCGCTCGTGAGCGCTGGCTGTGGTGATGTGCAGGTTTGAATCCCTTCTCGATAGCACCCTGCAACTCGCTCAGGCTCTCCTAGCCAAGCACTCGCGCAGGATTAGTACTCATGCCTGCGTCGTGTTCACACCGCAACCTTAAGGATCGATTGATGCGCGCACCATTGCTAATCGAAAATCCTTGCTGGATGTTGTTCTCTTTCGCTACAGCGCCGGACGAAATCGGATCCGACGATCGTCTACAATGGCGAGCCGACCTGCAAGGTGCGCAGTAAATCGCGAGTCGCTTACGAATCGCTTCAGTACATCAACGATATTAGATGCGACAGCATCATCTGGAAGCCGAATAACGACAATACCTGCATACAGAATCGGCGGATAACGCCGAATGTCTGCGAAGTCCAAGTCGCGAGTAATAAGCGCTGCCTGGGTCTCACGAGCGCGTGCCGCGATTGCTTCATCGCTATCGTTCGCCATCCCGATGTCTCTGGAAAACTCGACCTCATAGCCAAGTTCCACCAGTGCAGCGACCGCCGATCGCGGCACGTTGGCGTCCAAGAAGAAGCGCATGCAAGCTTATGCGGCAGGCAGCGGGTGGAAAGATTCCTGATCTGCCAGTTCGGCAACGAAACGTAGAGCGGCGCGTATATCGTCTATGGAGAGATCGTACTCGCGCTGAATCTCTTCGAAGGTCATGCCTCCGGCCAGGCTGCCAACGACGGTCGTCACTGGTACGCGCGTGCCAAAAATAACCGGCTTGCCATGATGGATGGCGGGATCCAGAACGATTCGATTGGTGACGGCCATAGTGGCAACATGATAGTCCGAGCAGGCGAGTTCCGGCCAGCGATCAAATCGCCAAAGATTCCGTAGTCGCATTTCCATGGATAGAGTATTGTTTTTACATGCTTTTTTAATAGTACTCCATCACCCATTGCCGTGCGCCACTCCTTAGGCACCCACTGAATCGGCACATCCTTGGCCTGCCCCTTCCTGACAAGCAGCCCATTGCCTAGCGCGTTCTTCGCCTGGGCGATTCCGGGTCGGCAAACAACATCGCTGTCACCGCACCCTAACGCGCATCTGGACTGCAGGAACGTAGCAAACTCCTTCTATGCCATGACCTGATACCGCGAGCTTGCGACTCATCCAAGTAGTGTTGGCGTTAATCCCACCAGTATGAACGGAAGCGATCATTAGCTCCCCGCCCTCCGGCGAAAATCTGTCGTGGCCTCCTTGCCGGAACACTGAGAAGAGAATAGCCGTCAGGACCACTGCGATCGTCCTTGAGTGATTCATGGCATGCATGCTTCGGATACCTTCACCTCCTCCAGAACACGATTGCGGGAAGAAAGTTCCAGTAGATCTCTCCGAACTCGCGCCACCAGAGACGCAGGCAGCCTACCGTGTAGACGGCATTGTCGAGTGCCACTTCGACAGCAGCTTTGGTTATTTCACGCGAACACGAACTGGAACTGCAGGATCGCGGTAGGGACGCCCATTGCTAGACGCCGCACCGCACAGAACCGAGCGGGCCCGATTCAGGCACTCGGCCCCCACCTTGGGTGATTGATGACAAAGCGAGCATCCGGCCATGGATGAAGGACACGCGGCATGGGCAGGAACGCATCGGCCAGCTGCATGATGCGCTGGCGCGAGGTGCAGTCCTTCTGGCTGCGGCGATGTAACACCCGAGCGTGGTTTGCAGCGGGACTGCTCGCCGAGCGCCGTCGCGGCGGCCATGACCGCGAAGAGCGGCCAGACATGGCCGCTCTTCGCGCAGCGCAGATCATGCTTGTTGCTGAATCAGCTCCGATTCAGCTGCAGGCCCGTGATCGGTTGCAGAGCGGCGGTGCATGATGAGCCATTGGCCAATCGGATAGTGACCGGCAAATCAAGCGACAGAGCCGTAGTCGCCAGCGCCATCACGTTTTTGTAATCGTTGTTCGGTACGGTGGCGCCGCCCGTAGTGGTGGTCGGCGCAATCCCGCCCATGCCTGTCGCGGACGTAACGAGATTCACCCAGCTAATGTAAATCGAGCCATTGTCGGTCGCCATTACCGATGTGACCTTCACGGGATCGCATTCGACATATGCCGAAGCGCCCTGAGCAGCAATCATCGCCGCGGTTCCTGCAATGCAAGTCAACCAGTTCCTGAAATACATACTTTCTCCTGAGCGAATCGCCACTAATAAATCTTCCGGGCTGAAGCGCAATTCGGGATGCTGCTTCAGCACTTCAATCACATATCTTCAATCATCCTGCAATATGGGCATCAACGCTTGAAGTGCTTGCGGCCTTGTTCTTTGATGTGCGAGATCGGGCCGAACCGGTAAAGCTAGTGCATCTGTCCAGTTCTTTCTGACTGTGGGCGCATTCCTCGAGTCGAGCTCACCCACGAATTCGACGCCGTTTTCTGTGTGGTTGTGCGCAAGCCACCCCAGGACCATCCACACAGGGCAGCGGTCGAAGTTTCCCGTCAACCCGGGGCCGCCGAGACTGCGATTGCAGTTTTCGTTTTTTTCATCCGCGTACTCGAAATAGCCCGGGATATATCCCCCCTGAGTTGTTTCACTCGAGCTTTGATTCGCCCCGCCGTTGGAGAATGTGCCCGGTATTAACGCCAATTGCTGAGCTGGGCCGGCATTCGACAACAGCTTGTTGTATTTATCTCTGATCGACTGACCGGCACTGCCGGCGGTAAATGATCTGGTATAAACGTCGAACGAGATGACATCGAGATAGGGCTTGTTGAGAGGATTCTCTCCCTCGGTGATCGCATTCATAGGATTGGCGCACGCGGAATCCAGAATCCAGTCGGCTTCTGTTTCGGTGAAATTCACCCAGAAGCGTGCCGTGGGAGCTAGATCCTTGAGTTCCTTGGCCCTCGCCTTCAGAGCCGCCTCAGTATTGCTGAGGAGGTCGAATGTCGCCTGCGATTGGCAAGGCCCGGCATAGGAATTTTCATTGTACGTATCGTCTGGCAACTTAAAAACCCGCTGATACGGCTCATCGAACACGACGGCGACCACCCGCGACCATTCTTCGGGGGAGTAGAGGTGGAAACCATCAGCGGCGTGGTAGCCGCGAGTCTTCATGACCGCATCGACACCAAACATCGCAATGACGAAGCGCCCGGTTGCCGGCGGCGGATCGAAGTCGTTGATCGTCGTTATGTCGGCATCCTGACTCGATTGCCACAACGCCATCTGAAATGACCTTGTTGCACCTTGCGCGAGGGCCTGAGTACTCGTCGCGAGAAGCATCAAGCTCAGGAGCGCGGCTCCGTAAAGAATTCTGCTTGAGATAAGGCGCACCGTACGCTCCTTGCACTTCCGTCAGTTAGATACACAGTACTTGCAAGTCGTTCGCGCGACTTGGCGTGCTGCTTCTGTCTATATTTTGTCGTGCCAACCTTAGGTGCGTCCGCAGCAACCCGTCAACATAATTAAATTTCCGCGCTTGTGAGGGGCGCATCAGGCGCTGGCTAAGACGGCGCGGACCGAGTTGCAGCAGATTACTCTCTCATCTGTCTCGACACGCTTCCACAATGGGCGTCGCGCAGGAGCTCTACCAGTCGCTTGGCTTCAGATCGACCGAGCCTTACGTGTTCAATCCGATTCCGGGTACCCGCTATCTGGCGCTCGACCTGGTAAGGAGCGTCGAGCCTCAGATAGACACACGATGACGTAGCGACAATGTCGCTTGAACGATTACCTCACACGTACGCGAGTCGGAATTGCAGAACAGCGTGTAGCGTTTCTCGGTTGCACCCTGTCCCCGGCTCTATGTCAGTGACATAAAATCTGAGGAGTAGCACCATCACGCGCGCTCACTCGAACAAGCTCACGATGTTCTGGTACTTTTCGATGTACCACCGGTTCTCGTTGTTGTATCTCGGGATCGCCACTGCACGGACATTCGTGTCTTCCGCTTTCCAGACGCAGGGACAAGTCACCGAAGCTCCTGCGAGCTGCTTGCCCGGGCGGCTCAGTTCGTCGAGCCTGACCTTCATTCGAGTCAGGACACGGTAGAGCTTCGCGACATTTCGGGGGCCGCCGTTGTATGCGGCGACCGGAAAGATGCCCAGCACGGCCGGGCTGGCACGATACGCGAGGCGAATGTCCGACCGCATTCCCGCCAGCTCGAGATCCAGCAGGCAGACCGCCGCTTTCATGGCGTTCAGCAGATTCGTCGCGCCGCTCTCGAAAATCGGGTCGAGCCTTGCGCGAGGGCAGCGTCTGACCACGAGCGAGTAGGTTCCGTTTCCCTTGCGGTTGGTGAATTGCATCGGCCCTAGCGCATTTGCGCTCGAGACGCTGTACCGATACGCCTCCTCCTGCTTGAGCCCGTACTGGCTCAGCACCTCGTCGAAGGCGAGCGCCTGCTTTTCCACGTAGTCGTTGTCATCCGTCTGCTCGATGACCGCAAGCGTCGTGATGACCGGGAGAGGAATGGCATCGGCGAGCAGCTCTCCGGGAAAGGCCGCACTCGGCACCTGCGCGAGACGCAGCTCCTCGATCGCCTTGCGCGCCGTGGCGACCAGGAACTCCTTTCCGCTGCTGACGAAACCCGGGTCGAAGGTGTCTTCGGTGAAGGGCAGATAGACGATCGGCTTCGCGGTCAGGGCAACGTCGCGCCACTGCTTGCGCTTGAGAAGGTTGTTGTCGAATACGGGGAACTTGCGCCCGTAGACCTTCAACGGATTCCCGTCCTGCGAGAAGGCGAACATCAGCCGCTCGGCACCGGTGCCCTTCACATGCCGCGCCTGGATACCCGGCGTGAGCGTGCGAAAGGGCAAGGGCTTCCGGCCGGGGCTCCACTTGATCGGCGGACGCGGGAGCTCGATGTGAGCGATGGACCACTCCTGCTTCGCGTCGCTCCACAGCGCAAAGGCCACGGGGCGACCGCGGAGAACCTGGTTCTTCCCCTTTCCGGTGAATACGTATTGAAGCTCGACGTCGCGGAGCAGTGTCTGCGCTTCGGCGACGAGATCGTGGATCACCGCGTGACGGTTGAGGCTGCGGCCTTGGACGATGACCTCCTCGGGAGCGTGCTCGGGAGCGTGCTCGGGTTGCTCCGACTCAGCAACGGCAAGTGGAACCTCGCCTTCTTCCTGCTTCGAACCTGCTTTCGCGATGGGAGCCGCTTCCTCCATCGACGCGTCGGCCGGAGGGGCGCCTGCTGTATCGATCAGCGTCGGCTCATTCTCCTCGGCGTCGCCACCGGTCGTAGCACATCCAGCACAGATCAGGGATACCAGTACGAGAGTCAGCGCAGCCTTTTTCATCATGCTCATCTTTTTCAGGGCGTCCAGGTTGCTGGCACTAAGGTGCTCCCGGTCCGCGCCGGGTAGCTACGGCGCAGACAATATCACCGTCTGGCGCGATTTCAGAAACGTGCGTATCGATTGTCACGTCCTCGTGGACCCCTTCCGGACCCAACGCGGGATCGTAACCGTCTCTGCCCAGGCGTTCAGGAATTCCCACTCTACCGCGCGAGGTCCCTCGACATCCGGTATTTGATCTCGGATCGATGCGCGACACTGCTTGCGTTGGTGTCGTACAGAGACTTCAGGAACGCTCGATCCCACGTGCTCAATGCTTGCGGTAGCGGCACAGCAGATGGGTCGAACAGGCGCAAGATCGTGGGCGCGGCGCCCTCTGCAGCCAACGTCAGTCGATCTGCCGGTACCTGGCGGGTCCTGATCAGCGCCCGGGCCTACGCGGTGGCGTTGGGTGCGCTCGCGTCGGCCATGCTCCAGGTCAGCGTGATGATACTTCTACCCTCACTGCTGGCGACCGGACACGGCTTCACGGGACCGCAGTCCGCCCTCGTCATCGTGTTTGCGATGCTGACGAACTTGAGCGGTGCCCTGCTGATCGTCACGACCCGCCTGCGACACATGCCAACCATCGCCCTCTCGCGAGGAGCAAGCCCAAAATCTACTGGACCGGCGTCGGCGATGACGACATCGCGCGCCTGCGAACCACGCCCTGTACGAGGATGCGAAGGCCAAGGGCCTGCCCGCTTCGCTGCATTGATTTCACGGCGCAGAAAGCCCGCAGCTTCGAGCCGCTTGACGTACATCGTCGCAGTGGGCTTCGGCATGCTCAGCACTGCCGGCGTACTTGGTGTCAGGAACAAGTCAGATCGCTATCAGACTCTGTCCATGGTCTGAGCCGGTTCGATCGCCGATGCTCGCTCCACCCAAGCATCTCCAGGCCCTCTGCACAACTCACCCGGCGCAGCAATCATCATGTATTTCAACGCTACCGTCTTTGACACATTGCCGATGGGCTCGGTGACGCTGACGTTCCCGAGAAATCATGCCATTGGCGCGTTCGCCTTCAAGGCTCTCTTGTGCGTCGTCCTGGCAGTCGTTTGCTGTTCGCTTCACTGGCTCGTCGGAATCGCAGTACTCGCAGTCGCGTACGCATCGGTTGCTCATCCAGACTTGCAATACATCGATGACGCAGGGCGTGACATGGTGTTCACTTTCGATGCGGAGACCCGAACATTCCGCCGCGGCAGCAAGGGTTCCTGCCGCTTCGAGGACATTGGGTTCCTACACATCGACAAGACTCTGTCGGATAGCCAGTCGCGGTACTACTACAGTATCTACGTGGTCCTGAAAGGCGACCACAAACGAATCTATCTCACCGACGAAAGCTATCGCGAAGCCGCGCTGGGCGTGGCCACCGCGATAGCAACCGTCGTTGGGGTGCAAGTGCAGATCGATCACTATTAGGAGCAGTGCCCGTTCCAAGCGTGCCGGTCCCGGTGGAGGCTCCTCGTTTGCTCAGCCGGTGTGGTGCTCCGCGAAAAACACGATGTTGCCGGCGGGATCGGCGTAGCCAATTTCGGTGCTTCCGTAGACGGAACCTCACGCCCAGCAGATTGACCACACCCGTCAGCGCAATCACCTGAGCGTTGCTCATCGGGCCAACCAGGTTGGCACGCACACGCCCGATGACCCAGCGAGATAGTAGCTTTCGATGATATAAGGCGGCTGCCATGGCGACTATCATTCCCAATCCAAAGAAGATCAAGAGCTTCCGGACCGAAGCGGCGTTCGAGCGCTGGCTCGGTGCGAACCATGACCGCGAGACGGAGCTGTGGCTGAAGATTCATAAAAAGGACTCGGGCGTACCAACGGTAACCTACGCGCAGGCGCTGCAAGTGGCGTTGTGCTGGGGGTGGATTGACGGCATTCGAAAGGCGTTTGACGAGCACTCGTTCCTGCAACGTTTCACACCGCGTAAGGCCAAGAGCGTCTGGAGCCAGATCAACCGCGATCACATCGCAAAGTTGACTGCCGCCGGCCGCATGACCCCGCACGGCCAGCGCCAGGTCGACGCAGCCAAGGAAGATGGTCGCTGGGACGCCGCCTATGCCCCCATCCGCAACGCAACCGCAGCCACGATCCCCGCGGACCTGCGCGCTGCTATTGAAGCGAGCCCGCGGGCGCGCAGGACCTTCCGCACTCTCGGACGCCAGAATCTATTTGCGCTGGCGTTTCGCACGAACAACATGAAAACGCCTGCCGGACGCGCGAAGAAAATCGCGGCGCTGGTAGCGATGCTGGAGCGGGGTGAGACCATCGTGCCGGAAC
>Ga0207675_100004657_pt1 | contig 13213 bp, 12 predicted proteins | sample KBSSwiS42_FD_184305 | JGI IMG/M metagenome (GOLD analysis project Ga0207675, IMG submission 184305) | Switchgrass rhizosphere microbial communities from Kellogg Biological Station, Michigan, USA - KBS Switchgrass S4-2 (SPAdes) (version 2) | ecosystem: Host-associated > Plants > Roots >... | reverse complement strand
CCTCAAGGCCTACACGCGCACGAAATCAGTCTGGGTAGGGTTGGGGTAAGGGAGTAGAATTGGGCCCATGGCAGACCTCAATCCAATGATTCTCAAGGTCGAGATCGATCAGGAAAGCGATGGCAGATGGATTGCCGAGGTACCCGATCTCCCAGGGGTAATGGTTTACGGACGCAGCCGGGATGAAGCACTTGCGAAAGTGAAAGCCCTCACGCTGCGCGTGATTGCCGATAGACTCGAACACGGAGAAGCAGCTCCAGACCTACCTAGCATTTCGTTCGCTGCTTGACGGGGATCCGCGAAATCTCGCCGTGTTTTGGGTGCGCTCATTCGTATTGGCTGGGCCATCAAGCGTCAGAGCGGCTCCCATCGTGTGTTATCACGACCTGGCTGAGAATGACGTTGTCTTTGCCTTCCATGACGATGAGGAAATAGGTCCGCGCATGCTGGCCCGAATTGCCAAACATACAGGGCTTCGACCGGAAGATCTCTAGACTCGTTCGTGAACCCGGTCGGCCTCCAACTTCATTGCCGGCAGCTCCTGCTTTGACCGCAGTCGAGAGTCCCGAACTGCCACCAGCGTGGCCACGATCAAGAGCGTAAGCCCGAACACGCACACGATTGTCGCTCCGGTCGGCAGGTCCATCGAATAGGAGAGCGCCGCACCCACTGCGGACACCACCGTCCCGATCGCCCATCCCACCGCCAACCGATGACGCACGCCCAGCAAGATGGAGATCACCGCGGGAACGACCAGGAACGTGAACACCAGGAACACGCCCGCGACTTGAACCGAACGCGTGACCACGATTCCTATGATCGCGTAGAACACGAAATCCCACCATGCGATGCGCATGCCAGCGCGCTGCGCCGCCTCCGGATCATCCGTCAACCGCTCGACCGTATTGCGCACCAACCAGAACAGCACGCCGAGTGCGGCGTAGAGCACCAGCGTTTGCAGCACGGCTGTCCAGGTGACCCAGAGAATCGAGCCCACAAGCAGGTTCTCGATTTCCTCGCCCCCGTGGGGGAGCCGTGCCAAAACAAGCAACGAAGCCGCGGCAGCAACGACGTAGGTGATACCGATGAACGCTTCCTGGGGAAGCCGATGGCTGAGGGCACGAGTCAACGAGATGATCCAGGCGGCCAGCAAGGCCAAGCCAAGCCCGGCCGCCCACGACAATGGGGATCCCACCGCGCTGCCCAGGGCAACGCCAATTGCCGCGCCCAACGCCGAGGATTGCGCCAGCGCGATGTCGACGAAGATCACCCCGCGCCGCACCACGTGAAGGCCGAGCGTGACGTGCGCTCCGATGAGCACGATGCACATGGCAATCGGAGCGGCCATGAGTCGTAGAAATTCCATGGCGTCTCCTTATGCGGCCGCGCCCAAGAGGCGCGACACGATGGCATCCATCATGGAGATGTAGGTGTCGGTGTTATCCACGCCGCCGACGGAAGCGGGCAGGAGCGCGGGCTTCACGCCGGCGCGACTGGCCACTTCGTCCGCGGCTTTGACATCGTTAAAGGGCGCGACGAGCACCGTCTTCACTTTCCGGGATTTCATCATGTCAATGAGATCGCTCAAGTGTTTCGGTGAGGGCGGGATGCCGGGCCGGTCTTCGATGTAGCCCACCAAATCGAGGCCGAGCCAGTCGGCCAGGTACTCCCATTGCTTGTGAAAGCCCACCACCGGTGCGCCGCGCAACGATGCCGCCTGCTTTTCCCACGCGGCGATCTTGGGTTCCAACGTGGCGTGCAAATTCGCCACACCGCTCTGGTAGGTGCTGGCTCCCGACGGATCAAGCTGCGACAACCGTGCGGCCAATGCGTCGCCGACGAGCAACATGTTCCGCGGGTCGAGCAAGAAATGCGGATTGCCGAACGGATGAATGTCGCCCTGCGAACGATCGACGCCACCCGTCGGGACTTCGAGAATGTGCTTCACCGCGCTGGAGGCTTCGAACAGTTTCGGCGATCCGGGCCGAAGATTTGGGTTATGCGCCGCTTCCAGGAGCTTTGGCAGCCAACCCACTTCCAACTCCAACCCCGAGAACACGAGCAGATCCGCTGTCCGCAGATCGCGAGCGTAGGAGGGCTTGGCTTCCAGATAATGTGGGTCTTGATATCCGCTGCAGATGGATTTGGCGGTGACGCGATTTCCACCCACCGTTTGAGCGAGCCAAGCCAAGTCGGGAAGTGTAGTTACCACTTTGAGCGGAGCACCTTCCGCCATGGCGCCGGCCGACATCGCGAGAACGAGAATCGAAAGGATACGAATGAACTGCTTCATGGATGATCTCCTAATAGGCGTGCGCGGGATGCGAGCCGATGGTGACGTTGAACTGCAGCTGGGCGAACAGCTCGCGCTCGGCATCGAGCCGGGCTCGCCAGCCGAGATCCAAGCGCACCGCACTGAATTCGCTGGGAATGAAGGCGAGTTGGCCCTTGGCTTCCTGCTCGTGGCCACTCTCTCCGGTGCTATCCGAAACGGTGGAGAGGACGTCGTAGCCCGCCCCGATCCAAAATCGGCGATCTACGCGTGTACGCAGAAAGGCATAGATGCCGAATGGATGCCGGCCAATCTCGGGCTCATCCCGGACGAGCTCCACCACCCCTTCCCAAGCTTTGCCTTGGGTCTGTCGCGGGTCGCGATATTTGAGCCGAAGATCCGCGCCATAGAGCGCCCGACGTCCGCCTTGGGGAGCGGGACCGTTCAGATAGGAGCCGGCCAATTCGAGAGTCGTGGCCTCGGATAGGTCCCACAAATTTTCGACGCGAGCACCGCCGGCCATCTCCTTGCTGTCACCGCCGAACACGTCTTCCGCCGAGCCGTCCCCTCCGTATACGCGAAGGTTCAAGTACCAGGGGATGAGCGGCTCATAGGACAGCTCCGCGCCTACATCGCTCTGGCTCTCCGGGCCCAGAATTGCGGCCATCGCGTGTGGTGGGTCCACGAACGGAAACACGTGAGCATGGAGCTGATTGTGACGGCCGAAGGGAATGAGAAAGCGTCCAACTCGAAGTCCGAATCCCGACGGCAACGACGTCATCGTGGCGTAGGCTTCTTCCAGCGCCACCTCGGACTCTGGGCTGGACTTGTTCGGGTCGAACGCGACGATCACGTTGGCTTTGAAATACGGATCGACCACCGACGTCATCGCCATTTCGACTTCCTGAATCTCGAGCCCCTCCTCGGGAAAAGAAGGATCGGACCACTGGCCCAGGAATAGCCCGTTAACGCTGATCGCAGGGTTGAGGGCGTTCGACACACCGCTTGCCGTGGTGCCGCCCGCGCTTTGCGCGAATGCGTTATGTCCACAGAATGCGATGGCTAAAACGATTCCAGTCGGGTGGATGCAGGTGTAAATGCGGGGTCGTCGGAGCACACTCCGAGACATGGCGTTCCTCCTGAACATGTCGAGATGCGCATGAGCGAGCCGCTAAATAGCGGCCGCCCGAGAACTCGATCAGATCAGGACAGAACGGGAGGAGCGCGAGAGGAGAACGAAGCGGGAGCGGATGCACACGGCGCACTTGCGGCCGGCGTGTACGCGTCGGATTCCACCAGTAGCGCCGGTTCCGCGGTGAGCGATCCGCTCACGAAGCTGGCGTTGTGTTGCAGCGCCTGGCAAACCGCGCAGGTCTTCGACCCAACGGAATGGTCGAGATCGGCCAGCGAGTGGTGGATCAGGGACTCGTGCAGCACCCCGCCCAGCGCCAGAACGAGCACGAGGGCGAGCGCGACGAGCTTGAGTTTGGAAACCGATCGCAGAGGCAGCATGGCGAATACCATTTCCGGCAGGGGCATGGCCGGTCGATTCTTCCATACCCTCCCCCAGCTGTCGAGCTTCCGTAAGCACGTGGCTGGTTCTCCGTGCCTCTGGCACAATCCAGCCCCATGAAAGCGGTGGTTATTGCGGCCCATGGTGGCCCGGAAGCGCTCCAAATTCACGAGCGACCCGATCCAGAACCGGGTCCTGGCGAGGTTCGGGTTCGCATACACGCCATTGCCCTCAACCACTTGGACATTTGGGTTCGCGCCGGCGTCCCCGGGGTAAAGTATCCGCTTCCCATCATTCCCGGGTGCGACGGCTCGGGCACCATCGACAAGCTGGGACCGGGTGTGACCCACCTGCAAACCGGATCGCCGGTCGTTTTGGCGCCCGGGCTTTCCTGTGGCGTTTGCGACCAATGCTCGCGCGGCGACGATCACCTCTGTCGCTACTACGGCATTCTCGGGGAGCATCGGGATGGAACCTGCGCCGATTACGTGATCGTGCCGAAGGCAAACGTGGTGCCCAAACCGGAAAACCTCTCCTTCGAAGAAGGTGCGGCGATTCCGCTCCCGTTTCTCACCGCCTGGCACATGGTGGTCGTTCGCGCCAACGTGCAACCGGGTGAAACCGTGCTCGTGCACGCCGCGGGAAGTAGCGTGTCGACGGCGGCAATTCAAATTGCCGCGTTTCGCGGAGCGCGGGTGATCGCGACCGCGGGAAGCGATGAGAAGCTGGCGCGCGCGGCCGAGCTCGGCGTGGAATCCGGGATCAACTACACCACGCACGATTTTGCCGAAGAAGTGCGGCGGCTCACTGGAAAACGTGGTGTGGATGTGATCGTGGATCACATCGGCCAAGACACCTGGGCCAAGAACATTCAAAGCTTGGCCAAAGGGGGGCGGCTGGTGATCTGCGGGAACACGAGCGGACGCGAGGGCATCACGTCGCTCCCGCATGTGTTCTTCAAGAGTTTGTCGTTGCTCGGCTCCACCATGGGATCACGGGGCGAGCTCTTCGACATTTTGCGCATGGCGGAGCGGGAAGAGCTATTCCCGGTGATTCATCAGGTGCTCCCCCTCAGCCAAATTGCCGAGGGTCATCGGCTTCTCGAATCCCGGACCGTATTCGGGCGTGTCGTCCTCGTGCCCTGGTAAACCGGGCTTATCCAGAACGCCCCCTTTGCGCTAAGGGCCGCGCCCACCCCCCCGATAACTGAGGTATCATGCCATCCAAGCACCGGATCGCGGCACTATCCGATATATCTGAAGACGAAGGCCGGCGTTTCGACTTGGGCGAGCTCAGGATCGCAGTGTTTCGCAAAGGCTCTCGCGTTTACGCGGTGGGGGACAGCTGTCCCCATATGGGCGCTTCCCTATCCGATGGATATATTGATGGTCGTACGGTTATCTGCCCTTGGCATGGCTGGATGTTCGATTTGGAGACCGGGGAATCGCCCTTCGACGAGGATGCGCGGGTTCCCGTTTTTCGAGTTCTGATAGAGAATGATGAGGTGTTCCTTGAGATCGAGGACGGCGGCTTGGGTACCCACAACTGTGGCGCCGATTGCCGCTCCGGAGGGCAGTCGCGAAAACTCGGTTAGGATGAATGGATGAGCGAGCGGGATCTTCCGGAAGAGCTACCGATCTTCCCCCTCCCCAATGCGGTTCTTTTTCCCGGCGCCACGTTGCCCCTCTACGTGTTCGAGCCACGCTACCGGCAAATGGTGGAAGATGTGCTGCGGCACGGCCGCTGGATTGCGGTTGCGCTGTTGCGTCCCGGCTACGAAGCAGATTACGAAGGCAGTCCGGAATTTCACGAGATAGGCGGAGCGGGATTCCTGGTGCGTTCCAACCGGCTCGAGGACGGGCGATACGAGATCGTGCTCGAAGGTCGCGCGCGGGTGCAGCTGGCAGAAATTCCTTCGGCCCGGCTCTATCGCATGGCCCGCGCAGTTCCGTGCCCGGAAGATGTGCCCTGGATCGAGAGCCGCGAAGGGGCGGATCACTTGTGCGGGTTGCTGGAGCTCGCCGCATCGTTGCGGCTGATCAAGAAAGACGAAGCGCTCCGGGGTGTTCCGGCAGATGCTACGCGTCGCATTGCATTTCTTAACCAGCTCGCCACGAGCGTCATGGCGGACCCCAACGATCGGCAGCAAATGCTGGTCGCCGATCTTCGCGAACGTACCGCGCTCGTGCGCGCGCGTCTTCGTTTTTCCCACGAATTGCACGAATCATTGTCCCGCTACCCGCGGCCCGATGATCCGGCATTGAATTGATTACAGGATGACCTCTCGTACCGTGCTCGGCATCTTTGCTCATCCTGATGATGAAACCTTTGGTCCGGGAGCTACGCTGGCGCGCCTTGCCGCGGAGGGCCACAGAGTGCATCTCCTCACTGCCACCCGGGGCGAAGCGGGAACGATCGGCATATCGGCCTCGCTGGGCCGGCAAGAGCTGGCGGTGATTCGGGAAGCGGAGCTGGTGGCCGCATGCGCGGCCTTGGGCATTCTTCCGCCCGAAATTCTGACCTTGCCCGATTACGGGCTCTTCCGCCTCGATGAGGAAACGTTGCTCCGGCCCATCGTGCGCAAGATTCGCTCGGTGCGTCCGGACATCATCATGTCCTTCCACTCCGACGGCATTAGTGGACATCTCGACCATCGCACGGTTGCAACCCGCGCCCATCGCGCATTCGATGTCGCCGCGGATCCCGCCGTATGGCCGTATTTAGGCTCGTCCTTTGCGGTGCAGCGCTTTTGGGCCTACAGCATTCCGGAATCGCGCGCTCGCCGTGTAACGACTCGCAAGTTGTACGCGGTCCCCGATGATTCGGTAGATGCCACCTTGGATGTGCGTGCCTACGTGAACGCAAAACGCGCCGCCGTGGCTGCGCATGCCTCCCAGAAACCGTTCATCGATCGACTGGAGAAAGATTTGGGCGGACTGGATGATTACTGGGCCGAGGAATCGTTCGTGCTTGCCGCGACCCGCGTGCCGCTTACCGGCCCACGGCCGGTTAACGATTTGTTCGAGGGGTTGTCCCCGGACGGCGAGGATTCCGATGCCTGAACAGCCTGATTGGCGCGAAACCTCCTGGGAAGGGAATCGGTTGCGTCAGCACCGCGAGTTCCTGGCATTGCCGTTTCGGGAGAAGCTGCGACGCTTGGAGCAAACGGCCGAGGTGGCGGCCCTCCTCGCTGCACGACGGCGGGCCAGGAACGCTGCCAAGGGTTAGCCCGGACGCGCCCAAGAGGTCAAAGCATCGAATGAGTGGCCATAGGCTGGGCTTCTTGATCCTTGCCCTTCTTGGAATGGCGGCCTGCGAGCGCGCTCCGCGCGAAACGGCGCCGGAAGGAATGGTGTGGATCCCCGGCGGCGAGTTCTGGATGGGCTCCGACGAGCCGGATTTCCAGGACGCGCGACCCTGGCACCGCGTGTACGTGAATGGGTTCTGGATAGACAAGACCGAGGTCACGAATGCCGAATTCGCAAGATTCGTCGCGGCGACCGGTTACGTGACGATCGCGGAACGGACTCCGCGTGCGGAGGATTTTCCGGGAGCGCCCCCCGAGAATCTGGTGGCGGGTTCGGTCGTGTTCACGCCACCCGCCGGACCGGTCTCGCTAGATGATCATTACCAGTGGTGGAACTACGTGAAGGGTGCGGATTGGCGTCACCCCACCGGGCCCGGCAGCACGACCCTGGGCAAGGAGAATCATCCCGTCGTCCATGTGGCCTACGACGATGCGCTTGCGTACGCCGCCTGGGCGGGGAAGCGGTTGCCCACCGAAGCGGAATTCGAATTCGCGGCGCGGGGGGGACTGGACCGCAAAGCATTTGCGTGGGGAGATTCTTTCATGAGCGGCGGCCATTACATGGCCAACACGTTTCAGGGGCATTTTCCGGATACGAACAGCGGCGAGGATGGATTTCTAGCCACGGCTCCGGTCGGTTCGTTTCCTGCGAACGCCTATGGTCTTTATGATCTGGCCGGGAATGTGTGGGAGTGGGCGAGCGACTGGTACCGCCCCGATTACTACCAAACTTTGGCCGACGAAGGCGGCGTAGCCAAAAACCCTCAAGGCCCCGCGGACAGTTTCGATCCCAGTGAACCCGGAACGAAAAAACGCGTGCAGAAGGGCGGCTCGTTTCTTTGCACGGATCAGTATTGCAAACGTTACATGCCGGGGGGCCGAGGCAAGGGAGAGCCGGACACGGGGACCAATCATACGGGGTTTCGGTGCGTGAAGTCGGGAAGAACCCATAGGTATTAATCGCGGCTCAATGCTCTCTGCGCTTCCAGCTGGAGCGCTTCGTACGACGCCTTTTCGACGGTGACGCCGACGCCCTGAATGGTTCCGCCATGGAACGTGCCGGGCGTCTTGTATTGACTGCTGACGGCATCGCCGCTGTCGAATCCCACGCAGAGCCCGTCGCCGGACAATGTGAACTTGCCAGGTTGCGTCTTCATCGGACCTTCGGCAACCACCTGGTCGTTCACGTATAGCTTCATGGTGCCCATGGACTCGTTGTGCGGGCCGGCTTCGGTTCGGGTGAATTCCATGCCGAGCGTGTACTTGCCCGGTTTCAATTCAATCGACGAGACGAACGTCTGCTCCGGTTGGATGCCGAGGAAGTTGTAGACGTAGACGAGCTTGTGGTCCTTGATGAACAGCGCGTGGCCGCCGAAGCGCGAGCCGTGGGCGAAGATTACCCCGCCGGCATCGGCATCGGTGATCTCGACGTTGGCGAGAATCTTGTACGAGCGATTGCGCACCATGACGGCCACACCTTCCGGAACCGCAGCCATGCCCGAGTAATAGATGTAGCGATCACGTGTCGGCTCTCCCGAAGGCCGCTCGATCGCCAAAATGTCGGGGCCAGAGCGGTCATCCATTGGCAAGGCCAGATTGATTCTGGCTTCCTCGTCCCAGGCCTTCTTCAGCGCCTCGACCTTTTCGGGATACTTCTTCGCCAGGTCCTTGGATTCCGACCGGTCCACATCCACGTGATAGAGCTGCCACTGGTCCTGGTCGAAATGGCCCTTGCCGTTGAAGGGGGCGTGGACGCTGGCCGCCAGCCAGCCGTTCTCCCAGATCCCACGGGTGCCGAGCATGGCGTAGAACTGACGCTTCTTCTGCGTCGGCGCATTCGGGGTTGCGTCGAACGTGTATTTCATCGATACGCCCGAGAGCGGGAACTGTTCGACACCCCGGTAGACCTTGGGCATCTCGATGCCGACGACGTCGAGGATGGTGGGTACGATGTCGACTGAATGGTGATACTGATTACGGATTTCGCCCCGCGCCTTGATGCCCTTCGGCCACGAGATAATCAATGGATCGCACGTGCCGCCGGAGTACTGCGAGTAGCGCTTGAACATCTGAAACGGTGTCGAGAAGGCAACCGCCCACCCGGTCGGGAAATGGCCGTAGGTGTCGGGTCCGCCGAGCTTGTCCAGCATCTTCATGTTCTCGGCCAGGTCATCGGGATAGCCGTTGAAGAACTTGTTTTCGTTGACGGAACCGTTCGGTGTGCCCTCGCCGGAGGTGCCATTGTCCGCCGCGTAGAAGACGAGCGTGTTCTCGAGCTGGCCGGTTTGCTGCAGGTAATCGACGAGACGTCCAATCTGCGCATCGGTGTATTCCGACATGCCGGCCCATACCTCGGCCATGTGCGAGAACAGTTTCTTCTCGTCCGGATTCAGCGATTTCCACGGGCGGACAGCGTCGGCCGCGATAGCCTCCGACTGCGGCAGCGGATTGATCGGGGTCAGCTTGGTGCCCTTCGGTAGGACGCCCTTCTCGATCATCCGCGCGAGCACCCAGGTGCGGTACGCTTCGTAGCCGTCGTCGAACTTGCCTTTGTACTTGGCGATGTATTCCTGCGGGGCCTGGTGCGGGGCATGATTGGCGCCGGGATTGTAAAACATGAACCACGGCTTCGAGGGACTAGTGGCTTTTTGGTCCCGGATCATCTTGATCGCCTGATCGGCGAGGTCCTTGGAAAGGTGATAGCCCTCTTCCGGAGTGTAGGGCGGCTCGATGAAGTGGTTGTCCTCGACGAGGTCCGGGTACCACTGGTTGGTTTCGCCACCCAGGAATCCGTAGTAGCGCTCGAAACCCTGACCGAGCGGCCACGTCTTGCGGTCCCCACCTTCGGCGACGTCCTGCTCCGGAACATTGTGGTTCTTCCCCAGCCAAAACGTGCTGTAGCCGCTTTCCTGGAGGATCTGTGCCACGGTAGCGGCTTGCGGCGGAATGCGACCGCACCAACCCGGAAACCCGTTGGCTGCTTCCGTGATTGCGGCCATGCCGTTCAAAGTGTGGTTACGCCCAGTGAGGAGTGTGGACCGTGTCGGCGAACAGAGCGCGCAGGTGTGCCACTGCGTGTACATGAGGCCCTTGTCCGCGAGCTTTTGCATCGTCGGCATGTTGACGCGGCCGCCGTAGGGGGACCAGGCGGATAGACCGGTATCGTCGTAAAGAATGAACAGGATGTTCGGTGCACCCTCGGGTGCCTTCTTGGGCATGAACGGCCCCCAGTCGGGCTTTGAATCACGGACGTCGAGCTTGATGGTTCCCTTGAAATCCTTGTACGGTCCCACCGGCTGGGTTCCGGCATCCTGGGCACGCGCCAGGGACAATGGGACGATGTGGGTTATGGCAGCGAGAGCGATCGCGAGCCAGGTCACAACTCTCGGCCCGCGAATGCAGTCTGGTCTTCTCACGTTCGTCTCCTTGGTTGACGCACCAATTTCGATTGGTCGTGCAGAGTAGCATGCCATCGTGGTGTGCATTTTTGGCGGCTACTGGACTGCTACGACTACGATCGGTCGGTTGCGAGGTTCGACGACGGCGATCAAGACGAGCCACGCGTGTGGCTCGTGAAAGCCGCGACGCCTAGATTTCCAGACCGGACGGAGCGCTCGTCGGAGCGGCATCGGTCGACTGATCGAAATCCACCACGTCGGCGAACCGCGCGCGAAACGTGTCGCGATCCAGCGTCTCGGGACCTTGGCCCATGCGTCGCGCCCATTCCAGAACTTCGAGTGCGCGCTCGTTCACCGGAGTAGGGACGCCGTTCTCACGACCCAAGCGAATGATCTCGCCATGGTAATACTCGTTCTCGAGTCTGGGCCGGCGATGATGGAGATTCTGCCACGTGGAGTTGTACACGCCTCCGGCCGTATCGGGTTTTTGACCGCCGCTCTTGAAGAGGGCAAGCATGACATCTTCGGTTTCCCCGATTCCAGAGGCGGGCTTGGCACGAATCCCGGCGGCGTCGAACGCACGGTACGCTTCTTCCAGAAGGGCTGCCTGTACCGCGGCGAGGACCGGCTCCTTGTCGGTACGCCGTAAGAGCACCGCCGGACCGCTTACCAAATTGACGAGCAACTTGAGCGCCTTGTCTTGACCAATGTCTGGAGACTCGGCGACTTGAAAGCCGGCGCCTATAAGATCGCCGGCAACCTCGGCGCTCAACGCCGTCTTTCCGGTCGGCCATCGTCCGAGGATCAGGGATCCTGGCGCGCGCAAGCGCACTTCTCCAGGATGAAGCAAGGTGGAAGTGAATCGCACCACCCCCCCATACAGCTCCGAAAACCAACGCGCGGCAAGCCCTTCGGCTCTCAGGCCGTTCTGCCAGGTGACCAAGGGGTGAGATGAAAAGCCATGCCAGGCGGCAAGCGTTGTTTCCACGTCGGGAGATTGAACGGTCAAAAACAATATGGCGTCTTTTTGTAGCTCCGCGGGCATGACGGATGTTGCGGTTACGGGAGCTAGAAACGTTTCACCCCGGCATATCACCCGCACCCCGCCTTGGCCCTCAATGGCGCGCATATGACCTTCCCGGCCCACCATAATGACCGGATGTCCCCGTCTGGCCAGGAAGCCGCCGAGGGCCGAACCGACGGCCCCCGCCCCGATGATTACGTACGAACGCATGACTCGATTGTAGCGAGGGGCAAGGTGCCGTGCTACTTTGAGAAGGGCTTTTTACCTGGATGCATGGCTTATTCGCTCATGACGGCCAAGCGGTTTCATCGGTGTGCGCGCCAGTTCGGCCTAATAGGAATCCTGATCCTTGGCCTGTGTAGAGACGCGCGTTCCAATCCCCCTCAAATTGATCCTGCCCTTCACCGCATTCTGAACCCAACCTCTTCCCAAAACGCCGGCCATGGTCTGCTGAAAAGCTTGGGGATCGAGACGGGTTCGTCCCTCGATGTGTTTCTGCGCGCGGAAGAGAATCGCACGTTGCCGTTGTCGCAGCTGAATGCGGTGCGACTCGAGGATGGACTCTATGTCGTTCACGTGGATCCGGCGACACTTCGCGAGTTGATCGAGAGCGGCTATGTTGCCGAAGCGCGGTTGTCGCGTCCGGTGCGCATGGCCCTCGATCGTAGCACCGCATATCTGGGTGTGGGCGCGTTACGCCGGCTCAATCTCGATACCGGCACTTTCCTGGGACAAACTGGATCCGGCGTCGCGGTCGGCATCGTGGATACGGGCATCGACTGGCAGCATCCCGATTTCAAGGATGCGCTCGGAGACACGCGCATCGATCGCTACTGGGATCAGTTTGGTTACGGTGCCCGGCCGCCGGCCGGATTTCCGTACGGGGTCGAATACACGTCGCGAAGCATCGATCTCGGGACGGCCGACGGCATCGATGAAGTGGGGCATGGAACACACGTGCTGGGCATCGCGGCCGGAAATGGCCGGGGTTCGTTCATGCCGCATCGCGGCCTTCCGTATGCGGGCATCGCGCCGGATGCAACCCTGCTCGTCGTGCGCACGAACTTCACCGAAGCGGGAGTCGTGCTCGGGTGCCGTTATGTGTTCGAGAACGCCGATCGCCTCCAGCTCCCCGCGGTGGTTAATTTGAGCCTCGGTAACCATTTCGGACCGCATCGGGGCACGACACCCTTCGAATCCGCCCTCGCGCATCTCGTCACCCCCGGACATCTCATCGTGGCCGCGGCGGGCAACGATGGGGATCGGGCCGTGCACGCGGAAGTGCACACGAATGACGGCGCTCCGCACTCGCTCACCGTCCACTTTGCTGGTTACGACAAAGGTGTGCATTCACCGTTCATGGCCGTGGAAGGATGGTTTCCCAAGAGCGACCGCTATCGCTTCACACTCAGAAACCCACTCGGAGACGTCGTGGGGACGCTCGACTTCGGCAATCTGGAAGCTGAATTCAAGGACGTGAAGGGGCTCATTCGCGGTTGGTACACCGAAGATCTGGGGATGGGGACGATATATCTCGAGATCAGCGACAACGGCCAGAGCGGGCGCGTGTCCACCGGCTATTGGCACCTCGACATCCAACCCCTCACCACCGGTCCCAACTCCGACATGGATTTCTGGATCGCCAACTGGGCCGGATTTCCCGCTGGTCAGGAGCCGGGGTTCACCACCGACGTCGATC
>Ga0207675_100004655_pt1 | contig 13215 bp, 9 predicted proteins | sample KBSSwiS42_FD_184305 | JGI IMG/M metagenome (GOLD analysis project Ga0207675, IMG submission 184305) | Switchgrass rhizosphere microbial communities from Kellogg Biological Station, Michigan, USA - KBS Switchgrass S4-2 (SPAdes) (version 2) | ecosystem: Host-associated > Plants > Roots >... | reverse complement strand
AAAGACACGAAATCCACGAAAGACACGAAATTAGACCTATTCGTTCTGTTCGTGTGTTTCGTGTTTTCGTGTGTTTCGTGGTTCGGAAGGATGCCGATATGAACGACAAGGCGCTCCGCGATCAGCTCGTGAAGGTGCTCGACTGGAACGAAGCCCACGTCCCGTTCGACAAGGCGGTGAAAGGCATCCCCGCCTCGAAGCGCGGCGTCGTCCCGGCGGGGTGGGAGCACTCGATCTGGCAGCTGGTCGAGCACATCCGGATGGCCCAGGACGACATCTTCGAGTTTTCAGTCAGCGCGAAATACAAAGAGAAGAAATGGCCGGACGAGTACTGGCCCACATCGCCGGCGCCGCGCGCTGCGGCCGCATGGACGCGATCGCTCGCGTCGATTCGCCGGGGCCGTAAGGCGATGCAGAAGCTGGCGCGAAATCCGCGCACCGATCTCGGCGCCGCCATCCCGCACGGCACCGGGCAGACCTACCTGCGGGAGATCCTCCTCGTCGCGGTCCACAACTCCTACCACATCGGTCAAATCGTCGCGCTGCGGCGGCAGCTGGGGATCTGGGTATAGCGTGGCGGTGGTAGCGCAGGCCTTCAGGCCTGCTCTTCGGCCGCGCGCATGAGGCAGCCCTAAAGGGCTGCGCTACGTCGACATCAGCCCGGCCATTCTGCCCGGTCGGCGTCTTTGAGTTGTTTCGTCGTAGGTGGCACGGAGGTCGCATTCGCTGAGCGGTGGAGGACTATCCATGAAGCTCATCGGAATCGCGGCTGCGGTCGCGCTGGCCGGCTCGGTCGCGCTCGGCGCGCAGACCGAGTCGAAATCAAAAGTGACCGTCAAGGAAGGCGACGACGTCACCGTCACCGGCTGCATCGAGAAGAACGCGAGCGGCACCGGCTACATGCTCACCCACGTCGCCGACAAGAAGGGCATGATGCACGACTACATGCTGGCGGAGAGCGATCAGGACTTCGGCAAGCACGTCGGCCACCGCGTCACCCTCGAAGGCAAGATCGCCGACAAGGGCCACGGGAAGGTCAAGGTCGAAACGAAGACCAAGACCAAGGTCGAGAACGGCGATGACAAGGAAACGCACAGCAAGTCCGAGCTGCACGGCGACATGGACGGGATGCGGTTCCTCGGCGTGAAGTCGTTGAAGATGATTGCGGGAACCTGCCCGTAGTCAGTACCCGACGCCGAGCTTCTTGAGCGCGGCGTCGGGGCACCCCTCCCACTCCGCGACGAACGTGTTCCCCTTGTACTGCAGATCCTGAATCCCCATCTTCGTCGACCAGAAGCCGCTCGCGGTGAGGTCGCGGAAGCTGCTGAAGAACGCGATCGCGTGGCTCAGGCCCGGATCGGGGTTGGTGGTGTAGGCAATCTCGTCGAGGATGCCGCGCCGCCCGGCGTCGGCCAGATCGAGGAAGCGCTTGCCGAGCCGATCTTCCGACAGCCGATCGACCAGCGCGAGGCCGCCGCGCATCGCGATCTGGCGCTGCGGCTGATCGATCATCATGAAGTCCATGAACGCCGGCACGCCGGCGTCGGTGGCGCTGCCCGATCGCTCGTCGCGCGGGATGATGAGATCGACCAAAGCGCTGACCATCGCGTACTCGCGCGCGGTGAAGAACTTCGGCTTGAATGGCGCCGCCCGCTTCGCCGCCTGCTCGCGTGCCGCGGCGGCATGCTCGTGGGCCTGCTGCGCTTCGGCCGGCGTCCAGACCAGCGCCGCCGCGACGGGCGCGGAGGTGACGATGCGGAGGGCGGCGCGTCGTGAAATAGGAGCCATCAGAGCGTCCCCTGATTGCGCGCCTGCGCGATGTGCTCCGAGGTGCGCATCGCCAGGGCGAGGATCGTCCAGGTGCAGTTCTTGTGGGCGTTGCCGACGAAGGGCCCGCCGTCGGCGACGAAGAGATTCTTGACGTCGTGCGCCTGGCAGGTGGCGTTCACCACCGACGTCTGCGGATCGTTTCCCATCCGCGTCGTGCCGACCTCGTGGATGATGCGGCCGACCGGCTCGAGGCCGTAGAGCGCGTCGCGCGACGGCATCGGCGTCAGCGGCGTGCCGCCCATCTCGTGGATGATCGCGCGGAAGGTCTCCTGCATGTGCCTCGCCTGGTTGATCTCGTGATCCGAGAACCGGGCGTGGAAGCGCAGCACCGGGATGCCGTAGGCATCGACCACGTTCGGATCGATCTCGCAGTAGGTGTCGGGGTTCGGGATCATCTCGCCGCGGCCGGCGAAATTCACCGTCGCGCCGTAGAAGCGGCGGTAGTCGTCTTTCAACGACTTGCCGTAGCCGCCGACGCCGTTGAAGCGCTGGATGCCGCCCATGAACCCGAAGCCGGGCGCGCCTCGTCGTCCACCGCCAAGCTCGATGTGATACCCGCGCGGGAAGTCGAGCGTCTTGTTGTCGAGCCACCACGGCATGTAGAGGTGCGCGCCGCCGGCGCCATCTTCGTTGTGCGGCACGGCGTGCTCCATCTTCGGGATGTGCCCGGAGACGCCGAGGCCGGTCGAATCGGTGAGATTTCGGCCGACGACCCCGCTCGAATTGGCGAGGCCGTCGGGGAAGCGCCCCGACGTCGAGTTGAGCAGCAGCCGCGCCGTCTCGCACGCGCTGGCGGCGAGCACGACGATGCGTGCGCGCACCGCGTAGTCGCGGCGATCGAGCGTGTTGACGTAGGAGACGCCGGTCGCCAGCCCGCGTTCGTCGGTCGTCACCTCGCGCGCCATCGCGTTGGCGATGATACGCAGCTTGCCGGTAGCGAGGGCCGGCGTGATCAGCACCGACGGCGACGAGAAGTTCGAGTGCGTCGTGCAGCCGCGGCCGCACTGGCCGCAATAGTGGCACGCCGCGCGGCCGTTGAGCGGCTGCGTCAAGATCGACAGCCGGTTCGGGATGCAGGTGATGTGAAGACGATCGGCTGCCTGCTTGATCAGCAGCTCATAGCAGCGCGGCTTCGGCGCCGGCAGGAACACGCCGTCCGGCTCGTTGGGAATGTTCTCCATCGAACCGAAGATCCCAACCAGTCGATCCAGCTTGTCGTAGTACGGCTTGATGTCGTCGTAGCCGATCGGCCAGTCGTCGCCGAGGCCATCGAGGCTGCGGCGGCGGAAATCATCGGGCCCCATCCGCAGCGAGATGCGTCCCCAGTGATTGGTGCGTCCGCCCAGCATGCGGCCGCGGAACCAGTCGAAGCGCGATCCCGCCGCCTGCGTGTACGGCTCGCCGGGGATCTCCCACCCGCCGATGCAGCCATCGAATTCGCCGAACGGCTTGTCGGGCGTCGGCGCGCCGCGGCGCGGCGACTCGTAGGGCCACGCCGACATCTTCGAGTCCTTCTCGGTATCCCACAGGGCACCGGCTTCCAGCATCACGACGTCGGCGCCGGCATCACAGAGCACCTTCGCCGCCATCCCACCGCCTGCGCCCGATCCAACGATGCAGACGTCGTACGTCTTTGACTGGCGGATGATTTGCATGGTGCGCACTCTTATCGAGCGGCAGCGCCGGGCGGTGCTGTGCTCGATCGAACTGTCAGCGTATGCGGCAGCGTCACCGACTCGGGTGCGGTGTCCCCGTTCCCATTGAGGATCTCGAGCAGCACGCGCACCGTGCCCTCGCCGATGGCGCGCATCGGCTGAGCGATCGTGGTCAACGGCGGATCGATGCAGCGCGCGAAGCGGATGTCGTCGAAGCCGACGACGGAGAGGTCGAGCGGCACGCGCAGGCCGCGCCGCCTGGCGGTCTCGATCGCCCCCATCGCCATCTCATCGTTGAAGCAGAAAATCGCCGTCGGCGGCTCGCGCCGCCCGAGCAGCCGCTCTGCCGACGCGGCGCCCGACTCGATCGAGAAGTCGCCGTTCATCACCACGAAGTCGCGCTCGGCGCGCTGCTGCCGGGCGCGCGCCGTCGCGCCGCGCAGTCGATCCCGACTCAGCGGGCTGACGAGCGGGCCGGTGATGATGCCGACTCGACGGTGGCCAAGCCGGTAGAGGTGGTCCATCGCCTCGGCCGCTGCCTTGGCGTTGTCGATGTGGACGCTCGGGATGCCGAGGTTGGGGCTGAACTCGCAGCCGTTGACCACCGGCGCACAGCGCGGCGCCATCGCCCGCACCAGCGCGGCCGCTTCCTTGGGGAGGCGGTGGCCGAGGAAGATGAGGCCGTCGGCCTCCTTGCGCTTGATCATCAGCGCGTACCCATCTTCCCGGTCCTTGTCGTGCTGGGTATCGCCGAGCAGCACCGCGTAGCCGGCGCGCTGCGCGGTCTCTTCGATGCCCTGGAGGATCAACGAGAAAAAGGGATTGGAGATGTCGGGCACGGTCACCAGCAGCTTGCCGGTGCGCAGGGTGCGGAGATTCTTGGCGGCCGAGTTGGGCGCGTAGTCGAGCGACTCGACCGCCTGCAGGACCTTGCGGCGCGTATCCGGCGAGACGACGCTCGGCTGGCTGAGCACGCGCGACACGGTGGCGGTCGAGACGCCGGCGCGGCGGGCGACCTCGTAGATGTTGGCCACGGGCGCCGCCATCATACCGTGGCCGGGGCTTGCCCGGCCGCGGGGCTTCTGCTAAGGTCTGCAACCGATTACATGCACGGATGGCACCGATTACATCCGCGGTAATCCCACGGGAAGAAGAAGGAGAGGACATGCTCGCTCCCCCACGGTTCGCCGTCGCCGCCCTCGCCCTGATGCTCACCACACCCGCCCTCGCCCAGGTCACCACCGCCGACATCGTCGGCCGCGTGACCGATTCGAGCGGCGCGGTTCTGCCCGGCGTTACCGTCACCGTGGAAAACCTCGGCACGCACGAGACGCGCGTCGCGCCGACCGAAGCGTCCGGGGACTATGCCTTCACGCTGCTGCCGATCGGGCGCTACAAGGTCACGATCGAGCTGCAGGGCTTCACGTCGCAGACCGCCAACCTGGCGCTCGCCGCCGGCGACCGGTCGCGGCTCGACATCAAGATGCAGGTCGGCGCCGTGTCCGAGAACGTGACCGTCGTCGCCGAGTCGCCGCTCGTGCAGACCGACTCGTCGACGCTCAGCTCGCTGGTCACCGAGAAGGCGGTGCAGGACCTGCCGGTCAACGGCCGCAACTTCGTCCGCCTGGTGCAGCTGGTGCCGGGCGCGACCGAAGGCGTGCCCAACTCGCTGGCCAGCGGCACGCGGCCTGATGATCGCCGCCAGACCTCGGCCATCTCGATCAACGGCGCGCTCGACAACCAGAACAACCAGCTGCTCGACGGCATCGACAACAACGAGCGCTATATCGGCACGATGGTGGTGAAGCCGTCGATCGACGCGATCGCCGAAGTGAAGGTGCAGACCAACATGTACACCGCCGAAGTCGGCCGGACCGCCGGCGGCGTGGTCAACATCATCACCAAGTCGGGGTCGAACAACTTCCACGGCTCGGTGTTCGAGTTCAACCGCAGCGACAAGTTCGACGAGCGCGGCTTCTTCGCGCCGAAGGACCAGCCGAAGCCGCAGCTCGATCAGAACCAGTACGGCGGCAGCGTCGGCGGGCCGGTGAAGAAGAACAAGACCTTCTTCTTCGCCGACTACGAGAAGTTCAAGCAGACGCAGGGGCTGACCTTCGTCTCGACGGTGCCGACGGCGAAGATGCGGGCGGGCGATTTCTCCGAGCTGTCGGCGCCGATCTACGACCCGACGACGACGCCGCGGGTGGCGTTCCCGGGCAACGTCATCCCCTCCAACCGGTTCGATCCGATCGCGATGCGCTACATGCAGCTGTATCCGGCGCCGACCAGCGCCGGCCTGGCCAACAACTTCACCTTCACCAACAACCGCACCCAGGACAGCGGCACCGCCGATTTCCGCGTCGACCACCGGTTCACCGACAACAACACGTTGTTCGCGCGCTACTCCTACAACAACGTCGACACCTTCACCCCGGGCGCGCTGCCGGCCTTCAACGGCGTCGAGCCGGGCGGCAACAACGGCAGCTTCCCGGGGCCGAACACGACGATCGCCCACGGGCTGCAGACCAACTACCTGCGGATCTGGGGGCCGTCGCTGGTGTCGGAGCTGCGCGTCGGGTACATGTACGGCGACATCGAGTCGCTGCCGCTCAACTACGGCAAGAACTTCGGCAACGAGTTCGGGCTGCGCAACGCCAACCTCGACGAGGTCACCTCGGCGCTGACGCCGATGAACCCGGCCGGCTATCAGACGCTCGGCGACGCCCAGTTCATCCCGCTCATCACCGTCAACAAGACGCTGCAGATCAGCGGTTCGGTGACCAAGACGCGCGGCGCGCACAGCATGAAGATGGGCGCCGGCCTCGTGTCGCGGCGGTTAGGGCAGTTCCAGAGCTCGTCGGCGGTCGGCGTGCTCACCTACACCACCGCGCTGACCGACAACGGCGCCGGCTCCGGCGGCAACAGCATCGCCTCGTTCATGCTCGGCTATCCGGCGACGGTGGCGCGCGTCCACACGCTGTTCGATCCGCACTACGTCACCAAGGAGCCGAGCGTCTACGTGCAGGACGACTGGCGCGCCACCTCGTGGCTGACGGTCAACGCCGGGCTGCGCTACGACGTGTTCACGCCGCTGACCGAAGAAGGCAACCATCTCTCGAACATCGACCTGAACACCTTGAAGATCCTGGTGGCCGGGCAGAACGGGGTCTCCGAGACCGCGGGTGTCGAGACCGACTACTCGAACATCGCGCCGCGGCTCGGCTTCTCGGCGACGCTGCCGGGCCTGGTCGTGGTGCGCGGCGGCTGGGGGCTGTCGTATTTCCCCGGCAACTACATGTCGCAGTCGCTGATGAAGAACCCGCCGTTCATCGGCAGCTTCGGCCCGGTGACGAGCAACGGCGCGTCGGGGCAGCTGCCGAACCTGCGGCTGTCGGACGGCCTGCCGCTGCCGACGCCGACCGATGCGGTCAACCCCGCGGGGACGATCATCGGCGTCGCCACCGACTTCAAGAACACTCGCGTGCACCAGTTCAACATCGTCGCGGAGAAGGATTTCTCCGGCAACGTCTTCTCGGCCGGCTACGTCGGCTCGCGGGGCGACAACGTCGCGTTCGTCGTGCCGAACCTGGATCTGGCGCCGGCGGCGCCCGGCGCGATCCAGGCGCGGCGCCGTTTCTTTGCGCAGCTGCCGAACGTCACCACCATCGGCCTGTTCGCCAGCGACTTCGAGTCGAGCTACGACGCGATGCAGCTCGTCTTCCAGCGCCGCCACCGCAACGGCCTGACCATCGGCTCCAACTACGTGCTCGCGCACACCACCTGGACGCAGCCGACGCCGAACGACACCAGCATCATCGAGCGCTTCGACGCCGACTTCGACATCCGCCACAAGGTGGTCTTCTCGGCGAACTACGAGCTGCCGTTCGGCCAGACGCTGACCGGCGTGGCGAAGACGCTGCTCGCCGGGTGGCAGGTGAACGGCGTCGCCTTCTGGCAGAGCGGGCTGCCGTTCAACGTCACCAATTCGACGGCGCGCTCGAACACCAGCGCCGGAAACGATCGGCCGAACCTGGTCGGCGACCCGAACCTCGACAACCCGACGGTGGAGCAGTGGTTCAACATCGCGGCGTTCGCACCGCAGGCGATCAATACCGTCGGCAACGCGCCGCGCAACGTGCTGCACGGCCCGCCGCAGCGCCGCATCGACCTGTCGGTGTTCAAGGACTTCGCGCTGGCCGCGACGACCAGGCTGCAGGTGCGCGTCGAGGCGTACAACGTGACCAACACCCCGAGCTTCGCCAACCCGATCTCGCAGCTGGGAGCGCCGGGCTTCGGGTCGCTGAACAGCATTGGCAACTCGATCCCGCGGCAGATGCAGTTCGCCGTGAAACTCTTGTTCTGACGGCTCACAGGCTCAGAGATCACGGAGACTCGGAGACAAGGAGCACGGAGGCTCGGAGATTCAGAGGCTCAGACTGTTCAGCGTGCTGCTGCTCGTCTCGATTGCGGTGTCGGCAGCGGCGCAGGGGTCGCCGCCGCGCAGCGACACCGGGTGGCCCGCGTACGGCGGCGGGCCCGGGCAGATCCGCTACTCGAGCCTCACCGGCATCAACCGGTCGAACGTCTCGCGCCTCGCGGTGGCGTGGACGTTCGACTCCGGCGAAACCGGCGGGCTGCAAACCAACCCGATCGTCGTCGGCCGCGTGCTCTATACGACGACGCCGAAGCACCGAGTGGTGGCGCTCGACGCGGAGACCGGCGCGCTGCGCTGGACGTTCGACTCGGGCATCGAGGGGCGCGGGCCGAACCGCGGCGTCACCTACTGGTCGAGCGGCGGCGACGCGCGCATCTTCGCCGCGCAGGGCACGTTCGTCTACGCGCTCGACGCGAGAACGGGCGCGCCGATCGCGTCGTTCGGCCGCGACGGCCGGATCGATCTGCGCGAAGGCCTCGGGCGTGATCCGTCGACGCAGTCGGTCCTGCTGACCACGCCGGGCGTGATCTACAAGGACCTGCTGATCGTCGGCGGCCGCGTCAGCGAGGGGCTGCCCGCTTCGCCGGGCGACGTCCGCGCCTTCGACGCGCGCAGCGGCGCGCTGCGCTGGACCTTCCACACGATCCCGCGCCCCGGCGAATTCGGCGCCGACACGTGGCCGAAGGATGCGTGGACCTACACCGGCGGCGCCAACAACTGGGCGGGCATGGCGGTCGACGAGGCGCGCGGCCTCGTCTTCGTGCCCACCGGATCGGCCGCCGCCGATTTCTACGGCGCCAACCGCCACGGCGACAACCTGTTCGCCAACTCGCTGGTCGCGCTCGACGCGGCGACGGGGAAACGGGTCTGGCATTACCAGGCGGTGCACCACGACATCTGGGATCGCGACTTCCCGTCGCCGCCGAGCCTGGTGACGGTGACGCGCGACGGACGCCGCATCGACGCGGTCGCGCAGACCAGCAAGCACGGGTTCGTGTTCGTGTTCGATCGCGCGACTGGCGCGCCGCTGTTTCCAATCGAAGAGCAGAAGGCGATGGAAAGCAGCGTCGACGGCGAGAAGACCGCGCCGACGCAGCCGCTGCCTGCGCGGCCGGCGCCGTTCGCGCGGCAGACCCTCAGCGAGGCGATGCTGACGACGCGCACCCCCGCCGCGCACGACGCGGCGCTCGCGGCGTTCCGCAGCGTTCGCAGCGACGGGCCGTTCGTGCCGCTCAGCGTCGGTTCGCAGACGATCGTGTTTCCCGGCTTCGACGGCGGCGCCGAGTGGGGCGGTTCGGCGTTCGACCCGGAGAGCGGCGTGCTCTATGTCAACGCCAACGAGATGGCGTGGACCGGCGGGCTGGCGAAGAACGACGCGGAAGGCGGCGGGCGACAGATTTACCTGACGCAGTGCGCCTCGTGCCACCGCGACGATCTCGCCGGCGCGCCGCCGCAGATTCCGGCGCTCGCCGGCATCGGGCAGAAGCGCACGGCCGATGAGCTGCGCACCGTGATCCGCGAAGGCGGCGGGCGGATGCCGGGCTTCCCGGCGTTGTCGCCGGACGCGCTGGCGGCGCTCGTCGCGTTCCTGCGGACCGGCGCCGACGATCGCGCCGGGCACGACCCATCGGTGGCGGCGATGAAGTACCGTTTCACCGGCTACCGCAAGTTCCTCGATCCCGACGGGTACCCGGCGATCGCGCCACCGTGGGGGACGCTGAACGCCATCGATCTGAGCTCGGGCGAGTACCGGTGGACGGTGCCGCTCGGCGAGTATCCGGAGCTCGCGGCCCTGGGGCTGAAGAACACCGGCAGCGAGAACTACGGCGGCCCGGTGGTGACCGCCGGCGGCCTGGTGTTCATCGCCGCCACCAGCTTCGATCGGAAGTTCCGCGCCTTCGACAAGGCGACCGGCGCATTGTTGTGGGAAACGCAGCTGCCGCTCGCCGGCACGGCCTCGCCATCGACCTACGAAGTCGATGGCCGCCAGTTCGTTGTGGTGCCGGCCGGGGGCGGCCGCTCGCGGCCGACGACGCCGCCGGAGTCGGGCGGAATTTATGTCGCGTTCGCCATTCCGAAGTAGTCTTTGCCGTAACGCGCGCTTCAGGACGGGGATGATGTTTCCGAACGCTCGAACGACGTTCCCGGCGCTGGCCGGGATCCTCTTCACGACGCTGGTGGTCGGGGCGCAGCCGCCCACTCCGGTGCAAACGCCGCCGGCGCCGCCCCGGCGCATGGACTATCCGACGCGGCCGGCCGGCGATCCCGCGGCGATCGAGCGCGGCAAGGCGCTCTACAGCGTCAACTGCCAGTTCTGCCACGGCGCCGACACGCGCGGCGGCGACGGCGGCCCCAGCCTGCTGCGATCGTCGACGGTGCTCGACGATCAGCACGGCGAGCTGATTGCGCCGATCATCCGCGCCGGCCGGCCGGGGATGCCGAAGTTCAACTTCAACGACGCGCAAGCGGCCGATCTCGCCGCGTTCATCCACACCTTCCGCGCCGCGGGCTACGACGAATCGCGCGTCAAGCCGCCGAGCATCGTCGTCGGCGACGCCAAGGCGGGCGAGGCGTTCTTCAAGGCGAAATGCGCGGCCTGCCATTCCACCACCGGCGATCTGCGCGGCTTCGCCTCGAAGTTCACCGATCCTCGGCTGCTGCAGCAGACCTGGCTGATGCCGGGAAGCGGCGGCGCACGCGGCGGGCCGCCGCCGGTCGAGGTGGCGCCGACAACGGTGACGGTGACGCTGGCGTCGGGCGAGAAAGTCAGCGGACGGCTCGATCGCATGGACGACTTCACCGTGGCGCTGACCGAAGAGAACGGGACGCGCCGATCGTTTCGAACCGTCGGCGACACGCCGAGAGTCGAGGTGCACGATCCGCTGCAGCCGCACCGCGAGCTGCTGCGCGTCTATACCGACGCGGACATTCATAACGTCACGGCATTCATGGTGACTCTGAAATGAAGAACAATGGCAGGCCTGAAGGCCTGCGCTACACGCCGGCGGCGATGATCCTGACCGTGTGCCTCGCATCGGTCGCGCTCGTCGCGCAGAACAGCGGCGGCCTCAATCCCGCGGATCTGTTGAAGCCGCTCGCTGACTCGTGGCCGTCGTATTCGGGCGACTACACCGGCCGGCGCTACAGCGCGCTGACGCAGGTCAACCAGTCGACCGTGAAACAGCTGACGCTGGCGTTCACGGCGACGCTGAGCGGCGGCCCGGGCAGCAGCAGCGTGCAGCCGGGCGGACCGGGGCCGACGATTGTCGGCGGCGAGGGCAGCGGCGACGTCGTGGTCGGCGGCGGGACGACGATCAAGGGCTCGATCCTGGCGGTGAACAACGTGCTCTACGTCACCGCGCCCGACAACGTCTGGGCGCTCGATGCGCACGACGGCCGCGAGATCTGGCACTACTTCTGGAAGACGAAGGGCGGCACGCACATCGGCAACCGCGGCGTGGCGATGTGGGGCAACTATCTCTACTTCGTCACCCCCGACGACTACTTCGTCTCGCTCGACGCGCGCACCGGCAAGGAGCGGTGGCACAAGGAAGCGGCGCCGTTCAGCCAGCAGTATTTCCTGACCTCGGCGCCGATGACGATCGGCAACCACATCATCGTCGGCACGGGGAACGATCTCGATTCGCCCGGGTATCTGATGTCGTTCGATCCGGAAACGGGCGAGGAGCAGTGGCGTTTCTATACCGTGCCGATGAAGCCGGGCGATCCGGGTCTCGACACCTGGAAGAGCCTCGACGCGGCGCGGCACGGCGGCGGGCATCCGTGGCTGCCCGGCGTCTACGATCCCGAAACCAAGCTCTATATCTTCGGCACCGGCAACCCGACGCCGGCCTACACGTCGAAGCCGCGCGGCGAGGGGCTCGAGAATCTGTTCACCTGCGCGATCGTCGCCCTGAACGTCGACACCGGCAAGATGGAGTGGTACTACCAGACCTCGCCGCACGACACGCACGACTGGGATTCGGCGCAGACGCCGGTGCTGGTCGACGGCGAGTTCCGCGGCGGCGGGCCGCGCAAGATGGTGCTGACGGCGAGCCGCAACGGCTTCTACTTCACGCTCGATCGGCGCACCGGCGAGCAGATGGTGACCAACGCCTTCTCCGACACGGTGAACTGGGCGAAGCCGGGGCTCAACGCCAAGGGCCAGCCGGTTCGCGATCCGGCCAAGGATCATCACGTCGCCGGCTCGCTGGTGTCGTCGGCGAACGGCGGCGCGACCAACTGGCCGCCACCGGCCTACAGCCCGGACACAGGGCTGCTCTACGTGCCGCTCGCGGAAACCTACGCGATGTACTACCTCACCGAAACCGATCCGCGCGGCGCGATGGGGCTCGGCGGCAAGGACGAAGTGAGTGTCGGCTCGATGGGCACCTACATCAGCGCCATCGACTACAAGAGCGGCAAGACGGTGTGGAAGCGCAAGTTCCGCTCGGCCGGCGGCAGCAATCGCGGCGCGCCGGGGCTGTTGACGACGGCGGGGAAGCTGCTCTTCGGCGGCGACGTGGCGGGCAACTTCATCGCGTTCGATCCGGCGAACGGCAAGCCGCTCTGGCACTCGCAGATCGGTCAGGTGACGAACGCGCCTGAAACGTACATGGTCGACGGGCGCCAGCACGTGCTGGTCGCCGCCGGCGACACGCTGTATTCATTCACGCTTTACCAGTAGCCGTCGGAACCGGTAGTGTCCGGCTGTAACCGGACCATTGGAACGGTAGTGTCCGGCTTCAGCCGGACCGTTGAGGTAATCATGCTGACACGCCGCGAATTCGGAAAACTCGCCATCGTCGCCCCTCTGGTCCGGCTCAAGCCGGACACGACAGACGAGGCGAACGTAGAAGCCGCCGGCGTCGATTCATCGGTGAACGGCGTGCGTCTGGGCGTTCAGACCTACAGCTTCCGCGACCTGCCGCGCCCGGCCGGCGCCGCCGACTCGGTCGACGTCGTCATCAAGGCGATGAAGGAGTCCGGCGTCAGCGAGTGCGAACTGTTCGCGCCGCAGCTCGAACCGCAGTTCCCGCAGGGTGCGCGCGGCCAGCGCGGGGCGCCGCCGTCGCCCGAGGCGATCAAGGCGCGAGAGGATCTGCGCAAATGGCGGCTCGAGTCGTCGCTCGATCACTTCAGGAACGCGAAGAAGAAGTTCGACGCCGCCGGAATCACGATCTTCGCCTTCTGCTACAACATGAACGACAGCTTCACCGACGCCGAGATCGATCGCGGCTTCGACATGACGAAGGCGCTCGGCACCAGCATCATGACCACTTCGACGCAGATGAC
>Ga0207675_100004654_pt1 | contig 13216 bp, 4 predicted proteins | sample KBSSwiS42_FD_184305 | JGI IMG/M metagenome (GOLD analysis project Ga0207675, IMG submission 184305) | Switchgrass rhizosphere microbial communities from Kellogg Biological Station, Michigan, USA - KBS Switchgrass S4-2 (SPAdes) (version 2) | ecosystem: Host-associated > Plants > Roots >... | reverse complement strand
CTGAACCTGTCACGCTGTACGGGAACCAACCCCATCGCCTGTCATTTCGGCGGCGCTCCCGGCAACTACCTCGTCACCGTGCTGCTCGGAGGAGAGGCGGCGGCGAGCACGCGGGTGTTGGCGGAGGCGCGCCGCTCGCTGCTCGGGCCCGTGGCGACGGCCTCGGGAGAGACGCGGCGCCTCAGCTTCGGGGTCAACGTCCGCCAACCAGAGGGCGAGCCGATCCAGGACGTGCCCGCCGGCACTCCCGGCCTCGACGTCTATTTCGAGGGCAGCGCTGGCAGTGCGCCGGCGCTCAGCGGCATCGGTTACGCGCCTGCGAGCGAGCCCTTGATGATCTACATCGCCGGTGACTCGACGGTGGCCGATCAGACCAGTGTCGACTACGGCGGATGGGGCCAGCAGCTGCCGCAGTTCTTTGCCAGTCCCGTCGTCGTGGCGAACTACGCGGACTCTGGAGAGAGCTCCGGAAGCTTTCTGAATGCGCGGCCCCTCTTCGGCACGATCGAAGCCGCTCTGCGGGCAAGTGACTGGGTGCTGATCCAGTTTGGTCACAACGACAAGACGGTGACCGCCGCACAATTCCACGACAACATGACGAGCCTGGTGACGCGCGTGAAGGCCAAGGGGGCGTTGCCGGTGCTGCTCTCTCCCGTCGCACGCGCCCAGTTCGATGGTGACGCCGTGGCTCGGCAGCACGTCAACTCCACGGGCGCCGATCTGCCGGCCATCGTCGCGCAGGTCGCCAGCGAGCAGGCGGTGCCGCTGCTCGATCTGACGGCGCGCACGAGCGAGTGGCTCGCGCAGCTCGGTCCCGGCGGCTGGCAAGCCTTCCATGCTCTCGGCACGGACGTGACACACACCAATGACGCCGGCGCGGCCGTCGAGGCCGGCTTCGTTCGCGACCTGCTCATCCAGGCCGATCTGAAGCCGCTCCTCCAGCACCTGCGCTGAGAGGCAGCTCGAGCAGCTGCGCTAGACGAAGCGTGCTCGACAGCTCGTCCGCGGCGCTAGCGGCTGCGGCCGATCGACGCGACGGCAGGCGCACTGCCGTCCCGCGAGGGCGTTCGAATCGACCGCCGTGCGGGCCTTTGTGCAAATCGATATTGAAAATGCAAATCAATATCGATATAGGTCCGACATGAGCAAATTCGGATCCGGATCAGGGGGAGCAAGGCGGCGTGTGCCACCCGGCATCGCGCAAACGAGCGCCGCCCTCGCGTGCAGCGGCTGGGCGATGCTCGGCGTCGCGTGCTCGAACGACTCCAGCGGCGCGCTGGCTTCTGAGCTCGAGACAGCGACGCCTCCCGGCGAGCCCGGACAGAGCGCGCCCGGCGGGAGCCAAGGCGCTGCGCCGGGGTCGCCCGTTGCTGCGAGCTCGCGCTATGTCTTCGGCACGGTCGTGACAGGGCCGGAGGGAGACAGCTCGTACGTGTCCCTGCTGCCTTCGCTCGATCTCGCAGGCGCGGTCGTGAGCTTGGACCAAGCGCGGGAATTCCCGGGCAGCTCGGATCTATGGGTTCGCGGCGGAAAGGTCTACATCGCGAGCGGCGACCAGCCCTCCATCACGCGCTACTCGGTGGACCGAGCGGGCCGGCTCGTCGAAGAGCAGACGCTCAGCTTCGCAGGACAGGGGCTGCAGAGCGCTGCCTTCTGGAACAACACCTTCATCAGCGACGAGAAGGCCTACATGGCTAACGGCGTGAGCGAGCTCGTGGTCTGGAACCCGACGACCATGGAGATCGCTGGCACGCTGTCGTTGCCGCCGCTGCCCGACCGCGGCGGTCTCGTGGCGCGCCCCGGTCTCGCCGACCGCGCCAACATCATCCGCGCCGGTAAGCTGTACCAGCCGATCTACTGGACGGACGAGAACTACGCAGGGCGTAGCGACGACTCGCGCATCGCCGTGATCGATGTCGAGCAGGACCAGTTTCTCGAGTACCTGTCCATCCCGTGTCCGAGCCTCGACTACGGTACCGTGGACGACACGGGCACGCTCTACTTCAGCAACTGGACGGGCAGCGTCGGCACACATCTCGTGCTCGGCACCGCACAGAACTGCGTGGTCGCGCTCGATCCGTCCAGCAACGACTCGAGCCGCGTCTTCGACTTCGCGCAGATCACCGGCGGCCACGAGGGCGCGGCCCTGGCGTATGTCGGCGCCGGGCACTTTGCGCTCTCGGTGTTCCACGAGGAAAAGGTGGACCTCGCCGCCGCCGATGATCCGTTCGCCATCGTGGCCGATCCCAACTGGCAGCTGTATGACTACGAGCCGCGCAGCGCGCAGGCCGAGCCGATCGCGGGTATCGACTGGAATAGCGGGGCCGTGTACTACGCCCGCGTCGGCAACCGCGTCCTGCCGATGGTGCCCGGCGAGAACTACAACTCCACCAACGTGTACGCGCTCGGCGCCGGCGCCCGTGCCACCCCGCTCTTTGCCACGAAGGGCTGGGTCCTGCGCATCTTCGAGCTCGGGGCAGGCCAGTGAGTGGTGAAGCCTGCAAGTGGACCGGCGTGCGCTGAGCGTCCACGCCGGCAGCGAGGGCACTCCTACGGTCGCACGGGGATTTGGGGGGCCGAGCCTGCTCTGTCCGTCCTGCGCGTCAGCTCGGGGCGCCGGCGACGCTGGCCGTTCTGGCGCGTGCGAGCCGGCTGGAGTCGAAGCCGCGCGTCACTGCGCCGGCAGGCAGTCGTACTGCACCTTCCAGTGCGCGAGCCGCGGGGGCAATTGCTTGTCAGTCGTGCCGTGCAGCGTGATGGTGACGCGCAGGATCTTGGCCGAGCGCACCCTGGGAGAGGCGCTGGTGAAGGCGCCACTGCCGCTGGTGCCCGTGTCGATCAGGGCGATGTCGTAGCTCGTCTGCGTCGGGCCGACGTCGGTCGACTCGGTCGCCGTCGCGAGCGGGACGGGAACTGCCGGAGTGAGGCTGGCGAGGGTGTCGCCCGTCTGCGCCGAGATGTCGATCGAAGCCGTGTCCGGAATCTCCGCCTGCCAATCGAAGTCGCGCCAGACCGGCACCGTGTCGTCCTTGCAGGCGGACGTGAAGTCTTGCACGAAGGTGGCCGAGCCGTAGTTCGCCGACGTGACCGGCTTCGGCGGCGGTAGATTGTCGGGGGACACGCAGGCTGTCAGGTCGAAGAACATGAACTCGAGCGACTTCTCCTGCGGAGACAGATCACCCTGCTTGCAGGCGACCGGGAACTCGCTGGGGCTCGCGTTGCTGCAGGTGCCGTAGTTTCCAGCCGGGATGCCCGTGCAGGTGGCCGTGTTAGCGAAGTCGTGGCAATCCGAGTTGCCGCTGCAGCCGCCGCACTGGCCGTTGACGCAGCGATCTGGTGCACACTGGCTGTCGCTGGTGCAGGCGCGGCCGCAGCTGCCCAACGTGTCGCCGCTGCAGGACTGGGCTCCGCCGCAGTCCTGTTGCCCCACGCAGCCGCACACCCCATTGCTGCAGATGCCGCTCGCGCAGTCCGAGTTCTTGGTGCAGCCCGAGTCGGTGCAGCTGCCGCCGCAGAACGCGCCCGACGCGCAGTCGCTGTCAGCGCTGCAGTCGCTGGCATTGCACCTGGCGTTGCTGCAGAGGCCGAGCGGGCACTCGCTGTCCGCACCGCACGTCGAGGTGCTGCACTTGGAGCCGGTGCACAGGCCACTGGACGGGCAGGCGGCGTCGCCCGCGCAGGTCGCAGCCGTGCTGCACTTGGCGTTGTTGCACAGCCCGCTCGACGGGCAGGCGCTGTCGGAGCCGCAGGTGGCCGGTGTGCTGCACTTGGCGTTGTTGCACAGGCCGCCAACGGTGCAGACGCTATCGGTCGCGCAGGCCTTGGTCGCACACTTGGCGCCATTGCAGACGTGGCTCGCGCCGCACGCGGCATCGCCGGCGCAAACGGCGGCGTTGCCGCACTTGGCGCCCGTGCAGGTCAAGCTCCTGGTGCAGGCGGCGTCGGAGGTGCAGGCGGCGGGTGTACTGCACTTTGCACCACTGCACGACTGGCTCTTGAAGCAGGTCGTGTCGCCGGCGCAGGCGGCTGGGCTGCTGCATTTGGCGCCGTTGCACAGGTTGCTGACGCCGCAGGCCGCATCGGTGGCGCAGGTCTTGTTGGTGGTGCAGGTCGCGCCGTTGCACTGGCCGCTCACGGGGCAGTTCGTGTCGAGACCGCACGCCGCAGCGTTGGTGCAGGTCGCGCCGACACACTGGCCGCCGCCGCCAGTGCCAGCGCAGTTGGTGTCCACGCTGCAGGTGCCGGCACACTTGCCCGCCACGCAGGTGGCACCGCCGGTGCACTGGGTGTTACTGGTGCAGCTGCCCAGCGCGTTGCATACACCCTTGACGGATCCGCTCGCGCCGGTGCCGCAAGCGGCGCTGTCGCACTGGCTGTTGGCGTGGCAGACCTTACCGTTGGTGTTGCACGTGCCCTTGACGGAGCCGTTCAAGCCGGTACCGCAAGCGGCGCTGTCGCACTGGTTGTTGGCGTGGCAGACCTGGCCGTTGGTGTTGCACGTGCCGAGGCTGGAGCCGGTACCAGCGCCGCAAGAGTTGCTGTCGCAGTCGCCGTTGACATGACAGGCCGTTCCGCCAGCGATCGCGCAAGTGCCGGGGGTGGAGCCGGTGCCGGCGCCGCAAGAGTTGCTGTCGCAGTCGCCGGCGAGATGGCACGAGGTGCTCGCACCGAGCGAGCAGACGCCCGGGCTGGAGCCGGTGCCGCTACCGCAAGCGCCGTTGTCGCACTGCGCGTTCGAATGGCAGATCTGCCCGTTCGTAGCGCAGGTGCCGGCGGTGGAGCCGGCGCCGCTACCGCAAGCGCCGCTGTCGCACTGCGCGTTGGTGTGGCACGCCGTTGCACCGGTGGAGCAGGTGCCGACGGTGGAGCCGCTGCCACTGCCGCAGGAGTTGCTGTCGCACTGATTGTTGGCGTGGCAGACGGTGCTCGCGCCGTACGAGCAGGTGCCGACGGTGGCGCCGGTGCCACTGCCGCAGGAGTTGCTGTCGCAGTCGGCGTTCTTGTGACAGGCAAAGCCACCGGTGCGCGCACAGATGCCCTTGGTCGAGCTGGTGCCGCTGCCGCAGGTGCCGGTCGGGCCACAGTCGGCGTTCTTGTGGCAAACGAAGCCTGCCGCGCAGGAGCCGATCGTGGATCCGGTGCCGTGGCCGCAGATGCCCTTGCCGCATTGCGCGTTGGAGTGGCACGCGGTGCCCGGGTCGCAGGTCATGCTCACGCACGTGCCGCCGCTGCAGTCGGCGGAGCTACTGCAGGTGCAGCTGCCGCTCTGACAGGTGCGGCCGTAGCCGCACTGGCTGTCGAGCGTACACGCGGTCTGCGTGCACGTGCCGGCGACCACACCGTTGCAGCTGAAGCTCGAGTTGGGGCAATCCAGGTTCGTGGCGCAGGGCTCGTTACAGGTACCGACGGCGCCCGTCGTCTCACCATTGCAGGTAGCGGTGTAGCCGCAGTCCCTGTCGTTCAGGCAGGCGTCGTCGCAGTTGCCGAAGGGGCACTGCGTGCGCGCCGCCGCCGAGACGTGGAAGTCGCTATACACCACGCGGCCGCACTGGTTCTCGGCGGGCGCGCTGTAGGGTGTGTTGAAGGTAAACAGGTTAGGGTACGTGGGCGACTTCTGATAGCTCAGGTCCTTGGCCGTCATCCAGCTCTGGGCGTTGCTGCCGAGGCTGGTCAGGTCTTGCCTGCCCTCGTGGATCATCAGCCGACCCGGGGTGGCGGATGCGCCGACGTTGCTCAGCCATTGCGAGAACACGCTGCCCTTCGGAAAGGCGGTGTTCACCAGGCCCGTCAAGGGATCCTGCGTGTTGACGGATCCGCCCGACCACGTGCTGGTGCTCGCGGTGTACTTCACACGTGCCGGCCCCCAGTTCACGACGCTGGACCAGTTGTCGGTGGCCGCCGCGTAGGCCGCGGGGAAGGCGAGCCACGAGTAGGCATAGTGCGTGGCGAACGTGCGGCCGCCCGAGTTCACGTAGTCGACGAGGTTCTGATAGGGAGTGTTCGCCCCCGCCTTCTGCTTGTCGAATGTCCCACCTTCACAAGGCAGCAGGACCACGTCGTAGGACATCATGTTCGGGCTCGAGCCCTTCAGGTTGTTCCAGAGCGTGCTGCCGTCGACCCTGACGCCGTAGGCCGGGTCGAGCGTGCTGCCGCCCGCGCCCGTGCCACCGTCGCTCGTGTAGTAGTGGATGCGCTTGCTGGAGCCCTTGTCGCCGATCTCGTTCGGGTCGATGCCCGCCTTGAGCAGCAGGCAGTCGAAGGGGTCAGCGCTGCCGGTGACGATCGCCGTCTGCGGCAGGTCGGCCTTGGTGTAGGTCCCCAGCTTGGGATCAAAGCCGTCTTGCTGGTTCCTCGGCAGACGGAACACGCAATCGGCCGAGCTGGCCGCCGTGCAGTTGTTCTTCACCGCATTGTCGGTACAGGCCGTCACGCTGGACAGCACGATCTCGCGCCGCCACTTGCCCATCTGCACGACCACCGGGATCTTGGCGCCAGCGGGCACGTCTGCCAGCACGAAGTTGCCGTTGGCATCGGTCTGGGTGGCACGAATCGCATCCAGCGCCGCGGCGCCGCCGCAGGTATCACAGCTCGCGCCCGAGCCGAACACCGGCAGCGGGTCGGAGGGATGCAGGGGAATGTAGACTTCAGCGTTGTAGAGTGGGTTCTTGCCGGCAGGGTCGAACACTCGTCCCGAGATGGTGGTGGTGGCCGCGCCGCCGCAGAGTGCGAGCTGGCACTGGAGGCCCACGCATTCGGCCGCACTGGTGACCTCGATGTCGTGCCACTCGAGCGTCACGCCGCCGGCGTCAGCCGCGACGATGCCGGGGGCGCTGACGTCCGTATGGTCGGGCGCCACCTGAACGCAGTACGGGTCGCAAGCGTTCGTACACGTGCCGGTGTCCATCGACTGAAAGCGCAGGCCAGCGCTGGTCAGGCGCAGCGAGGGCGCGCTCTTGATCACCAGGTGATCACCGATGCACTCGCCCCAGGCTCCCGTGGTGCACGTCTGATAGCCCACGGAACAGGTCACGTAGTCGCCGTCGGTCTGATAGACCCGGCCGCATTCGCGCACTTCGCCTTCGCTGAGGCACGGGTCCGAAGGTTTGGGGCCGTACTCCAGCTGGCCCGGCGAGCTGATCGGTTTGTCGCTGCTGGTGGCGACGGAACCGCCGCCGGCGGCCTGGGGCCGCTTGTGGTCCTTGCCACAGCCAGCAGCCGCGACGAGCAGCAACGCTGCCGCGAGCCACGGCTGGCTACGTCCGATGAGGGAGGCGCGTTGCTCGCGGGTCGTGGCCCGATCGGAAGCAACCAATGGCTGCGAGGCGCCGGGAGGAAGGACTCTCTGATTTGAACGTGGCACGGTATTCCGCTGCCGAAGCATTGAGCGTGCCTAAACCACTGAGGTGAGAACAGCCTTTGCCCGGTGAGCAGCCCTGTGAACGGTTGGGCCCCGCGGAAGCTGAAATGCGTTCGCGAGCGGGGCGATCGGTACGTACTTGCCGGCGAGGTTGCGGCGACGGATGCTGCACGGTGTGGTCAGTACCCACAGCAAGCGGGCGGCTGCACAGAAATGCACAGAAAGCAGGCTGCAGAGGCAACAGAAAGCAGGCTGCACAGGAAGCAGCAAGCTGGACACGAACGTGACACAGCGCGCACTCGGCGACACATGGCGGCCCTGCGCACACACGGCACGACACGGTCCGGGGAGCTTGCGGGCGTTCGCGCGCGCGAGGTATGGTTAGAGCCGTATACTCGGAGACTTGCATGCAAAGACTGCTCACTGCGCTGGCTGCGCTCGGCTCTGGGTTGTGGCTCGTCGTCGCCTGCAGCGATGACCAGACGGGCAACCTGTTTTCTGACCCGGACGCAGGTTCGCTGGGAGGTCTGCCTGGCAGCGGAGGCAGCGGCGGATCGTCGGACGGCGGCCGCGCGGGGGTAGGAGGCACAGCCGGCGTGGGCGGCGGCCCCGCGGACACCGGCGGGGCCGCGGGCAACATGGCGGCCGGCAGCGGCGGTCAGGACGCGGGCGGGACGCTGGCCTGTAGTCGCGACGCCGACTGTGACGACCAGAATGCGTGCACGACCGAGAGCTGTCAGCAGGGAGCCTGCGTGGACACCGGCTTTGCCGCGCTGGGAGTCGCCTGTGGCAGCGCCACGGTCAACGAGTGCACGGGCGCCGACCAGTGTGACGGCAATGGGCAATGCACGCCGAGCAACACCGCAGCGGGCACCCCCTGTGGCAGTACTACCGACGAGTGCGTCCAGCACGCGTGCGGCGACGGTGTCTGCCTGGCCAGTGACGAGCCCAATGGTACTGCCTGTACCGGGGGCAGCTGCACCACAGGTCAGTGCATCGCCGGGCAACCCGTGGGCTGCCCGCTTGACGTCGCGAGCAGCGTGCCCTTCAACACGAGCTGGAGCTCGGTGGGGCGCCCCAACCTCTTTGTCGGAACCTGCGAGGCAGCGGACGTACCGGACTATGCGCTGGTGTTCACGGCCCCGCAGGCCGGCACGTTCCGCTTCTCGGCGCACGCCTTGGTCGACAGCACACCCTACACGGGCGCCGATACGACGGATCCGCCCACGGCGCCGCCCGATGGCGACGCGGTGATCACCGTGGCGAACGGCAGCTGCGCCGGACAGGCTGCCCCGCAGCTCGGCTGTAACGACGATCTCGCGCAGGGGAACGTCGATTCCCAGCTGGAGCTGCTGCTGACCGATCACCAGGTGATCACGGTGTACCTGACCGAGCGGACCCAGACGGGTGGTGGGACAGGTACGCTGAGCATCACGCTCCAGCCCTGAGCCAGAACGGTGCGTGTGTTGCCTCGAGCGGCACGCGCGCTGTCGTCTGGCGACGGGTCAGTCATCGCTTGCGGCGGAATCGTTTCCGGACACTCCAGGGTCGTCCCGCGCGGCCGATCTGATGAGCAGCCTGATCTGCGGCCACTGCCGCGACAGGACCAGCTTTTGATCGATCGCTTCGCTGCGATCGGACGCTGGCAGGAGCGACGATGTCAGATAACGGGCTGCAGGGCGGACGAACAACGAAGACGGCGAGCGCTCGTCTGCGTCTCGGTCGTTTGCCCCTGACGCTTGGCGGCTTTCCGCTTTCGCTTCGCGGTGTCGGTGTGGCGCTGCCGCTGGCCTACCTGGCGGCGAGCTTCGCGTGCTCGAGCGGGCACGAGCGCCCGAGCGATCTGGGCAACGGCCTCGACCTGAATCACGGCAGACTGGATGCAGGCAATGACCCGGCCGACAACCCCGATGAGTCGCCCGACGCGGGCCCGGGTTCGACGGACGATCTGCCCACCGGAGATGCCGGCGTCGTGGAGCCAAATCCCTGCGGTGACGGCGTGCTCGACCCCGGCGAGGATTGTGAAGCGGCCCTGCCACTCACCGATACTACGTGCCTGTCGCGCGGCTTCGATACCGGCTCACTGAGCTGCGGCGCTGACTGCCGCTTCGACACGAGCAGCTGTTCCGGCGTCGAGACCTGTTTCGATGGTCGCGACAACGACGGCGACGGCCTGATGGACTGCGCGGACAGCGAGTGCGCCAGCTCCTGCGCGGATCCCTGCCAGGCGCCACCGCTCGTGCCGGAGAACGCGACCGTCACGGGCTCGACGCGCGGCCGCACAGCGACGCTCGGAGCGAGCTGCAGCGAGGCCGAGCCGAGCGGGCCAGACGTCGTGTACCAGGTCCAGGTCACTCAGGACTCGAAGCTCGACGTGCGCCTGAGCAGCACCCAGGCATTGAACCTGAGCGTGCGCACGAGCTGCGGCGACCTGGGCAGCGAGCTGGTCTGCAGCAGCCAGACGCGGCTCACGGTGGACGCGCTCGCCGGCGAGACCTTCTTCATCGTGCTCGATGGCGAATACGCGACGGATGCGGGCGAGTACGTGCTCGAGGTGCACACCCACCAGGTCGTCTGCGGCGACGCCCTCCGTGAGGAGACCGAGGCGTGCGACGACGGCAATACGGATGACGGCGACGGCTGCGACTCGGCTTGCGACCTGGAGCCCTCGGAGTCCGAGACCAATGATGCCCGGTTTCAGTCGGACAGCTACAGCGCGGCGCAGCCCTGGTTTGCCGAAATCGGCAGCGAGGGCGACGTCGACTACTACCGCGTCAGCGTGCCGACGGCCCCCGGGAGCATCGTCGTCCGCACGCTCGATCTGGGCGACAACGCCTGCGCCTACAACCTGATGGATACGGTGGTGGACATCTTCGACATCAACGCGCGCGCCAATACGCTCTTGGTGAACGACGATGATAGCGGCGTGGGCAAGTGCTCGCTCGCCGTCGCCACCGGCCTGTCGACGGGCAACTACTTCGTGCGGGTGAAGGCGGCCGACACTGCGTCGCCGCCGACCTTCCCGTATCACCTGGATATCTCTGTCGGAGCCTGCGGCGACGGTAACCTGACGGTCGCAGAGGAGTGCGACGACGGCAATTTCATCGACGGTGACGGCTGTGACGCGAGCTGTCACGAGGAATTCGGCGGCTGAGCTCGGTAACCACTCGCGAGGTCGATCTGATGACCAGCCTGATCCGCGGCCACGGCCGGGGCAGGCCCTCCTGTGCGCAATGGCCCGGTGGCTCGGCAATCGGACTGCCGGAGATGGTTGTGATGCGGACTGCCAAGTGGAGAGAGGGCCGTGAAGCTACGCAAGAATGACATGTCGAGAAATCGTTTGATCAGTGGGACGAACCAGACTTTTGCAGCTCTGCTGCTGGCGGCAGGCTCGAGCGCCAGCGGCTGCTCCAGTGATGACGATCGGCCCCCACTGGCGCCCGCCTCGACGGCGAACGCGACTCCCGACGGCGGTCTGTCTCGGACTGCCAGCCAGGGCTGCATCGACGAGGACGGAGACTCGTTCGGTGTTGCCTGCACCATGGGGGCGGACTGCGACGATCACGATCCGCAGGTCACCTCGGAGTGCCTGTGCGTGGACCAAGACAGTCCCGGCTGCAGCTGTACCGGCGTCGGAGCGCAGCTCGCGTGCGGCAAGGTCTACAGCCGCGTCGGTGACCAGATCGTCTGTGGCGATGGCGTCTCGACGTGCGACGGCCGGACCTGGGGCGAATGCATCATCAACGGCGCCGTCACCATCAAGTCGATCAGCTCATCCTTGCTGCGCCCCATGAGCCTGGGCGCGCCCTCCCCGTGCGACGCCAACCCGTGCGATCCCAGGTGCCGGACGTTCACCGATACGACCTCGGGTCTGACCCTGCCCTCGGATACGGGAGTCGTGGCGACGGCAGCCGGGGTGACGCTGCCGGGTAGCGAGGCGATTGTCATTCCGGGCGTCAACGCCACGGGCTACGAGTGCAACGACTCCACCTACCCGCCGAGCGGCGGCTGCGCGCATCACGTCTGCAAGACCGGAGCCGCCCTCAATCAGTGGTGCGACGGCGTCGCGCCGGTGCAGGTCCCGCTGACGATCCTTTCGGACGACTTCTCGGGCTCGACTGGCTGGACGCTGGGCGCGAACTGGGCCATTGGCGCCGCCACGGCCTCGGGCGGCCAGAGCTCGGGCAATGCCGACCCTGCAACGGACGCGACGACGTCCACTACCGACAACCGCATCGCCGGCACGGTGCTCGGCGGCAACATCGGTGGCCCGGTGACGCTGTTCAGCGATGCTTTCGCCAGCCTCTGGACCACGAGCGGCAACTGGAGCGAGACGGGCGACGGCGACTGGACCACCAGGAGCCGTTACAATACCAGCGGTTCTGCCCTCTATCCTGCGAGTGGCTCGGGTAACCCCGTGGCACACTCCGACACCTGCAGCTCGGCCAGCCCTTGCGTCATCACGCTCGCCAACGGCTTGAACTTGAGCACGTACGGCTCGGCAACACTGAGCTTCCTCTACTACCTCGACGAGAACCTGGACTCAGTTTCGGGTGTGGGTGAGTACCTGAAGGCCGAGGTCTACAACGGCTCGGTCTGGACCCAGATCATGAACAAGGTCTCGGAGGCGGACGACGACAGTCTGTGGCACGCCGCCAGCATTCCCCTCACATCATACCTGGTCAACGGCTTCAAGGTGCGGTTCACGACCGTGGAGAGCGCGGCGGACGAAGCCGTCGAGATCGACGATGTGAACGTCACGGCGCAGCCCCTGTCGACCACGAGCTACCTCACGAGCCCCGTGTTCAACACGGCCGCCTCGGTCGGCACCACCACGCTGACCTTCAAGCGCTGGCTCAACACCAACGCCGAGCTCGCGCCCAAGCTCGAGATCTACAATGGCTCTTCCTGGGTAACCCTGTACACGTCGAGCGTTGCCGTCAGCGACAGCGCCTGGCAGCCGCAGTCCTACGACATCACGTCCTACAAGTCGGCCAGCACCCAGCTGCGCTTCAGCTACACCGGCACCAGCGCCAACAAGGTCTCGGGCTGGAACATCGACGACGTGCAGGTGGTGGGCACGCAGTGGACGACCGGCACCTCCTTGTGTGTGAATAAGATCTGCCAGTCGAAGCCCGCTTGCTGCACGACGGGCTGGACGATCGACTGCGTCGACGCCCTGGCGAGCACGTGCCAGGTCGAATGCGCGGTGGACACCGGTCACAACAACGCCTGCATCGCCTGCTTCCACGACCCCACGCTGACCGTGGATGTCGACGGCGACGGGCAATCGCCGGCTACCGGTGACTGCCGCGAATGCGACCCCGGGATCAGCGCCGGCGCCTATGACCTGCCCGGCGATAACGTCGACCAGAACTGTGACGGTACGGTGGACAACGAGGTCACGGCCTGCGACGCGAGCCTGATCGCCGGTGGTGATGCGTACGCGCATGCCAAGGCGCTCGGCCTGTGCAAGGTGGCGAGCGGCACCTCCTGGGGCCTCGTGAGCGCCGCCTTCGTGCGCGCCGACGGCGTCACTGCCTGCACAGATGCCAAGCAGTACGAGATCATGAGCACCTTCGGCGCTGGCAACTTGCCGGTCGAAGGCAGCAAGATGGCTGCGTTCTCCTCGGGCACGGCACGGACGCCGAGCGAGAGCGGCTACGTCGCTCCGAATGGCACCGGTTACAACGCCAATACTGCGAGCACGCCGAAGTACGCCATCCCCTCCGCGACCGGCTGCAGTGCCGGGCAGGCGGGCTACGACTCGTGCGGCCTCAAGCTGGTGATCCGAGCGCCCACGAACGCCAACTCCTTTGGCTACAACTTCAATTTCTTCACCTCGGAGTACACGGAGTG
>Ga0207675_100004645_pt1 | contig 13230 bp, 5 predicted proteins | sample KBSSwiS42_FD_184305 | JGI IMG/M metagenome (GOLD analysis project Ga0207675, IMG submission 184305) | Switchgrass rhizosphere microbial communities from Kellogg Biological Station, Michigan, USA - KBS Switchgrass S4-2 (SPAdes) (version 2) | ecosystem: Host-associated > Plants > Roots >... | reverse complement strand
ACACCGGTAACAGTAAATGGTTTTTTGTTTTCATTCATTACTATTATTTTGCCAATAGCATTCTCATTGCCAAAATATTTTTTAGCGATGTCGGCTGTTACCACAACCGAACCTGGCTTTAATAAAACTGTTGCCGGGTCACCTTCCAGCATTTTAAATCCAAAGAATTGCAGGAAATTTGAATCAACAGCGATTATATTTTTTTCTGTGAAAAATTTTTCTGCCGCGTTGTCAGATCCATACCGGGCCACAATATCCCTGGCTTTATAAAACCTTGTATAACTTTCAATTTCCGGGAAATTACCAACCAAAGCCTTTCCAACGGGAGGAGGGGTATTGCCAGCCCAGAATTCCTGGCCTCCGATATTTCCCTTCAATGTTACCTGGAAGATGCGGTCTGCATCTTTGTGAAATTTATCATACCTCAGATCATTCTGTATATAAATTATTATCATCAACACGCATGCGATGCCAATGCTCAATCCTGAGATATTGATGAAGCTGCTTGTTTTATTGCGTATCATATTTCGCCAGGCAGTCTTAAAATAATTTTTTATCATAGCGTTTTATTTAATGAGTGATCAGTAATCAGTAATGAGTAATGAGTAATGAGTAATGAGTGGGCGAACTCATTACTCATCATTCATTATTCATTCCGTACGGAGTGACTTCATCCCGAACCATATTCCCGGATATCCGGGATCATTACTCACTCTGTTCGTAATGACTTCACCGGGTTGGCAATTGCAGCTTTGATAGCCTGGAAACTCACTGTAATCAACGCAATCATAACTGCGATCATTCCTGCGACCAGGAACATCCACCAACTGATTGTAATTTTATATGCAAATCCTTCCAGCCATTTATTCATAGCATACCATGCTAATGGTGATGCAATAACAACGGCTATCAATACCAGGCCGATAAAATCTTTTGACAATAATGAAACAACATTGGTAACCGATGCACCTAATACCTTGCGTATACCGATTTCCCGTGTACGCTGTTCTGCAGAAAAAGCGGATAAACCAAATAAGCCCAGGCAGGCAACCAGTATTGCGATCAACGTGAAATAGCCGACAATACCTGAAGCCTTCTGATCTTTTTCATAATTTTTCTGAAAGTCTTTATCCAGAAATGAGTACACGAATGGAATGTTGGGATTGATTTTTCTCCATGCATTTTCCGCGTACTTCAGAAATTCTGCATATTTTTTTGTTGAAACATTTGCAATAACATAGCTGTACTTGTTACCGAAATAGGTGTTAAACCCAAATGGCTTTATAGAATTATACAGACTTTCAAAATTGAAATTCTTTATTACACCTATTATCCGCATTTCACTATGGGTCCCCTGGAAGTCATAATTTATTTTTTTACCAATAGCGGACTTGATATCATATCCCAATTCTTTTAATGCCACTTCGTTCAGTACTATGCTGTTTGAGTCTGCAGTGAATTCTTTGGAAAACCCGCGGCCTGCAATCAGTTTAAAGCCTAATGTTTCAAAATAGTCATAATCAACATTGGCCAGGTGCACATCTACTACATCGTGAATCGTTTTACCTTCCGCATAGAAAAGCATGTCTTCTACATTACTGATGCCGGGATATGTGGAGCCGCTTGTTATATTTTTTACCGCCGGATTTTTCAGCAATTCATTTTTCAGTGCTGAATAATTTTTTATCGCATTCTGATCCTGCATCGGTAAAATAATTTGCTGATCTTTATTAAAACCGAGATGCTGGTTATCGAGATAATGTAGTTGGCGAATAATAACGATCGCACCCAAAATAAGACAAATAGAAATTGTGAACTGGAATACGACTAATCCTTTGCGTATAGCAATTGCTGAAAAATTATTTAATAGTTTTCCTTTTAATACTGAAACCGGTTTGAAAGAGGATAAATAAAAAGCGGGGTAGAGGCCGGATAAAATTCCTGTACTAACCGTAAGACCCGCAAGCCATAACCATAATTCAGGCTCATCTGTCAGTTGAAGATTTTTCTGCGTGAGAGTATTAAAAAGAGGAAGAAGCAGCCAAACTAAAATAACCGCCAATACAAGTGAAATCAAACTCATTATTACTGATTCGCCGAGGAATTGCCAGATCAATGATTTTTTTTCAGCACCCATTACTTTTCTGACGCCGACTTCTTTTGCCCGCTTGCCTGAACGTGCAGTGGAAAGGTTCATAAAATTGATACAGGCAATAATTAAAACAAATAAGGCGATACTGCCGAGGATATATAAATAAGTTATATTTCCATTCGGGGCTATTTCATTATCGAGGTCTGAATGCAGGTAAATATCAGTAACAGATTGTATAAATAATTTTCTTGTGACACCTAGTGCTTTCAGATCGGTACCGGCCCTGCGATCAACAAATGCCTGGAGCTTTTTTTCAAAACTTTTAGCGTCAACCCCGGCTTTCATTTTTATATAGGTATGAAATATATTGTTGGTCGCCCAGTTGGTTTGTTGTTCTACCCATGTGCCCACATCGCCATTGCGCATACTTAAAAAGAAATGAGCGGGAATATGTGATTTCAACTCTGCGTCTTTGAAAACTCCTTTAACTATATAATTGAAATTGCCATAAGGCATTCCTATATTAACAGATTTACCGACTGGATCTTCTTTTGCGAACAATTTATCCGCTACAGTTTCTGAAAGCACAATACTGTTTGGTTCATTGAGCGCAGTAAGACTATTGCCATATTTAAAATTATACGTGAAAAGCTGAAAAAAAGTAGAATCAACATAATAGCCGTTGGTTTCATAAAACTGTTTGGATTCATTACCATGTTCATATTTCAGCAGCATTTTATCAAGAAAAGGAAACTTTAAAAGACGTGTTGCCTGTTCTACTTCCGGCATATCGGCTTTTAGCCCCCATGCCATAGGTGCGGATGAAGCTGCCCAGGGTTTTTCTTTTACAGATCCGAGTTGACTTGCTTCTGCAGCAACCCGGTAAATACGACTGGCATTTTTGTTATGCAAGTCATACCCCGATTCGCTAAATATGTACAGCATGATCAATATACAGGTAGTAAGTCCCGCGGCGAGGCCGAAAATATTTATAAAAGAAAATGCCTTGTTTCTCGACAGGTTGCGGAAAGCGATTTTGAAATAGTTTTTTATCATTGTTTATTGTTGTATTGTTTGATGGTTAGATGGTTGCTTCGATATCTGTCTATTTCCAATAACCATTAAGCAATCAAACCATCTATCAATTAATTATTGGTCGTTCTCAAAATTATTCCGTCATTACTCACTCCATCCGTAATGATTTCACCGGGTTAGCCAATGCAGCTTTCACCGCCTGTACACTTACTGTAATCAATGCGATCAATACTGCAATAATTACAGCTATCGCAAACAACCACCAGTGAATATCCACACGATACGCGAAACCCTGCAACCACTTTTGCATAATATAATATCCGCCCGGAATTGCAATAATTGTTCCCAGCAAAACAGGTTTCAGCAAGTCCTTTGATAAAAGCAAAACAATATTTTCAACTGATGATCCTAATACTTTCCGTACGCCAATTTCTTTTGTACGTTTCAATGCAGTATAAGATGACAACCCGAACAAGCCCAGACAGGCAATGCAGATAGCAATCGCAGAAAAGATGCTTAATAAAAATTCCTGTTTTATCTCTGCTTTATACAACTGATCAAAACGTTCATCCAGGAAAGTATATTCAAAGGGAAAATCAGGGGCCGCTGTGCTATACATTTTTTTGATACGTTCAATGACTTGTTGTATCTGTGCTGTTCCCAGCTTTATCAGGGCAAGCCGCCTGTCATCTTTTTTAGGAGAAATGACCAGCGGGCCAATCGTTTGTTTCAATGATGCGTAATGATAATCTTCAACAACACCGACGATTGTTCTTCGCAGGCTGTCTGCCGTTATATTCTTTATCCATTTACCAATAGCCTGCTGTGGCGTATAGCCGAGTAGAGTTGCAGCAGCATGATTGATAAGAACTGCCTGCATAGAGTCAGTAGGAAATTGTGGTGAAAAATCTCTTCCCGCAATTATTTTCAGCCCAAGCGTTTTTGCATATTCAAAATCTGCATACTCTGTATTCAAATTCAGTTTTTCACCTGGTTTAGCTTCTGCTTCGAAACCATACGTATCATGAAAACCTCCCGGTTCACCTGTCATCAATGATACACTTGCTACTGCAGGGTCTGCCTGCAATTGTTTTTTGAAATCTATTTTTTTATTCCATATTGCGCCGTTATCCAGCCGCACAATCATGGATTGTTCTTTGCTAAAACCGAGATCGGTGTTGCGTACATAGTGCATTTGCTTTACTACAATCGTTACGCTGATAATAAGCAATACGGATATGCCGAATTGAAAAACAACCAATGCCTTGCGGAAAAAAGCGCCATGTTTACCTACTTTAATTTTTCCTTTGAGTGATTCAATCGGCGAGAATGAGGAAAGTAGTAAAGCGGGATAACTTCCTGCAAGAATTCCGACAACAATGATAACGCCGGTAACAAAAATGTATATCCATGCATTGTTCCAATAAACAGGTAATTTATAACCGAGGAAGTTCGTATAGGCGGGCATGATCAATTGCAATAATACCAAAGCAAGGATGGCGGCGATTGTCGCAAACAGGAGTGATTCAAATATAAATTGCCATGCCAGTTGCCTGCGTACGGCACCCAATACTTTTCTTAGCCCAACTTCTTTCGACCGGTCTGTAGCCCTGGCAGTCGCAAGGTTCATGAAGTTGATGCAGGCAATAACAAGTATCAGAACAGCAATACTCATAAATATGTATACCATTTTTTTGCTGCCATGCTTCACACCATCATAAGGATTTTCTCCTTCAAAATAAATACCATTAAGCGGTTTCATAACGAGATTCATTTTAAAACCGCTTTCGCGATAATACTTACCCAGGTATTTATCCATAAATGCGGGAAAGAGTTTCTGCAATTGTTCAGGATGCACAGCAGGATTGAGCTGCAGGTATACAAAAAGGCCATTATTGGGCCATTGATTGAACCACCATTCATTTCTCCAGTTAGATGTAGGTACAACCATGTCGAAATCAAGATGAGAATTAACCGGTACATCTTCGGCAATACCGGTAACCTTCAAACGCATTTTTTTATTGAAGTCAACTACTTTGCCTATAGGATCTTCGTTGCCGAAATATTTTTTGGCAGCAGAAGCTGTCATCACAATGCTTAGCGGATCATTTAATACTTTTGCCGGATTTCCTTTTAATAAACGAAAACTGAAAAAAGTAAAAAAGTTGCTGTCAACGAGGTATATTTTTTTCTCATTAAAAGAAACGTTTTTATAGGTAACCAGATCATTATCCGGCATTACCCGTACGGTTTGCTGAACGGCATCGGGATAATCCGTCTGCAACGCTTGTGCATATGGAGGCGATACCCAGGGGATGGCCCTGTTTTCACCGTTTGTATTGCCCACCCGGTAAATACGATAAATATTTGCTCCATTCTTATGAAATTTATCAAAACTGAATTCATTCATGATAAAAAGAAAAATCATCAGGCAGCAGGTGATGCCTACCGTGAGCCCAAGGATATTAATCAGTGAAAACATTTTCTGTTTCCTGAAATTCTTAAACGCCAGTAATAAATAATTCTTCAGCATAATAATTTATTTTTTATGAGTGATCAGTAATCAATAATGAATAATGGGAAAAACCAACTCATCACTGATCACTCATTACTCATTCCGTTCGTAATGACTTCGCCGGGTTTGCTACCGCCGCTTTTATTGCCTGGAAACCTACTGTCAACAATGCAATGATCAAAGTAATCAGTATAGCTACCGCGAATACCCACCAGCGAATATCAATATGATAGGCAAAGTTTTCCAGCCATTTATGTACCGACCACCATGCAATAGGCAATGCAATGATATTAGCCAGTAATACCAGCTTTAAAAAATTATTGGAAATTAATTGTACAATGCTGCTTACTGAAGCACCTAATACTTTGCGAATGCCGATTTCCTTGGTACGTTGTTCAGCAGAAAGCATCGCCAGGCCAAGCAATCCTATACAAGAAATAAAAATGGTAAGTACAGCTGCGAAGCTGATAATCTGTTTCCATTTTTCTTCGGATTCGTATGCCCGGAGATTAGTTTCATTTTTAAATTCATAACTGAAAGGATAAAAAGGAACCAGCTTTTTATATGTCGTTTCTATGAATTGCAATGTTCGCGGAATGTTATCGGGACTGATTTTTATATTAACCTGGGATGAGTTTCCTTCGGGTTCGGAAGAGAACAACTGTGGACCGATTTTTTCTTTCAATGATCTGAAATGATAATCTTTTACTACACCAACTACGGTTAACTTCCGGTCACGCCAGAAAAGATCAACCGTTTTGCCGATCGGGTCTTTCCATCCGGCTTCCCGCGCAAAGGCTTCATTGATCAATACAGACTGCGTACTGTCGGAAGGAAAATCAGGTGAAAAATTTCGTCCTTTAATGATTGGTATTTGCAGTGCAGGCAGGTATTGGTCATCTATATGGTCATAATCAAACTGCACTTCTTTTCCGTCTGCTTTAGCTACAGTTCCCTGTCTTCCCCGGTTATGCGTACCGACTATTTGAATGGAAGCATTTTTAGTGAGCTCTGTTTTAAAAAGTGACAGGAGTTGTTTATTTACACCCCGATCCATATTCACTATCACTAAATCTTTATCATTATATCCTAATTCTTTGTGCGTGAGATAATGAAATTGTTCATAGATAAAAAGGGTGCTGATGATAAGTAATGCAGCGAGCGCAAACTGCAGTACAACGAGGCTTTTCGCGAGATAATTTCTCCCTGATAATTTAACGCGGTTGTATAATGTTTGAATAGGGTTGAAACCCGATAAGACTAACGCCGGATAAAAGCCCGCTGCAAATCCGCTGATTAAGAACAGGCCAATGAATCCAAGTACCAACTGCGTATCAGCCAGGTATGACAAGCTAAGGCGTTTATTCGCAAGCTCATTAAAGACAGGCAAGGCTGCAGTTGCCAATACAATTGCAAACGCAAATGATATGAAACATACAATGAAAGACTCGCCTAAGAACTGACGTGCGAGTTGTGAACGTTGGCCGCCGACAACCTTGCGGATGCCAATCTCTTTACTTCTTTTCAGCGAACGGGCAATGGTAAGATTGATAAAGTTGATACAAGCGATAATCAGGATAAAAATAGCAATACCCGTTAAAATATAAGAGTTCACCGGGCTGCTGGCGTCTGTCAACTCATCCTGTGCAGTATAGTCTGTACTGAGGTGTATTTGTAACAATGGTTGTAAACCCCAGATCACAGAATAATTGAAATTATCTCTTTCTTTGGCCGTTTTCAATTGATCTCTTGCTTTGTCTTCATAAATTCGGATCATTTTGGCCGCTACTGCTTTCGGATCGGCTTGGGGATTTAATACCAGGAAAGTGCTGACAAACATATTGAGCCAACTGTCATCCGGGTCCATTTTCTCCCTGAACCTCATTGAAAGCACTGCATTAAATTTGATCGTAGAATTTTGCGGCGATCGTTTAGCGATGCCTGTGATAACAAACGGTTCAAATTTGTCACCCACCTGCAGGTCCAGCGTTTTACCAATCACATCAGTTGTGCCAAAATATTTTTTTGCTGTTTCATCACTCAATACAATTGAATTTAAATCTGACAATACTTTTCCGGGATTACCATTAATCAGGGGGAAAGAAAAAACAGAGAAGAAATTATCATCTGCAAACAGGATATCCTGGTTAAAAGTTTCTTTACCTTTTTTAACTACAAATGTGCCTTTCTCTATGCGGACAAAATCTTCTATTCCTGGAATGTATTGTTTAAAGGAGGGGCCATGTACCAGGCCCGTTTTAACACCTTTAAATTCTTCGTGTCCTTTATTGTCGAGTACCTGCGCCGTTATACGGTAAAGCTGATTTTTTTTCTGGTGAAAGCGATCGTAGCTTACTTCATCTTTTGTGTACAGGAAGATAAGCATACAACTGGCTAATCCAATGCTAAGCCCAGAGATATTGATGATGGAGAAAATTTTATTTCTCCAGAGATTTCTGACGGCGATGATGAAATAGTTTTTTATCATGATTTATTATTATTGTATTGTTTGATTGCCAGATTGTTCGATTGTTGGTAGTTGTATTTAATAACAATCAAACAATTTAACCATAAGACCATATACCTATCCATGGTTCATTTGCCCTATTCCGTTCGTAATGACTTCACCGGGTTTGCAATCGCCGCTTTTATTGCCTGTAAGCTTACTGTTATCAACGCAATGCTTAATACAGCAGCGGCAGCCATTGCAAACACCCACCAACTGATATTTACACGGTAGGCAAAATCCTGCAACCATTTATTCATAAAATACCAGGCAACAGGTGATGCGATCAACAGTGATATAACCACCAGTTTGAAAAAATCTTTCGATAAAAGAAATACAACACCTTGTGTACTTGCGCCTAAAGTTTTCCGGATACCGATTTCTTTTTTTCTCCGTTCCGCGGTATAAGAAGCAAGGCCAAACAGGCCAAGGCATCCGACAAAAATGGCAATGGAAGTAAATATCCAGAGCAATGATTTTAGTTTATCCTCAGCATTATACATTTGTCCAAAATTCTCATCCAGGAATTTATATTCGATAGGATAGCCTGGTGTGAATTTGTTCCATACATTTTTTATATAAGTAATCGTATTGCCTGCATTTGCCGTATTTATTTTTACAGCCACTTTCCATGCTGCACCCGGAAATATCTGCAATACTGCTGTTTCTACTTTATCATAAAGGCTTTTATAATTAAAATCTTTTACAACGCCGATTACCTGTCCTGTTTTCAATGAATCAGGATTGGAAGCGTCCCACGGATGCCAGGACAGAGTTTGGCCGAGTGCTTTCTGAGGACTACCAAACCCTAATTGTTTTACCGCGGTTTCATTAATGATCCATGCATGATCTTTATCGGTGCCCATTGCTTTGGAGAAATCCCTGCCGGCTATTATTTGTAGCCCTAATGTTTTGATGTAATCATAATCTATGGTGAGCTGTGTTGCCGATAGCGATACCTGCTTACCATTGCGCGATACAATGATCTCATCACCGGCTACCGCGTCACCAGGAAAACCATAGCCGATAGAAACAGAAGACACTCCCGGAGCTTGTGCCAATTCATTTTTGAATGCGTCAACATTTTTAGTCATGTTATTTCCCCTCATCGGAAAGAACATGATCTGGTCTTTGTTAAAGCCAAGATCTTTTTTATGGAGATAATTAACCTGGTTGAAAACAACGATCGCACTGATGATCAATAAAGCCGATAATGAAAATTGGATGACTACTAATCCGTGCCGTAACCACGGAATTCTGCCGGTTTGCGTTTGAGCAACGGAAGACCCTTTTAAAACTTTTACCGGTTTAAAGCCGGATAATACAATAGCAGGATAGAATCCGGCAAATATTCCTACAATGAGAGCAAGGCCAATAAGCAATAAAATCACAACAGGGTTTACGAACAAATCATAGGAAATATTCTTGTTTGTAAAATTATTCAGCCACGGAAGAAAGAACTGGGCGAGAATAACTGAAATAAGAACACTTATCAACGCCAGTAAAACAGACTCCCAGATAAACTGGAAGATTAATTGTTTTCTATCCGCACCCATTGTTTTACGGACACCTACTTCTTTCGCTCTTTGCAATGATTTTGCAGTGGCGAGATTGACAAAATTGAAACAGGCAATCATCAGAATAAATACAGCGATAACAGTTAAGGCATTTACATAGGCAATGTTTCCACGCTGTGCGATATCAAATTTGAAATCTGCAGAATATAAACGGATATTCTTTAATGGTTGGAAGAAAGGCTTGTCTGATGCAGCATCTTCATTTGACAATGATTTTTCTGATTGTTTAACTGTTTTCTGAAACTTGAGTTCTAATGCATGCACATCAGTTCCCTTTTTGAGTTTTGCATAATTGACAAACTGGTGCCATACCCAGCTTTGCATACGTGCCTGCGGAAGCTGGATGGCGGAAAGTGGCGCGATATAATTGAACTGTAAATGAAATAACGGGTTTTTTTCAAAAACGCCTTTTACCTGGTAAGGCGATTTATTCATGATTACCTGCTTGCCTGTGGGATCTTCACTTCCAAAAAGACGTTCTGCCATTTCATCCGACAGGACAATTGAAGAAGGATCATCTAAAGAATTTTTCGGAGAACCATATTTAAATGAAACAGGAAAAACATCGAAGAATGTAGAGTCAACAAAGTAGCCACTTTCTTCATATAATTTATTTTTTCCCGCTTCAAACAATGTTTTGTGTACCGCCATCATCATTACTCTTGTAGTTTTTTCCACTTCCGGAAAATCTTTATCAAGAGTTGTGGCAAACATCGGCGGAGTTACAGCCATGTTCTGTACCCCTTCATTATTCGTGTACTCGCTGTAAATACGATATACCTGTTGGCCGCCGGGTATAAATTTGTCGTATTGTCTTTCATGCCATACAAACAGGCCGATTAAAATGCAGGCGGTGATGCCAAGGGTTAAGCCGGCAATATTGATAAACGAAAAACTTTTATGTCTCGAAATATTTCTGAAGGCGACCTTGAAATAATTTTTAAGCATAAAATCGTTTTTTATGAGTGATCAGCAAATCAATAATCAGTAATGAGTGATGAGTATGTGGAGGCACTCATTACTCATCATTCATTATTCATTATGTCACTCCGTTCGGAGTGACTTCACCGGGTTTGCCACTGCTGCCCTGATCGTGTTTAAACTTACTACTATCAGTGTCAACAGCAATACAATAAGGCCTACCGCGATGAATAACCAGATACTGATAGTAATATGATAGATATAATTCTGTAACCAGCTGTGCATACCCCACCATGCCAGCGGTACAGCAATACAAAATGCAATCAATACCAGTCTTAAGAAATCTTTTGAAATCAGCAGTAATACCTGCGAAACAGATGCGCCCAATACTTTCCGGATACCGATTTCACGAATACGTTTTTCGATAGTAAATGATGCAAGACCAGCAAGGCCAATACAGCAGATGAAAATGGCAAGACCGGCAAAAATATTTGTCAGCTTGCTGATGAGTTCTTCTGCTATAAATTTTTTGCCGAATTCCTGGTCCACAAACTGGTACTCATAAGGGACAGAAGGATTGTATTTTTTGAATATCATTTCAATGGACGGCAACGCTGTTTGCAATTGTACCTGCTTGTTTAATCGCAGGCTTATTGAGTTAGAACTTTCAGGACCGAAAAAAACCATCATCGGGTCAACAGGCTTGAATGGAGACTCCATGATCACATTGTCTGTTATTCCAAGCACATTATACTTACGGCCGCCATAGCGCATCTGCATGCCCAACGGATTTTTGAGACCCATTGCATCTATAGCCGCTTTGTTCAGCAACATAGAAGCAGTATCTGAAGGCGTGCCTGAAAAATCTTTCCCCTGCAGCATTTTGATACCCATCGTTTTTGTAAAATCAATATCCGTATTCATTCCGGCAAAAAGAATATCCGTATTTGCTGGTTTACCATCCCAATCAGGAGCGGGAGATTTCCACCATATATTGGTAATAGGGGAAAAAGTTCTTGTAACAGAGTTAATCGCCCCTGTCTTTAGCAACTCCTGTTTTATTACGGCAAAGTTTTTTTGTATATCAGGAGTAGCAGGTATCATGATAAGATTATTGGGGTCATAACCAATGTCACGATTTTTGATATGCTGAATCTGCTGGTAAACTATTATAGTAGCAGAGATAAGCAGGATCGAAATGATAAACTGGCTCACTACAAGAATATGTCTTGGTAATGCCGCTTTTTTCCCCGCTAAAAAAGTTCCTTTCAATACTTTCACCGGGTTAAATGATGAAAGATATAAGGCAGGATAGCTGCCGGCAATGACGCCTGTGAGGGCAATGATTGCAGTAGCTGCAATCCAGAAAATTGGTTTCGTAAGATCAAGGGTGAGATGCTTATTAACAAGGTTGTTAAAAGACGGCATCAGTAAATAAACCGCTGCAATAGAAAAAATAAAAGAAATAAATGCCAGAATCAATGATTCAAAAAAGAACTGCACCCTCAACTGCTTTTTTCCGGAGCCCAGTGTTTTGCGGATACCAACTTCTTTTGCTCTTCTTTCTGAACGTGCAGTAGACAAGTTCATAAAATTAATACAGGCTATAAGCAGGATGATTATCGCTATTATTGAAAACATCCTCACGTACTCTATCATACCTCCTGTATTTTTTCCATCCTTGAAGTCGCTGTACAGTCTCCATTTCTTCATCGGAAACGTGAAATAGGTGCTGATCTTTTTATCGCTTTCATCATGGCTTAGTTTTAATTGGGTGATTTTTTTATCCAGCTCCTGCATGTTTGTTCCGGCTGCAGTTTGTATATATACGGCCCAGGAAGAGTTTGCCCAGTTAGCCATGCTTTGTTTCACACCTTCATCACTGTAATTAAACGGGACGATATAATCAAAACGCAATGTGGAATTACCGGGTACGTCTTCTACGATGGCTGTTACTTTTGCTTCGCGGTCATTATCTATTTTTAATATTTTATTTATGGCGTTATCATTGCCGAAGAAGGCTTTTGCCATAGATTGTGTGAGCACTATAGAAGAAGGGTCATTAATGGCTGTTGCTGCGTTTCCCTCAATAAACTTCCAGGTAAATACTTTAAAAAATTTCTCATTTACTGTATACCCTTCTTTTTTCAATTTCATATCCCCATACGAAAAAATCCTTGCCTGGGGATAGGTAATCATGGTCGCATTTTTTACCTGGGGTATTTCGCTCTCAATTGTTTTAGCGAGAGGTAACACCATGTTCGGGTCAGTAAAAATCTGGTTATTAAAATTGCGGTTGGCAATTATTTTATGAATATTATCAAAGTTCTTATGAAATTTATCGTAAGCCAATTCGTCCTGTACCCACAATAAGATAAAAATGGTGCAGGTAATACCAATTGTTAGTCCGAGTAAATTAGTAGTCGCAAATCCTTTGTTACGAAAAAGGTTTCTCCAGGCGATTTTGAAATAACTTTTTATCATTACTAACTGTTTATTGTTTAATTGATAAGTTGCTTGATTGATAAATTGTTTGATTGTTATTTAGTCCGTATAACAATCAAACAATCTAACCATGAAACCA
>Ga0207675_100004643_pt1 | contig 13234 bp, 11 predicted proteins | sample KBSSwiS42_FD_184305 | JGI IMG/M metagenome (GOLD analysis project Ga0207675, IMG submission 184305) | Switchgrass rhizosphere microbial communities from Kellogg Biological Station, Michigan, USA - KBS Switchgrass S4-2 (SPAdes) (version 2) | ecosystem: Host-associated > Plants > Roots >... | reverse complement strand
CGACCGTGAGATCGCGGCCCTGACCGCGGCGGTCGATGCGGCGGCGGAAGGGGGAGCGCGCCGGACGTTCGTGGCGCGCGGGCGCGGGAACGCCGGGGAACTTGCCTCGGCTCTCACGCGTCTGGTGTCGGGGCTCGTGGACGAGGTCGATCAGGGCCGGCGCGAGAGCCGGCTCCTCCAGTCGGTCGTCGGCGCCATGAAGGAAGGGATGGTCGTCCTCGGGCACGACCGGAAGATCCGCGTGGCCAACGACGCGTTCCGGCAGCTCTTCCGCACGCCGTTCGAGCCGGCGGGCCGGCTCCTCGCGGAGGTCGTGCGCGACCCCGCGGTCTTCCGTGAGCTGGAGGCGGCGCTTCCCCCCGGCGGGGAGGTCCGCGAGACGCTGCTGCACCTTCCCGGCTCGGGGCGGTCCTTCGAGCTGCGTGTGTCCCCTCTGTCCGTGAGCCGGCCCGAGGAGCCGCCGGGCGCCTTGATCCTCTTCTTCGACGTGACGCGGCTCGAGGCGCTCGAGCGGGTGCGGCGCGAGTTCGTCGCCGACGTCTCGCACGAGCTGCGCACGCCTCTGACCTCGATCAAGGCGTTCGTGGAGAACCTCGTCGAGGAGCGCCTCGAGAACCGCGACGAGAGCATGAAGTTCCTCGAGATCGTGCGGAAGCACGCCGACCGGATGGGGGACTTGGTCGACGACCTCACCGACCTCTCGCTCATCGAGACCGGCGCGATCCGCCTGGACCTGGAGCCGGTCGATGTGTCCGAGCTGTCCGAGGAGGTCGCGGGAACGCTCGCCCTGCGCGCGCGCGCCGCGGGCGTCACGATCGCGGTGGACGTCCCACGCCCCCTTTCGATCCTCGCCGACCGGAGACGGCTCGAGCAGGTGCTGGTCAACCTGGTGGACAACGGGATCAAGTTCAACCGCCCCGGGGGCGTCGTGCGGATCACCGGCGAGGTGCGCGAGGGCCACCCGCGCCTGACCGTCGAGGACACCGGCGTGGGCATCCCCTCCGACCAGCTCGAGCAGGTGTTCCACCGCTTCTTCCGCGTGGACAAGGCGCGCTCGCGCGAGCTCGGCGGCACGGGGCTCGGGCTTGCGATCGTGAAGCACCTGATGCGCCTTCACGAGGGGCGCGTGGCGGTCCGCTCCGAGCTCGGGCGGGGATCCGCGTTCACGCTCGAGTTCCCCCCGCAAGTTTTCCCGCGGGCGGTCGCCGCGTCCTCCTAGTTGGAGGGAAGCTCCTGCTCTCGGATCTCCGGCAGCTCGTTCGCCGGCGGCCGGTAGCGGACGGGGGGAGGGATCGGCGGGGGCTCGCCCACCCGGAACACGGTCACCTTGTTGATCCGCACCGGCTCCTTCGGAACCTTGTTCTCGTCCACCGGGACCGCGCAGATCTTGTCCACGACCTCGCGTCCCTCGACGACCTCGCCGAACGCATTGTGCTTGCCGGACAGGTACGGCTCGGGGACCGACGAGACGAAGAAGAGCGACCCCGACAGGCGCCGGCCGGCCGCCGCGGTCGTTCCCACGCGGTACGGATGATCGAAGGCGATCGGCCCCGGCTCCCGCGGCACCCAGAAGGGAGGAGCGCCGCGGCCGGTGGCCGTCGGGTCGCCCACCTCCATCCGCTGCCCTGGCGTGATGCGGTGGATGGCGAGACCGTCGTAGAGGGGCTTCTTGACGGCGTTCCCCGTGAACACGTCGGTGTACTCGATCGTTCCCTGCGCGAATCCGACGAAGTGCGCCACGCTCTGAGGCGCCTGCTCCGGGAGGAGCCGGATCGTGAAGGCGCCCAAGGTCGTGTCCACCGTCGCGTACCAGCCCGGCCCGCGCGCCGAGGATTCCTCTTGCGGCGAGACGACCGGCGCCAACCGCGCCGAGGAGACCCCGGCGCACGAGACGGCGAGGAGAAACGCGGCGCGGGAAAAGCGCACGACGTTACTCGATCGTCGCTTTCTTGATCGCGTCGAGGTTCGGGTAGTACTTCTCGAGGAACGCGTTCCCCTCGCTCGCGATCCTTCCTTGCAGTGAGGTCAAGCCCTCGCCGTATTCGCCGTTCAGCTTCTCGACGACGTCCATGCCCTCGACGATTTTCCCGAAGGGCGCGAACCACTGCGTATCGAGTCCCTTGTTGTCCTGGAGATTGATGAAGAGCTGGACCGAACGGCTGTTCGGCGCCTTCGACTTCGCATAGGTGACGTACCCGCGGCGATTGCTCTCCTTGACCGGATCGTCCTTGATCGGGGAGTTCAACCAAGTCTTGGCGATGGCCGGATCGCCGTGGATCCCCCACTGCACGACGAAGCCCGGGACGATGCGGAAGAACTTCACGCCGTCGTAGTAGCCGTTCTTCACGAGCGCGTAGAACCGGTCGGCCCCGTTCGGCGCCCAGTCGCGATGAACCTCGATGACGAAGGCACCCTTGGTCGTGTCGAACTTCGCCTTGAAGACCTCGGGCGCCTTCGCGACGACCGTGGACGGATCGGCCAGCTTCTCGGAGCCTGCGGCGGCGATGCCGGCGGCGAGCACTCCCGCCGCGGCGGCGGCCAGGAACGGCGAAACTCTCATCGGGCGATCTCCTCTGTGACGATCGCACATCGTAGGCGCAAGGTTACAGAGCCGCAACCGCCTTACGTTTGCCTCGCCCCCCCGAAAACCTATATTCCCGCACCGGAGGGACGGAGTGCCTCAGCTCGACGCCATGCTGCGCGCCCTCGCGGACCGGGGGGCCCGCGAGCTTCACCTGAAGGAAGGGGTGCAGCCGACCTTCCGGTACCCCGACGGCGACAAGCCCGTCTCCCCGAACGCGCTCTCGCGGGCGCAGATCGTCAAGCTGGTCGGGGAGCTTTCGTCCACCCCCCTGCAGGACGGGGCCGCTTCGCGCTTCCTCTACAAGATGGCGGACGGGCGGACGTTCACCGTCGAGGCCGGCCCCGCCCCCTCGGGGTTCGCGGCGAAGCTCGTGCCGCAGACAGCCGCGACGCCCGCGCCGGCACAGGCCGCGGCCCAGGCGGCGACCGTGTCGCACGGGGCTGCGCGCTTCGATCCGAAGAAGGTCCGCGAAGGCGCCCCGGCGATCGAGGCGTACCTCCAGTTCCTCGTGGAGGCGGGCGGCAGCGACCTTCACCTCTCTTCGGGCGAGACGCCGATGATCCGGGTGCACGGCGACATGGAGCGCATCCCGGGCGCCAAGGAATGCTCGCCGGAGGAAACGGCGCGGCTCCTGTTCCAGCTCATGCCCGCCCGCTACAAGCAGGAGTTCGAGGAGGTGTCCGACACCGACTTCGCGCACGAGATCCCCGGGCTCGCGCGCTTCCGCTGCAACGTCTTCGCCGATCGCAAGGGGCCGGGCGGCGTCTTCCGCATCATTCCCTCGAAGATTCCGTCCGCGGAGGAGCTCGGACTGTCGAAGCAGGTCCTTGAGCTGTGCCACCTCTCGAAGGGGCTCGTGCTCGTCACCGGGCCCACGGGCTCGGGGAAGTCCACGACGCTCGCCGCGATGGTGGACTACATCAACAAGAACCGGACCGATCACATCATCACGATCGAGGACCCGATCGAGTTCGTGCATCCGAACAAGAAGTGCCTCGTCAACCAGCGCGAGGTGGGCGTTCACACGCAAGGGTTCAAGCGCGCGCTGCGGGCGGCGCTGCGCGAGGACCCGGACATCGTGCTCGTCGGCGAGATGCGCGATCTCGAGACGATCGCGATCGCGATCGAGACGGCGGAGACCGGACACCTCGTCTTCGGGACCCTTCACACGTCCACCGCCCCGTCCACGATCGACCGCGTGATCGACCAGTTCCCGCCCGACCGGCAGGCGCAGATCCGCGTGATGCTCTCCGAGTCGCTCAAGGGGGTCATCTCCCAGACGCTGCTCAAGCGCAAGGGAGGCGGGCGCGTCGCGGCCTACGAGATCCTCATCGGGATCCCCGCGATCTCGAACCTCGTGCGCGAGGGGAAGACCTTCCAGATCCCGAGCGTGATGCAGACCTCGCGGAAGATGGGCATGATCATGCTCAACGACGCGCTCCTCGACCTCGTCAAGCGCGACGTCGTCAGCGTGGACGACGCCTACGCCAAGACGCTCGACAAGGGCGGGTTCCTCACGCTCCTCAAGAACGCGAACATCGCGGCGCCTTCGAGCGTAACGGGCTCCTGATTTTTTCTTGACAGTGAGGGGTCACCCTATATAGTGGGGCGCGGTCTGGTGAGGCCACCAGATCTTGAGCCCCGCATCCCGGGCGGTGCTCGATTCGAGGACCGGGATACAGGAGAACGACACATGGCTACGAAGAAGAAGGCTGCCAAGAAGACCACCAAGAAGAAGGCCGCAAAGAAGTAAGCGTCTTTCAAGACAACTCAGGCCGTTCGTGGAAAGGGCCGGTGGCGACACCGGCCCTTTTCTTTTCTAGACGGAAACGCCCGAGGGGGCGGCCAAGACGAGCTCTTCGTCGAGGGCGCGTGCGGACGCGGGCCGGTTCCCGGGGCGCTTGGCGAGTGCTTTGAGGACGATCGCCTCGAGCGCCTCGGGGAGGTCCGGCACGAGCGTGCGCGGCCGCGCCGGGTCGGACTCGCGGATCGACGCGTAAAGGCCCGCGGCGTCCTTCGCTCGGAAGGGCAGACGGCCGCAGAGCATCTCGTAGAGGATGACGCCGACGGCCCAGACGTCGGTCCGCTCGTCCACCGCCGTCCCCGTCGTCTGCTCCGGTGCCATGTACGACGGCGTTCCCGCGAGCTTCCCTCCCCCGCCGCCGGAGAGCTCCGCCAGTCCGAAGTCGGCGATCTTGACCCGGCCGGCGGCGTCCACGAGCACGTTCGCCGGCTTGAGGTCCCGGTGCACCACACCCTCGGCGTGGGCGGCGGCGAGCCCCTCGCAGATCTGCCGCACGATGCGTAGCGACGCGCCGAGCGGAAGCCGCTCCCGGCCCAGGAGGCTCGCGAGCGGGACTCCGTCCACCAGCTCCATTCCGATCGCGGGACCCGCCGGTGTTTCGACGAGGTCGTGGATCCGCACGACGTTCCGGTGCGAGATTCGCCGCGCGAGCTTGATCTCCTGTCCCACCCGCTCGAGCGACCCCGGGGGGAGGAGCTTCAGCGCGATTGACACGGACAGCGCGCGGTCGTAGGCGCGCCAGACTTCCCCCGTCGCCCCGCGGCCGAGCAGGCCGCGCGCCTCGAAGCGCTCGCCGAGGTCGGGACCCCGGGCCGGCGGCTCCGCGGCGAGCGACCGCGTGGGCTCCCCCTCCGCCGCGTGCGAGCGCGCGACGACGCCTCCGAGGTACGTGTCCATCGCCTCCTTCTCTTTGAGCTGCGCCGTCATCGAGGCGAACGCGGCGGCGAGGCGGCCGACCTCGTCGCTCCCCGGCTCCGGGAGCGGGACGTCGAAGTCGCCCTTGGCGATCCGCTCGGTCGCCCGCAGGAGGTCTCCGAGCGGGCGCGTGATCCTCGCCGCGAGGCCGGCCGCGGCCAGGATGCCCATCGCGATCGCGACCGTACCGGCCAGGATCAGGGCGGCCCGCACCCTCCGGAGCGGGGCGAGCTCGTGCTCCACGGAGCGCAGGAGGACCAAGGCGCCCGCGGGGCGATCCCCGATCGCGGGAAGATCGAAGCGCCCCGCGGCGTACTCGCGCGATTCGAGGGGAAGGCGCGTGGGGAGCGTCCCGGCGGCGAGGGCACGGCTCGCAGCACCGGACGAAAGCGCCATCGAGGTTCCCATGACGCTCGTCCCGCCGACGAAGGCCACGTCGCTCCCCGTCGCGTTCCGCAGCTCGAGGGCGAGCGCGTCGCCGGTCGCGTCCAGCGCCACGATCGCCCCCACGACGTCCCGTCCCCCCTGGAGGATCGGCGCCGCGGCCGCGAGGTAAAGACGTCCCGCGGCGTCGAGCCAAGCGCCGGCCCTCTCGTTCCCCTCGAGCGCCGGACCGACGAGGCTTCCCCCGGAGAGGTCGGCGCCGGCCGCCGCCGGGCGCAGGGTGTCCGCGAGAAGCCGGCCCTCCCGATCGGTCACGATGAGACGGTCGCAGCCGTACAGCGCCGCGCGCTCGCGCAGGCCGTCGAGCACCGACGCCGCGTCGGCCTCGGCGACGTAGGCGCGGAACGGCGCGTCGTTGGACAGCAGCGTGTCGATGAGCGCGAGGCGCCGCAGCCGCTGCCCGATGAGATCGCGGGCCAGATCGTGCGACCGGGTGAGCGCGGCGTCGAGCTCGGGCCCCTCGAGCCGCTGCGTGACCATCCACACGGCGCCGACGCCGGCGAGCACGACCCCGGCCACGATCGCGGTCGTGACCGCGGCGAACTTGTACGTGAGCTTCACGGGTACTCGGCGGCGCCGCGTTCCTCGTAGGGCCGGCCGTTCTTGTCGAGGTGCGTGCTCCGCTTGAAGCGGCTCGCGTCGAGGGTGACCGGCACGACGGCGGCCTCACCCGCTTTCACCTCGACGGCCACCGAGGTGGTGCCGCCGCGCTCGTCCCAGACCTTGAGCTCGTACGCACCTGCGGGGACGTCCGCGATCTCGAAGCTCCCGTCGGAGCCGGCGCGGGCGGCGAGCGCCGTCGGGGTCACGACGACGAATCCGGCCATCTGCGGGTGGACGTTGCAGTACACGCGGACGATCCCCGGCTCCCGCAGCACGATCTCCGTCCCCGACCCGGGACCGTACAGCCCGACGTCGAAGCGGTTCCCCTCCGAGGACGAGAAGACGTTGTGCTGGATCTTGTCCTCGTTCGGAAACTCGACCTTGGATCCCAACGGGAGCACGAGCACCTCCGGCGCGAACTTCTTGCCTCGGGTGGTCATGACGCCCTTCGACGGCGGGGCGGACGCGGCGGCCGCCCCCTCGAGCCACACCACCGACCGCGACGGGTCGAGACCCTCGGATTTCTTCCCGGTGATCGTGAGGGTGCCGCGGACGGTTCCGGAGGCGGCCACGGCCGTGCCGATCCCGGCGGCGAGCGCCAGGCCGGCGGCGAGGGCTCTCACCGCTCCGGAACGGCCTCCCGCTCGGGGGCCGCGGACAGGTCGATGAGCTCGATGCCCACGCGCGAGGCGACCTCGATGCTCCGCGTGTCGCGATAGAACTCGCCGTAGTAGATGCGACCGATCCCGGCGTTCGCGATGAGCTTGAAGCAGCTCCAGCAGGGCGATGCGGTCGTGTACAGCTCCGCGCCCTCGATCCGCACGCCGTTCTTCGCCGCCTGGATGATCGCGTTCGCCTCGGCGTGGACCGTCGCGACGCAGTGCCCGCCGTCCATGATGTGTCCCACGTCGTCGCAGTGGGGAAGCCCGCGGATCGAGCCGTTGTACCCGGTGGAGAGGATCGTCTTGTCGCGCACGATCACCGCACCGACGTGCTTGCGATCGCACGTGGAGCGTGTGGCCGCTTGCCGTGCGATGTTCATGAAGTAGGTGTGCCAACCGACCCGTTGCGACATCGACAAATCCCCCGGCATAAGGGCCTGCGGAGAGCGCGTCCGCGATCGTAGCACGCGGCCGCTTGACGCCCTGCAGAGGCCGCCGGACAATAACGGCAACTTTTCGGGCGGAGAGCCCTCGACGAGACGCTATCGGCGGAAGGCGGGCCCGGAGCGGGAGAATCGCATGAGCGCAGCCATGAGTGCGGCTCGAAGTCGGGCGAAGGGGGGAAAAGGCGGAGGGGTCGGCGCGGGGCTCGACTCCTACCTCCGCTGGATCCGCCGGTACGAGCTGCTCACGAAGAGCGGGGAATTCCGGATCGCGACCGCCTCCCGGGCGGGAATCGAGAAGGCCCGCCAGGATCTCGTCGAGGCGAACCTCCGCCTCGTCGTGAAGCTCGCGATGGATTACCGGCACGCGAGAATCGGGATGGACGATCTGATCGCGGAGGGGAACCTCGGCCTCATCGAGGCCGCGGCACGCTTCGATCCCCAGCGAGGCGTCCGCTTTGCCACGTACGCCGCATGGTGGATCCGGAAGTTCCTGATCCAGGCGATCGACCGCCAAGCGCACCAGACGACCTCGCCCACAGGCGCGAAGATCGAGGCCGGAGCCGATCCGGAGAAGGCCGCACCGCGGCGGCAGCGGATCATCTCGGTGGAAGATTTCACGCAGACATCGAGCGACCGGCACATCTTCGAGAAGGTCGCATCGCTGTCGGTCGACCCCGAGGACGTCGTGCTCGAGCAGCAGCTCGCGAAGGCGCTCACCGCGGTCCTGCCGCGCCTTCCCGCGCAGGAGCGGACGATCCTCGCCGCCCACTACGGGCTGGAGGGCCAGCCTCCGCGGACGCTCCAGCAGATCGGCAAGGAGATGTCGCTCACGCGCGAGCGCGTGCGGCAGATCGAGCAGCGGGCGATCGCCCGCGCCCGGCGGCTCCTCAGCTGACGAGCTTGTTCTTGCTCCAGCGGGGGTTCTTGATCTCGTACTTCGCGACCTTGTAGTTCATCACGCGGGACGAGATCCCCAGGAACTTCGCCGCGTCCTTCTGCACCCAGTTGCTGATGCGCAGCGCCTCGAGGATCGCCTGGCGCTCCAGCTCCTCGAGGTCGATGCCGGTGGGCGGGAGGCGCAGGTTGAGGGAGGCGACGTTGTCGCCCGAGCTCTTGCCGGCCCCGCCGAGGCTGAAGTCGTCCTCGGAGATGTAGCGGCCCTCGGCCATGAGCACGGCGCGCTCGATCGTGTTCTCCAGCTCGCGGATGTTCCCGGGCCACGTGTGCCGCTTGAGCGCGCGCACCGCCCCCGGGTCGAGCCCCCGGATGTCCTTCTTCAGCTCCTTGGAGTACAGGTCGCAGAAGTGCGTCGCGAGCGGGATGATGTCCTCCTTCCGCTCGCGCAGCGGGGGGACCTGGATATTGACGACGTTCAGCCGGTAGTAGAGGTCCTCCCGGAACTCGCCGCGCGCGATCGCGTCCTCGAGGTTCTTGTTCGTCGCCGCGACGAGGCGGACATCGACCTTCACGGTGCGGTTGCCGCCCAGCCGCTCGAACTCGCGCTCCTGGAGGATGCGCAGGACCTTGGTCTGCGTCGACGCGGTCATGTTGCCGATCTCGTCGAGGAACAGCGTCCCGTCGTTGGCCAGCTCGAACCGGCCGATGCGCTGGCGGTCGGCGCCCGTGAACGCCCCGCGCTCGTGACCGAACAGCTCGGACTCGAGGAGGCTCTCGTGGAGCGCGGCGCAGTTCATCTTGACGAAGGGGCGATCGGCGCGGCTCGAGTTGCGGTGGAGCGCTTCGGCGACGAGCTCCTTGCCGACGCCGGTCTCCCCCAGGATGAGAACCGTCGCGTTCGACCGGGAGACCTTCTCGATCGTGCGGAAGACCTCCTTCATCTGCGGCGACTCACCGACGATGTTCTCGAACTTCGGCACGATCTCGCTGCGGTCGTAGGCCTCGATGCGCGCGAGCAGGCGCCGGTGGTCGAGCGCGCGCTCCACCTTGAGCTCCATCTCCTCGAGGTCGAACGGCTTGAGCACGTAGTCGTACGCCCCCGCCTTCATCGCGTCCACGGCGGACTCGACCGTGCCGTACGCGGTCATGACGACGCCGACGGTCCCGTCGTTGATCATCTTGCAGCGCTTCAGGACCTCGAGGCCGTTGCGCTCCGGCATCTGGTAGTCGGTGACGAGGACATCGAACACGGCCTCCTCGAGCCGGGCCATCGCCTGCTGGCCGTCGGCGGCCTCGACGACTTCCCAGCCCCGCTCGCGGAATGCGGTCGCGATGCCCTCGCGGAGGGTCTGCTCGTCCTCGGCCACCAAGATCTTCTTCATGAAGCGGTCTCCGCGGCTCCGGTGACGACCGGCAGCCTGACGGTGAACACCGTGCCCTCGCCGACGTGGCTGGCGACGTCGATGAGGCCCCGGTGCGAGTCCACGATCTTCTTCGCCATCGACAGCCCGACGCCCGACCCGTGCTTCTTCGTCGTGAAGAACGGGTAGAAGAGCTTGTCGAGGTGCTCCTCGGCGATGCCGGCGCCCGTGTCCTGCACGCGCACGACGCAGTAGGTGTCGAACGATTCCGAGGGCTCTTGCGAGCCCGCGGGACGGTAGGGTGTGGAGGGGGCCGTCGGGGCCTCCGCGGTCGTGACCCCGATGACGAGCGTGCCCGCCTCCCCCATCGCCTCGAACGCGTTGAGGAAGAGGTTTTCGAACACCTGGCGGAGCTGCCCGCGGTCCATGCGGAAGGCGGACAGCGCGGGGCACGCGCGCCGCTCGATGCGGATGCCCGGCTTCCCGCGGCGGCCGACGGCGACCGTGAGGGCATCGTCGAGGACGTCCTCGATCGACGCGGACCCGAGCGTGAGCGACACCGGCCGCACGAACTCGAGGCTCGAGGTGATCGTGCGATTGAGGCGCTTCACCTCCGCGATGATCTTGTCCAGCAGGTCGCGGGAGCTCGCGTCCGCCGCGGGCGCGCGCCGCTTGAGGAGCGAGCAGGAGACCTCGATGGCGGCGAGCGGGTTGCGGATCTCGTGCGCGAGGTTCGCGGCCATCTGCCCGAGGGCCGCGAGCCGGTCCCGGAGCCGCTCCTGCTCCTCCTTGTGCTCGACGTGCGTGAGGTCCTTGAAGAACAGCGCCGCACCCGTCGGCTCCCCGGCTTCGTCGCGCACGAGCGAGAGCGTGAAGCCGATCGTCTTGCCGTTTTGCGAGCGGCTCTTCAGATCGATCTCGGCGCGATTGGGAAGGCGCGACATGCCGAACGAGTCCCGCAGGATGTGCGCGAGCTGCGGGTGTTGCGCCAGCGCCTCGGCCACGGGCGCCCCGGCCGCGGGAAGCTCCGGAAGCTCGAGGATCGCGCGCGCGTGGTCGTTGACCATGACGATGCCGCCCGCGCGATTCACGATGAGGATCCCGCAGCGCATCCCCTCGATCAGCCTTCGATAGAACTCCGGTGTGTCCGCCAACGGGGCGGCCGGAATCGCGGCGTTTCGCGTCGCCGCGTCGTCGAGGGTCCAGGGAGCTTTCAAGTGTCCAACCCCGTGTCGGAAGCAGCCGTGACGTGGCCGAAATCTAGGTTCCGGAATTCCGGCCGGCAACCGTCCGGAGGCGCGTTTTTGTAAGGGAGGGGTGCGGGCTCAGGCGCCTTGCAGGACCCCGGCGAACCAGGAGATTCCGGGGATCGGCTGCGGAACCGTCTGGCCGTCGGTCACCACGGCGTTCTCGAAGGAGACGGGGAAGTTCCCGGCGTCCTTCACGCGGAAGTTCAGGGTGATGACCGTCTTGGTGCCGGAGACCGCCGTCGTCGTGCTCCCGGCCCGAGAGACGCCGACGATGATCCGGCCCGGCTGGGCCGACCCGTCCACCGTGTAGTTCGGCGTGTTCCCACCGTTCTCCAACGCCGTTCCCCGGGCGAACCCGAGATAGGTGGTGTTCGTCTCGTCGAAGGCCACGTCGAAGGCGACGCCGAAGACGGAGGGGGTGTCGGTCAGGTTCACCTTGACGGTCACCGTGTCGCCCGAGCGCGTGCCCTGCGCCATCGAGACCGTGTTGGATCCTGGCGTGAACTGATCGGCGACGAACGTCGCCGCAAGCGTCGTCGGCGATCCGCCCGTGGCGCTCTGTTCTCCGCCGCCGCCACCGCAGCCCGCCAGCAGGACCAGTGTGGACACCAGCAAAGCGCTCATCTTCATCCGAGCCCCCGGTGAGATCATTGCAGGCCCGTCGGGCACACGGAAGTGCTCCACGTGCCGGTGGACGAGGACCAGCAGCGTCCCAGGTTGATGGCGATGTAGAGGAGGTCGCCGCCGTCCACCCAGCCGTCCCCGTCGAAGTCGTAGTCGGGGTCATAGGCCGCGTTCGGGAACGAGGCGGCGAAGCCGCGGGAGAGGTAGATCGTGTCCTTGCCGTCGATGCGGCCCGTGGTGGCCGTGTCGGACTTGTTGATGTCGAAGCGGGCGGGGTTGATCAGCACCTCGAACCCCAGGGGCTGCAACCCGTAGACCGCATCCGGGTTGACGATGGTCAAGTCGTGCTTCCCTACCTTGGCCGGCCGGACGTTCGACGCGGTCGGCTCGACCGTCGTGAGCACCTGGAGATGAGTGCAGGACAGCACGGAAACCGACCCCAGCATGATCTGTGGGTCGTTCAGATCCACCGTGGCGCCCGACTGGAAGTTGGCTCCGATCACGTCGAGCAAGGCCTGGCCACCCTGCATCACCTTCAGCGCCCCGGACGAGGTGACCGCGGGGCGAGGCCAGCCCGAGACCTCGTTGGAGAACTGCACCGACTCGCCGGCGCCGTTGACGGCTTTTACGGCCACGTAATGCGAAGCGCAATCCTGTAGACCGGTGATCGTCGCGCTCAAGGACGAGGTCGTGATGCTTCCGGTGTACACGCCGGGCGTGGTTCCGTAATAGACGTGGTACGAAGTCGCCCCGGGTGTCGGATCCCAGGCGACATTGATTTCGCCGGCGTTCGCGGCCATCGTCACGACGGCGCTCGTCAGCATCGAGGCGATCCACAGAGACCGTAGCGTCATGGGGGCGATCCCTCGCAATCGTCGATGGGAACCGCTCCCGGAGTTTGCAACGTAAGTGCCAGATTCACCTGAGCCGCGGATCGGTTACAGCAAAGTCAAATGCTTGTGCGCATGCGACTTCGCGTCGCCTGAGCAATGTGACGATTTGCGACCGCGCTTAACTTGGTTGGAGTGAATTACGAAGTTGTATCGAAGGTACACCCTTCGAATGTTAAAAGGCGCTCGCGAGGAAAGCGCTAAGGTCTGCGGTCGCTGCGGCGAACGTTCGTCACCTGCGGCGGAGGCGCGTTGCCGCAGGCGGAGATGTCGAACGCGAGGCAGGTGGACGCGCAGCGTAGCGTGCCGCTTCCCGCCCCGACCGACGCGCACGTCTGGCCGGCGAGGTCGGCGCCGTCGCAGGTCTCGCCCGTCTCCCGCGTGCCGTTCCCGCAGACGGGACCGCTGCCCCCGCCGAGGGCCGCAAGGACTTCGTTCACCATCGCTTGCTCGTCCGTCGCGCGGAAGTGCGCCCCGACGGCCGGCAGGAGGGTGTTCTTGAGGTTCGAGGCGGTATCCGTCGTCACGCGCGCGCCGACAGGCGTCGGCCGGGCCGCGGTGACCGTGCTGTACTCGTCGCAGTTCTGAGTGGGGAAGACATTCCCGGCGACCCAGAGCTGGCCCATGCTGGACCCCGTGTAGATCGTCCCCTGCTTGCCGCAGGTCGCCGGACCGTTCTCCTCGCCGGCGTCAGGACCCTTCGCGGAGCCGTAGACCAGGGCTTGGTCAGGCCTCTTGTCCGCGACGAACTGGT
>Ga0207675_100004640_pt1 | contig 13242 bp, 15 predicted proteins | sample KBSSwiS42_FD_184305 | JGI IMG/M metagenome (GOLD analysis project Ga0207675, IMG submission 184305) | Switchgrass rhizosphere microbial communities from Kellogg Biological Station, Michigan, USA - KBS Switchgrass S4-2 (SPAdes) (version 2) | ecosystem: Host-associated > Plants > Roots >... | reverse complement strand
GTAGAGAAAGGTAAAAAATATAATCGCTTAAAGAAATGATCAAAGTGGTTTTATCTTAATGTTCTTAAAAGCAACTCCACCACCATGATCCTGTAAAGCGATATAACCCTTCTTTGACATGCCATAAGGCTTTACATTTTTCCATTTGCTGTTTTCTTTTTGCTGTTGCCATTCATTACTCCATAATTCATATTCGACAACTTTAGTTCCATTCAGCCAATGTTCAACATGGCCTTTATTGATAACGATCTTCGTATGATTAAATTCTCCTGCAGGTTTTGCAACTTTTGCATTTGGAGCTTGCATATCATAATTAGCTCCGCTTAATTGTTTATCACTTAGTTTGCCAGGATATCCCACGTCATCGATCAATTGGTATTCCGGACCTGATTCATAAGTGGCTCCATTTTCTTCTGTCACCATATAAATGATACCACTATTTTCTTTTGGGGCTATTTTCCAATCTATCTGTAATTCAAAATTCTCGTACTGATCATTTGTGATCATATCAGCCCTTTTAGTAACACCTTCCATTTTGCAATACAGTTCTCCATTCTCTACATACCAATCATCAGTTTTTTGGTTTTTGTATGTTCGCCAGCCGTTCATAGTAGTTCCATCAAATAATAAAACCCAACCTTCTTTCTTTTCTTTTTTGGAAAGCGTATTGTCTTTTTGATTATTGTTTGAAGTAAATGATGTAAGCAATAACGTAACTGCAAGTATTGAAACAAAATTCTTTTTCATATCTTATTTTAATTGTTTATCTAATTCTGCCTGGATGAAATAGTTTAAATCTTTATCTGCAACTTTAGGATCGGAAGACCCACCACTTAAAGCGTATACTATATTTAGGTTTTTATCGATAATAAATGTGGCAGGATATCCAGAGCGACCTATTATTTTTCTACAGCTATCACTGGATAAATGATATATCGGATAAGTAAGATTGTTAGCTTTTTTCACTTTTTGAATCGTTGAGTCCGATTCAAAAGTGATGGAAATAAATTGAAAATTTTCTCTGTATTTATTTTTGTTATAAAATTTTTCCAAGGCTTGAAATTCTGCTACACAAGGAGTGCAAGTCTCGAACCAGAAATTAATAAATGTAATTTTTGACCTTAATGTCTCATTTGTTATTATATTTTTTTTGTTTTCTATACTAAAAATTTCGATTGGCTTTCCTTTCATATCTCTTATTACATTACCACTCAATTCTACAAGACCAAAATATCCAGTTGAATCATTATGACTAACCTGGGAAAACAAACTCACACCAGCGGTTAGTAAAAATGCTGTTAAGAAGCATTTGACAAGAAAAACGGAGTCAGTCAAATGTTGATTACACTTCCTCATAGTTTTAAACTAATAATTTCAAATTAACAGGATCCCATTTTATTGCTTTTCCCTGGAAGTAACTATCGTTACATAACAATGCCGGTGCAGCAGCACGATATCCAAACAATGCATCTTCAACAGTAGGCTTTCCTTCTCTTATCGATCGCATCCAGTTATAATGATGATCATAGTGTGCTCCTTTGTAACCATCCTGCACTTTGAATGTAGTCACATCAGGATCTTTTATTTTTTTACGATCATAATCCGGCGCATATTGTTTTGCTTTCAATACCTGTGCATAGTTATCAGGAGGATAAGAAAAATTCTTTGTCAATGTGATCTCATTCCAGTCAACAAGCATTGATCCTTCATTACCCACCATTCTGAAATAAGAACCATTCGGATTACTGTCAACAAAATTTACCCGTAATGATAAATTGAAAGCAGGATGCTTTTGTGTTTCAGGATAGTCAAACATGCCCAACATAATATCAGGAACATCACGACCATCTTTCCAGTAACGGAGTCCACCCGTTGACATGATCCTTGTTGGACCCATTGAAGAAATAATATAATGCAGGCTTGATATCAAATGAACAAATAGATCACCACAAACCCCAGTACCATAATCACGGAAACAACGCCAGCGAAAGAAACGTTTAGGATCATAAGGCACCTGTGGTTTATCTTTTAAAAATCTTTTCCAATCAACATTTTTTTCTGAGGCATCTTCAGGTAAATTGTATTGCCATGCGCCACCGGGAGTATTGCGTGCCCAAAATCCCTCAACGTAATTCAATTGACCGATCGCTCCGGCTTCAAACAACTCTTTTGCTTTTTCATTTCCAACAGAACTTAGACCCTGGCTTCCCACTTGCAATACTTTACCACTTTTTCTTTGCGCATCAATTACTGCTTGTCCTTCCGTGATCTGCTGCACCATTGGCTTTTCACAATACACATGCTTTCCTGCATTCAATGCATCCACAGCAATTTCTTTATGCCAATGATCGGGTGTACCGATAATAACTGCGTCGATATCTTTTCTTGATAATATTTCTTTATGATCTCTTGTGGTAAAAATATCTGCACCAAAATTTTTCTTTGCATCTTCTAATCTTGGGTCAAAAAGATCACAAGCCGCAACGATCTTTACACCGGGAACAGTTTTGCTTGTTTGTGCATCAGCGGTTCCCATTCCTCCGGCCCCGATCAATGCTACATTCACATTATCATTGGCATTATAATAATCACGGAGTTTAAATTGCTCTACTCTTTCATTTCCTGAAGCCTTAATTATTTGCGGAACTGAAGCGACCAATGCAGTGCCGGCAAGGCCCTTAATAAATTTCCGACGGGAGTCTTTTTCGTTATTCATATAGCGATAATAATTGCGAAGAAAGTTACATTAAAAACGATAAGCTGCTAAAATTTTATTCCATATCTCGAAAAAATCAAATGTTTGGCATCTATGTTACAATCGTAAATTTGTTGTCCGGAAAAACATTAAATCACAAGATTAAACTTAAATCGTATGGCATTTACATTAGCTCCGCTTCCATTTGCATATGATGCGTTGGAACCACATATCGATACACAGACCATGCAAATACATCATGGTAAACACCACCAGGCTTATGTTGACAATCTCAATAAAGCAATTGCAGGCACCGAACATGAAAATAAAAGTTTGGAAGAATTAGTTGCCAACGCTGGAAAGATATCTCCTGCTGTTCGTAACAATGGCGGCGGTCATTGGAATCATACTTTCTTCTGGGAAAGTTTGGATGAAAAAGGTGGAAGACCTTCAGGAACATTGGAGACTGCGATCCATGATGCATTTGGCACTTTTGATGCCTTCAAAGAAAAATTTGCAAATGCTGGCATGACAAGATTTGGCAGTGGCTGGGCATGGCTGATCGTTAAAGATGGAAAACTGGAAATTAGTTCAACTCCAAACCAGGATAATCCATTGATGGATGTTGCCGAAGCAAAGGGGAAACCAATTCTTGGTGTGGATGTGTGGGAACATGCTTATTATTTAAAATATCAAAATCGCAGAGCTGAATATCTCGCTGCATTCTGGAATGTAGTTGATTGGAAAAAAGTGGCTGAGAGATTTGATAAAGCAAAATAAGTTTTGATCAGAATATGAAACCGTCCCTTGCATCGGGACGGTTTTCTACTTTTTAATTTTTGATTTTAGCATGTACGATCTCATTCTTAAAAATATATCCCGCTTTATTACTCTTACTCCAGAAGAAGAGCAATATTTTACTTCATTGCTTAAACCAAAAAAATTAAAGAAGAAACAATACCTGGTACAGGAAGGTGATGTTGTACGCTATGATTATTTTGTAAATAAAGGCTGTTTAAGAACTTATACTATTGATGATAAAGGCCAGGAACATGTTGTACAATTTTCAATCGAAGATTGGTGGACAGGTGATATGTATAGTTTTTTAACACAGCAACCGGCCCGCTATACAATAGATGCATTAGAAGATACTGAATTACTTTGCCTGGAAAGATCTGCATTGGAAGAACTCTATGTTAAAGTACCAAAGTTTGAAAAATTCTTTCGCTTGCTTTTACAAAATGCATTTGTTTCATTACAGGAAAGAATAATTGCAAGTCTAAGTCAGCCAGCTGACGAACGTTATTGTACGTTCATTAACAAATATCCTAATATGGAAAAGCGATTGCCACTAAAGCATGTCGCTAGTTATCTTGGTATTACTCCTGAATCACTTAGCCGCATTCGCAGCAGTTACATAAAGAACAACAAGAAGAGAGCTTAACATACATCAAGCTTATTTCTTCTCCTGCATCAATGGAAGCAGGCATCAGATCGTTGCAACTTTACATTCTAAAAAAAAGTTATGCAAACGATCAAAGAAAAAATCAATCACTTAAATCAGCTGATCCTTGAAGGCAAAGCCATGGAAGGATTCGATCTATACTACGATGACGAAGTAGTAATGCAGGAAAATGAAAATCCAGCTACAGTTGGTAAAGAAGCAAACCGCCAAAGAGAAATAGATTTCTTCGGAAGTATCACTGAATTCCGCGGAGCAAATGCAGCAGACGTAGTAGTAGGAGAAAACATCAGCTATGTAAAATGGCATTTTGATTATACTCACAAAGATTGGGGTGTTCGCAAGTACACACAAGTATCTGTGCAGACATGGAAAGATGGTAAGATCGTGAAAGAACAATTCTTCTACGGTAACTAATTAAAATACACTTTGGCAAAGTTTGCCTAGTATTAAATCGTACAAACTTTGTCAAAGCTGAACTACAAATAAATTATTATGAAAAAAATATTTCAAACAAATGAAAACAATGCAGCAACTATACTCAGAATAGTGTTGGGAGTTATTTTATTTGCGCATGGAGCACAAAAAATGTTGGGCTGGTTTGGGGGTTATGGTTTTAATGGAACTATGGGATACTTAACAGGCGCAGCCGGTTTACCATGGATCATTGCATTTTTGGTAATTGCAATTGAATTCTTTGGAGCTATTGCTTTGATCTTTGGATTTGCAACAAGGGTAGTAGCAGTCGGTATTATCTCTTTATTCACCGGTATTGTTTTGACAAGTCACTACGCCAATGGATTTTTTATGAATTGGGCAGGCAATCAGAAAGGCGAAGGATATGAATATCATTTATTGGTAATTGGAATAGCATTTGTATTACTAATAACAGGTGCTGGTAAGTGGTCGGTCGATTATGCTTTGCAACGGAAAAAATAAAAGAGTTTATCTTATGAAACTATCAACCGCTCCATTGTGAGCGGTTTTTTATTTTTTTCTTAACGGCTAATATCAATAACTTACTACCGAGCCAAAAACCTATTTTTATGAAAAGAATTTTATTTATTCTTATCCCGTTATTGATTTCTTCTGCTGATTCAATTGCACAAAAAAATTCCGGGAATAGCATGCAGCTTTACTTTGCAAGATCATTTCATGGAACCGGCGATCTATCCGGCATTCTCTTTTCAGCTGAATATGGTCACTTCTTTAAAAAGCGACTGGAAATTTCTGGCAATATCACCTCAACTATTCATTGGGGTTCTTTTGCCCTTTTTGTAACTAACCAATTTGGAACTTTTGATGAATCATTTCGGTATGGAATAGCAGGCATACAAGCAGGAAGTAAACTTGGGTACACTATTTTAAATTTCCAGCACCATTCTTTGAAAGTACAGAGAGGTTCATTCATTCGCTTTCAATCATCTTCTTTGCCTGATGTGTATGGTGTCACATTTCCACCGGCAATAAATTACCCGGAACCTGTTTTCACTTTCAGACACGAAGAAAAACAAAACATTTTTACAATTGGCTATGTAGCCGAGCTTTCATATGTATTTATCACCAATAAAAATTTATTATTGGGTATTAAGGCGGGATTTCAAAATGATACTAACGCTGATGTAATTTCTTACTATGGAGTTTTTATTGGAAAGAAGATAAGGTTCGCAAAGTAGATTTATATAACTGACCGTGCCTATAACACTTTAATTTATGGTACTGGATCATATCCACTTCCACCCCATGGATGGCAACGTGAAATTCTTTTAATCGTCAGCCAAAAACCTTTAAAGACACCATGTTTTTTAAATGCCTGGATGGAATATGTTGAACACGTAGGAGTGAACCTGCATTTCGGTCCAAGTATTGGAGAAATGATCCACTGATAAATTTTTATCAATGCAATAAATGGAAGACTTAAAATTCTAAGAAATGTTTTCATTCACTTTACCGGATAACTTTTTCAAAGCTACAGCTACTTTATCTTTTACTGTTGCAAAATCAGGAAGCTCCTTGCCTGTATAAATAAAAAAAACATTCAACTGCTTATTGGATGTCTTCAACAACTCTTTCAACTCATTCTTCTGTAATCGCCATGCTTCTCTTGTCAATCTTTTGATTCTATTCCTATCGACAGCTTTTTTAAAATTCTTTGAACTAACTCCAACTCCGAACTGAAGTCCATGGTCCATCGTCCATGGTTCCTGAATAACAAAATACACTCTGAATGGATTCACCACAAGACTCTTCCCCTCAGCAAAAAGTTGATCAATTTGCTTTCGGCTTTTTAATCTTTCATTTTTACCAAGAGTGAATTGTTTTCTCACCGCCTAATGTAACTATTATAAATAAAAATAGCCCCAAATATGAGGCTATTCAAATTATATGAAAGTTCTAAGTCCGCCTCAGGCGGATGGGTTTTTTATTTTGCTTTCCTTTCGTCAGAAACAGTCAGTTTCTTACGGCCTTTTCTGCGACGAGCTGATAATACTTTACGGCCGTCTGCAGTTTTCATACGCTTACGAAAACCATGAACTGATTTACGACGGCGTTTATGTGGCTGATAGGTTCTTTTTTTACCTGGCATAATCTTAAGTTTTTCCTTTTAAAAAATACCCGTGGAGAAACGAGTTATTTCAATATCACCAAAGAGAACACCACTTCCCTTTGTTTGTGAAAGGACGGCAAAGGTAAGGGTTCGGTTGGAGATTTTGGATTTGAGATTTGAGATTTTATGAGCCCAGCTTTTATCCACTAATCAACCCAGGTTGCGTCGTCCCGATAGAAATCGGGATACGTCCAGTTCCCTGAGCATCAAAGTTTTTGAGCCTCAAGATCGACAGTCTGCGATCTTATTTCAGCGCCATAAAAGTTGGCAGCATGCCGGTCAAAATCCTCGGTGGAATCGGTAGTATAAAAATGGTGGCTGCCTCCCAGGCTTAATTTCTTTTCTGTTTCAGGATGGCGGTTTAGATAGTCTGCTAAGCTATTGGCTACGATCTCACCTTGTGATATGATCTTTATATCAGCAGGTGTGTATTCCCTGATCTTATCATGCATTAGTGGATAGTGTGTACAAGCAAGCAATATAGTATCGATAGTTGGTGATTGATCAAGTAACTCATTGATATACTTCTTTACAAAAAAATCAGCCCCATGCGTATCGTACTCTTCATTCTCGACCAACGGAACCCACATCGGACATGCTTGCTGATACACTTTTAGTTCAGGGAAGAATTTTTCGATCTCTATCACATAGCTATTTGAGGTTACAGTTCCTGAGGTAGCCAATATTCCAATATTTTTTGAATCAGAGTAATTGCCGATCGTTTCCGTTGTAGGTCTTATTACTCCCAATACTCTTTTTCCTGAATCGATCTTTGGCAGATCATTCTGTTGTATTGTTCTTAAAGCTTTTGCAGAAGCCGTATTACAAGCCAATACAACCAATGGGCAACCTTGTGCAAAGAACCATTTTACGCATTGCAATGTATAACGATAAACAGACTCAAATGATCGTGAGCCATAAGGGGCTCTTGCATTATCACCAAGATAGATATAATCGTATTGAGGAAGTTTAGTTACGATCTCACGCATTACCGTTAACCCTCCATAACCTGAATCAAAAATTCCTATTGGTGTTTGTGTGGACATATTGCAAAAATAAAAGAGGCTGTTGGTACAACAGCCTCTTTCAAATATTTGTTTGTTTTTAGTTACCGATTTTACCAGTTGGTTTTGTTGGTGTAGTCGTTTGATTGGTTGGAGGGTTAGCAGGCACTTTCACTTTTAATTTTTCAGCAACCAATGGTATCAGGTCGTCTGCTGGCGGCGACACTAACAAGGCTTCCTTACTAAATATATAGGTATAGCCTTTTTCTTTTGCCACGTCGTTGATCGCTTTAAACACTTTATCGTATACAGGTTGTAAAAGCATGTTTTGTTTTTGCTCAACCAGTGCCTGTGCAGTGCTTTGCCAGTTTTGTAACTCACCTAAGAAATCATTTCTCTGGCTGGCTGCTTGCTGGCGTACGATAGCAGTTTGACGAATTGAGTCTGAAGCAATGCTATCATAATATTTATATTGGCTTAAGAGGTAATTGTATGTTCTGGGTAAAGAGTCATTTTGGAAGATCACTAGTAAAGTATCAATCTTTTTTAATTCGGGCATATATGATACCATCTCGTCAACACGGATGTACCCAAATTTGTTTTGAGCTTGAACAGTGCCACTAACCAAACCGGCAGCCAACACAAGAATTGCAATAAACTTTTTCATCTGAGTTTTTTTGTTACGTTATTGTTTTATTATGAGTATTTTCTGCAGGTCAAAGTTGCCTATTCAGAAATCTTTAACATATTTACGGCTACCGGATATTCGATTATTTTATTCCCAATTCTTTCAATACATCCTCGCTCTTGTCCAATTTTGGGTCGGCAAAGATAACGGTAATTCCTTCACTTTTATCCAAAATAAAATCGTAGCTGCGGGCTACAGCCATCTTCTGTATTGCGTTGTAAACCTTGTCCTGTATTGGCTTTACAAGCTCCTGTCTTTTCTTGAAAAGATCTCCTTCAAAGCCAAAGCGTTTACGCTGAAGATCACGCAATGCCTTTTCTTTATTGAATAATTGATCCTCTCTTTTTTTCTTCAATTCTTCACTCAACATAACCTGCTCTGCTTCAAAATCCCGATACATTTTATCGAGCTCAGCCTGCTGGTCATCAATTTCTTTTTGCCAAACCTTGGCAAAATCATCCAGCTTGTTTTGAGCATCCTTGTATTCAGGCATTTTATCAAGGATATACTTTGTATCAATGATCGCATATTTACCTTGGGCATCGGCTGCAAATGAGGCAAGCCATAAACCGCAAACGACAAGTAATATCTTTTTCATATCAGGTTGTTTTATGGTGAATAGAATTACTTAAAGACGAACGGAGCGTCGCAACGAAAGTTAAATAGTAGTTATGAAGTTTGTTTAAAAAATTTTTATTCCGGTTCATAACCCAGCATGAACGTAAACTTAGAAGCTGTTTTCAACCCCTGGCCTGATTTGATACGATCGAACCCGATACCATAATCAAATCCTAACAATCCAAACATTGGCAGGAAGAAACGCATACCAACACCGGCACTGCGGCGCAAACGGAATGGATTATAATCTTTGAAGCTATACCAACCATTGGCTGCTTCAAAGAATGCTAAACCATAGATCGTACTCTGCGGGTTTGTTGCAAATGGATAACGCAACTCCAACTGGTACTTATTAAAGATGGTAAAGAAATTTCTTGCCTGTGATGGATCATCAGATGGATTTATGCCTGGATTTGAATTTTCATAAATTGGATAACCACGATGTGCAATGATGTCATAACCTAACAAACCAAAATTATTTGCCATGCCCGCATCACCCAACTGGAATCGTTCAAACGGTGACACCTGGAGATTGCGATTGTATCTACCCATGAATCCATATTTGGCTGCAAGCTTTACAACAAACTGCCTGTTCTTATCGGCGCCCATAGGTTTGCCTAGCGGCACATACCATTCTGCATTAAATCTCCATTTATGATATTCCGGATGTTTGTAAGAATCATCTTTTTCCAATTCACGATTCAATATAGAATACGGTGGAGTAGCCTGAACACTTAGTAAGAAGTTTGAGCCGCTTGTTGGGAAGTAAGGATTAGGACCTGCAGAATTTCTTTGCAATGCGATCTTGAAACTCAAGTTCGTTGAATTACCGCTGTCAAGACCGGCAAATATTGGATAGTTCTGCAATTTGTATTGAGTAAAGTTCAATGTATAGATCAAACTGAAATAATCATCAGGCCATTTCAATTGCTTACCTAAAGAAACACTTGCTCCTAATGTTTTCAAATAGCTACTATCAGCCCTTTCTTTTAAGAAACGACCAGTTATATAATCATACCCGTTTGTGAACTTACTTTTATAAAGACTGAACGTAAGTGAATTTCTTTTTTTACCGCCCAACCATGGCTCAGTAAATGAAGCGTTGTAAGAGCTATAGATCTTCCCGTTTGATTGAACACGAAGACTAAGTTTCTGACCATCGCCTGTCGGCAATGGGTCCCATGATTTTTTATTAAAAATATTTCTAATAGAAAAATTATTGAATGTAACACCGAGTGTTCCTGTCAAACCGATTCCACCACCCCAACCTGCAGATAATTCCAATTGGTCAGAAGATTTTTCTTCAAGTTTGTAATGTATATCCACGGTTCCATCATCAGGATTTGGAATAGGGTTGATCCCAATTGTTTCCTGGTTAAAGTAATTCAATTGACCCAACTCTCTTTGTGAACGGATAAGGTCTTGACGACTGAAAAGTTCACCGGGTATTGTTCTTAGTTCACGACGGATAACATGTTCTTTTGTTCTGTCGTTACCGGTGATCTTTACATTCTTAATTCTTGCTTGCGGGCCCTCTACAATTCTTATCTCATGATCGATAGTATCATTATAAACCGCAGTTTCAACAGCTTCAGCTCTGAAGAATAAATATCCATCATCCATGTATAAACCACTGATATCACCACCTTCCGGTGTTAGTTGTTTACCAAGCCGCTGATTCAAAGTTTCAATATTATAAACATCGCCTTTCTTAATTCCGAGTATCACATTCAATACTGAATCGGTATATTTTGAATTTCCTTTCCATGCAATATTTCCGAAATAATATTTATGCCCTTCGCTTACTTTAAAATCAATATTGATATGATTGGCAGAAACAGGGTAAGGCTTTACATCTTCAATTATTGCATCACGATATCCAATGGAGTTGTAGTATTCAATGATCTTGTCCTGGTCTTCCTGGAATTTTTTTTCATTGAACTTTGCAGAAGAGAAAAGTTTAAAACGGAACCATGGATCAAGGTAGTTCTTTGTTTTACTTAGTGAAAGAAAGCCTTTATCATGCATGTATTGTTTGAATGTCATTCTCGGATTCTCTCCAAACAATGTTGAATCTTTTGCAGGATATAACGTGAAACGGCTTACTTCTTTGGTCCCTTTCATTTGTTTCTTCAGCTTGAGATCAGAAACAGTTTCATTGCCAAAGAAATTAATATTGTTCACTTTTACTTTCTGTCCTTTATCGACAACGAGAGTTAAGAAAATGGAATTGATAAAAGAAGTATCAGGCCTTTCTAAGATCTGCAACTTGACATTCTGGTAACCTTTATCGGCATAATATTTTTTGATCACCTCATCGGCGTTGCGGCGAGTATTTTCAGTAACGATGGTTTGCTTTGCTAATCCAATTTTTCCAGTCAGATCTTCTTCTTCCGATTTTTTTACATCACCTTTAAAATTCCAACCAGCAAGCCTTGCTCTTTCCATTACATGTATCTCAACATCTATAAAATCTCCATCGACCTTTGTAACATATATTTCAACATTAGAAAACAATCTTTGTTTCCAAAGATTAGCAATGGCTTTTGGAAACTCATCACCACCGGGGTGTAATATTTTATCGCCAACCTGTAAACCAGATATGCTGGCAACAACTGCAGAATCTAAAAAGAAAACTCCTGTTGTTTTTATATTGGCGATCGTATATTCTTTAGCACGGGTTGCGTTTTTCCACGCAAGAAGAGCGGGGTCTAATGAAGTAGGCTTTGATGTATCAGGAACAATTTGTGCCTTGGCACTGATTATGGAAGTAAATACTACCGTAAGCAGCAGACAAAATCGGTGTAAAAATGTTTGCATGGTTAGTTGATCAGTTCAGTCAATATTTGAGTTCCGGACTCGCTGAAAATCCCTCTGGACTTCCATTAAAGGCGGCAAATTAACGGTAAAAAATCGAAGTGTTTGTTAAGAAAGGGAGAAAATAGTTGATAAAGCTTATAGGGTCTATAAAGCACGAAGTCCTATTGTTCAAACTATTACTCTATTTACTTTAAATGCTGCCCTATACTTCCTATTCAAACCACTTCTTTTACCTGCTCTCCCGTCTTTCCAAATCTTCTTTCCCTCCCCTGGTAGTCGAGAATGGCTTCGTAAAGGTGTTGCTTTCTAAAATCCGGCCAGCGAACCTGGGTAAAATATAGCTCGGCATAAGCCAATTGGTATAAAAGAAAGTTGCTGATCCGGTACTCGCCGCTTGTTCTGATCATGAGTTCGGGGTCAGGGAAACCGCTGGTAACCAAATGCTGCTGTAATATATCCTGGTCAATGTCCTCTACAGCCAGCTCACCTTTTTTCACCTTATGTGCAATGCTTTTCACAGCATTCAACAATTCCCATCTTCCACTGTAACTAAGTGCCATGATAAGGTTAAGACCGGTATTATTTTTTGTATAGGCCAAAGCTTCTGCCAGTTCATTTCTCGCATAATCGGGCAGCATGTTCATATCTCCTATCACATGCAAACGAATATTATTTTTATGAAGACTTTCCACTTCTGCCCTTATTGTAGACACCAATAATTCCATTAGGCCTACTACTTCGTATTCCGGTCTATCCCAATTTTCTGTTGAAAAAGCATAAAGAGTGAGATACTCAATCCCTAGTTCTGCGCAACCCTCAACAATATTCCTTACACTTTCTACTCCATGAAAATGACCAAAAAGCCTGTCCTGCCCCTGCTCTTTTGCCCAGCGACCATTACCATCCATAATGATGGCGATATGTCTTGGCAATCTTGTTTTATCAATCTGGCTTAATAGATCTGACATCGGATCTGAAAATTTTAGCGAACAAAGTTAATTGATTTTGGGAGGAAAGCTGAGTATATTTAATAGGTTAATGACACTTCAAATCTAAATATGGAATCGAAAAACAATCAAACATTTTTTGCTCCTGAACTTTTCATCAATAATGGTGTAAAAGATATTTCGTTTTATGAAAAAGCTTTTGGCGCAAAGGAGCAATTACGTTTTAATAATGATGATGGAAGCCTTCACGTTGTTGAGCTTTCTATTAACGGAGCTATATTTCATATACATGAAATAACCGCTAAACAGTATTTCTTTTCCCCCGATAAAAATAATGGCTCAACTGTCTGCATTGGTTTATTTGTTCCTGATGTGGATGAAGTTATAAGTAAGGCAATTA
>Ga0207675_100004638_pt1 | contig 13243 bp, 7 predicted proteins | sample KBSSwiS42_FD_184305 | JGI IMG/M metagenome (GOLD analysis project Ga0207675, IMG submission 184305) | Switchgrass rhizosphere microbial communities from Kellogg Biological Station, Michigan, USA - KBS Switchgrass S4-2 (SPAdes) (version 2) | ecosystem: Host-associated > Plants > Roots >... | reverse complement strand
TCGGAAAGTAGGTGTGATCGGCTTTGGTCGTATTGGCAAAGCCTTCGCTCGACTTATACAGCCCTTTGGCGCCCAGCTACTCGTTAGTGATCCGCGTTGCGACGATGAGGCGGTGAAGCCTTACGGCGGAGCGCTCTTAGAATTAGACGAGTTGTTACGCCAGTGCTCAGTTGTTGTGCTTGCAGCTGGCCTAACTCCTGAGAGTCGACATCTTTTGGACCAACGTCGTCTGAGTTTAATGCCGGATGGTTCTTACCTTATTAATGTTGCGCGTGGGGGTCTGATTGATATGGAGGCTCTCTTGCCAGAGCTCCGTGCCCGTCGTTTAAGCGCCGCACTCGACGTAACTGATCCATTGGAGCCACTTCCTCCCGAGCATGAGTTGCGTCAGATGCCTAACGTCCTTCTCACTCCTCATATTGCTGCAGGTGGTATCGAAATGCGTCGCGAAATTGGGAGTGTGGCCGTAGGCGAAGTAGTGCATTTCTGTAAAGGGGAACCACTTCAGAACGTAGTCACGCGAGAAATGTTGTTGACGATGACTTGATAGCGCTGCGAGGAATGGTTTGTGAAGACAGCACTGTTAGCCACAGAACAGCTTATAACCGTGAAGAGCATTGTGCTTCATCGAGTTCGTGTTCCACTCGTGGAGCCGTTTCGCATCAGCAATGGATCTATAGCTGAGAAAGAAGCGATTCTCATTGAAGTGTTGAGTGGAGATGGCCATGTAGGTTGGGGTGAAGCCTCGCCGATGACGGGCTCATTTTACTCGGGTGATACTCCAGAGAGTGTTTGGAATTCACTGACGACGTCTTTGATTCCAGAAGTGCTCAATGCTGGTGAAATAGACGTGTCCCACTTTTACGAATTGCTTCGGGCACAGGGCGTTGATTCGTTTGCGAAAGCAGGGATCGAGGGAGCGTTGCGGGACATTTGCGCTAGAAAGAATGACGTGTCTCTCAATACCCTCCTTGGAGGTCGGACTCGACCGATCCCATCAGGTGTTGCCATCGGCATCTATGACGACATTGGCGAATTGTTGGAACGAGTAGAGCGGTACACAGCCCAAGGCTATCGACGGGTCAAGATCAAGATTGAACCGGGTTGGGATGTGAAGCCGGTAACAGAAATCAGATCGCGATTCCCTGAGTTGTCATTGATGGTTGATGCCAATGCCGCATATTCGCTGACCGACCTCGCAATGTTTCAGGAGCTGGATACGCACGGTCTGATGATGATCGAACAACCGTTAGCACGAAGTGCTTACGAAGAGGCAGGTGAATTGCAGCGTAGTTTGCGCACTCCGCTCTGTGCCGACGAATCGGCCGATTCGCTCGAGGCGCTCGGTTCACTTATTGAGCACAAGGCTGCTCGAATCATCAATATCAAGGTTCAACGCGTTGGCGGATTAAGCGAAGCCATACTCATGCTTAATTCTGCGCGCGCGGCCGGACTCGAATGCTGGGTCGGAACGATGCCCGAGTTGGGAATAGCTTCAGCGCAGGGTTTGCACTTCGCGACGATGGACGGATTTTCGTGTCCGACAGACATCGAGGCTTCCATGCGCTGGTACGTTGACGATGTGATCGATCCATTGATCGAGATTGATGAACTGGGATACATACACCTTCCTGAAGGACCAGGTTTGGGTTATCGCGTGGTGCGTGAAAAAGTGGAACGTTACGCAATGGCGCGGGCGGAATTTACTAATTGATTGGTCTCGCTGAAAGAAAGTCTTGGGATCAGTTTGATTCAGATTTAAAGGTGCCCTGGCAATTTGGCAATGCTGAACCGAATAAGTTTTTGCAGGTTTACCTTTCACCCCCGCGTTGGCGGGTCTTGATAAATCCTAGAGGTAAGAGGTTATGCGAGTGAACTCAAGCAAGCCGTTCTCATATCCGTGGATAGCTTTCTATTCCATAGTCATCTTGCTGTTTGTTACGGCCAATTTCACAAACGCTCGAGCTCAGGGTTCCGATTCAACCGCACGCGTCTGGGAAGCAGCGCTGTCGATTCCCACTTATGAACTTGGTCCACCAAATCCATATCCCGCTTTGCTCGATTGGCAAAGACGAAAGTGGCGTCCAGTCTATCCGTATCCATTCCTCGACAATCTGAGCAACACGAAAACCAGCAAGTCCTGGAAAGCGGTTTACCTCGAGAATGAATACCTGCGTGTTTCAGTCCTACCGGAACTGGGCGGTCACATTTACGAAATCTTCGACAAGACGACTAAGCGCGATGTCCTGTATTCGAATCCCGTGATGAAGTACGCGATGGTAGCACTCCGCGGTGCGTGGGTCTCTGGTGGCATTGAGTGGAATTTTCCAGATGGCCACACGCTCACCACTGTTTCTTCGATTGACTATGTAATAAGGACAGAGCTGGACGGCAGTGCCGCAGTCGCCGTTGGTGATACCGAGCGCGTTCAAGGCATGCAATGGGAAGTGATCATTCGCCTACGCCCGGGTCAACGTTCGGTCGAAACTGAAGTAACACTCAATAATCGCCGCGACGTGCCAGGGCGTTACTGGTTCTGGTCGACAGCCGGAGCGCCCGCTGCACCCGACATGCGCTTTGTTTATCCAATGCGTGAAGCGTATCCGCATGCTTTCTGGCCGGTCTTCTCCTTTCCGAAGGAGAAGGGAGTTGACGTCAGCAAGTTTAGTGATGTGCCGAACTTTCTTTCGCTTTTTGCTCGGAACTCCACCCGCGACTACTTCGGTGTTTATTACGACAAGTCTGATTGGGGAATAGTCCATGTAGCAGATCATCGTGAGATGCCAGGGAAGAAGACATGGACATGGGGCACCGATGACAACGGCGATATTTGGGTGGACAAGTTAACCGATGGAGGTGGTCAGTACGTTGAGTTTCAGGGTGGACGTTTTGAGACGCAGATGGAACATCAGTTTATTGCTCCTCATCGAGTTGAGCACTTCGTCGAACATTGGTTCCCAGTCAATAATCTGGGAGGCGCCTGGGACGAAGCCACACACGACGCTGCACTGCGAATAAACCTTCAGGCTAACAGTGCCGTTGTTACTGCAAACGTAAACTCCCGTTTCACTGATGCGGAGATCAGGATCGAAAGCGGTGGTGTGACCCTTCGCGCGAACAAGGTCAATCTTGATCCGGCTCAAACCTTCAGAACGTCGATCGATTTACCCGCATCTGCGGTGGGCCACCCGCTCACCGTTATCTTTAGGGATAAGCAGGGCCGAGAGCTTATTAGATATCGAACAGACACGCCTATTGATGGCAATCCTGATTTCAAACCGGCGACACGGCCCATTCCCGACCCCAAAGTTTCTAATAGCGCTGAGCAAGCTTATGTCGAAGGGCTAGCTCTCGATAAAAAGAGTAAGGAGCGCGAGTTGCGAGCGGCTTATTCGGAGTCGCTAAGATGGGATCCAGGATTTGCGCCCGCACATATAGCGCTTGGCCTTTCTTATTATCGGAGCGGTGAGTATGAGAAGGCAGAGACCCATCTGGTGCAGGCACTCCGACGCAATAAAGATGCAGGCGACGCTTATTACTATCTTGCGCTTGTACAACGAGCTAAGGGACGAATCGCAGAGGCAACTGAGAACCTAATATGGACCGTGCGCTCTGGTTACCGAGAGTCAGTTGCTCGTTATGTACTTGGCGAGATGGCTTTAATGAGTGGCCATGTAGACGATGCAGTCGACAACCTCTCGCAATCAGTCCTGCTGGATCCTGGAGATCTAAAAGCGCGAACCGTCCTTGCCCTCGCCGAACGACTCAACGGAAAACTCGATAGTGCTCAACAGAGGATTGATGCAGTAGTGCGCGAGATGCCGATTGATTACCTGGCCCGCAGCGAGCAGTACGAGATTTATAAAGCCCTCGGTCAAGATGCTAAGGCCAAAGCTTCATGGGCAGAGTTGTGGCGTTTGTTGTCACGTGAGCCGGACTCTGTTCTGGAATTGACGTTTGATTATGCAGGTGCGGGTCGTCGGGTTGAGGCGAAGCATATTCTCGAAGAAGCAATCCGGCAGATCGTTGCGGGCCAGACGAAGCGCGAAAGTCCGATGCTGCATTACACGCTTGGGTACTTCTATGAAATGGATGGCGATCGCACCCGCGCGCGCGTCGAGTACCAGCTCGGCTCAAAGGGCGACACCGCCTTTGTATTTCCGCATCGAGTAGAAGAGATAGCGGTTCTACGAGCTGCTTTGGCTGCCAATCCTGCTGACGGACGCGCTGCCTATTACCTGGGCAACGTCCTGGCGTCAAAAAATCGAGACGACGAAGCGCTGGCTGCCTGGCGCGACGCAGTCAGGTTAGATCCGTCGAACAATATTGCGCGTCGCAATCTTGGTCGTGCCTTATGGGTAACAAATAAGAAAGAAGAAGCGATACGTCAGTATCAGCAGGCAATCGAAACAGCCCGCGAAGACTATCGGCTTTATGTCGAAATCGGCAATCTTCTGGCCGACTTGGGCGACCAGGGCCGACGAATAAAGATTCTTGAAAGTGCACCACCGGTTACCCGAACTCATACTCAGTTCACCCAGGCACTCGCAGCAGCTTATGTTGATACGAAGCGATTCTCCGACGCTGCTTCGCTGCTTGCAAACAATACTTTCACATCAGGCGAAGGCGAAGATGCTGCCCTCGGTCTCTATCGTAAGGCCCACCTCGGACTCGCCCGTAACTACCAACAAGCCGGCGACCATCTGAAAGCGGCGGCTGAATTTGTAGCTGCCACGGAGTACCCGCGCAACTTCGGAGTCGGAAGGCCGGCGATGCAGTCACAAGCGCGCGAGTACGTCGCCGCAGCGCGAGAATACGAACTGGCAGGCAAGCATGCTGACTCGCAAACCTGGTGGAATCGAGCGGCCAGCGAAGAGCTTAATCCACCCACCCAGCCGGAAGAGCCCTGGTCAGAACACTATTTTTATAAGGCACTAGCGCTCGACCATGTGGGCCGCAAGGCAGAAGCACGGCGACTCTACGAACGACTCGCACGCTTGAATGACGAACGGCAAATGCTCGACGCGGAACCATGGCCGGCAACGGGTGCAATTCGCTTCGTGTTAGCGGGTGCCGCGCTGAAGGCGCTGGGTCGTACAGCGGAGGCGCGTGTAGCGCTTGAGCGAGCTTTGAAAATGGATCCCGAAAGTGAGTTGGCGCGCTTGCAGTTAGCAGAACTTAAATCGAGTTCACCTGTCGCCGAGCGAGGCGGGCTCTAACTCCTATGGCGTCCGCGAATCTGTCGCCGAGGAGGAACCGGGAGGTGGCGGAAGAACGCTGGCGGTGCGACAGCGTGACGATACGGAACCAACCGAGATGGAAATCTTTCGCGCCAGCTTTGGTCGCAACATTATCACCACAGACGTAGAGGAAGCGCAGAGAGTGAGAAGTCACATAAAGCGCTCAGGGGCTCGAATGAAAAGACGAATTTCACTCAAGATATTGGTGATTTGGCTGTTGAGTCTGATCTCTATACCCGCCCACGCTCAGATTCAAACCTCTTCAGCTGTGCGGAGAGCGCAGGACTCGCGTCTACTTAGCCTGGTCGAAGCGAACATCCTTGGCACGCACGCATTTCAGGTATTGCTGGCAAAAAAATCCGGCAAAGGTGATCTCAACTGTTTTGGTCCCGGCAAACTCTCTGATTCTGATCTCGAAGGTCTCGTTGCGCATCAAGCAAAGCTACTCAAAGCCGATAAGAACGAGTTGAACGCCTGGGTCAGGGGAACAAAGTCAACCTTCGATCCGCAACAGGATCTGGCTCCCTTGCTCACTTCCGGAATTACGCCCCCAGCAAACGCACCGATCAATGTGTTTGATAACTACCTTCACCAACGAACCAGATTTCAGCCAATCAAGACCCGAGCAATTGCCAGTCTCTATCAAACAGTGTTGGAGGTCGAAAGAGACGGCGATCTGCTGCAGGACCAGTTCACGTTCTTCATTGGTCTGGGTTTGCCTGTCTATATACGACAACTGCATCTGCCTGGTACCGACTCCGACATGCTCTCGTATGGTCGTGATCTTGTGGGCCGTTCGTGCGCTGCGCCGTTTGACACGGGAGCGGCTGAATGGCAAATCGCAGGACGAAAGATCTGGAACTGGGGCGAGAAAAATCTTCATATTCGCGATGAGAGGGTAGTTGCCGCTGAGCTGCTTCGCGAGCGGGATGTGGAGGTTCTAGAGCCACGCTTGCGGGCACTACCTGCTCAGAGAATCGCGGTGATCGGTCACTCTTTCACGATGGGGTTGCATTGGTCGTCACCTTCCAGTTTTGTTCCCATCGTAATCGATGTTTTTAGAAGAGAAAATCCGAAAGTTCAATTCAAACAATTTGCGGGAGGAGGTCTGACCGCAACGCGGGCCAAGGATCGCTTCTATCAAAGTGTACTTGATTGGAAGCCAGACAAAGTGCTGCTTGTGGTTATGACGCGAACGGACGCCGACTATGAAGCACTGAAGGATCTTGGTCTTGGGTTTAAGAAAGCCGGAATCAAGACTTATATGTTTGACGAAGTTCACGATCCTGAAAGCGTGAATCCGGGTGTTGTCGAACGTGCGGCTGCTTCAGCTCGTGAGGGCGGAATCGAGGTCATTGAAGTTGGACGGGTTCTGGCTGCTTCGCCTGACCGAAACAGGTTTGTTTGCCTTGATGGTATTCATATGACCGAGCCATATCATCGACTCATGGCGAAGGAATGGTTGAAGTTTCTGGCAGGAGCAAGAGGAACAAAAAGTGATATTGCGAACAAGTAACATGAGTGAATCAAGCAGCGGATCTCTGTGCTTTCTCCGTGTCCTTGGTGTCTCTGTGTTTAACTTTTTCTCGCGTCAGATGCACCGCAGAGACACCGAGGGCACAGAGAAAGCGCAGAGAGCATTTACATTAGCTCTGATCATTATTTGTTTGTCCCCGCTCATCACGTATTCCCAGTCCACTCCCGTCAGGCCACGCATGCTAATCGGCCAACGCGATCCGCTCACTGGATTCAGCGTGTTGCGTGAGAGATATGCAGCTGGTGCACGGCCCGGGGAAGCTATCGACGGCTTGGCGCTTACCTACCTGCTGACCAATGATGAATCGTTTGCCCGCCGTGCGGTTGACGAGATGCGCCGCACACACACGCCGGACTTGGTTAGTTCGCGCACTTATCCTGAGTATGTGAAATGGTCTCTGGCTTTCGATTGGCTCTACAACTACCCGGGCTTCGACACCGCGCTAAAAGATCGAGTAGCCCTTGAACTTCTCAAAGCCGCTGAGAAGATGATGGAGGATCAGTCGCTCAAGGAAGTTCAGTTAGCGATGTACCAGAATTATCCGGTTCGTTACTTAACCCTCGCGATCTTTGCGCTCACTGCTATCGAAGGACACGCCTCGGTGGATGCGCGAGCGAAGCCTTTACTACGACATGCCCAGAACGTCTTTGATCACATCCTGGATCTAACTGATTTCGTTACTCCTGATGGTGGCTACCATGAGTCGATGGATTATCAGCGCATCACCTATGCTCCTCTTGCGCTGCTTGCTGAGTTACGTCGCACCGTAAGTAACAACGACCCATCACGCAGATACACACTCTTTCATCACTACACCGACACATATCTATATAAGGTACTTCCTGATGGCACCACCGCGCGCGACGACGACAATGAGTTTCCTTATCTCCAGTGGGAAGACAACATCTGTCTGGCCTATGCGGTGAATCGCTTTAAAGATCCTTTCGCTGCCTGGATGTTGCGAAAAAGTGGTTGGCCATCCCGCAAGGATTATCGGATTCCGATAACTCAATTTCTCTGGGACGATCCGAATGTTCAACCCCGCAATCCGGCTGACACGAACGATGCCGAACTTTCCCGCAACTATTTATTTCGTGGAGTTGGCCATCTAATTATGCGAGATGGTTTTGGCCCCGATTCGACCTGGATTGAATTCAACTCAGGGCCATACCTCGCAAAACATGATCATCTCGATCAAAATCATTTCACGATCTACCACAAAGGCTATCTAGCCACCGAGAGTGGCGCTGACTACACAGACACAGAAAGCCCGCATTACCTGAATTACTACCGGCGCACAATCGCTCACAACTCGATGTTGATTTTCAAACCTGGAGAAAAATTCTTCTGGGCCGAGAATCTTTGGCCTGCTGCCAACGACGGCGGGCAACGCATGGACTCTTCACGTTACTGGAACACAGTGCGCAGTCGTGAAGACTTTGACCGCACTCGTGATTTGTGGGACACCGCGAGGATGGAGGCCACTGACTATCAACCCGGCCAGTACCACTACGCGCGCGGTAATGCGACCCGTGCCTATCAACCATCCAAGATGGAATATTTCACTAGAGAAGTGGTCTACACTCCTGGAAACAACGTTCTCGTGATCTTTGATCGCGTACGCAGCACCGATCCAAGTTACAAGAAGGTTTGGTTACTGCATGGCGTGGGTGAACCAGTTGTTGCATCTGCCAGGGAGGGAAGAGCTATTGGCTATGGCGGCACTGATTACACAAGTGCGGAAGTCTTTACCCTGGAGGATGGCCAGGGAAGGTTACGAGTCCACTCTTTGCTCCCGCGCGAACGAGAAGTTGTTAAGCGCGGTGGCCCTGGTTTCGAGTTCTGGACACCGGGCGACGAGTTCGGAGGCGGATGGGGGTCCGGAAAGAACTGGCCGTTAGATCCATCAGAAGGCGGACCATTAACGACCGATCCCTATTTGCGAAAAATGTGGAAAACATTCTGGGGTGATGACTTTGAAAAGCTATTACCCTCGAACACTCGAGCGGTTGTGCCTGCGAAGTGGCGCGTTGAAGTGTCACCAGCGAAGCCGGCGAAGGAAGATCTTTTCCTTCATGTGATGGAGATCGGTGATCGAGGAGATACACGTAAGCCGCAGATTGAGCTGGTCGATGGCTCTAATTTGATTGGGTCACTCGTCGAGGGTGGTACTGTAGTGCTTTTCGCGACCAGCGATGGTCCAGTGTCCGATGGTGAAGTCACAATACCGGCGGTGGAGACAAACTTTTTGTTGATCTCCGGTCTAAAGCCATATGCGAAGTACGAGCTGCAGATGACCGGCGGCCGCGCTAATTGGCGTGGCGGACTCTTTAACGGTGTGCCCGGCGGGAACTTTATCGGTGCTGCTAATGGATCGGGCGTCTTGTATCTGCCATTCAAAGGTCAAAAGGACGGACGGCTGCGCGTGCGAATGCTGGGCTAGCGAGACAATTAGTAGGAAGAGTTTCGGCCTGTGAAAAGCTTCGGACCAAAAAGGGAATAAGCCACCTAAAAAAGAATGGGAGGCGGTGTGGAAATGGTCGGGCTCTCGCTCCAGGTGTTGCGAGGCCAACCGCAAGAATTGTTTAGACAAATGAAGAAAACTCAACTTCTAGTGACAGTTGTCTTACTCATCACGCTACTGATGTCTAATACGGTCCTTGGGCAAGGCCGTCAGAGTGTTACTAAACTCTCGAATACCCAGCTTCGGGAAATCAACCAGATAGCGCGACCAGATCAGAATCGAGTCGTTGCGATTGTTGGTGCGACCTTGATCGACGGTCGTGGCGGTACACCAGTCATCGATTCTGTTGTGGTAATAAGTGGCGAAAAAATTGTATCGGTGGGGAAGCGAAACGGGATAACTATCCCCTCCGGCGCCGAAATAGTCGACGCGAAAGGCCTAACACTTCTTCCCGGCTTGATCGATTCGCACTTTCATATTGACGGCGACGACCCTTTACCGGCGCTCTACCTTACGCATGGAATTACTTCCGTACGTGATCCTGGTCAATGGACCGAAGCGTACGATGTAGCCCGGAAGGGGCCCGCGCCGATTCCACGTTTATTTCTATGTGGGCCACACCTTGATTCGCCTCCTCCTGCTTATCCAACTGATTCATACATTGTGCGCGACGCCGAAGAAACACGCCTTGCGGTTAATCGTTTTGCTGACGAAGGTGCCTCCGCTATCAAGGTTTACTTTCGGCTTCCGCTGGCACTTATCAGGGTTGCTACGGAGACCGCACATGCTCGCGGTCTTCCTGTTACTTCGCACCTTGAGATTGTCGATGCCACAGATGCAATACGAGCCGGGGTGGATGGTGTTGAGCATGCAACCTCGTTTGGGACGTCTTTGCTTCCACTACGCGAGGCAGAGAAATATCGGCAGGCGGTGCTCGCCGATAACAACGCGCGACGAGAGGGGCGATATCAGGTCTGGAGCAAAGTTGATCTCAATACTCCGCGCGCGGCCGCAGTGTTCAAGCTGATTGTCGAACGTGGCACCGTCGTCTCACCGACACTTGCTGTTTTTGAGCGCCAGGCTGGCGATAAGGACACGACGGACATGCATGTGCGTGCCTTTAAGCAAATGGAAGCGTTTGTTGGGCGCGCGTCACGTGCGGGTGCGCACGTTGTAGTTGGTTCGCACTCAGATGTTCCGCACGCCAAGCGTGGCTGGGCGTATCAACGGGAAATGGAGTTGCTGGTAGAGTCGGGCCTTACGCCAATGCAGGCAATTGTGGCTGGCACGATGGAAAATGCTCGGTTCTTTCATATCGCGGATCGCTTGGGAAGTGTGGAAACCGGAAAGCTCGCCGATCTTGTGCTCATCGAAGGTGATCCCCTTCGCAATATCAGTGAGATGCGCAACGTAAAACGAGTCATGCTCAACGGCATTTGGGTGAACGGCGTTGGCACAGAAGCAAAATGAATAAGCGTGCGTCAACCTTGCAGCTCTTGTTCGTTCTAATTCTTGCGCTTGCTTTTCCTGTGCTAGCCTTCGGCAAAGGCAAAACATTGTATGTTCACTTGCTGGACGGGAACGACACCCAAGGAGACGGTAGCTACACGCGTCCTTTCAAATCATGGCGGGTTGCCCTGCGTCATGTTGGAAGTGGAGATACGTTGGTTGCAAAAAACGGGGACTATCGAAAGATCGGTCGTGCTGGGAACTGGGGCGGCCTCGGTCTAACCTTAACGATGGCGGATTCACTGAAAGAAGGTGATCCGCATCAGGCTGTCCCCAAAAGTGTTCCTCCTGAAGCAGTCGGTATTTACCGCTACGACGCTACAAACCCTCTGATCATCCGTGCGGAGACAAAATACGGAGTAATCATTGATGACGTACGCTTTCATCTTTCCAGTGGCATAGTAATCGACGGATTCGACATCTTCCCAAACCCTTATTACGAGGACGAAGCTGGAAAAAAGCTCAATCGTCGCCGTGACGGAATTCATGGAGACAGTGTTTACGAGCCAGAAGACGGCTACAACCGCGTAAAGACAAACGATGCACCGGGTCGACATACTGCGGCCTGGTACGATCGTTCACTCTGGACCAGCTTTATCACTGTTCGTAACTGCAAAGTTCATTACTCATGTCCACCGACCGGTTGCACAACCGATTATGATCCTTTGCAGGATGACGATCGCCTTTACCTCATCAAGTTTAACCAGGCACATAACATCACTATAGAAGACTGCGATCTGTTTGACGGAAAGAACTTCCAACGCAAACCAGCAATTGATCTTCCGTGCAGCGACGATGTGACTGTACGACGTAATCTAATTCGTAACTGTCATCGTGGGGTAGTGAGCAAAGGAGGCGGCCGCAGAGTTTTGATTGAAGCAAACGTCTTTGTTGACAACTCAGGTTCAGCGTTCTCTGGCGGTTCAACCGATCCGGATCTCTTTGTTGACGGACGTTTTGGCGATCCTTGCTCCTTTGCCGTCTTCGAGTCTTACGACATGACCGCACGCGACAATTTAGTTGTGTCTACGCGTCCCGGTGAACATCCAGTTGAACCCGTTTCGATTTGGGCGGCGAAGAATGTCAGCATCAACAACAATACTTTTGTCGGTATCGGCGAGCGTGGTGTTTTGCTGGTGCGCCCGGGAAATGAAGTTGATAGTCAGGTCAAAGAGTGCGGGCGGTCAGTGCGTTTGACACGCACTGAAGATCTCAAGTTGCAGAACAACATTTTCGTGCTATCGGGAGTAGTGGATGAAACAATGCTCTATCAGACTTCCGGAGTAGGAACCACCTTAGTCAGATTCGACCATCGCGACAATACGTTCTTCAACGGCGGCCACGATGTACCCATTGGTGGCCTGGCCGATCCAAATAATGAGCCGGGCTTTAGCAAGAATGATCCGTTGTTAACCGGTGGGCAGGGAAGCGATTACGCGACGTGGTTGGCGACCGCGAAACTCAAAGTTGATTCGCGTGCGCTCGGACGCGGACTGAGGATCGGCAACTAATCAGAGCAATAACAGTGTTCAGGTCTTGGCCCGCTTAAACAAGCCGGAGATGGCCCAACCTTATCTCATTTGGCTTCACCCGATTCCGAATTTGGTTGCGCTTGCGGGTTTGGTATTTATTTTCGCAACTACCGATAGGCCCATCATACTTTTTGGGATGGGCGCACCCTTGGCCTCGGTGTGATTTGCTTCTTCATCTGGTCATGGCACACGAAGCAATGGCCATTCGAAACGCAGGTGGAAGGTGGTGTGCATGACAAAGATGAAAGGCCTCTGGTCGGTTGGAGAAACATTACAGCGATATAAGAACGCCTGGATTGAAGTCAACGAAGACCAAGTTGTAAGACCTGACGGCGAGTCGGAGATTTTTGCGACAGTGACGATGCGGCCCGGTGTGTCCGTGCTGGCGCTGGACGATAAGGGAATGGTGTATTTGACGAGCGAGTATCGGTACGCAGTCGAACGCGACAGTGTTGAGGTCGTCAGTGGGGGTATTGAACCTGACGAACAACCATTGACTGCCGCACGCCGGGAATTGCTTGAAGAACTCGGTATCGAAGCAGCTGAATGGACGGAGTTGGGAACAGTTGATCCATTCACTTCCGCAATTTATTCACCCGCCACTTTGTACCTGGCACGCCAATTAAAGATGGGGGAACCTTCACCTGAATGCACTGAAATCATTAGCGTGATTAAGGTTAACTTTACAGAGGCGGTGCGAATGGTAATGGCAAGCGAGATTACTCATGGGCCAAGTTGTGTTCTGATCCTGAAGACGTATTTGCGGCTGAGTCGCGATCTCTAAAGTGAACATGTGCGGATTCGACAGGGAAGTGCAACAACAGGCCTGCAAGAGGTCGCGTAACACTCAACCACTTCGCGGTAGTAGGCAATCGTTGTTGCTCGTTGTATTGCGCTTCATCATTTGAGGAGCTGTATGCGAAACAAAATTCTTATTGTTGCTTTGATTGGGGTGTTCAGC
>Ga0207675_100004637_pt1 | contig 13243 bp, 15 predicted proteins | sample KBSSwiS42_FD_184305 | JGI IMG/M metagenome (GOLD analysis project Ga0207675, IMG submission 184305) | Switchgrass rhizosphere microbial communities from Kellogg Biological Station, Michigan, USA - KBS Switchgrass S4-2 (SPAdes) (version 2) | ecosystem: Host-associated > Plants > Roots >... | reverse complement strand
CGTTCGATGAGGTTGCCGCTTTCGAATGGGTTTGGGATGGCGCTGATCAGGAACCGGGCGCCCGCGACATTGGCGGCATCGAGCATGGCCGGATGTGCGGCGTTGCCGACGATCACCTCTATGCCGGCCCCGCGCAGCGATTCGGCGATTGCCGGGCGTTCCTCGATCACCAGATAGGGCTGGCCCATCTCGCTCAGAGTCTGCGCGACCAGACTGCCGACCCGGCCATACCCGACCAGCACCGCATGCTCAGTGAGGCTGGTTTGCGGCAGCTCGGGAATTTCCACCTCGGCGGCCTGCTCCCCTGGTGCGCTGGTCTCGCGCGTCTTCAGCCAGCGCGGCAGCAGTCTTTCGGCCGCGACGAACAGGAGCGGGTTCACCAGGATCGAGAGCATTGCGCCGGCCAGGATCAGGTCCCGACCGCTCTCCGGCAGCAGCTCCAGCTCGATCCCGATGCCGGCGAGAATGAAGGAGAATTCTCCGATCTGCGACAGGGTGAGGCCGAGCGTCAGCGCGTTCTGGATCGAGTGGCGGAACAGGCGGGCGATGGTGAACACGGCGGCCGCATTGCCGGCCACGATGAGTATCACGGTGATCGCGACCAGGAAGGGTTGGCGCACGGCGATCGTCGGATCGAACAACATCCCGACCGAGACGAAGAACAGGACGGCGAAAGCGTCGCGCAGCGGCAAGGTTTCCTGGGCGGCGCTCTGGCTGAGCTGCGATTCTGCGAGGATCATGCCGGCGAAGAAGGCGCCGAGGGCGAACGAGACGCCGAACAACTCTGACGCCCCGAACGCGACGCCGAGTGCCATCGCGAGCACGGCCAGCCGGAACAGCTCGCGCGACCCGGTATGCGCGATGTAATGCAGGATCCACGGGATGACGCGCCGGCCGACCAGGATCATGAGCGCGAAAAAGGCAGCCAGCTTCGCCAGCGTCAATGCGAGCGCCTCGACGACGGTATCCGGCTTGAAGAAGGCGAGATGACCGCTGCCTGCCGCCTCGACCGCATTGTCGTCACCCCCGAGCACCCCTGCGAAGGCCGGCAACAGGATTAGGGCGAGGATCATCGCGATATCCTGGACCACCAGCCAGCCGACGGCGATGCGACCCTGCTCGGATTGGAGTTGATGCCTGTCCTGCAGCGAGCGCAGCACCACCACGGTGCTGGCGACCGACAGCGCAAGGCCGAAGATGATTCCTGCGCCGATCGGCCAGCCGATCACATATCCCACACCGAGCCCGAGCAGCGTCACCAGCGCCATCTGGCCCACCGCACCGGGGATCGCGATCTTCCTGACCGAGAGCAGGTCGGCGAGCGAGAAATGGAGGCCGGAGCCGAACATCAGCAGGATGACGCCGACCTCGGCGAGCTGGCGTGCCAGGGCCTGGTCTGCGACATAGCCCGGTGTGAATGGCCCGATGACGATGCCGGCGACCAGGTAGCCGACCAGCGGCGACAATTTGAACCGGTTGGCCACGGCGCCCAAGACAAAGGCCAAGCCCAGGCCGACGACCAGCATGGTGATGAGCGGTGTGTGCATCTCTCCCAGGTCGCGTTCAGAGGTGATTCGGAGGCGTGCGAACGATCTTGCCCTTTTTCGCACAAACGCTGAGCGCGTGTCGAACGTCGGAGACGGAGGGAAAGTTTACCCTCGCCCCACGAACGGCATCTTGGTCGCCATCACCGTCATGAACTGCACGTTCACGTCGAGCGGCAGGTCGGCGATGTGGACGATGGCGTTGGCGACGTGCGCGGCGTCCATCGTGGGCTCGGCCATCATGCTGCCGTTGGCCTGCTTGATGCCTTCGCCGATGCGCTTGGCCATCGCGGTGCGGGCATTGCCGATGTCGACCTGGCTGCAGGCGATGTCATAGGCGCGGCCGTCGAGCGAGATCGACCTGGTGAGCCCGGTGATGGCGTGCTTGCTGGCGGTGTAGGGCGCGGAGTCCGGACGCGGGGCGTAGGCCGAAATCGAGCCGTTGTTGATGATGCGCCCGCCCTGCGGCGTTTGCTTCTTCATCTGGCGGAACGCCGCCTGTGCGCACAGGAACGAGCCGGTGAGGTTGACGTCGATCACGCTGCGCCACTGCTCGATGGTGAGGTCCTCGAACGAAGCGCCGACGCCGGTGCCGGCATTGTTGAACAGCACGTCGACGCGCCCGAACGCCTTGACCGCCGCATCGAACAGGGCCGCGACCGAAGCGGGATCGGTGACATCGGTCGCCACCGGCAGCGCGTTGGCCTTGTGATCGCCGGCCTTGCTCACGGTCTCCTGCAAAGCGTCGAGCTTGCGGCCGGCGAGCGCCACCTTGTAGCCGTGCGCCAGCAAGGCCAGGGCCGTTTCCCGCCCAATCCCCGATCCTGCGCCCGTCACCACCGCCACCTTGCCCGCTGCCATCGATCCCTCCCTTGCATGCGAATGGGGCCATAGAAAAGGAGAGAGCAGATTGATGCAAGAGGCGCCTCCTGCCACAGTGCGGGACGGTCATGAAACGCAGCGCCGCTCTTCTCGTCTTTCGAAAGGCTCCGGATGGCATCCAGGTGTTCCTCGTCCATCCCGGCGGGCCGTTCTGGGCCAGGAAGGATCTCGGCGCCTGGTCGATTCCCAAGGGCGAGTTCGGCGACGATGAAGATGGCCTCGCCGCCGCCAGGCGCGAATTCTTCGAGGAGGTGGGCCAGACGATCGACGGCACCTTCATCGCGCTGACCCCGGTCAAGCAGCGCGGCGGCAAGGTCGTGCATGCCTGGGCCGTCGAAGGCGAGGTCGACGCGGCGGCTGTGAAGAGCAACGAGTTCGAGATGGAATGGCCGCCACGCTCCGGCCGCACCGCGCGCTTCCCGGACGTCGACCGCGGGCAGTGGTTCCCGACGGTCGAGGCCTTGCGCCGGATCCTGCCATCCCAGGCCCCGATTTTGGAGGAATTGCTGGCAAAGACCCGCAACTAAGCCATCCGGCCTAGGAAAACGCCCGAAAAAGAAGAAATCATCCCTATTCTCAAGCCGGTTAGAGCCGTTCTTGATAAGTCGGGGTTAACCAACCGCCGGTATGATAATTCAAGCTGATATCGAGCCGGCCATGCTCCGCAAGCGTTCCAAATCTTCCGGTGGTGAGGCGTGATGAACGCGCCATCGAGAACTGCTGCCCATCGCGCCGCCGGCGTGCCGATGGACGAGTTCGTATTGCAGGTGGTGAACTCGGTCCAAAGCCCCATGTTCGTGAAGGACGAGCAGCAGCGATTCGTCCTCACCAACGAGGCATTCTGCAAGCTGGTCGGCCGGCCGAACGACTCGCTGCTCGGCCTCACCGACTACGACATCGTGCCGCGTGAGCAGGCGGCTTTCTTCCAGCAGATCGACCGCAGGGTTCTCTCCACCGGCACTCCGTACGAGACCGAGGAGATGCTGACCAGCGCCGATGGCGCGGAATATTGGCTGTTCACGCGCAAGTCGATGGTCGAGGTGGCGAGCGGCGACCGCTACCTCGTGGGCATCATTTCCGACATCACCGAGCGCAAGCGGATGGAGAAGGACTTGGTCGCCGCCAAGCTGCAGGCGGAAGACGCCAATCGCGCCAAGTCGATGTTTCTCGCCAACATGAGCCATGAGTTGAGGACGCCGTTGAATGCGGTCATCGGCTTCGCCGAGATCATCAAGGACGAATTGCTGGGCGCCATCAGCGAGTCGCGCTACCGCGACTATGCCGCGGACATCCATAGCAGCGGCAAGCACCTGCTCCGGGTCATCAACGACATTCTCGACATGACCAAGGTGGAGGCGGGGACCTACCAGCTGCGCGAGGATGTGTGCGATGTCGCCAAGGTCGTTGGGGACGCGGTCGCTCTGGTGAGCAACCTCGCGGTCCAGAACGACTTGACGGTACGCGTGGATGTGCCGGACGACATACCGTTCCTGTTCGCGGACGAACGCTGCGTCCGCCAGGCGCTGGTGAACTTCCTCTCCAACGGCATCAAGTTCACGCCGAAGGGCGGCAACGTCGCGGTTTGCGCGCGGCTGGAGCCGGACGGCGCGATTGCCATCGCCGTCGTGGATACCGGCATCGGCATGGCGCAGGGCGATATCCAGCAGGCGCTCAGCCCGTTCCGGCAGCTGGAAGATTCGCACGGCCGCAAATACGAGGGCACCGGCCTCGGGCTGTCGCTGACCAAGGCGATGGTGGAGTTGCACGACGGCACGCTGCAGGTCGATTCGACAGTAGGTGCGGGTACGACCGTCACCGCCCTTTTTCCGCCAGGACGCACAATCTACCGCTGAGTCATTTTCAGAGCTGCCGGTCGGGCGCGGTGGCCAGGCAGTTACTATTCGTTACAAAGATCGCGTTGCTCCGCGATGTGTCCTGTGTTCCGCTTGCCGTCGATGAAGAGGAGCGGACCCGCATGACCAAGATCGCACCCATCGCATTGCTTTTCACCGGAGCAATCCTCCTCGCGCCGCTCGCGTCGGCCTTTGCCTTCAGCAACGAAGAAGCATCGACCGGGGATGGCGGCGCCCAGATCGCCGATCCGGACCAAGCGATCGACCAATTCGCCAACCCGGACTCGGGCACCGCCGGTGAAGCGACCATCGAAGTGCCGCCAATCGCGATGCCCGGCGATGGCTCCGATGATTATCTGTCGCCCGACGCGGACGATGACCCGACGGCAGGTGTGCCGCCGGAGCAGGGAGCGGCCAACTAGCCGCGCTTCCGCCTCTTCCCGTCGGGACGCTCAATCTACCGCTGAGTGACTTCGGAACCTGCTCGGGGCGACTACCGCTTCGGCGATTATCCGCGCTTGGGCGTGCCGTTGTCGCTGCTGGCGATCGCGGTCGCGGTGCCCGCCTTGCTCGTCGTGTGGCCGGTGCGCTAGACAGGGTGGTTCGCGACCATCCATGGGGCCATCGTGGCAACCGTCATCCTCCTCAACGGCGTCGGTAGCGCCGGCAAGAGTTCGATCGCCAAGGCGTTGCAGACCATCACGGCGGAACCGTTCCTACATGTCGCGATGGACGCCTTCCTCGAGATGATGCCGGCACGCTATTGGGACCATCCCGATGGAGTCACGTTCGAGACCGTGCAGCAGGATGGCAAGCCTTCGGTCATCATCCGCAGCGGCCCGGTGGTTGAGCGGATCATGCGTGGTATGCGCCGCTCCATCGCAGCGATGGCGCGCGAAGGCAACGCTCTGATCGTCGACGATGTTCTACTCGAGAACGAAATGGCGGACTATGCAGTGCTGCTGGCGGGTCTCGCATTCCACACTGTCGGCGTGTTCGCGCCGCTGGATGTGCTCGAGGCGCGCGAGCGGGAGCGGGGGGATCGCCTGATCGGACTGGCGCGCTGGCAGTACGATCGTGTCCACCAGGGCAAGCGCTACGATCTGGAGCTCGACACCAGCAAATCCACGCCGTTGGAGTGCGCAACGCTCATCAAGCAAAAGTTCGGGCTGTAGCCGGCAGGCGATCTACCCGCAGCTATGCGTCAGGGTCCGCGATGCCGCCGACGAGGCGGTTGAGATCCGCCGTTGCGTCGTCGATCAGGTGCTTAAGGCGCGGATCTCGCGCGTCGGGCGTGGCATCGAACAGGCGCAGAAGATAGAGGGCCTTCTGCGCCGCGTCCGGCCAGTCCGCAGCGGGTGCCGCGAACAGGAATTTCTCGAGTTCGGCGCGACCGCGTTGCAGCGCCGCCTGATCTGCTTCGACTTCGGAACGATTGCGCCGCGCGTCGGTCTCTTTCTGCGAGGCCATGCCGCGATGCTCGTCGAGGACAACCGGCGGCGTCTTGTTGTCGTTGTCCGGCATGACCGCGTGCTGATCGTTAGCTGGCCGCCGACTTCACCAGCGCGTCGGCGCACTTGCTGGCCAGGTCGCGGTTTGGTTCGTCGGCTGCGGGCATGGTGGCCCAACCGGCCTTGATGACGAAGTCGCGCTGCTCGTAGGATGTCTTGATCGCGGTCAGTTGCCCAAGTTTCGCGGTTGCTTCCGGGTCAAGCTTCGATTGATTGATGCAGACCGGAACAAGCGCGTCGATCACTGCGACGTCAGACTTCTGTTGCGCCAGGCGTTCGGCTGAGCCGCCGGTGTACCATCCGCCCTGTGAAAAGCCGAGGATCATCGTCGCGATGGCGCCAACGATCGCACCGGTAATGCCCGGTTTTGTCCATGTTGGGATTTGCATTGGGAGAACTCCCTGTTCGGGCAGCGGCGATGCCGTTGCTCCGTTTCAGCAGGATGCGCTCTCAAAGGCGGGAAAGATACGACAATAGCGTTCGCGATGTTCCGACGATCGAGATCGCGCTGCGCGTTTGGCGATCGGCCTATTCCTTCGGCTTGTCGGTGCCCTTCGGCGCGCGGCTCGGCTCCGCTGGCTTCGGCGGGTGCCGAAACGTCCGGAACAGATCGAAGCGCTCCCCTTCGCTGGGCTTCTTGGCGGCTGGCGCGCCACCGCGCGAGTTCGGAATTTTCTCGGTGGACATGGGGAGGGCCTTTTCTGGCAAGCGGAATAACTAACAGATGATCGCTATGACTGCCGATGGCAATGCTTTGTTCGTGCCGCACGCGGGAATACTGGTGCTTCGATCTTGGAGTGTGCTTGCTGGTGCGGTGCTAATGGACTGTTGTAGTTGACTTCTTTGGTTGAGCGGCCAAGTGCCGCGGACGAGTGCCATTGCAAATCGGGGCGGAACGGTCCATGGTGCGCCTCGACTGGCTTGCTCTGGGCGTTGACCCGCTTTCCGCTCCTCGCGAGCGTAGACTCGGCTTCATCCTTTTTGCAGTTCGGCCCGTCGTGCAATCGCGCACGGCGGCACTCTTGTTTTCTCGAGGTCTAGATGTCTAACGGTAAAGTCAAATGGTTCAATGCTCAGAAGGGTTTCGGCTTCATTCAGCCCGATGGCGGCAGCAAGGACGTGTTCGTTCACATCTCCGCGGTTGAGCGCGCCGGCATCGGAATGTTGATCGAAGGCCAGGCTGTGAGCTTCGACATCGTGCAGGATCGCGGCAAGGAATCCGCCGGCAATCTGAAGCTGATCTAAGAAACAATCCGGTCCGCTTCGGCCGTCCGGACTCTCTTGCTCACTAAGCCGCGTGTTCGGATGCTCCGGGCGCGCGGCCATTATTCTCGCTCCACTTAACGAGGCACGCTCCATGAACAAATCCACAATACTCCGTTCGGAAGAGGCGCGCCGCCAGGCCCAGGCTACTTTGCTCGAGGCGAGGCAGCAGCAGGCCCAGGCCCTCGAGGAGCGCGCCGTGTTTTTCGCGTCCGAGACACGCAAGGTGTTCGACCTGCGCGCACAGCGCCTCGCCAAGATGGCGTCGGGCGCGATCGCCGGTAAAGCGGAAGTGAGTACATCGAACGTACGGCAGGCCGTGAAGCGTCGCCGCGCGAGCGCCTAAGAGCGATCGCCTTACTCCGTCGCCCATTAGACCCCTCTCGGATGCTACCGCAAAGTTGATACGGCCCGGCCTCCTGGAGCCGGCTCGGTAAGCGTCCATTTCAAGCGCAGACGGAACGTCCGCGAAGGGCTGGCCTTTCGCGCGACTGCCCTTACAATATCATCAAGCAGATCGGCAATTGAGCCGTCTCGGCCGATCGTTCCCGCTCGGCGCAACGCGTCGCGCCGGTGGGTTGTTCAGATGAGTCCCGAGAGACCGTTGGGAGGTAGTGCGATGCCTACGACCACGACCGTCGGATTGCCGATCGGAACCCCGGCGCCCGCTTTCGATCTGCCCGACCCTAAGGGCCGCCGTCACGCGCTGAAGGATTTCGCGCAGTCGCAAGCGCTGCTCGTCGTTTTCATGTGCAACCACTGCCCGTATGTGAAGCACCTGAAGAAAGCATTGGTGGCCTTCGCCAACAAGTATCAGGCCCGCGGCCTCGCCATGGTCGCGATCAATGCCAACGACTGGTCGCGCTACGCCGAGGATTCACCGCAGAAGATGCAGGTCGATGTCGATACCTACGGCTATCCGTTTCCGTATCTGGTGGATGAGAGCCAGGCGGTGGCGAAGGCCTACGGCGCGGTCTGCACGCCTGAGTTCTACTTGTTCGACAGCGGCCGCAAGCTGTTCTATCAAGGCCGCTTCGACGACAGCACGCCAGGCAACGGCCGCGCGGTCACGGGTGAAGATCTTTCGGTGGCGGTGGAAGCGGCGCTCGCCGGCGAGCCCTATCCGCGCGAGCAGAACCCCGCGATGGGCTGCTCGATCAAGTGGCGCTAGCGCGCTCTAGTCCGCGCGGATCACCACCAGCCGGTCGGTCCCCGATTCCGCGCCCCACACTTCGCCAGGCCGGCCCAGCAGCTGACGCACGTTGGCATCGTCGCGATCGCTGGGGAAGCTCTTGAAGGTCTCGGTTGCGGGATCGAAGCGCACGATGGCGTTGGCGCCAAAATCGGTCAGCCACACCTTGTCCTGGTCGTCGACGTAGACGGCATAAGTCTTCGGCCCGTCGCCCGGCAGCCGCCAGCTGTGCCAGCTGTCGGTCGCGGGATCGTAGGCCGAGACCTGTCCCGACTTCCATTCGCTGACCCAGATGCGCCCCTTCGAATCCGACCACACCCGGCGTGCACCCTGGTCGTCGGTGGGCGGCTCTATGATGGTGGATTTCCCGGTCGCGGCATCAATGCGCGCGATGTGGCTGCCGGCGAGCGATGCGTAATAGACGGTGCCGTCCGGCGTGGCGGTGATGCCGTAAGGCCCGCGCCCTTCCGGATCCTCGTACACCGTCATCTTGCCGTTCTTGGGATCGAGCGATCCGTAGATGCCATTCTGCCCGGTGAACCAGAGGATGCCGTCCTTGCCGAAGGCCGGCGTGTTGAGGTTGGCGTTGTCGTCGGGATCGGGCAGGGGATAGGTCTTGACCTCGAGAGTGGTTGGATCCACCCGCACGATGGCGTTGAGGCCGCCATCCGTCACCCAGGCCGCGCCGTCCGGACCAACGATGACGCCGTGCGGTGCGGAGCCATCGCCCAGCGGCACCTGCTTGACCTCGCCGCTCTTGGGGTCGAGACGCCCGAGCGCGCCCTGGCCCTGGGCGGTATACCAGACGGTGCCGTCGGGCGCCGGCGCTACGTCATGCGGCCCGGCGCCCTCCGGGACCGGAAAATACCGCACTGTTTCCGCATGGGCCGCGGGCATTGCGACCGCAAGAAAACCGACCGTGGCAAGCAACGCCAGGCGCTTCATGGCAACCTCCTCCGGGCAATCGCAACACTGACATGTGCAGCCGGCGGTCGGTCCGCAATGGCGGCTCGAACGAAATCGACCGACGTTGCAACGCCTTGCCATCCTCTCGGTTGACTCTTCGAGAACCGTTCAATGGCCGGAACAGGAGGTATCATCATGCAGATTCGGGACGTCATGAGCCGCGACATCATCCTGGCCAGCCCTCGCCAGACCATCGGCGAGGTGGCGCAGATGATGGCCGCGCGCGATATCGGATTCATGCCGGTTGGCGATCACGACCGCATCGTCGGCATGATCACCGACCGCGACATCGTGGTACGCGGTCTCGCCGCCGGCATGGGCCCGGGCACGCCGGTCTCCGACGTCATGACACAGGACGTCAAATATTGCTTCGAGGACGAGGACATCGACCACGTCGTCCTCAACATGGGCGAGAACCAGGTGCGTCGCCTGCCGGTCATGAGCCGCAACAAGCGCCTGGTCGGCATCGTCACCTTGGCGGATGCCGCTCTGGAACATGATCCGGTGGTGGTGGGAGAGGCGTTCCTGCGCGTGGTGGAACCCGGCGGCGAGCATTGCCAGTCGGCGGCGTAGCGCCTCGTCCAAAGAAAAAACGCCGCGCTTCGATCGCTCGAAGCGCGGCGCGTTGAGGAAGGACGCTACTGGATGTTGGCGCCGACGACCGTGTCCCATTGCTTGGTGATGATTTCCTTGAACTTGCCTTGCAACTCCAAGCTGGGGAACAGGGCCGCCTCGTAGGCCGCGGCGGGCGGCAGCTTGTCGAGCAGTTCCTGCGGAACCTTGCCGCGTTGCACCAGGTCCTGGAACCGGATCGGGTGGCAGTAGCCCTTCAGCCAGGCAATCTGGCTTTCATCCGAATAGAGATGCTCCATCCACAGCTTCGCGGCATTCGGATGCGGCGCGTAGGCGCTGATCGCCTGCACGTAGACGCCAGCAACCACGCCGGTCTTCGGGACGATGGTCTTCACTGGAGGATTGCCCTTCAGCGTGTCGTTGTCGCCGAGCGACAGGTAGTCCCAGCGCACCGTGATCGGCGTCGTGCCTTGGGCGAGCGCCGCGGCGCTGCCTCCGGTCGGCACCAGGTTGCCGAGCTTGTTGAGTTCGGCGAAGAACTTCAGCCCCTCGTCCGCTGCCGAGTCAGCATTGCCGCCGCTGGCGGCGAGGCCGGCCGCGAACACGCTCATGATGGACTGATTGGAGGTGCGCGGATCGCCGCCCAGCGCCACCATGTTGGCATATTCGGGCTTCTTGAGGTCGGCCCAGTCCTGCGGCGGGTTCGGCACCAGGTCGGCGTTCACCTCGAACGACAGGACGCCGTAATAGTCGCCGTACCAATAGCCCTCCGCGTCCTTCTGCGCGTCCGGGATGCTGTCCCAGGTCGAGACCTTGTAGGGCTGCAGCAGGCCTTCCGCCTTGGAGGAAGGACCGAATGACAGGCCGACGTCGATCACGTCGGGCGACTGCGGACCCTTGTTGCCTTTGTTGGCCTTGATGGCTTCGATCTCGTCGCCCGAGCCGGCGTCGGGATCGAGCTCGTTCAGTTTCAGGAACGGATACTTGGTCTTGAAGTCTTCGATGATCCCGGCATAGCCGCACCAATCGTGCGGCACCGCGATAATGGTGAGTTCGCCCTCCTTCTTTGCCGCTTCGACCAGGGCGCCCATATCGTCCGCGATGGCGGCGCCGTTGGCGGCGAAAAAGCCGGCGGCGGACAGCGATGCGATCGTGGTCCGCAGCAAACACGCGTACTTCATGCTCTATCCCTCCTAGCGGAAAGCCGGGGCGGGCAGGTGCCCGCTGGCCCTGTTTTGGTTATTGTGAATTTGGTCCGACAGCTGTCCGGGCCGATTCCCCTCGGCAAGAGTACCGCTCTTGTTTGCGTCCGCTGCCAGCCCGATGGGACGCTAACACGCACTATGTTGCCCATCAATGCGGATATTTGTAACTTTGCACAACTGGCCCTTCATAAATGCGTAACTTGCCACATGACCGATTCGGCCATTTTCGGGTATAGAGACAGGCAGGTTACAGATCAGGATGGGGACACCATGAGTGGTTCACAAAGACTGTCCAAAAGGGACCGCCAGCAACGGATCCTGGCGGAGCTTCGCGTCTCGGCGACTTTGCGCATCTCCGAGCTGGCGACGGACCTTGGGGTTTCCTACGAGACGATCCGCCGTGATCTCGAGGAGATGGGCGAAAGCGGATTGATCAACCGGACCTATGGCGGCGCGGTCGCGCGGCCGTTCGGTTTCGAGCCTGCCTGGAGCGAGCGCGCCAATGCCATGACGGCCGAGCGCGAGCATATCGCCTCGCTCGCGATCCGCTTCGTGCGGCCGGGCGAGGTGCTGATGATCGATGCCGGCTCCACCACGTTGCATTTCGCGCGCCGGCTGGCGGCGGAGCTCAAGGACCTGACTGTCATCACCAACAGCTTCGCCGTGGCGCAGGCGCTGGCGACCAACCCGGCGATGACGGTGATCGCCTGCCCCGGCCGCTACGACGTGCAGGAAGGCGGCGTCGCCGGTCCGGATTGCATCGCCTTTCTCGGCCGCTACAACGCCAACCGCGCAGTGATCGGCGCCAGCGGTCTGACCTTGGAAGGACCGAACGAGGCGAACTCCAACTCCGCCGCCATCAAGCGCGCGATGTTCGCGCGCGCGCAGGAGCGCATGCTGCTGATCGACCATCTCAAGTTCGGCCAGCCGAACCTGGAGGTCGTGTGTCCGCTGCAGGAGGTCAACCGGATCGTCACCGACAAGGCGCCGTCGCGCGACATGGCGCTCGCGCTGCGCAAGGCGGAGATCGAGCTCAATCTGTAAGAGCTAGAGCAGCTCGTCGATCACCTTGAGCCAGGCCGGCAGGCAGATCCGGCGCTGGTCGTACTGCTCGACCACGGTGCGGCGCGCTTCCGTGCGCAGGCCGGTGAAGCGCTCCGGATGCCGGCACGCCTCGATCAGCGATTTCGACAACGCGCCGAAATCGAAGAAGTCGTGCAGCAGGCCGTTCTTGCCGTGCTCGATGACATCGCGCACCGGCGGCGTGTCCGATCCCATGAACACGACCTCGCAGGCCATCGATTCCAGCGACGACCAGGACAGCACGAACGGGTAAGTGTAGTAGACGTGCGCCCACGACAGCGAGAGCGCGGTCAGCATGGCGTCGTGCGGGACCGGGCCGGTGAAGTGGACGCGGGAATAGTCGATCCGGTCGCCCATCTCGCGCTTCATGTGGGCACCCCAGGTGCCGCCACTCGGCGCCGCGATCCCATAGCCTGAGGCCTTGTCGCTGCCGATCATCAGCACGTGCACGTCCGGCACCGCCGCCAGCAGGGCAGGCAGCGCGCGCATCATGACGTGGAAGCCGCGCATCGGCTCGAACACGCGGTTGATGAAGGTGACGATCGGGGTCGAGCCGTCGATCTCCCTGTCGCCGACTTTCAGCCTGGCGTCGGGCACGCGCCTGATGCGGTCGGTGTCGATGCCTTCGTGGATCACCAGCGCCCGCTCGCGGAACGCGGTGGGAAATGCGCTGGCTTGAAACGGCGTCGGGCAGATGATGCGGTCGGCATCGGCATAGGCCATGCTCATGACCGCGTTCTTGGCGTGGACCCTGAAGGGTTCCGTGACGCCGACGTCCTTGAACTCCGGGTCGAAGCCGACATCGCCGCCGGTCGAGCGGTAGTAGAACTCGCCGACCATGATCTGCCGCGCGCTCGGGAAGATCTCTTTCATGAAGGTGGTCTCGCCCCAGGCCGGGTGGCCGATGATGAGGTCGGGCTCGAACCCGTCCTGCTTCAGCCGCAGCGCGCACTCCGCGGCGGCGCTGCCGCGGATCAGGTCCGCCTCCGCGCGCACCGCAAGGTCGAGGATGCCGGCGGTCGAGGAACGGTTGCTTTTCCACACCAGCAGCGGGACGCCGTCGGCCTGCCGCCCGCCTTGTGCGATCGCGAAGCATTGGTGGCCGGCCGCCTTCAGCGACGGCAGCAGGAATTCGAAACGGCCAGGGAAGTTGTTGTGGACGAAGAGAATT
>Ga0207675_100004636_pt1 | contig 13244 bp, 9 predicted proteins | sample KBSSwiS42_FD_184305 | JGI IMG/M metagenome (GOLD analysis project Ga0207675, IMG submission 184305) | Switchgrass rhizosphere microbial communities from Kellogg Biological Station, Michigan, USA - KBS Switchgrass S4-2 (SPAdes) (version 2) | ecosystem: Host-associated > Plants > Roots >... | reverse complement strand
GCCGATCTTGTACTGCGAGACGATCTTCAGCGCCTCCGCCTTGATCGCCGGCGTGAAGTCGATCACGTCGTCGATGAGGAAGCCCTGCCGCTCGAACGGCGGCGGCTTGGTCGGAAACGGCTGCGTCGGCGAATACCATTCAGTCGGCACCGTGCCCTGTTCGACGGGTCGCTCCACGATGGGCCAGACCGGCTGGCCGGTCTGGCGGTCGAACACATACACAAAACCCTGCTTGGTCGGCTGTGCGATCGCCTTGATCCGGCGTCCGCCCACCGTAATGTCGGCGAGGATCGGCGCGCAGGGAATGTCGTAATCCCAGATCGGGTGATGCACCAGCTGGAAATGCCAGATCCGCCTGCCGGTCTGAAGGTCGACCGCCACCAGGCTTTCAGCAAACAGATTGTTGCCGGGCCGATGGCCGCCGAAATAATCGCCGGTCGGGATCTCGATCGGCAGGTAGGCGATGCCGAGCTCTTCGTCGACCGTCAACTGGCCCCAGAGGCCGGTGTGTCCCGTGTACGACCAGGAATCCTTCAACCACGTCTCGTTGCCGACCTCACCGGGCTGCGGAATCGTGTGGAAGATCCAGAGCCGCTTGCCGGTGCGGGCATCGTAGGCGCGGATATACCCTTTCGCGTTCTCCCTGCTCCGCGGCGCGCCGCCGGCCCGATGCGCGGCGCCGACAAGGACAACGTCCCTGGCGACAACCGGCGCGCCGTTCCACGCGATGTCGCTGGTAATCGGATCGAGGAGTTGATCGTTGTCCTGTTTCAGGTCGACGACGCCCTTGTTGCCGAACCCCGCGACCGGATCGCCGGTCTTCGCGTCGAGCCCCACGAGCTGATATCCGGTGGAGACGTAGAAGATCCGTTCGTCGCCCCGGCCGTCTGTCCAGTAGCCGACGCCGCGTCCCGACAGCCGGCGCGACGACACTTCCGCGCGCCTGGCTTCCTCGAGTCGATGCATCCAGAGCATCTCGCCGGTGGCGGCGTCGACGGCAACGGCGTTCCGGTGCGCGCCGGCCGTGAAGTACAGCACGCCGTTGATCATCAGCGGCGTTGCCTGCAGGTTGAAGTCGGGATTCCTCCCCAGGTTCTCGGTCCTGAAGTGCCACGCCACTTCGAGCTTGTTGAAGTTGCCGGCGTTGATCTGGTCGAGCGGGGCGTAGCGCGTGGCGGCGAGATCGCCCGCCCACGTGCGCCATTCACCGTTCTTCGCGCCCGACTGGCCGGAGAGGACCGTCGCCGACGACACCACGGCCGCGAGGAGCGCCGTCAGGCGCAACCTGAAACCGACGATTCGGTGTGACATCGTGAACTCCGAAACCGATGCGGGTCCGGCTGAAGCCGGACACTACGCGCGTTTCACGCTCTCGTTCAGGGCTGCGGGGTCGACGGCGTAGGCCGCGGCTACTCTACCAGACCTTTAGAGCGACGTAGCGTCCGGCGGTCCTGGCCGCGTCCTTTCTGGCCACCGCGCACGCGCAACGAGCGCAGCCGAGGGAGCTATCGGCGAACGACGCCGAACTGACGAGCCGCATGCGCATCAACGTCACGGTTGTGACGAACGGCGAATAGCCGACGGGCAAACTTTTTGCTCCTTGCCTCTCAACAGGTGAGGTCATGAAGTTTCCCAAGCTCTACGTCCATATCGCGTTCGTTGTCGCCGCTTCGCTCGAGCTGACCGCGTGCGGCGCCGCGGCCAGGATGAGGGTCGAGGACGGGATCGGTCCGCGGCCGACGCTTCCACCTCCGAACAAAACACTGCTCCCCACCATCAACGTCGTCACGGCGAAGGGCTGGCCTGACGGCGCGAAACCAGTCGCGGCCGAAGGGACGCAGGTCGTGGCGTTCGCGCACGGGCTCGAGCATCCGCGCTGGCTGCACGTGCTGCCGAACGGCGACGTGCTCGTCGCCGAAACCAACGCGCCGCCGCGCCCCGAGGACAACAGGGGGATCAAGGGCTACTTCTTCAAGCGCTTTCAGAAGAAAGCCGGCGGCGCCGTGCCGAGCGCGAACCGCATCACGCTGTTGCGCGACACCGACGGCGATGGCGTCGCCGACAGCCGCACCGTCTTCCTGCAGAACCTCAACTCGCCGTTCGGCATCACGCTCGCGGGCGACTCGCTCTACGTCGCGAACGCCGATGCGTTGATGCGCTTTCCGTACAAGCAGGGCGAGACGGCGATTGCCGCCGCCGGTACGAAGGTGGTTGATCTCCCGGGCGGTGCGCTCAATCACCACTGGACCAAGAACGTCATCGCCTCTCCCGACGGCTCGAAGCTCTACGTCGCGGTCGGGTCGAACAGCAACGTCGCCGAGAACGGCATCGACAAGGAAGAGGGGCGCGCGGCGGTCTGGGAGATCGACGCGAAGAGCGGACAGCACCGCATCTTCGCCTCCGGGCTGCGCAACCCGGTCGGGATGGCGTGGGAGCCGGCGACCGGCGCGCTGTGGGTGGCGGTGAACGAGCGCGACGAGCTCGGCAGCGACCTCGTCCCCGACTACATCACCTCCGTGCGCGAGGGCGGATTCTACGGCTGGCCGTACAGCTATTACGGCCCGCACGTCGACGACCGCGTCAAGCCGCAGCGGCCCGAACTGGTGTCGAGCGCGATTGCGCCCGACTACGCGCTCGGACCGCATACCGCGTCGCTCGGCCTCGCGGCCGCCAGCGGCACGTCGCTCGGCGGGTCGTTCGGCGACGGGATGTTCGTCGGCCAGCACGGCTCGTGGAACCGCAAGCCGCGGAGCGGCTACAAGGTGATCTTCGTGCCGTTTGCCGACGGCAAGCCCTCGGGCAAGCCGGTCGACGTGCTCACCGGCTTCGTCAAGGAGAACGGCGACGCGATGGGCCGTCCGGTCGGCGTCGCCGTCGACAAGCGCGGCGCGCTGCTGGTGGCCGACGATGTCGGCAACACGATCTGGCGGGTCAGCGCGGCGTCGGAGCGCGGCGCCGCGACCGCGCGGCGATAGTCCATCTCCGAACAGGAGCAGCGGATTCGTGCCGCCATGCGTAACATGGCGTCATGGATCCGCTCGCCTTCCTGAGATTCGTTCCCGATTTTTCGTCACCGCGCGTGCTGGCCGCGTACGACGAGCTGCCGCTGTGGTCGGCGATGTTCGGCCTGCTGCTGCTCGACGAGGTGCCGCTTGCCGGCGCGAAGGTCGTGCTCGATGTCGGCTGCGGCACCGGCTTTCCGCTGATCGAGCTGGCGGAGCGGCTCGGCACCGCGTCGCACGTGCACGGGCTCGATCCGTGGAGCGCCGGCCTGGAGCGCGCGAAGGAGAAACTCGCCGCCCGCGGGACGACCAACGTCACGCTCCACGATGGCAGCGCGAACGCGATGCCATACCGGGCCGGCACGTTCGACTTGATCGTCTCGAACCTCGGCGTCAACAACTTCGACGATCGCGCGGGCGCGCTGCGCGAATGCCGCCGCGTGGCGAAGCGTGGCGCCGTCATCGCCCTGACGACCAACCTCCAGGGCCACATGCAGGAGCTCTATGACCTGTTCGACGAGGTGCTCGAGCGCGCCGGAGATCCCGAGGCGCGTCGCCTGCTGCGCGATCACGTCGCGCACCGTGCCACTGTCGCCGGCGTCCGGGATCTCCTTCAGGATTCCGGGTTCTCGAAGGTTCGCGCGGTGGAGAGAACCGCTGTGATGCGCTTCGCCAGCGGCTCCGCCCTGTTCAACCACCACTTCATCAAGCTCGGGTTCCTCGACGGCTGGAAGAGCATCGTGCCAGGCCGCGAGACCGAGATGTTTCTGCGCCTGCTGCGCCGGCTCGACGAGGTCGCCGCCGAGCGCGGCGAGCTGCGGCTCACGATCCCGATGGCGTATATCGAAGCCGTGACCGCGTAAACGATGCGCGTCGTTACTTATTGATCGGAATCATGACGTGCGCGCCCGGCGTCCCCGACAGCATCAGCCACGGCACGCCTTGGCCTTTGAGCGCCTCGTCGCGCTGGCTCCCTTCCGACACGCCGATCGTCTCCGGCGTCGCGCCCGGCACCGACAACACCCACAGCAGCTGAATCCGATCCTTCTTGCCGTAGAGCCGGTACGACATCGTGCCGAACGGCGTCGGCTTGAGCGTGCCGTCCTTGGTCGCCGCCGCCAGCGCATCCTGGACTTCCTTGTCCGACTTGCCCTGCGCCCGCAGCTTCGCCGCCATGTCCCGCCGCGGCGCGCTCACCTTGTTGTAGCACCACGTGAAGCCATCGTCGGGATTGCGCGGCGTGCACTCGATCTGGTTGGTGCCCTGGCGCAGCACGTTGCGCGCGCCGGTCGCCTTGTCGTAGGTGTAGACGGTCGCGCCGGCGCGCAGGTCCTCGGGCAGCGGCAGCGTCGCCTGGGTGATCGGATCCGCGGCCTCGTCGGTGACGGTTGTGTTCTTCACCGCCGGGTTGATCGGGATCATGATGTGGGCGCCCGGCGTGCCGGGCAGCATCATCCACGGCAGCCCCTTGCCTTCGAGCGCCGCGTCGCGCTGGCTGACGGTCGAGACGCCGACCGACTCGGGCGTCGCGTTGGGCAGCGAGACCACCCAGAGGTTCTTGATGCGATCGCGCTTGTCGTAGCCGCGGTACGACATCATCCCCTGCGGCGCCGGCTTGAGCGTGCCGTTCTTCACCGCGGCGGCAATCGCCTCCTGGATTTCCTTGTCCGATTTCTTCTCGGCGTGCAGCTTCGCTTCGAGATCGCGCCGCGGCGCCAGCGCCTTGTTGTAGCAGCGGGTGAAGCCGTCGGCCATGCGCGGCTGGCACTCGAGGAAGTTCGTGCCCTGCCGCAGCACCTTGCGTTCGCCGGTGGCGGCGTCATAGGTGACGACGGTGGCGCCGGCGCGCAGGTCGGCGGGCAGGATTTCGACCGCTTCGGCAATCCGAGCGTCGGTGGACTGCGCCTCGACCGGGGCCGGCAGCGGAGCGGCAAGCGCCAGAACCGCGGCGATCCCGAAAACATGCTTCATCTGAACCTCCAAAACCTGATCGATATGAGTGGCGTTCGACCGCCAATTGTACGATCACGGCGGCAGGCCTGGCACAGGCTGACAGGAGCGCCGGGATTGGTTCGGCGCGCCGCCGCGATTGTGGCGTAGAATCAGCGAACTCGCCCGGCGGTTGAATCGCGCCGATCTCTCGAACCCGTTGGTGTGCACGCGACCGGAGGCTGCCATGCACCGTCGATGGCTCCCGTTGCTGCTGGCGCTCGCTGCGGTCACCGCGGCGGCTGCATCCGTTTCGAGCCAGGCCCCGGCCAAATCGCGACCGGCCGCTCACTCCACGCCGGCATGGACGCCGCCGCTCGCGGCGGACGGCCATCCCGACCTGCAGGGCGTCTGGCTGAACAACAGCGCCACCCCGCTCGAACGGCCGAAGGCGCTCGAGGGGCGGGCGACGATCACCGACGAGGAAGTCGCCGAACTGCGCCGCCGCGCCGACCGGCTGTTCAAGGGCACCAACGCCGACTTCGCCGGCGGCGACGCGGTGTTTCTCGCCGCCCTCGGCAACATCGAACGCTTCACCAGTACCACCTCCACCGGATCGACCAACGAGATGATCGACCGCGAGTTCGACAACCGCACGTCGCTCATCGTCGACCCGCCGGACGGCAGGATTCCGCCGGTGACCGCGGCAGCGCAGGAGCGCAGGGCGGCGATCGACGCCGCGCACCGCCGCGCGGAAGGACCGGAAGACTTCACGCTCGTCGAACGCTGCCTCACCTACGGCATGCCGCGCGTGAGCGGCACGAATACCGGCGCCGGTCCGCTCGGCTACTACCAGATCGTCCAGACGCCGGGCCACGTCGTGCTGTTCCTCGAGGCCATCCACGAGGCGCGCATCGTGTCGCTGGACGGACGCCCGCACCTGCCGGCGACGGTCCGCCTGTGGCAGGGCGACTCACGCGGCCGCTGGGAGGGATCGACGCTGGTCGTCGACACCACCAACTTCTCGGCGCACAACAACTTCATGGGCTCGAGCGAGCGCCTGCACCTGGTCGAGCGGCTCACGAGGGTCGCGCCGGATCGGCTCGACTACGCGGTCACGATCGACGATCCGGACACGTGGACCAAGCCGTGGACGGTGGTGATCCGCCTCAGGCCCAGCTCGCAGCAGCTGTACGAGTACGCGTGCCACGAAGGCAACCTCGAGATCGTGCGCGGGATGTTCGCGGCGGCGCGCGCGCGCGAACGGTAAGAGGGGCTAATTCGTCAGGCGCAGCGTGATCGGCTGCGTCTCGCCTTCGCGGATCGTCAGGCTCGCCGCCCGGCGCGCGAGCGACTCGAGAAACGACGGGTCCTGCCACTCTTCGTCGGTCGCAAACGGCAAACGCGCGAGCGCGGCGACGTAGTAGCTGCCGAACGGCAAGCCGGAGGCGGAAAACGTTCCGTCCGCCGCGGCGGCGGTCTTGCGCATGAAGCGCGACGCCTCGTACCAGCGCGAGCGATCGGTCGAGAACACCATCACCTGCGCCGCAGCGGCGCCGCGCCCATGGTCGTCGACGACGGATCCGCCGACGGCGCTGACGCGATCGGTCAGGACGACTTCGACATCGGCGAGCGACTGATCCCGCCGGCCGAACACAATCGGTTGATCGGTCGCGTCGAGGCCGCGCACGCGAACCTCCTTCAGCATCCAGCCCGCCGGCACGCGCAGCAGCTGCAGCCGTCGTGGTCCGTTGATGCCGCGAACCTCGAAGCTCCAGTCGGTGTGGATCTCGGCGGAGGCGATGTTGGCCGGCGCCTGGTCGTAGTCGATCGGCATCGGCGCCAGCTCGAGAGCCGCCGGCGACGGCGGCATCGTGCCGTTGAAGGCATCGAAGACGATCCGCCCGCTGATCGTCGAGCCGGTGGATGTTTTCAGCGTCAGCCCGGTCACATCGCTGCCGTCGACGGCGACGACGATCGTGCCGAACTCGCCCTCTTCGGCGTTCCTGCGCCCGCGGTCGGCGCGGATGACGTACTGTCCCGGCGGCACGTTGGGAAATTCGAACGCGCCATCGCCGGTGATCCGCGCGCCGCTCGGCACGCTGACGACCGACGCTGCGTTTGCGCTGGCAATCATCGTCAGGCTGCCCGGGTTCGACGGCGCCCCCGCTGCGTTCACGACCTGGCCGGTGATCCGCGCCGTGCGCGTGCGCGACAACGCCATGTCGATCCCGGCGAGATCCTGCGAGCGCGCGACCGGGACGAACTGCGCGTTGGCAGCGTTCGGCGTCCCGGGATAGTACGAGCGCGCGTAGCCGGAGAGATCCGCGGTGGCCGCGCCGCCGATTGCCGCCGACACGACGTACTGGCCGGGCGGCACGGCAAAGATCCGGTAGCGCCCGCGATCGTCGGTCAGCCGCAGCGCGCTGCCGCCGCCGAGCCGGCGGCGTCCTCGCGAATAGCGGATCTGCAGCAGCTGCACGCCGGCGCCGCGAACCGGCGCGCCGGCGTCGTCGACGATGGTGCCCGACACCGATCCCCACCGCGCGAGCGCGAGATCGACCCGCTCGCGCGTTTCCTGCCGCATCAACTCGACGGCGCGCGTCGACGCCGGCGACGCCGCGTCGGCCGGGTTCGGGTCGAGAGCCGCGAATCCGGGCTTGGTGGCGACGATGCGAAAGCGGCCGGGCAGGAGATTTCGAAACTCGAACGATCCCTCGCCGTCGGCCGTCGTGACCGCTGATTGCATCAGGTCTACTTCGGGGAGCAGCTCGACGTGCGCGTGCGGCACGGCGCGGCCGTCGATCGCCGAGACTCGGCCGCGGAGCGCGGCGGTCGCATCGGGATCTTTCGGGCGCGCCCCCGCCTGGGCCATGCGCATCGCGGCAACCGGCGGCAGCACCGGCGGCTCGGCTTTCAAGAGGAAATCAATCCGCGCGCGTTCTTCGCCGGCGGCAACCTTCACCGGTTGCGCGTCGGCGGGCGCGCTCGCGCCGGGATAGTAGATGGTCTCGGGCGCGGATCGGCCGGAGGAGAACGAGACAGGACCAGAAACGTCGTAGATGATGTAGCCGCCGATGCGCTCGACGGCGACGATGTAGTCGCCGGGAACGAGCCCGGCGACCCGGTACTCGCCGCGGTCGTCGGTTGTCGTCAACGTCGACGGTCGCGGCCTGGGCGCGGCGACGCCAGCGGATTCTACCCAGACTCGCGCCTCGATCACCGGATCGCCGAACTCGTCGGTGACGCGGCCGGCGATCACGCCCGCCGGCGACCGCTGCGCCTGCACGGCCCAGGCGACGAATGCGATCGAGATCCAGACGCGCGCCACGATCGTTCAGACGCGGGCCGACTCCAGCGGGCCGGCCTATTTTTTCTTCGACTGCGTCTCCTCGCTCTGCTTGTCCTGCGCGCGCGCGCCGCGCAGCACGCCTTCGAGGCCGTAATTCCCCTCGTGGCAGGCGTACTCGTAGAGCTTCTCGTCGGTTGCGCGGAGCGGAATCTCGGCCGACCACTGCCGCGTCCACGTCGTCGGATCGTCGATCGTGAACTTGTAGAGGATGGTGTGGGCGTCGGTGCGTGTGAAGCGCTCGATGACGTGCAGGTTCTCGGACGAGCCGCGGAAGCTGACCTGGGGCTTGAAGTTGATGGTATCGACGACCAGCGTGTCGCCGTCCCAGCGCCCCACCGAATCGCCGAGCCAGCGGCGAATCGTGCCGTGCGGGCGGCCGTCGATCGGAATCATCCGCACGTCGTGCACCATCTCGACCAGGATCATGAGGTGCGTCGGCGTCTGCACGATCTGGTAGTGGTTGTTGTAGGCAATCGGCAGCATCGGCGGACCCGAGCTCGAACCGAATGCGAGCAGGCAGCGTTCCGCGAGCGGCCGCTCTTCAGGATTCTCGTACAGCCCGAAGGGTGGGGCGTTCTCGGGCTCGTCGGGTCCGACCACCGCGCTGCCCCATGACGGACGCGCTCCCGGAACGCGCCTGGCCGCGTCAGCCGTCAGCGCCGGAATCTTGCCGTCGGGCGGATCGACGATGAGCGAGGTGCGCTTCTGGCCGTTGACGCGCGCCAGCTCGGTGCCGAAGTCCCAGAAGAAGGCGTTGTAGGCGCGCTCGACGTCGGCGCGCTTGCCGCCGTCGCGGCGATCCTTGTCCTGGGACTTCAGGTATTCCTTTTCCCACGCCGTGCCTTCAGCATCGGAAACGACCAGCTTGCTGCCGAACTCAGCCGGACGCTCCAGCCGGGTAATCGTGACGTTGGTCCACATGCCCTGCAGGTCGGGACGGCCGTCGGGCATGCGCGGGATCGACGGCGATGCCTTCGTCGGCGACGCTGACTGGCCCGAGAGATGAATGGCCGGCACGGATGCCAGCAGCGCGGCCGCGATCACGAGTCTGGTGCGGGACATCTCGCCTCCTGTTGCTGCGGGCGGCAAAAACAGCCGGATGATAGCGCCCCGACGGTGCACCCGACAACTCCTTCGCGCCCGCGAGCGTCTTGTATGAGTTGAGCTGGATGCCGCCGCCTCCGCGCAATTCAGCTCAGTGGCCATGACTCGCAAATCGGTCGCGTTCACGATTCAGGCGGCGCTGCTGGTCGTCGCCGCCTGCGCGCTCGGCGTCGCGCTCTGGGACGTCGCGACCGGCGGCTTCTTCTTCACCTTCGCGGGCCTGCGCATCTCGTCGCGGGAAGCGTACAAGCCGTGGCGGATCGGCATGCTCGCGGTCGTCGCGGCAATCGCGATCCGCGACTGGACGACGGAGCCCGGGAAGACCACCTGGGCGCGGCTCCCGGCGTGGGCGCCTCGCATTGCCGCGGCGGCTGCGCTCGGGTCGCTCGCGCTCGGGATCACGTTCGGCCTCGACGCCGCCGGCGGCTCCGACGCCTACGGCTACGTCAGCCAGGCCTGGCTGTGGGCGAGCGGACGCGTGGCCGCACCCAACCCGCTCGCGGCGCTCGAGCCGGCGCTCGGCGCCGCCGTCGCGCCGATCGGGTATCGGCTCGCGCCGACGCCCGGCGCGATCGTGCCGATTTATCCGCCGGGCTTTCCGATGACGCTGGCGGTCGCGCTCGTCATCGGCGGCGCGGGCGCGATCTACTACGTCGTGCCCGCACTCGCCGCGCTCGCGGTGTGGCTCACCTACCGGCTCGGCGCGCGCGTCGATCGCCCGGCCACCGGCATGATTGCGGCGATCCTGGTCGCGACCAGCCCGATCTTCATGTTCCACAGCTTCGAGCCGATGAGCGACGTGCCGGTGACGGCCTGGTGGCTGCTGTCGTGGCTGGCCGCGCTCTCGGCGCGCGATGCCGGCGCGATTCTTTCGGGAGCTGCCGCATCGCTCGCGATCGCGACGCGTCCCAACCTCGTGCCGCTCGCGCTCGTCCTCGCTGCAGCGGTGGCCCTGCGGCCGCCGCGTGCACGCCGCGTCGCGCTGTTTGCGGTGGCCACCCTGCCCGGCTGCCTGCTCATCGCGTCCGTCAACTGGCGCCTGTACGGATCGCCGCTCGCGCCCGGATACGGGCCGCTCGAAACGATGTTCGCGTGGAGCCACTGGAAGACGAACCTGCCGACTTATCTCGGTTGGCTCTGGCAGCTGAATTCTCCGTTCGTGTTGCTCGCGCTCGCTGCGCCGCTCATCACGCGGACGCGCGACCAGATCGCGATGCTCGCGTTCTGTGCCGTCCTGCTCGGCTGCTACGTGTGGTACATGCCGTTCGCGCCCTGGCCATTTCTGCGATTCCTGCTGCCGGGCATCCCGCTGCTGCTGATCCTGTCGGCGACGGTGTTCATGCGCGTCGCGGATCGTCTGCCGCTGGCGTTTCGCACGGTGGCGGTGCTGCTGTTGTGCACCCTGCTGCCGCTGCACTACCTGCTGAAGGCCGACAGCCTCAAAATTTTCGCGACCCGCCGATCGGAGCACCGCTATGTCGCCATCGGCACCTACCTGGGACGCACGCTGCCGCGCGACGCGGTCGTGCTGAGCATGATTCAGAGCGGGAGCCTGCGACTCTACGGCAACCAGCTCACGGTGCGATGGGACATGCTGCCGGCCGACAAGCTCGATGCGGCGGTGGCGACGCTGAAGGGCGCGGGCTATCGCCCGTACCTGCTGCTCGAGGACTGGGAGCTGCCGCTGTTCCGCGACCTGTTCGGCAAGGCGAACCGCTACGGACGCATCGACTGGCCGCCGGCGTTCGAGTATCGCGACATCGGCAAGGTGTGGATCTACGAGTTCGCCGATCGCGAGCGCTACTTCTCGGGCGTCAACGTCGCCCCCCGTCCCGTCTTGCCTGGCTCCTGAGATCGGCCCACCCGTACCGGTCGGGCGCCGCGCGAGGTATAAGGGGTGTGAGCACTCATGAAGTTCGCCGCGCGGGTCTTCAACATCGCAGCGATTTACGGTCTCATCGTCCTCGTGCCGCAATACTTCCTCGCGGACAAGGCCGGCCGCGATTTCCCGCCGCCGCTGACGCATCTCGAGTACTACTACGGCTTCATCGGCATCGCGATCGCGTGGCAGCTCGTGTTCGTCCTCATCGCGCGCGATCCGGTGCGCTACCGCCCGCTGATGCTCGTCGCGGTGGTCGAGAAAGCGGCGTTCGGCATCCCGGCGATCGCGCTTTTTGCGCTCGGCCGGTTGAGCAGAGAGCTGCTGGCTGCGGGGCTGATCGATCTGACGCTCGGCACGCTGTTCGTGATTTCGTACCTGCGCACGAGGTGAGGAAATGGCCGATCCGTCATCACGCGACATCACGCTGCGCGACGGCCGCACGCTCGCCTTCATCGAGCGCGGCAGCCCGTCGGGCGCGCCGGTCATCTACTGCCACGGAGTGCCCAGCGCGTCGGTCGAAGCGAACCTGATCGTCGACAACGACGTCGCGGCGGCGCTCGGGCTGCGGATCATCGTCCCCGATCGTCCCGGCATGGGGCGCTCCAGCTATCAGCCGGGCCGCCGCATCGTCGACTGGCCGCGCGATGTCGTCGAACTGGCCGATGCGCTGGGCCTCGCGACGTTCGCCGTGCTCGGCTCCTCGGGCGGCGCGCCGTTCGCGGCAGCCTGCGCGGCGCAACTCCCCGATCGCGTGCGTGTCGTCGGCCTGCTCGGCGGTGTCGCCCCGCCCGACGCGCCGGGGATCCGGCACTCGCTGAGCGGACTGATGCGGATGATGCTGCGGCTGGCGCGGTTCGCGCCGCTGGTGCTTCGCGGCCTGTTCCGGCTCAACCTCCGCGCGATTCGGCGCGGCGGGCCGGCCACCAGCCGGCGCATGGTCGCGTGGGCGCCCGAGCCCGACCGCCGCTTCCTGCAGCGCGCCGCGATCCGCGACGGGTTCATGGCGTGTTTCATCGAGGCGTGCCGGCAGGGGCCTCGCGGCGCGGTCGCCGACTTCGCGCTGATCGCGCGTCCCTGGGGCTTCGATCTCGGGGAGGTGAAGACGCCGGCGCTGCTGTGGCACGGCGAACAGGATCGCAACGTGCCGGTGGCGAACGGCCGCTACCTCGCCGCCGCCATCCCGCGCTGCCGCGCGACGTTCTATCTCGACGACGCGCACCTGTCGGTGCCGCTGACCCATCAACGCGAGATTCTCAGCGCGCTCGCGGCGGCTTCAGCGGCCGTGTAGCAAGTGGCCTGAACGCAAAGCCGGCGGGCACGTAACCACGAAGCTCACGAAGAACACGAAGACCACGAAGAAGAATTTCTGTGTACAAGGTATTCTTCGTGACCTTCGTGACCTTCGTGGCCTTCGTGGTTTGTGAGCAGCAACAACCCAGAAATTACCGCTGCCGGTTGGCGGCTGTCGATTCGCCTTTCGAATCCGGGATGAGGCGCCGGATCATCCCGTCCTGCCGCGACGTCACCAGCAGCTCGCCGTCGCGATCGCGGCTGAGATGCAGATCGGCGCGGGTCATCGTCGCCCCCATCGCCCGCTCGACCAGCTCGCGGAACGTGACGTAGACGCGGTTGCCGGCGGCGTCGCGCGTGTAGAGCTGAATCTCCTCGATCGGCGCGACCGTCTGCGGCACGCCGTCGTCCGCCTTCTTGATCGCGGCGAGATCGGAGGCGAACAGCCGGCCGCGGACGATGTCGCCGAAGACGAACTTGCCGCGCAGCGCGGCAATCCGCCCGTAGTAGGCGTAGCCGGCCGCGACCGCCTGCCCCTCGTTGTGGTCGTACATCGCGACCGGGTAGATGAAGCCGTCCTTTTGCCGGCCGTCCAACACCTCCGGCGCGAGCGGGAAGAGCTGGTTGAGCGCGCCGCCCGGGCGCGTCATGCCGTTTTCGAAGAAGCCCTCGCGCTTCATCCACC
>Ga0207675_100004633_pt1 | contig 13247 bp, 9 predicted proteins | sample KBSSwiS42_FD_184305 | JGI IMG/M metagenome (GOLD analysis project Ga0207675, IMG submission 184305) | Switchgrass rhizosphere microbial communities from Kellogg Biological Station, Michigan, USA - KBS Switchgrass S4-2 (SPAdes) (version 2) | ecosystem: Host-associated > Plants > Roots >... | reverse complement strand
AGCCGGTCGGCTTCGCAGTTCACCTGCACGTTGGTCACGTCGGCGTTGCTGTTGACGGTGCCGGTCCCGTTGACCACCTGGCACACGTGCCGCGGAAAGGCGGGTGTGCCCGCGACGACAGCGACGCTGTACACGCCGCCGAGCACAACGGGTGTCGCGAACTCGAACGTGCCGTTCGCATTGACCGTGAGGTCATCGCCGCCGGAATTGCGCAACACCAGGCCCGCGACATCGAGCCCGTGCACGGTGCCGCCGATCGAATACACGTTCACGCAGGTGATGGCGACATTGGTGATGTTCGCAGCCAGCACCGTGCCGCCGGCGTTGGCCACCGTGCAACGCTGGCGCGGCGCCGTCGGCTGCGTGAGCACGCTGACCAGGTAATTGCCCCCACTCACTACCGGCGCGCTGAACGTGAACGCGCCGTTGGCGTTCACGGCGAGGTTGTTGCCGCCGTTATTTCGCAGGACCAGGCCCGATCCATTCAGTCCCGTGACGGTGCCACCGACCGAGTAGGTGTTGGTGGTGCAATTCACCGCGATGTTGGTGACGTCAGCCGCACCGATGTTTCCCGCACCCTGCGTGACGACGCAGGTTTGCGCGGGTCCGAGCGGCTGAGCCTGAACCGTAACCGCATAAGCACCACCGCTCGGTACGACCGTGAGGAATTGGAACGCGCCGTTCGCCGACAGCGTGAGATCGTCGCCGCCGTTATTGCGCAGGATGACGCTGCCACCGGCGAGACCGCCGAGCGTGCCGCGCACGTGGTAGGTGTTGGTGGTGCAGGTCACCGTGACGTTGGCGACATTCGCCGCGATGTTGCCGGTAGCGTTCGCGAGTACGCAGGTCTGCGTGGGACCGGTGGGTTGGGTCTGCACCGTGACGGTGTAAGCTGTGCCGCTCGCGATCGAACCCGGAAAGGCGAAGTTGCCGTTCGCGGCCACGGCGAGATCCGCGCCGCCATTGAGCCGCAGTGTCACCGAATTGCCCGCGAGCCCGGAGACCGTGCCGCCCACGGTGTAGTTGACGGGCGGTGGTGGTGGCGGCGGCGGATTGGGCGAACCGCCACCTCCGCCTCCACCGCCACACGCGGTAATCAGCAGAACAGAGGAGAGAATGGCCGCGCGCGCGGCTGAGATCTTGACCCGATCCATGTCGATTGCCCTTCAAAAATTGGCGGCGCCGTAGTTATCTGTCTTGAGGCCGCGAATGGTGACTATACCGCAGCCAGTGGCGTTGCCTGCTCGCCGGGACAATAACTACCATCCACCACCCTCCACCGGAGAGACGTAATGAAGCGCTGGATTCTTTGCTGCCTGGTCCTGATGTCCGGTTCGGCGCTCGCCGCGGACGATTTCAAGCTCAACGCGCAGGAATACTTCGAGCGGCCCGGCATCAACATCATGTACGGGCAGGATTACTACCCAGAAGGTCACCAGGGCGGTTTGTCCATCATCATGCACGACGAGCGCATCGCCTCGAACGGCGACGTGCGGCTCGAGCCTTCGCCCGGCCAGTGGTCGCCGATTCCGAAGCCCGGCAAGCGCGAAGTGAACGCCAACACGCAGGAGATCCGCGTGCCACTGGCGTATCCGGATGAAGCACGCAATCGCAAGGGCTTCAATCCCATCGACTACCCCGACCTCGAGCTCAAGTACGCGGTGCGTGCGCGGCCCGACGGTGAATCCATCATCGTGTCCGTCGACTTCGACGCACCTGTCCCGAAGGGGTGGGTGGGGAAAGTCGGCTTCAACCTCGAACTTTTTCCGGGGCTGCTGTTCGGCAAGTCGTACCAGCTCGGCAAGAACGACGGTGTGTTCCAGAACCAGCCCTCGGGTCCCGGCGAAACGCCGATTCTCGCGCGCGGCAAGACGCTCGAAATCGCGCCGGAGACCGAGCTCTATCACCTCACCATCGAATCGATGCAGGGCGGCGAGCTGCAGCTGCTCGACGGCCGCGGCAATCACAACAACGGCTGGTTCGTTGCGAGATCAATAGTACCGGCCGGCGCGACGGCCAACGCCATCGTATGGCGCGTGACGCCCCACGCCAAGGCGGGCTGGATGCGGGCACCGGTGATCCAGGTGTCGCAGGTGGGTTACCACCCGGCGCAGCCCAAGCAGGTGGTGCTCGAATTCGATCCGCGCGATACCCGGCGCGAGAACGTCAAACTACAGCGCGTCGGACTCGCCGGAAATCTGAAGACCATCATCGACCGCAAGCCGGAAGAGTGGGGCAGATTCCTGCGTTACCAGTACGCGCGGCTGGATTTCAGCGAGGTGAAGGAGCCGGGCGTCTACCTGGTTCGTTATGGCTCGCAGGTCAGCAATCCCTTCCGCATCAATGCCGACGTATTCGCGCGCGAGGTGTGGCAGCCGACGCTGGAATACTTCCTGCCGGCGCAGATGTGCCACATGAAGGTCATGGAGAAGTATCGCCTGTGGCACGGTGCCTGCCATCTCGACGATGCGCGCATGGCGCCCGTGAACCACAATCACTTTGACGGCTACTTCCAGGGAGCCTCCACGCTCACTGGTTATGAGCCGGGTCAACACGTACCCGGTCTCGATCGCGGCGGCTGGCACGACGCCGGCGACTGGGACATGCGGGTCGAATCGCAGGCCGACACTATCTATGGCCTGGCGCTTGCCTGGGAGCTCTTCAAGGTCGACTACGACAACACGACCATCGACCAGAAAAGCCTGGTGACCGAGATCCACCAGCCGGATGGCAAACCCGACGTATTGCAGCAGCTCGAACACGGCGTGATCTCCGTGGTGGGCGGCTACGAATCCATGGGGCGCCTGTATCGCGGCATCATCGAGCCGACGCTGCGCCAGTACGTGTTCCTCGGCGACGGCGCCAACATCACCGACAACGTGGTGTTCGATGCGAAAAAGACACCGGAGGCGAGCGCGCCGGCGGTGGGATTGCCGGGTTCGCCGGACGATCGCTGGGTATTCACCGAGGAAAATGCGCGCCGTGAATTGCTGACCTCCGCCGCGCTCGCAGCGGCGTCGCGGGCGTTGAAAGGTTACAACGACGATCTGGCGCAACGTTCGCTCAAGGCCGCGGTGGCGATCTACGAACGCGCCAAGCCGCAGGAAGAATGGTGGCGTCTGGGTGCGGCGGCCGAGTTGCTGATCGCCACCGGCGATGCGAAGTACCGGCAGTTGCTGCTCGATCAGCGCGACGCCATCGTCAAGAACATCGATCGCGTCGGCTGGCAGGTAGGCCGCACGCTGCCGCTGGTCAAGGATGACGCGTACAGCAAGGCCATTCGCGACGCGGTCGCGGTTTATCGCACCAGGGTCGACGCGCTGGCGAAGGAGACTCCGTACGGCGTGCCCTACAAGCCGGACATCTGGGGCGCGGGCTGGCTGATCCAGCGTTTCGGCTGGGACCAGTGGATGCTGCACCTCTCGTTCCCGGATCTGTTCCCGCGCACCTACGCACTGCAGGCGCTGAGCTTCATCCTGGGCGTGCACCCGGGCTCGAATACGGCCTCGTTCGTTTCCGGTGTGGGAGCAAAGTCGCTGACGACGGCCTACGGATTCAACCGCGCCGACTGGTCGCACATTCCGGGCGGCAGTGCTTCGGGCACCGCGCTGATCCGGCCCGACTTCCCCGAGCTCAAGCGCTGGCCGTTCTTCTGGCAGCAGACCGAATACGTGCTGGGGCACGGTACCATGGACTACCTACTGCTGGTGCTCGCCGCGGATCACGTGCTCAATCAATGAGGGCCCGATGAAACTCTTCGCATCCTGCCTGCTGCTGGCGGCGCCGTACGTCGCCGCCGGGACCCAGGCTCCGCCATCCTGCGAGTCGCCCGCGCACTGCGCTCTGCTGTCTGCGCGCGATGCCTCCTTCCGCCACTTCGCGGCCGCGCGCGATGCCGACGGGCGCAAGCTGGCGTTACAGGTGCTCGAGTGGTCCGTGCGCCAGGAGCAGGCGCTCGACACCACGGGCCTGCGCGAGCGGTTCACGGCGTTGCGCGCGCAGGTCGACAAACTACCCGCGAATGAGCGTGCCGCTTCGATGGTGCTGCTCGCCGAGGCACTGGCAGCCGCGGATTTCAACGCCGAGGCGCAGGCGATGGGCGCTGCCCTGGCGACCGAACCGGAGCGTGATGCCGTGCGCGGCGCGGTGGCCCGCTCGCAGGCGCGACATGGCCGGATGCGCGAAGCCTTCGCGGCACTCGACTCGATGCAGGACAAGCGCGAACGCCTGCTGGCGTTCAGCGGTGTACTGAATGCCATCGCCGCTACGGGCAAACCGGAACTTGCCGGCGAGGCGGCGAAGTACATGAAGGATCCACCCGCCGATCCCCGCCTGACCGCGGGCATCGAGGTGCTGGCCAAACAGGCGGCCGGGCGCCACGACGAGGCGCGCGCGCAGGCCCTGGCGCTCGCAGACACGCCGTCGCGGATCACCTCGCTGTACCAGCTCGTGGGCCGTTACCAGAAGCAGGAAAATCACGCCGAGGCAGTGAAGACGGCGCGGCTGCTCCGTGAGGAAACGGCCAAGCTCGACAATCAACGCGCCAACCAGGAAGTCACAGGAATGCTGGTCGACAGCCTGCTCGAGCTGAACGCGCATGCCGAGGCGCTGCCGCTGGTCAGCCAGCTCTCCGAAAGGAAACGAACCCAGGCCCTGCGAAGCATCCTGCGCGATGAAAAGGACATGCGCATCATCAACCAGGCGGCCAGAGAAGTGGCGAAGCTTCCGGAGGACGAACGGGGCGAGTTGCAGGATGCGTTGCTCCTGGCACGAGTTCGACTCGGCGATCTCAAGCCGGCGGCCGCGTTTTCGCAGGCCAGCGACCGCGGCGAGTTCGCCGAAGGATTGATCGAGACGGTGCAGTGGTTTCCGCCGGCGAGACTGAAAGAGGCGCAGGAGGCATTGCAGGCCGTGATCGGCGCCAATGAAGATGCAGGCGACCGTTTCTGGAATGACGTTGCATCCGCGCAGGGAAAGCTGGGCCTGTTTGCCGAGGCGCGCAAGACCATCGACTCCCGCATCGAGGAGCCGAACATGCGCGGTCTGACCCTGATTCGCGTGAGCGCCTCTCAGCAGGCGCAGGGCCGGACACAGGATGCGCAGCGATCGCGCGCCGAGGGCATGAAAATGATCGAGGCCACCGGAGGCGCTGACAAGCCCGGAACCTTCGGCATGCTGCTGGCAAATGCCGGTCTGCGCGCCGAGGCAGAAGCCGAGCTGCGCGCACGCATGCGCGCTGCGACTCCGCGGCTCGAGTACCGCGATGGACCCAGCAGCCTGATTCTCTACCTGGTCAACGACGGCGAGCAGCAACGCGCGGTGGAGTTTGCGGCCGCGACGTCGAAGTACCTGCAGGACTCGCCCGAGCCGTTCGTGGATGCGTACACGCAGATCTTGCGCATCGAAGGTCCGGAGCTCGATTCACCCATGCTTAAAAGCCTTCGGGGACTGGAGTGAAGGAGCTGAAGCCATGAGATCGACGCTGTTGGTTGTCACCGCCATGTTTGCGGGTCTCGCGGCCGCGGCACCCGGGATCGATCACCACCAGCACCTGATGAACGCGGACATGGTGGATTCTGCGGACAAGGCCATCGATGCAGACAAGCTGATCGGCATGCTCGATGCAGCCGGGATCCGGCGCGCGGTGTTGCTGTCCAACGCATTTGTCTACGGCAATCCACGCCAGAATCCGCTGGCCGACGAATACGACCGTGTGAAGGCGGAGAACGACTGGACGCTGGGCCAGGCGGAAAAGTATCGGCAACGACTCACGGTGTTCTGCAGTTTCAATCCGCTCAAGGAGTACGCGCTCACGGAGCTCGAGCGCTGCGCGAACGACAAACGCTTCGGGCGCGGCATCAAGCTGCAATTTGCCGCGTCCGATGTGAATCTCGACGACGCGAACGACGTGGCCAAAGTGCGCAAGGTGTTCGAGGCGGCCAACTCGCACCACCTCGCCATCGTCGCGCACATGCGTACGCGGCGCGCGAAACCCTACGGCGCCTCGCAGGCGCAGGTGTTCATCGACCAGCTGCTGCCCGCGGCGCCAGGCGTGCCCGTGCAGATCGCGCACTTCACGGGCGGCGGCAATCCGAATGACACGCCGGCGGACGAGGCGCTGGGCGCGTTCATCGACGCCATCCGGCGCAAGGATCCGCGCGTGAAGAAACTGTACTTCGATCTGGCGCTGGTCACGCCGCCCGACATGTCAGCCGAGCGCCGCACCTGGGTCGCACAACGCATTCGCGAGATTGGCGTCAAACACGTGCTCTACGGTTCCGACGGCGGCGATCCCACCGATCCGCCGCCGAAAGTCACGGTGCAAGCCTTCCATTCGCTGCCGCTGACGAAGAAAGAATTCGCGGCCATCGAAAAGAACGTGGCGCCCTACCTGCGTTGAATCTGCGAAGCCTCGAACAGCAATCGCAGCAGGCCGATGCCCGCGAGTATCTGCGCCGCCGCCAGCAACGGGGCAGCGAGCAGGGCCAGCCAGATTACGACGCCGAGGAGCTGGCCGAGCTGGTCCTGACCCGCGATGGAGCCCATGAGCCCGACGCTCGACAGCGAGACGATGCCGCAGAAAATGACGGCCCAGAGCATGAGTTTATAGCCGCGCATGGGCGCAGGCACTCGTGATCCCAGCCCGAGCGCGACCATGATGGCGACGGTCACGGCGGATGACACCAGCAGAGGCAACCAGAGGTGCAGGCCGTCGCCGGCCGACCAGGACATCTTCCGGTCCACGAACTCCTGCACCTGGAAGATGGTCGCGACGACCACCAGCAGTGAAACGAAGATCACGAAAATCCTTCCGGGCGTCGGCTGCTCCGCCGACGCGCTTTGACGCAGATCCGCGCTGTAGACGCCGCGCGCGAACACGACGAAGGAGACCAGGAACGCGAGCCACACCACTATCTCGGTATTCGTACGCAGCAGCATCGATTCGCGCATGGTCAGCATGACGAGTGTTGCGGCAGCACTGAAGAACCAGAGATGCAGCGGATTGGGCGCGCGGTCGGCTGCCGAATCATTTCCCGCGCAAAAGGGCCGGGCCACCAGCACGGCGATGATCAGCCCCGCGAGGAATATCAGCGATTTCGGCGCGCTGACCAGCGCGAGAAAGCTTGCGACCTTGAATTGCAACGCGAAGGCCACGAGGCCGATGAACAACATCAGTCGCCGCTTCAGGAAGCGGGTGGTCAGCAGCGCCGTGATGATCATTGCCCAGTTCGAGAAGCTGTACAGGCGCCACACGAATCCGCCCAGGCTCACCAGGCCGCTCAACAGCCACAACAGCTGCACCAGCAGGTAGAAACCGGCGGTGATCCGCAGCAGTACGATGAACCAGACCGAGGGAACATCTTCGCCTTCTACCCGCGGCGCCAGCTTGAGGGCCAGGAAGAATGCGCCCGCCAGCATGGCAGGGATCAATATCCACGACGGAATGCTGAGGCTCGTGAAGTCGACCAGCAGATCGAAGATCCAGTCGAATGGCAAAGCAAAGAGGACGGCCGTGAGGCCGAGAACCAGAGCCTGTTTTCTCATGCTGCCCGCGCGTTGTTGTTGTTGGGAGCGGTGCCGCAGCTTGCCAGTGCCTGGCGCAAATGGCCAGAACGTCTTCGCTCAGGCCGGCGCTGCTCCGTCGCGGACACGAGTGGACTTGTGCATCGACCGGCCATAGGTGAGTCGTCGCCACAACCGCTCCATCGGGCCAGTCTGGAATCGCGCCAGCCACCATTTGCTGAGAGGTACCTGCACGAGGAAAAAAATCGCCACCGCCAGCAGCAGGTCGAGCGCATGGCCCACCTTGCCCCACAACCCGAAGCCCCAGCCGTAGAAGATCGTGGTGGCGATCAAGGTCTGCAGGAGGTAGTTGGTCAGTGGCATGCGGCCGGCGATCGCCATGGGCTCGAGCCGGCGGCGCCAGCCGTCGCTGTGCACGAGGCGCACGAGGGTGGCGACGTAGAAGGTCATGATCAGCACGCGCGACAGGATGTAGCAGGCGCCGGCCGTCAGCCGCCACGCCGTCGGGGTGATGGGATCGTTGGTGGTGGCCTGCCAGATGCCATAGGTGATGCCGGTCGCGAGGCCCGCCGCGAGCGACCACCATTGCACGCGCCGGACCTGGGGCAGGTAGCGGGCGGTATTCTGGAAGAAACGCGACCGGCCGAGCATGAGTCCGAGCAGCAGGGTGGCCAGGAACTGCGATACGAAACGGGCGACGGCGCGCAGCCGCATGGGATCCGTGTACTGGTACACGGTTTCCCGAAAGTGCTCACGCGCCGCGTCCAGGAAAGTCCCGTGGCCATAAGCCGCATCGTTGCTGGCGTGCCAGAGCTTGAACGTCGCGAGGATGTGCTCGCGGTCCGCGGGGTTGAAAGTCAACGCGAACCAGATGCCCATGGCGAGCGGATAGAGCAGGGCGATCGCGAACAGCGCCCAGAGCAGCCTGTAAGGCGCGCGCCGCAACGCCAGCAGCACCAGCCCCAGCATCGCGTACAGGTGCAGCACGTCGCCGGTCCAGAACACGCACATGTGGATTGCGCCGAACACGAACAGCCAGAAAATGCGCCGCAGGTAGATAGTCATGGCGTGCCGGGGATCGTGCGCCTCGAGCCGCTCGAGCTGGATGGTGAAGCCGATCGCGAACAGCATGCTGAACATGCTGTTGAACTTGCCGGAGAACAGCACCTCGGTGGCGGTCTCGGTCCAGCGGTCCCACCACCCGGGCCAGAGCGGGTCGACTCCGGGCAGCACGTAGAACGAGGTGTTGAACCACGGCATGTTCATGATGAAGATGCCGAGCAGCGCGAATCCGCGGATCACGTCCAGGGTGAAGATGCGTTCGTTTGCCGGGATCGGCGTGGCCGGGGATTCCATCGGGGCCCACTCCACCTCTTCTTGTACAGCGGCAATGTACGCGCGAGGATGCGCGTCCATGAAGAGCGTGCGGATGATTTTTTTATGGATTGGGCTGGCCTGGCCGCTGGCGGGCCTCGCCGCGGATGCGGCCCCGGGTGGGGCGGGCGGAACCGACTCCCGGGTGCGTTCCATGGGGCGCGCGTGGCTGGAGAGCAACGACGGGATCGGCCTTTCGATCGGCATCTACGACGGCACCGAACGCCGCTTCTACAACTTCGGCACCACGCAGCTGGACGGCAACCGGGCGCCGACCAAGGACACGGTCTACGAGATCGGGTCGATTTCCAAGACCTTCACGGGGCAACTGCTGGCGCGCGCCATCGTCGAGGGCCGGGCGACCCTCAACGACCCGGCGGAAAAATACCTGCCCGACAAGTACCCGAACTTCACCAAGGAAGGCGAGACGATCAAGCTGCTGAATCTCGCCAACATGACTTCGCAGCTGGTGGACAACGTCCCCGACGTCACCCAGGTGCGCATGGTGCCCGGTGAGCCGCTGGCGGCGACGCGCATGAAGGTCATCGGCAAGTACACGCAGGAAGAATTCCTGACGCAGCTGCACCGCGTCGCGCCGCGTGCCGTGCCGGGCAGCGAGCCGGCGCACTCGAACGTCGCCAGCATGCTGCTCGGCGTCATCCTCGAGAAGATCTACGGCGAGCCGTTCGACACCATCCTGCAGCGCGAGATCGAGAAGCCGCTGCGCATGGGCAGCGGCACGCAGCCCAACGACAAACTACTGGCGAAGGGGTACACCCGCGCCAACGAACCGTTGCCCGGTTTCAGCGCGAAGATGTCCTGGGCTTCGGGCTCGCTGCGTTACAGCGTGGATGACCTGCTGCGTTTTGCGTCCTGGCAGCTCGCGGAGCCCGACGCGTCGACCAAGGTGGCGCACCAGCCGACCTGGTCCACGCTCGACAAGCGCCAGTCGGTGGCGCTGTACTGGATCATCTCGGAAACGCCGCTCGGACGGCGGCTGCAGTATTCGGGCGGGACTTACGGATTCGAGAGCGCCATCGAGCTGTATCCCGATGTGCACCTCGCGGTGGTGCTGCTCTCGAACAAGGCCGCGGACGGCGCGCAGGAATCCCTGCGCGCGCTGTCCGCGAAAATCGTCGAAGTGTTGCGGCCGGAAGCCCTTACGAACCCGAGGCCAGCAGACGTTCCGCCTGCGGGTCGCTGAGCGACTTGCCGACGGTCAGGTCGGCCTTGGACGCCACACCCTTGTGGTTCATGTCGATGCGGCCGGTGAAGTGCGCGCCATCCGCGATGCCGACGCGCGGCGCGAAGATGTTGCCGGTCACCTTGGCATTGGCGCGGATCGAGACCGACTCCGTCGCGTAGACGTCACCCTCGACCTTGCCTTCGATGATGACGAACTTGGCGCGGATGTTGCCCTTGACGCCACCTTCCTTGCCGATGCTCAACGAGCGGGTGTGCTCGATCGAACCTTCGATCTGGCCCTGGAATTCCAGGTCTTCTTCACCGTAGAGCTCGCCCTTGAAGTGCAGTGTCGGGCCGAGCACGCAGGGCGTGCCACCCTGTGACGGCTGCGGTGCTGCGGGCGGCGGAGCCATCTTGCTGTCGCTGAATCCTTTGTTCATGGTTGGCTCCGGACTAGCGGCTCGAGGCGCCGGGGGTGGAGGGTCCTGCCGACCCAGCATTCGACTCCATCGTGACTCCGCCATTGAAATTTGCTCCCTCTGTGATGCTCACGCTCGGCGCGCGAATGTTGCCGCGCACGATCGCCGACTGACTGACCTTGATACTTTTCTTGGCGACCATGTCGCCCTGCACGCGACCATCGACGTCGATGGTGGCGGCGTTGACCCGGGCGACGACTTCGCCCTTGTTGCCCACGACGACTCGTTGCTGGTGATCGATGGTGCCTTCGATGCGACCTTCGATCTTGATGTCTTCCTGGGCCTTGAGTTCGCCTTTGAAACGCAGCGTCGGACCAAACACCGACATGCGTTCACTGGATGCATTGCTCATCAATTTCTCCCTGGGGTGTCCCGGTGCCTGACGCGAAGCGCGGCATAGATTGCGCCCCGGGATATGACCGCGACCGTGTCGCACTTCGCAGGCGTGGGCGAATGCAGAGAGAGAACTGGCAATATGGAAAATGGGGTCAGACCCCAATTCCTAGGAAATGGGGTCTGACCCCATTTGCGACATCAGTGCCAGAGGCCGTCCATCGGGATCCTCGAAGAACGCCATCCATTCCTCGGTGCCGTCGGCATGGCGATGGATCATGTGCGGCGCGTGGGTGAACTTCACGCCGCGCTGTTTCAGTGCATCGTGCGATGCAGCGATGTTGGCCACCCGCAGGTAGAGCAGCGATTCCGGCTTCACGCCGCCTTCCTGCGAGAGCATCAGCCGCGTTCCGCCGAGATCGAAAAATGCCAGCGGGCCAAAGGTGTAGAGGTGCCTGAGCCCGAGCACATCGCGATACCAGGCTTCCGAGGCGGCGGTATCGCCGACCGAACGCGCAACCTGTCCGATCGGACCCAGGTTCAAAGTTGCATGCATGTTCGTTTTCTCCTGGGCCGCCAGCGCCGTTTGCCGAGGGGCCCGAAACCAGGCGCGCAGCGCCTTGCGGTTGGCCAGCCCGAGCTTGGCCAGCGCATTGCTCAAGTGGAACTTCACCGCGTTCAGGCTGATGCCGCGCCGCCGCGCGATTTCGGCGTTGCTCATTCCATGCTGAACCGCGTGCACCGTGCGCCACTCAGAAGGAGTGAGCAGATCGGCGTACGGCGGCCGGCCGCGTGGGCGTTTCATGACGCGATCCTAGTGGCCCGGCGGCCGATTTTCCCTACCCGGGACTTTTTGGGCTAGGCTGCGGCGACGCGACAGGGGGGCGAGTGCAGGAACTGGAAGAAGGCGTCGAATCGACGTCGGCCACAGCCGAAGAACGCGCCGACGATGGGCGCGCGGCGGCGCTGGCAACGCTGATTTCCACCGCGGCGCTGGTGTCCGCCTGCGGCGGCGGCGGGAGTTCGCCACCGCCTGGCGGCGGCAATCCGGGTCCCACGCCTGTCCCTCCACCTCCGCCGCCTCCGGGACCGCCTCCACCGCCGGTGGTGAAAGCGCAAAGCGATGCCGAGGCAGCGCGGTTCCTCCTGCAGGCACAGTTCTCGGCGCCCGACGCCGACATCGCCTCACTCAGGAATGACGGCTTCGGCCCCTGGCTGACGGCGCAATACGCCGCACCGCCCGGTCAGACCGGCGTCGCGTGGCTGGATTCGCGCGGCCACAATTCGATCACCGGCGAAGAACGGTACTTCTGGCCGCAGTTCGGCGATTTCATGATCTGGAACCAGCTGCTCGCCGGCCCGGATCAATTGCGCAAGCGCCTGGCGCTGGCGCTGTCGGAGTTTTTCGTCGTCAGCCTGAGCCCCATCGACGGCTTCTATCCACCGTACGTGATCGGCGCGTACTGGGACGTGCTCACCGCGAATTGTTTCGGCAGTTTCCGCACGCTGCTGGAGCGCATCACGCTGAACGCGGGCATGGGTTTCTTCCTCAACACCAAGGGCAACGTCAAGGAAGACGGCGAGGGGCGCCAGCCGGACGAGAACTACGCGCGCGAGGTGATGCAGCTCTTCACCATCGGCCTGTACGAGCTCAATCCCGACGGCAGCCTGCGCCTCGACGCCAACAATCGGCCCATCGAAACCTACGGCCAGGGCGACATCACCAATCTCGCGCGGGTGTTCACCGGCTACGACTGGGACTATTTTTCGAACGGCGGCGGGTTCACGAACGTGATCTGGACGGATCAGTACGACGTGCCGAGCACACATTTCGCCAGCAACCCGATGCGCTTCCGGGCCAGCGATCACTCGACTCTCGAGGTGAATTTTCTCGGCACCAACATCCCGGCGAATACCCCGGGCCCCGAGGCGCTGCGCATCGCGCTGGACCGGCTGTTCAACCACGCGAACACCGGCCCGTTCTTCGCGCGGCAGATGATCCAGCGACTGGTGACCAGCAATCCTTCGCCGGCCTACGTGGGCCGTGTCGCCGCGAAATTCGCCGACAACGGCGCCGGTGTGCGCGGCGACCTGCGCGCGGTGTGGACCGCGATCCTGCTCGATGACGAGGCGCGCGCCGCGCCAGCTGCGGCCGACACCCTGCGCGGCAAGCTGCGCGAACCCATGGTGCGTTTCGTGCATTGGGCGCGCACGGTCGGCGTCGGTTCCGCCACGGGCGACTTCGAGATCTACGACCTGTCGCGCAGCGATAACGCGCTCGGCCAGAGTCCGCTGCGCTCCCCGTCGGTGTTCAACTTCTTCAGGCCCGGATACGTGCCGCCAAACACGGAC
>Ga0207675_100004632_pt1 | contig 13248 bp, 13 predicted proteins | sample KBSSwiS42_FD_184305 | JGI IMG/M metagenome (GOLD analysis project Ga0207675, IMG submission 184305) | Switchgrass rhizosphere microbial communities from Kellogg Biological Station, Michigan, USA - KBS Switchgrass S4-2 (SPAdes) (version 2) | ecosystem: Host-associated > Plants > Roots >... | reverse complement strand
GACCAGGGGGCCGTACCGGCGTTGCAGGCGGGGGAGCGCGAAGCCGCGCCAACCGATCTCCTCGAGCAGGGGCCCGCCCAGCAGCATGGTCAGGACGAACCCGAGCACGTAGAGCAGGGCGTAGGCGGGGCCGCCGAGCGCGCCCAGGTCCGGTGGGGTCATCACGTAGGCCAGGAAACCGACCAGCATGATCAGAGGTACGCCCAGGAGCGCGAACAGGTACCAGCGCACTCCGACCCGCCACTGCACCAGCCTGCCGAGCAGCCTGCGCACGCCTGCCCGGCCTTCGGTGGCTGCGGTCATGACGATCGCGGCGAGGGTGGGCCCCGCGAAGATGCCCGCGGCCAGCAGCAGACCCGTTGCGACAGCGGGGACCTCGACGGGGAGCAGCCCGGCGCCGGTGGCCCCGAGCGTCCACGGCGAGATGACGATCCAGGTGAAGGCGTAGGCCATCACGAAGAAGCAGACGAGCGGGTAGCGGGCGAGCAGGCTGTGGCGGGTCGGTTCCGGCTGTGCGGGGACGTCGGGCATCGCGGAACCCCTTCCGGCGAGCGGCATGATCAGGAAACACCGCGGTAGGGCGGAACGCCAGCGTTCAAGGTCATCTCAGAGCCGTACTACCGGGTTGAGTGATGCGACGGGGAGCAGTCAAGGTGGCCGATCTGCGGGACCGGTCATCCCGCGCCCGGGGAGGCCTGTTGCGTCGTTAGGGTCTTGACGCCGCAACGCGCGTCGGTGCAGGGTCAAGCACTCCCGGTGGAAGGCGGCAGGGTGGTCGAACCCGTGCGCAGTATCGAGGCTGATGTCGTCGTCCTCGGCACCGGTCCGGCAGGCATGGCCGCGGTGTCGGCCGCGGCTGCGGCGGGCGCCGAGGTGGCGGCGGTCGAGGCGATGGAGCACATCGGCGGCAATGCCGTCTGGTCAACCGGCTACCTCGCCTTCGTCAACTCCGACATGCAGCGTGACCAGGGCATCGTCGATGACGTCGAGGTGTTCGTCGACGATGCTCGCGCCATGGTCGATGCCGCCCGCGACCAGTTCGGCGTCGAGTGGGACGAGGCGCTGGTCCGCCTGTTCGCGCGGGAGAGCGCGCAGACCTACCGCATCCTCACCGAGCGGGGGGTCCGGTTCAGCCGCTTCATCCCGCGTCCGCGACAGCACACCGTCGACCGGATGGCGGCGGTCGAAGACTCGTGGATGCTCGGCCGGGCGTTCGTGGCCGACTTCGAGCGGGACAACGTCACGGTCGCCTACCGGACGGTCGCCGACCGGCTCGTCGTGGAGAACGGACGGGTGTCCGGGGTGCTCGCGCACCGGGTCGATGGCGGCCGGGTCGAGCTCACCGCCCGCCGCGGCGTGGTGCTGGCGACGGGCGGGTACCAGTCCAACCCGCGCCTGCGGCTGCGCTACCAGCCCGAGTTCGTCGCCCGCGCGCCGTACCTCGGTGTGGACACCTGCCGCGGCGACGGGCACCTGATGGGGCAAGCCGTCGGCGGCGACCTGATCAACATGACGTTCGTGCCGCCGCTGGTGATCGTGTCCTCGTCGGTGGTGGAGGACGCCATCGCGGTGAATGCGGCAGGCGAGCGCTTCCACGACGAGGCGGGTCCCTACGAGGAGCGGGTGGAGCGGCTGCACGCCCAACCCGGTCGCCGTGCGTGGTACGTCGTCGACGACGTGGTGGCCCGGGAGAAGGCCGGGCTGATCGGGCAGATGCCCGAGCCCGCCGTGCGAGCCGCGACCCTCGACGAGCTGGCCGTCGCGATCGGGGTGCCCGCGGAGTCGCTGCAGGCCACGGTCGAGCGCTGGAACGCCTTCCTGGCCACTTCCGCGACCGTCGATCCCGACCACGGCCGGGTCGTGCTCCCGCCGGGCCGCAGGCGTTGTGCCAACCCGCCGTTCACCGCGATGCCGATGGTCGAGGGCGTCAACTTCTGCTGCGGCGGGTTCCGGGTGACCACCGACATGCAGGTCGTCGACGTGTTCGGCGCCGCGATACCCGGGCTCTACGCCGCAGGCGATTGCGCGGGTGGCCTCAACCCGGTCTCCGACCTGGGTGGCATCCACATCAGCGGCGGCCTGACGCTGGGCCGGGTGGCCGGGTCGGCCGCCGCCCGCGGCATCGACGATCATGGCGACCACGGCAGCGTCCTGCACGCGGGCATGCCCGGCATGCTCGACACCCGCATCGCGCTGGTGCACCTCGACGCCCAGTCCGTCTCGTCCTGAGAGCCCAGCTCAGGGCTCCACCAGCACCTTCACCACGTGCCGGGCGTTCTCGATCGCGTACGTGAACGCGGTTGCCACCTCGTCGAGCGGGAAGCTGCGGCTGGCGAAGCGGGCGACGGCCGTCCGCTGCGCGGTGACCACCCGCAGCGCCTCGGGGAACAGCCCGGCGCGGGCGCCGACCACCGTGACGCCTTCGAACAGGATGCGCGGGACCGGCACGACGAGGTCGTGCGCCGCGACCCCCACCACGACCAGCCGACCGCCGTTGCCCAGCGCGGCCAGCGAACCGGCCAGGCCCGGCGCCGTGCCGGAGGCTTCGAACGCCACGTCCGGTCCGACGTCGGCAGTCCGCTCGCGGATCTCGGCGGCGGCGTCCGGCGCGGTCGGGTCCACCGCGTGCGCGGCGCCCAGCTCGACCGCGAGCGCCCGCCGGGTCGACACCGGGTCGGCGACGAGCACCGCGTGTCCTCGCGCGGCCGCCGACACGGTGATCGCCAGCCCGATCGGCCCGGCGCCGGTGACCAGCAGCAGCTCGTCGCCGAGCAGCTCGGCGCGGGCGAGGGCCATGGCGGCGATGGAGAAGGGCTCGGCGAGCGCGGCTTCGACCGCGGTCAGCTCGCCTGCGTCGTGCAGTTGCCTGACGGGCACGGCGACCTGTTCGGCCAGGCCGCCCGGCAGCGCCACCCCGACGGCGCGGAAGTCGGTGCACGCAGGCCAACGCCCGCGCAGGCAGGGGCGGCAGCGCCCGCACGGGAGCGCCGGGTCGACGGTGACGGTCCGGCCCACGTCGAGCGGCCCGGCGTACCCGGTCGGGAGCGCGGCCACGGTGCCGCCGATCTCGTGGCCCTGGCGCAGCGGGAAGCCGGTGTCGTGCCGTTCGCCGAGGAACATGTGCAGGTCGGTGCCGCAGAGGCCCACTGCTTCGACGTCGACGACGGCGTCGCCCGGTCCGGGATCGGGGTCGATCACGGCCTCGACCGAGATCTGGCCGGGACCGGTGGTGATCGCGGCGCGCATCAAGCGCTTCCGGCCCGCGCGAGCAGGCCGCGGACCGCCGTGTAGAGCCGGGCGGCGCGCTCCGCGGGCGCGTAGCGCGCGGCCAGGTCATCCGACTGGACCTCGACCGACAGCGGCAGCCCGTCCGGCGCGTGCGCGAGGAGGTACCCGAGCGGGAGCTCGCCCGCGCCCGGTACGAGCCGACGATGGCGGGCCTCGTCGGCCAGGTCGTCGGGGGCATCCGCGGGTGCGTCGCAGATCTGCAGGTAGCCGATGCGGTCCACCCCGACGAGCGCCTCCGGGCCCTCGCCACCCCGGTGCAGGTGCAGCGCATCCACGAGCACGACCGCATCGTCGGCGCCCGCCTCGTCCACTGTCGACAACGCCGCGGACAGCGTGCGGACTTCGGTGAATCGCATGAACTCCAGGGCGACCCGGGTGTCGGCGCCGTGCGCGGCCGCGGCCAGGCGGGCCAAGTCGGCGACGGTGTCGGGGTGGGAGCGGTGCTCGCTGACGGTGAGCAGGAAACGGGCGCCGAGGACGTGCGCCAGTTCGAGGAGCCGCAGGTGGTCGTCGAACGGGCGGTCCGGGCGCAGCCGGACCACCTCCAGGTCGAGCAGCGTCAGGCCCAGGTCGGCGGCCTGGCGGCGGAGCGCGGCGGCCTCGGCGACGGTCGTCGAGGCGGGGTCGATCCGCAGGCCCGCGGCGTCGAAGCCCGCCTGCGCCGCGGCCGTGAGGACGGCGGCGGGCGGCGCGTCGAGGACGGTCCCGGCGGCGAGCGAGATCATCGGACGCCTGCCACGGCCAGCAACCCGAGCACCGTGTCGTGTGCGGGCACCGGGATCCCGTGCTCCGCCCCGAGCCGGGCGACGGCACCACCCATGCTGGACAGCTCGGTGCGCCTGCCGTTGCGGACATCGGTGCACATCGAGGTGTAGTGCGCGCCGGTGCCTGCGAACGTCCGTGCCGCGTGCGCCCAGGCCCGGGCCCGGTCGAGGCGCACGCCCACGGCTTCGGCGACGTCGGCGACCTCGTGGAACATCCGCTCGACCAGTGCGCGACCCTCCGGGCTGCGCCAGACCTCGGCCACGGTCACGCGTAGCACCGAGCTCAGCGGGCTCATCGCGGCCAGCGCCAGCTTGCCCCAGATCAGCTCGTCGATCCGCGGGCTGACCCGGGCAGGCAGGCTCGCCGCGGTGAGGGCCGCGGCCAGCTCGCGGCCGCGGGGGAGGGCGCCCTTGGCCCGTCCCGTGGCCCCGATGTCGGTGACCGAAGCGCCGGTGGCGGTCGCCGTCGACACGCTGATCCGGCCCGGCCCCTGCTGCGCGGCGCCGACCGTCGTGATGCCGACCAGGACGCGCTCGTCGCCGAACACGTCCGCGGTGGGCACGTCCGTGCCCAGGCCGTTCTGCAGCGGCACCGCGATGCCGTCCGCGGCGAGCACGTGCGCGGCCGACGCCACCGCCTCGGGCAGGTCGTAGGCCTTGGTGAGGACCAGCAAGGCGTCGACCGAACCGGCAGGCACGTCGCCGGCGTGCCTGGCGACGGGTACCTCGACGCTCCACGACGGGTCGTCCGGCGGGTCCACCAGCAGCGGGTGTCGGGCGAGCGCGGCCACGTGCGCGCTGCCCCGGCCGATCAGCACCACGTCGGCGCCGGAACGGGCCAGGTGCGCGGCGAACGCCGACCCCATGCCGCCCGCGCCCAGCACACCGATGCGTCCCCTCACCCGCGCACCCCCGCCCGTCATGCGTAACTAGGACACTAGCGCCGCCTTCGGCGGGCGAGCTAGCCTGCCTGGACGGCGGTGCCGCCCGGGTCGGAGGTGGCCGCCCCGACGGGAGGACCGATGAGCGTCACCGAGAGCGAGCGCGCGAGCAGGACCGTCACCAGCGAGAGCGACCCGCGGTTCCAGATCGCCGCGGCCCGCCGGATCCTGCACCGGGAGGGCCTGGACAGCCAGGTCGGCGGCCACGTCAGCCTGCGGGTGCCGGGCGAGGACGCCTTCTTGGTGACCCCCTTCCAGTACTTCGACGAGACGCTGCCCGAGCACGTCAGCAAGGTCGGCTTCGACCTGCGGGTGCTCGAGCCGGGCACGCTGCCCGCGTCGCCGGGGATCAACTTCCACGCCTCGATCTACGCCGCGCGGCCCGACGTGCACTGCGTGATCCACACGCACGCCAAGAACATGTCGGTGCTCAGCACCACCGGCGTCGCCTTCGACGTCTACTACGACTACGCCGCGCTCCTGCTCGACGAGGTCGTGCCGTGGACCGACGACCCCAACCTGGTGCCCTCCGAGGAGGGCGACCTCATGGTCGCGGAACTCGGCGGGCGCAAGGCGCTGCTGATGGGCCACCACGGCTCGCTGCACGTCGGCGACACCTTGGAGCGCGTGACGATGGAGGCGCTCGTCATGGAGCTGTGCGCGGGCTACCAGCTGGCCGCGATGGCCGTGGGCGGCAAGCCGCTGGAGCGCACGACCGCCGAGAGCTACCGCGACGCGTACATCAAGAACGGGTTCCGCGAGCAGATGTGGCTGGCGAACTACCGGCGCCTGCTGCGCAGCGACCCGGACCTGTTCGCCGCCCTGCGATGAGCGCGCCCCCCGTCACCATCGCAGACCTGCGCGAGCTGGCCCGGCGGCGGCTGCCCCGGATGGTGTTCGACTTCGTCGACGGCGGCGCCGAGGACGAAGTCACCTTGCGCGCCAACCGGGAGGCCTTCGCGGCGCTCGCGCTGCGCCCGCGGGTGCTTGTCGACGTCGCCGAGCGCCCGCAGGCGGTGACCGTGCTCGGCCGGGAGCTGGCGCTGCCGGTCGTGCTCGGGCCCACCGGGCTGATGCGGATGGTCGCGCACGAGGGCGAGCGGGCCGCGGCGGTGGCGGCGGAGCGGGCGGGCACGGTTTCGGTGACCAGCTCCGGGTCGAGCGTCTCGTTCGAGGACGTCGCCGCGTCGGTCGCCCGGCCGCAGTGGTTCCAGCTCTACCCGTGGGGTGACCGGCGCAGCATCGAGTCGCTGATCGGGCGGGCCCGCGACTGCGGTTACGAGGCGATGGTCGTGACGGTTGACGTCCCGGTGACCGGAGCGAGGGAGAGGGACCTGCGCAACGGCCTCACCGTGCCGCCTCGGGTCAACGCCCGCACCGGGTGGGACCTGGTGCGCCATCCACGCTGGCTGGCGGGCCTGATGACCCATCCGCGCCCGACGTTCGCCAACTTCACCGCGATGGCCCCGGCGGCCCGGGGGACCAGCGGGCTCGCGGCCTACACCAACGGCCTGCTGAACCCCGGCCACACGTGGCGCGACCTGGAGTGGATGGTCGGTCGCTTCGACGGCCCGGTGATGCTGAAGGGGGTGATGACCGCCGAGGACGCCCGCCGCGCGGTCGACGTCGGCTGCGGCGCCGTCGCCGTGTCCAACCACGGCGGCAGGCAGGCCGACGGGGTGCCCGCCGCGGTCGAGGTGCTCCCCGAGGTCGTCGCCGAGGTCGGAGCCGAGGCCGACGTGCTGCTCGACGGGGGTGTGCGGCGCGGCACCGATGTGGTCAAGGCGCTGGCCCTCGGCGCGAAGGCCTGTCTGGTCGGACGGCCGTGGGTGTACGGGCTCGCCGCAGGCGGCACCGCGGGCGTGGAACGGGTGCTGGAGATCCTGCACGACGAGATCGACCGCACGCTCGCGCTGATCGGCAGGCCGGGCGTGGCCAGCGTCGAATCGTCGGCGATCTGCACACGACCACTGGCGGGCTGGACGGCGTCAGCGGTGGCGTCGCACGCCCAACTCTCGTAGTTAGCTTATTGACGACGCTTCACGCGGCGCTCTAGATTTCGCCGGAGTCGCGGCCGGCACAGGCCCTGCCCCGACCCTCATCGCGGAGGACCACGATGGTGCGCAGACCACTCCTGACGGCCGTGGCGGCCGTCGTCGCCCTGCTGGCCGCCGCCTGCGGGAACGTCGCGAGCGACAGCGGCGGCTCCGGCGCCGCCGCGGCCCCGCCGCCCGGCGTCACCGACAAAGAGATCAAGATCGGTGCGACCCTGCCGTTGACCGGCACGGCGGCGGTTTCCGGCCAAGGCCTCCAGGTGGGCATCCAGCTGGCCGTCGACGAGATCAACGAGGCGGGCGGGATCGAGGGGCGCAAGGTCAACGCGATCATCTTGGACGACGGCTACACCGCCGACCGGGTCGTCACCAACGTCCGTCGCCTCGTTTCCCAGGAGGGCGTCTACGCCGTCGTCGCGCCTGCCGGTTCGCAGGGCCTGCCCGGTACCTGGCAGTTCATCGCGCAGAACAAGACGCCGGTGTGGGGTCCGATCTCGCCTGCCGACCCGAAGCAGAGCGAGGTCTACCTCCTCAGCGCCACCCGCACCAGCCAGGACCAGGTCGCCATCGACTACTTCGCCAAGCAGGGCGTGAAGAAGCTCGCCGTGATCCAGCAGGACAACGACCTTGGCGTCTCGGCCAAAGCGGCGCTGGACTCCCAGGTGCCCAAGCACCCGGGCCTGCAGATCGTCGCCAACGAGACCACGCAGGCAGGCAACACCGAGGTCAGCTCGGCCGTCAACAAGGTGGTCGCGGCCCAGCCCGACGCGGTGCTGCTGGCCGAGGACAACACGTCGGTCGCGCTGATCCTCAAGGCGCTGCGCGCGCAGGGTTTCACCGGCCCGGTCTTCGCCGACCAAGGCGGCGCAGGCACCGGCGGCACCAGCACGGTCGGCCCGGCGGGCGCGGCGGCCGAGGGCTTCCTGGCAGGCATGCAGGCCGACACCGTCTCGACGAACAACCCCGACGTGGAGCACTGGCGGAGCCTGGCGAAGGCCAGCGGCAAGCCGCAGGCCGAGAGCGGCTTCTCGCTGCAGACCTACAGCTTCGTCAGGGCGTTCGCCGAACTGGTCAAGCGCATGGGCCCGGACATGTCCTACGCGAACTTCACCAAGACCGCCGAGGGGCTGAAGTCGAACCCGATCAAGCTGGGTTCCATCCCCGACATCGAGTGCGGCCCACTGCCCGACGGCCACACCTGCGCCGTACAGGCGGGCATCGCGAAGTTCGCAGGCGGCAAGTGGACCGTGGAGCAGCCCTTCACGGGGCCGCAGTGACAACCGCAGTGACGATCTGAGGTCGCCGTGCTGCAGACGATCGTGAGCGGCCTGGAGTCGGGCAGCTGGTTCGCCCTGCTCGGGCTGGCCATCGTGGTGGTGATGAAGGCCGCCGACGTGCCCAACTTCGCGATGGCCGAGATGGGCCTTGTGGCCACGTACGTGGGCATCTCGGTGGCAGGCGCGGGCGCGCCGTTCTGGCTGGCGGTGCTGGCGACGCTGCTGTTCGGGATCGTGCTGGGCGTGCTCATCGACGTGGCGCTGATGCGGCGGCTGTCGCGCTTCGGCCACTTCCCGCTGCTGCTGATGACCATCGGGTTGTCGCTGGCGCTCAACGCGCTGATCGGGCTGATCTGGGGGCACGACCCGCGCAGCTTCCCGGCGCCGTGGAGCGGGGCATCGGTCGGCGTCGGCGGCGGGGTCGAGATCGGCGTCTCGCAGATCGTCTCGATCGTCGTCGGGCTGCTGGGCGCTCTGGCCATCAGCGCGTTCTTCCGCTCGTCGACCGGGGCCCAGATGCGCGCGGTCGCCGAGAACCGGGCGACCGCGCGGCTGGTCGGCGTCAGCGCCGGGCGGCTGTCGGCGATCGCCTGGGGCGTCGGCGGCCTGATCGCCGCGGTCACGGTGATGCTGCAGGCGCAGTCGGCGCTGGTGTCCACGCTGTCGCCGACGTCGTTGATCATCTACGGGTTCGTGGCCGCGACCATGGGCGGGTTCACCTCGCTCATCGGCACCTTCGTCGGCGGCCTGGTGTTGGGCGTCATCCAGCAGTTCGTGGGAACCTACTTCTCCACCGCCGCGCAGTTCTCGGTCGCGCTGCTGGTCGTGTTCCTGGTGCTGGTACTGCGGCCCGACGGGTTCACCCGGGGGGTGAGGTTGCGCGATGTCTGAGACGACGGAAGCCGTCACCGACGCCACGCTCACCCCGAGCGCATCGGTGGGTGGCGCGAGCATCGCGGCCAACGCGGGCGCCGGGCTCGACGCCCAGCGCGGGTCGGGCCTGCGCAAGGGGATCGTGGCGGTCGTCGCGCTGGCGCTGCTGTTCGCGGTGCCGTTCGTGGCGAACGCCTACCTGGTGTTCGTGATCAGCCTGACCATGGTCTACGCGGTGTCCACGCTGGGGTTCAACCTGCTGGTGGGCTGGTCCGGGCAGATCGGGCTGGCGCACGCGGCGCTGTTCGCGATCGGCGCTTACGGCAGCGCCATCGGGATCGACGCGGGCATCCCGTTCCTGGTCACCATCCCGCTGGCGGGCATCGCGGCCGCGCTGCTCGCGGTGGTGATCGGCTTCCCGGCCGTGCGGCTCCGCGGGTTCTTCCTGGCCATCGCCACGTTGGCGTTGGGCATGGCCATCGTCGAGCTGATCACCTTCGCGCGGCCGCTCACCGGCGGGGGCGCCGGGATGAACGTGACGGTGTTCGCGCTGCCCGGCATCAAGAACAGCGCCTCGACCTACTTCGTCGTGCTGGCCATCGCCGCGATCATGTTCTTCCTGGTCCGGCGGGCGCTGGTGGGCCGGTTCGGCCGCACCCTGCAGGCGGTGCGCGACCTCGGGCCGCTGGCCGGGTCGCTCGGCGTCTCGCCGCTGCGCTACCGGCTGGTCGCGTTCGGGCTGTCCGGGTTCATCGCCGCCGTGGCGGGCACGCTCTACGCACAGCTGCAGACGTTCATCTTCCCGGCGATGTTCGGGATGAACCTGCTGGTGCCGATGCTGGTGATGGTGTTCGTCGGGGGCGCCGGGTCGCTGTGGGGGCCGCTGATCGGGGCCGCGTTCGCCGTGGTGCTCATCGAGTTCTTCCAGGACCTCGGCGACCAGCAGGCGATCGCCTACGGCCTGGTGCTGATGGTCGTGATCGCGCTGCTCCCCGGCGGCCTCACCTCGCTCTTCCGGTCGGTCCGCGACTCCCGGTTCGGCGCGCGGCTGCGCCGGGGGAGGCAGCGGTGACCACGGTCGTGGAGTTCCGCGGGGTGGACAAGTCCTTCGGCGGGAACGTCGTGCTGGAGGGCGTGGACCTGGTGGTCGAGCCGGGGTTCACCGGCTTGATCGGGCCCAACGGCGCAGGCAAGACGACCTGCCTCAACGTCGTCTCCGGCTACCTGCGCCCGGACGCGGGCGACGTGCGGCTCCGCGGGCGCAGCGTGGTCGGCACGTCGCCGACCACGGTGGCCAGGCTGGGCGTGTCCCGGACCTTCCAGACCCCGCGGCTGGTCCCGAACCTGTCCGCGCTGGAGAACGTGATGGTCGGCGGTGGCAGGCACCACCGGCTCGGGCACATCGCGGAGTTGTTCGGGCTGCCCGCCGCCCGGCACGACGAGCGGGCCCAGCGCGAACGGGCTCGGGACCTGCTGGCCACCTTCGGCCTGGGTGCGCATCCGCAGCGGCAGGCATCGGGGTTCCCGATCGGCAGCCAGAAGATCATCGAGGTCACCCGTGGGCTGCTCAACGACCCGGTGCTGCTGCTGCTCGACGAGCCCGCGGCAGGCCTGGGAGCCGAGGACGTCGACACGCTCGTCGAGGGCCTCAACGGATGGACCCGGGCCCACCCGGAGGCCGCAGTGATGATCATCGAGCACGACCTGGAGCTGATCACTCGGCTCTGCCCGCGGGTGGCGGTGCTGCACTTCGGCCGGATCATCCAGGCCGGGGCGCCGAAGGACGTCCTGCGTGACCCCGTCGTCGTCGAGGCCTACCTGGGAGCCGACGTTGCTGCTGGAGATTGAGGACGCGCGCACCGGCTACGGCGGCCTGGAGGTCCTGCACGGGATCTCGCTGACCGTGGACGAGGGCGAGATCGTCACCGTGCTCGGCCCGAACGGCACCGGCAAGACGTCGCTGATGCGGCTGCTGTCCGGGGTGCTGCCGCTGTGGTCGGGGAAGGTCCGGTTCGCGGGCGCCGAGCTGGGCAGGCTGTCCCCGGACAAGCGGGCCCGGCTGGGGCTGTGCCAGCTGCCCGAAGGACGGGGCATCTTCCAGACGCTGACCGTGGGGGAGAACCTCGACCTGGGGTTGGCCGCCCGCCGGGTGCCTGCGGCGACCGCCATGGCCGACCGCGACCGGGTGCTGGGGATCTTCCCGGAGCTGGCCGGCCGGCTCGACGTGTCGGCGTCGTCGCTGTCCGGCGGCCAACAGCAGATGCTCGCTCTGGGCCGGGCGCTGATGAGCAGCCCGAAGCTGCTGTTGATCGACGAGCTGTCGTTCGGGCTGGCGCCGCGGATCGTGCGGGACCTGTTCGACGTGGTCCGCGAGCTGCGCGAGCAGGGCGTCACCTTCCTGATCGTGGAGCAGCAGGCAGCCGCGCTGCGCATCTCCGACCGCACCTACATCCTGCGCGGCGGGCGCAACGAGCTCACCCGCGACTCGGCGGAGCTGCTGGCCTCCGACGAGCTGACGACCTCCTACCTGCGATGACGCACCTGGTTCCGCTGCCGGAGCAGCTGCGCGCGCTCGACCCGCCCGTCGACCCGCGCGTGCTGGCGATCGTGGACGCCGAGCACGGGCGGTGGCGCCAGCTGCACGACCGGCTCGTCGCGCTCATCGCGGCGCTGCTCGACGTCGCCGCCGACGACCGGCCGGTCGACGAGGTGATCGCCCGGCTGATCGGGGAGACCACCGTCGGCATCGACGACCTGGTCGGCAGCGCGGTCGACGCCACCGAGATCGCCGCGCTGTTGCGCTCGCACGGGTCGGTCGGGACGGTCTCGGTGGACGGCGAGGTCACGACGTTCCGGCACGCCTGCGGCAGCGGCGGCCGGTACTGGCGGGACAACCCGGACGTCGCGAAGGTCGCCGACGGCGAGGTTCCCGGCGTGCCGGGTGGGCGGCCGCGGTACTGCGCGCGGTGCGTGCGGGCGATCACCGCCCACGGCGGCGACGCGTGGACCGTCGAGCCGCCTGCCGAGCCGGGCGAGCCGTGCACGTGGCGGGTGCGGTGACGGACACTCAGCACGCCGTCCAGCCGCCGTCGACGGCGAGCACGGTGCCGGTGACGTAGCGGGCGCCGTCGGAGAGCAGGTAGCCGACGGCGGCGGCGACGTCGGCGGGCAGGCCGTGTTCGCCGGTGGGGACGCGGGCCAGCACTTCGCGGCGCATGGCCGGGTCGCCGAGGCGCTCGGCGGTCATCGGGGTCTCGATGACGCCGGGGGCGATCGCGTTGACCCGGATCCCGGCGGGCGCCAGCTCCACCGCGGCCGCCCGGACCAGGCCGGACACGCCCGCCTTGGCCGCGGCGTAGTGCGGCTGGCCGGGGACGGCGTGGGTGGCGTTGACCGAGCTGATCGCCACCACCGAGCCGCGTCGGCCGTCGGCCAGCCACCGGCGTGCGCAGCCGCGGATGCCCAGGAACGTGCCGCGCACGTGCACGGCCAACATGCGGTCGAAGGACTCGACGGTCAGCTCGACCAGCGGCGCCCGGTCGCGGTGCCCCGCGCAGTTCACCAAGGCGTCCACCCCGCCCGCCGCGTCCAGTGCGCGATCCCAGCCGGTCTCGTCGGCGGTGTCGAGCTCGAGCATCCCCTCGCCCGGCTTGAGGTCGGCCCGCACGACCTCCCAACCGTCCTGCTCGAGCACGGCGGCGGTGGCCGCCCCGATGCCCGAGGCCGCTCCCGTGACCAGTACCCGTGCCATCGCACTCTCCCGTTCGCACTCAGGCGGGCGACCGCCGGGGCACCCACACCCAGTCGATCTCCGGCCGGTTCTCGATCACCGCGGCGTGCACCCTGCGCTCGGCCAGCCGCCAGCCGTCCGGGGTGCGGGCGAGCACGTCCAGGTAGCGCAGGTGGGCGCGCCACTGCCTGCCGTCCCATTCCTCGTGGCTGGCGGTGACGTAGGTGACCGCGTTCGCCCGGTCCGCGTCCGAGGGGTCGAAGCTCACCCGGCTCTGCCCGAGCTGGTGGTGGGTGCGGCGGAACTGGGCCTGGCCCGCGG
>Ga0207675_100004629_pt1 | contig 13251 bp, 8 predicted proteins | sample KBSSwiS42_FD_184305 | JGI IMG/M metagenome (GOLD analysis project Ga0207675, IMG submission 184305) | Switchgrass rhizosphere microbial communities from Kellogg Biological Station, Michigan, USA - KBS Switchgrass S4-2 (SPAdes) (version 2) | ecosystem: Host-associated > Plants > Roots >... | reverse complement strand
GCCTTTTCATCCTGCGCCCGGTCGCGACCTCGCTCGCGATGGTGGCGATCGTGCTCGCCGGGCTGCTCGCCTTCCGCCAGCTGCCGCTATCGGCGCTGCCGGAGGTCGACTACCCGACGATCCTCGTGGTGACCTTCTACCCGGGCGCGAGCCCGGAAGTGATGACCTCGTCGGTCACCGCGCCGCTCGAGCGCCAGTTCGGACAGATGCCCGGGCTGCGCCAGATGTCGTCCACCAGCTCGGGGGGCGCGTCGGTGATCACGCTGCAGTTCAACCTCGACATCGGGCTCGACGTCGCGGAGCAGGAGGTGCAGGCGGCGATCAACGCGGGCTCGAACCTGCTGCCGAGCGACCTGCCCGCGCCCCCGGTGTACAGCAAGGTGAACCCCGCCGACGCGCCGATCCTCACGCTCGGCGTCACCTCGAAGACGCTGCCGCTGCCTCAGGTCCAGACGCTGGCGGATACGCGCCTCGCGCAGAGGATCTCGCAGATCACCGGCGTCGGCCTGGTCACGCTCTCCGGCGGCCAGCGCCCGGCGGTGCGCGTGCGCGCGAATCCCAAGGCGCTCGCCTCGGCCAACCTCAACCTCGAGGATGTGCGCACGGCGATCGTCGGGGCGAACGTCAACCAGGCGAAAGGCAGCTTCGACGGGCCCGAGCGCGCCTACACCATCGACGCCAACGACCAGCTGCGCTCGCCGGCGGAGTACTCCAAGATCGTCGTGGCGTACCGCAATGGCGCCCCGGTGCTGCTGTCCGACGTCGCCGATGTAGTCGAGGACGCCGAGAACGTGAAGCTCGCGGCGTGGATGAACGACGCGCCCGCGATCATCCTCAACATCCAGCGCCAGCCAGGCGCCAACGTGATCGAAGTGGTCGACCGCATCAAGGCGCTCGCGCCGCAGCTGCGCGCCACGCTGCCCCCGGGCGTGGACCTCGCGGTGCTCACCGACCGCACCGTCACCATCCGCGCCTCGGTGCACGACGTCGAGGTAGAGCTGCTCTTTGCGGTCGCGCTGGTGGTGGCGGTGATCTTTCTCTTCCTGCGCAGCGCGGCCGGGACGCTGATCCCGAGCGTCGCGGTGCCGCTCTCCCTCATCGGCACCTTCGGCGTCATGTACCTCGCGGGGTTCTCGATCAACAACCTGACGCTGATGGCGCTCACCATCGCCACCGGCTTCGTGGTCGACGACGCCATCGTGATGATCGAGAACATCGCGCGCCACATCGAGCACGGCGATCCGCCGATGGAGGCCGCTCTCAAGGGCGCGGGCGAGATCGGCTTCACCATCATCTCGCTCACCATCTCGCTGATCGCGGTGCTGATCCCGCTGCTCTTCATGGGCGAGGTGGTCGGGCGCCTGTTCCGCGAGTTCTCGATCACGCTGGCGGTGGCGATCCTGATCTCCGCGTTCGTCTCGCTGACGCTCACGCCGATGATGGCGGCGCGGCTTCTCAAGCGCGAAAAGGAGAAACGAGAGGGCTGGTTCGACCGCGTGATCGCACAGTATGGCCGCGCGCTCGAATGGGTGCTCGACCGGCAGACCGCGACGCTGTGGGTCGCGCTTGCCACGCTCGCACTCACGGCGCTGCTCTACGTCGTGGTGCCGAAGGGCTTCTTCCCGCTGCAGGACACGGGCGTGCTGCAGGGGATCTCGGAGGCGCCGCAAACGGTGTCGTTCGGCTCGATGGCGCGGCGCCAGCAGGCGCTCGCGAAAGCGCTGCTCGCCGACCCGGAGGTGGAGAGCCTGTCCTCGTTCATCGGCGTCGACGGCGCCAACCCGACGCTCAACACCGGACGCATGCTGATCAACCTCAAGCCGCACTCGCAGCGCGGTGACCTCGCCGAGGCGATGGCGCGGCTGCAGGCGCGCGCCGCTGAGGTCGAAGGCATCAAGCTCTACCTGCAGCCGGTGCAGGACCTCACCATCGAGGATCGGGTGAGCCGCACCCAGTACCAGTTCACCCTCGAGGCGCCGAGCGGCGCCGAGCTCGCGCAATGGACGCACCGGCTGGTGGAGCGGCTCTCGGAGCTGCCCCAGCTCGCCGACGTGGCGAGCGACCTGCAGGACGAGGGGCTGCAGGCGTTCGTCGAGATCGACCGCGACTCGGCGGCGCGCCTGGGCGTCACCCCCGCGGCGATCGACAACGTCCTCTACAACGCCTACGGCCAGCGCCTGGTGTCGACCATCTTCACCCAGTCGAACCAGTACCGCGTGGTGCTCGAGGTGAAGCCCGAGTTCGGCCATGGCCCGGCCGCGCTCCAGGACATCTACGTGCCCTCCACCAACTCCACACAGGTGCCGCTCGCCGCCGTCGCCAAGGTGATCGAGCAGCCGGCTTCGCTCTCGATCAACCACATCGGCCAGTTCCCCGCCGCCACCGTCTCCTTCAACCTCGCGCCCGGCGCGTCGCTCGGCCAGGCGGTGCGCGTCATCGAGGACGCGCAGCGCGAGATCGGCGTGCCGCCCAGCGTGCGCACCGGGTTCCAGGGCGCGGCGCTCGCGTTCCGCGCCTCGCTCTCGAACACGCTGTGGCTGATCCTCGCCGCGATCGTCACCATGTACATCGTCCTGGGCGTGCTCTACGAGAGCTACATCCACCCGGTGACCATCCTCTCGACCCTGCCCTCGGCCGGCGTCGGCGCGCTGCTCGCCCTGCTGATCTCGCGCCACGACCTGGGCGTGGTCGGCATCATCGGCATCGTGCTCCTGATCGGCATCGTGAAGAAGAACGCGATCATGATGATCGACTTCGCGCTCGACGCCGAAAGGAAGCAGGGCCGCAGCCCGCGCGAGGCGATCACCCAGGCCTGCCTGCTGCGCTTCCGGCCCATCCTGATGACCACGTTCTCGGCGCTGCTCGCCGCGCTGCCGCTGATGCTCGGCAGCGGCGTGGGCTCGGAGCTGCGCAACCCGCTCGGCATCACCATGGTCGGCGGCCTGATCGTGAGCCAGATGCTGACGCTCTTCACTACGCCGGTGATCTACCTGTGGTTCGACCGGCTTTCGAGCCGCCGCGCGTGAACCTCTCCCAGCCCTTCGTCGAGCGTCCCGTGGCCACCACGCTGCTCACGATCGGGCTCGCGCTCTCGGGGATCGTCGCGTTCAACCTGCTGCCGGTCTCGCCGCTGCCGCAGGTCGACTTCCCGACCATCTCGGTGAGCGCCAACCTCCCGGGCGCGAGCCCGGAGGTGATGGCGGCGACCGTCGCCACGCCGCTCGAGCGCGCGCTCGGACGCATCGCGGGCGTGACCGAGATCACCTCGTCGTCCTCGCTCGGCTCCACCCGCGTGACGCTGCAGTTCGAGCTCTCGCGCGACATCGACGGCGCGGCGCGCGACGTGCAGGCGGCGATCAACGCCGCCCGCGGCACGCTGCCGACCAGCCTGCCCGACAACCCGACCTACCGCAAAGTGAACCCGGCCGACGCGCCGATCATGATCCTGGGGCTGACCTCGGACACCTACACCCAGGGCCAGATGTACGACGCCGCCTCGACGATCATCGCGCAGAAGCTCTCGCAGGTGAGCGGCATCGGCCAGGTGACGGTCGGCGGCGGCGCGCTGCCCGCCGTGCGCGTGGAGCTCGATCCGGAGGCGGTGAGCAAGTACGGCATCGCGTTCTCCGACGTGCGCGCGGCGATCAACGCCACCAACGTGAACCGCCCCAAGGGCGCGCTCGACTCGAGCGACCTCCACTGGCAGATCTATTCGAACGACCAGGCCAAGCGCGCGGCCGACTACGCCCCCATCATCGTGAGCTACCGCAACGGCGCCGCGGTGCGCCTCTCGGACATCGCCGAGGTGGTCGACTCGGTGCAGGACCTGCGCACGGCGGGCTCGGCCAACGGCCGGCCGGCGGTGTTCGTCATCCTCAACCGCCAGCCCGGCGCCAACATCATCGACACCACCGACCGGGTGCGCGAGCTGCTGCCGCTCCTGCGCGCCTCGATCCCCGGGGCGATCAACCTCGAGGTGATGATGGAGCGCACCACGACCATCCGGGCGTCGCTGCGCGAAGTGGGGCTCGCGCTCGCGATCGCCATCGGCCTGGTCATCTTGGTGGTGCTCGTCTTCCTGCGCAGCCTGCGCGCGACGCTGATCCCGGCGGTGGCCGTGCCGGTGTCGCTGATCGCCAGCTTCGGCGTCATGTATCTCGCCGGGTTCAGCATCAACAACCTCTCGCTGATGGCGCTCACCATCGCCACCGGCTTCGTGGTCGACGACGCGGTGGTGGTGCTGGAGAACGTGTCGCGCCACATCGAGGAAGGCATGGCGCCGATGCAGGCGGCGCTGCGCGGAGCGCGCGAGGTCGGCTTCACCGTGCTGTCGATGAGCCTCTCCCTGATCGCGGTGTTCATTCCCATCCTGCTGATGGGCGGCATCGTCGGGCGCCTGTTCCGCGAGTTCTCGGTCACCCTGGCGGTGGCGATCCTGGTATCGCTGGTGATCTCCCTCACCACCACGCCGATGATGTGCGCCAGGCTACTCAAGCCTCGTTCCCATCCCCAGTCAACAGCGACAGACCGGTGGAGCGGGTGGTTCGACGTGATGCTTTCCGGCTATCGCTCGAGCCTGGGCTGGTCGCTGCGCAACCCGCTGCTCGTGCTCCTCATCCTGCTCGCGACCATCGGGCTGAACGTCTACCTCTACGCGAAGGTGCAGAAAGGCTTCTTCCCGCAGCAGGACACCGGCCGCCTGGTGGGCTTCATCCGCGCCGACCAGGGCATCTCGTTCCAGGCGATGCGCGCCAAGCTCGCCGCATTCGTCGACATCGTGAAGAGCGATCCCGCGGTCGACAACGTGGTCGCGTTCACCGGCGGCGGCCAGAGGAACCGCGGCTCGATGTTCATCGCGCTGAAGCCTCTCGCCGAGCGCGGGGTGACTGCGGACCGGGTGATCGCCCGGCTGCGCATCAAGCTCGCGCAGGAGCCCGGCGCGCAGCTCTTCCTCAACCCGGTGCAGGACATCCGCGTCGGCGGGCGGCTCTCCGACGCCACCTACCAGTTCACGCTGCAGGCCGACGACCTCGCGGACCTGCGCCGCTGGACGCCGCGCCTCGAGGCTGAGGTGCGGCGCCTGCCCGAGCTCGCCGACGTGAACACCGACCAGGAGGCCCGCGGCCTGCAGACCACGCTGGTGCTCGATCGCGAGAGCGCGGCGCGCCTGGGCATCAACGCGAGCCAGATCGATTCCGCGCTCAACCTCGCCTTCGGCCAGTCGCTGGTTTCGACCATCTACTCGGAGCTCAACCAGTACCGCGTGGTGCTCGAGGCCGCGCCGCGCTACTGGCAGAGCCCGGACGGCCTGAACGCGATCTGGCTCGTCTCGCCCGCCAAGGGGCTGGTTCCGCTTTCTTCGGTTGCGCACTGGGAGACCACGACCACCGCGCTCTCGGTGAACCACCAGGGCCAGTTCGTCGCCACCACGCTGTCCTTCAACCTGCCGCCCAACGTGTCGCTGTCGCAAGCCACCGAGGCCGTGCAGCAGGCGATGGTCCGGATCGGCATGCCCACCACCATCCACGGCAGCTTCCAGGGCACGGCGCGCGCGTTCCAGCAGTCGCTCGAGAGCCAGCCGTGGCTGATCCTCGCTGCGCTGATCGCGGTCTACATCGTCCTCGGCATCCTGTACGAGAGCGTGGTGCACCCGGTCACGATCCTCTCCACGCTGCCCTCGGCCGGCGTCGGCGCGCTGCTCGCGCTGATGGCCTTCGGCAAGGACTTCAGCATCATCGCCCTGATCGGCGTGATCCTGCTCATCGGCATCGTGAAGAAGAACGCGATCATGATGATCGACTTCGCGCTCGACATCGAGCGCCGCCAGGGCAAGCCCCCGGAAGAGGCGATCTTCGAGGCCTGCCTGCTGCGCTTCCGGCCGATCATGATGACCACCTCGGCGGCGCTCCTCGGCGCAGTGCCGCTCGCCATCGGCTTCGGCTACGGCGCGGAGCTGCGCCAGCCGCTCGGCATCTCGATCATCGGCGGGCTGGTCCTGTCCCAGCTCCTCACGCTCTACACCACGCCCGTGGTCTACCTCTATCTCGACCGCCTGCGCCTGAGAATTCTCAGGAGGCGCGCGGCGCGGAGCCCGGCATGAAGGCCTGGCCGGCGGTTCTTCTCGCCGTCGTCGCGGGCTGCACGGTCGGCCCCGACTATCGCCGGCCGGACACGCCCGCCGTGGAAGCATTCAGGGAAACGCCGCCGGGATGGAAGGAAGCCCAGCCGCGCGACGACCTCGAGCGCGGCAAGTGGTGGGAGGTCTTCGGCGACGAGCAGTTGAACGGCCTGATCGAGAAGATCGACGTCTCCAACCAGACGCTCGCGGCTTCGGAGGCGCAGTTCCGCCAGGCGCTCGCCGCCCTCGGCATCTCGCGCGCAGCGCTTTATCCGACGCTGGACGCGAACGGCACCGTGGTGCGCAGCCATTCTCCCGGCAGCACGCTCGGCGGCACGACCGCCGGCCGCACGCTTACGAGCTACGGCGCCAGGCTCACGGCGCAGTGGGAGGTCGACCTTTGGGGCCGGGTGCGCCGCAGCGTCGAGGCCGCCGAGGCCGCGGCGCGAGCGAGCGCCGGCGACGTCGCCGCGGCGCGCCTTTCGCTCCAGGCACAGCTCGCGACGAGCTACTTCCAGTTGCGCGCGCTCGATGCGCAGGCGCGGCTTCTCGACGACGCGGTAGCGGCGCTCAGGAAGTCGCTCGAGCTCACCGACAACCGCTACAAGGCGGGCGTCGCGGCCAGGGCCGACGTGGTGCAGGCCGATGCGCAGCTCAAGAGCACTCTGGTGCAGACGATCGATCTCGGCGTGCAGCGCGCGCAGCTCGAGCACGCGATCGCCGTGCTCACCGGCGTGCCGCCTTCGGCGCTCGCGATCGCCGGCTCGGCGTCGTTCGAGACCGTCGTCCCGGCCGTCCCGCCCGGCATGCCTTCGGCGCTTCTCGAGCGCCGTCCCGACGTCGCTGCCGCCGAGCGGCGCGTGCACGCATCGAACGCTCAGATCGGCGTGGCGAAGGCGGCGTACTTCCCGCAGATCACGCTCACGGCCCTCTTCGGATTCACCAGCCCCGACGTCTCGGTTCTCTTCACCGGGCCGAGCCGGCAATGGTCGATCGGCCCGTCGATCGCGCAGTCGATCTTCGACGCCGGCCTGCGCCGCTCGCAGACCGAGCAGGCGATCGCGGCGTACGACGCGACGGTGGCGAATTACCGCCAGGTCACGCTGACCGCGTTCCAGGAGGTCGAGGACAACCTCGCCGCGCTGCGCATTCTCGAGGAGGAGGCGCGCTCGGAACAGGAAGCGGTGGAAGCGGCGCGCCTCGCGCTTTCGCTCGTGCTTAACCAATACAAGGCCGGCACGGTGAGCTTCCTCAACGTGGTCACCGCGCAGACCGCGCTCCTCAACGAGGAGCGCAACGCCGTGGGCATCCAGTCGCGGCGCCTCGCCGCGGTGGTGGCGCTGATCCGGGCGCTCGGCGGCGGCTGGCACGAAAGTTAGCCGAAAGCTTCGGGTCAGCGTCGCGCAATCGCGCTGGCCGATCATGCTGCACCATGAAAATAATCCTGTTCGTGCTTCTGATGGTTGGCATGGTGAGCGCGCAGGCACAGCACCGCGAATTTGCCCGCGAGCGCTTCCATACCCAGCATTGGGTCTACGACGATCGCTTTCACCATAACCACTACTATCCCGCGCTTGGCTACTCCGTCGCGGTGCTGCCGCCGGGAAACGTGGGGGTCAATTTTCGCGGCGGCCGCTTCTGGTTCCACTCGGGCGTGTGGTACCAGCAGGCGGGTCCGAGCTACGTGGTGGTGAGGCCGCCGGTCGGCATCGTGGTTCCGGTCCTGCCGCCCGCCTACACGACGGTGTGGGTTGGAGGCTTCCCCTACTACTACGCCAACGACGTGTATTACAGCGCTGCGCCTGCAGGCGGCTACGTCGTGGCGAATCCGCCGACCGAAGAAGCGGCCGGCCCGACACCCGGCCTGCAGGCGGCCGCGCCTCAAGGCGCGGCGCCTCAGGCGGCGAACTGGTACTACTGCGACTCAACGAAGACGTACTACCCGTACGTCACCGAATGCAAGGAAGGCTGGCGCCAGGTTCCGGCGACGCCGCCCCAGAAGTAAGACCAAGAACTAGGCCAGGGGCAATTCGATCTCCACGCGCAGGCCGCCGTCCTCCCGGTTGCGCGCGCTGATGCGGCCGCCGTGCGCCATGACGGCGCGACGCGCGATGGCGAGGCCCAGCCCGAATCCCTTCACGGTGTCGCCGCTGATGCGGTAGAAGGGCTCGAACACCCGCTCGAGCTCGCCCGGGGGAATGCCGGGCCCGCGATCCGACACCACGAGCACCGCGCACGCGCCGGCCATGAAAAGGTCGATCTCGACCGCGGTGCCATCGGCGGTGTACTTCACCGCGTTGCGGACCACGTTCTCGACCGCGCGATGCAGAAGCTCGCTGTGGCCGCGCACCAGCAGCTTGTCGACCGACTGGAGCGCCAGGTCCCGCCCGGCCGCCTGCGCCTCGAAGCGCGCGTCCTCGGCGACGTCGGCCACCAGGTCGGCGAGGTCGACCGTTTCGACCGCTGCCTCCGGCGCGCCGCTTTCCAGCCTGGCGAGCGTGAGCGCCTCGCCGACCAGCTCGTCCAGGCGAGTCACTTCACGCTCGATGCGCTCGAGCGTGCCCTCGAGCCTGGCGGGGTTCTGGCGCGCCAGTCCGATCGCCGCCTGCAGCCGCGCGAGCGGCGAGCGCAGCTCGTGGGACACGTCGTGCAGCAGGCGCCGCTGCGCCGCCACGAGGCCCTGAAGCTGCACCGCCATGCGGTCGAAGTCGTCGCCGAGATCGGCGATCTCGTCGCGGCGGCCTTGCATGAGCGGCCGCGCGCGGGTCTCGAGGCGTCCCTCGGCGGCGGCGCTGAAGGCCCAGCGCAAGGCGCGGATCGGCCTGGCCAGGTACCACGCGAGCAGCCCGCTGACCGCGAAGCTTGCGATGCCGACGATGATGGCGAGCTCCCAGGGCGGGGGCGGGGGCGCCGGGCGCCGCGGCCTGCGCGCCTCACCCTCGAGCGGCGTGAACAGCAGGTAGCGCTCGCCGTCGGCCACGGCGACTTCGCGTGCGGCGCGCGGGCTGTCCTCCGAAGAGGCGAGCGCACGCGCGCGGGCGAGGGCGTTCAGGGGAACGGGACGGCCGAGCAGGTCGCGCCCCTTCGTATCGACTACAAGGAGCGAAGGCCCCTGCGTGCGGTGCGTCTCCTTCAGCCATTCGCGCAGCGCCTCGACGCCGCCGTGGCGCAGCGTCGCGGACGCGAGCTCGCCGGCGAGCATCGCTCCGGGCCCCTGCGCGAGCTCGGGCTCGGCCGCCGAGCGCGGGTGGTGCTGCAGCCAGACCGCGGTGCCGGTCGCCGCCGCGGCCGCGAGCGCCGTGAGCCAGAACGCGAAGAAAATCTTCCAGAAGAGCCGCCCCATCGCCTATTCCCGGGCGAGGTGATAGCCCTGGCCGCGCACGGTCCGGATGAGCGTCGCCGCATCGCCGAGCTTCTGCCGGATGCTGCTCAGGTGGACGTCCACGCTGCGCTCGAAGCGCGCGAGCGGCCGGCCGAGCGCCTGCTCGGAGAGGTCTTTCTTGCTCACCACGCGGCCCGCGTTGCGCATCAAGACCTCGAGCAGGTTGAACTCCATGCTGGTGAGCTCGATTGGATGGCCTTGCCATTCGACCCGCCGCTTCTCCGGCCAGAGTGCCAGGCCGCTGACCGTGAGCGGCCCGGCGCCCTCCGCCTGCGGCTGCATGCGCCGCAGGATCGCTCGCAGCCGCGCCGCGAGCTCGCGCGGGGTGCAGGGCTTGGCCACGTAGTCGTCGGCACCGAGCTCGAGTCCGATGATCCGGTCCACGTCGTCGCCGCGGGCGGTGAGCATGATGACCGGCACCCGGCTCCCCTGCCGGATGCGGCGCAGCGCCTCGACGCCGTCGATGCGCGGCATCATGACGTCGAGCACTACGATCTGGTATGCGCCGCCCGCCGCGAGACGCGCCGCGCTCTCGCCGTCGTACACCGCCGTCACGGAAAAGCCCTCGCGCTCGAGGTACTCCGCGAGCATGCCCGAGAGCTCGATGTCGTCGTCCGCCAGAAGGACCGCAGTCACGGCGCGATGATACTAAGCAGTCACTTCGCGTAGCACCTCTTTACCCAGCTTTACGGGAGGCTTACGCAGCTTTGGGCCGCACGGGCGGAAACTCTGCGGGGGCGAGCCGGCCCGTCGATCCGGGGACCAAATCATGCGCGAGCACATCAAGGCCTTCCTGCTGGCGAGCAGCCTCGCCTTCGGCATTCCCACCTTCGTCGAGGCCGAGCCGCTCGGGCGCGCTCCGGACGGAGCGCACGAGATGCGGGCCATGCGCCGGCTGCGCAAGCTCGAGCTCACCGAGGCGCAGCGCGACCGGATCTTCGGCATCTTCCACGAGCAGGCTGACGCGACACGCCAGCAGATGAAGCTCGTGCACCGCGCACACGAGGCGCTGCGCCAGGCCGCGCTCTCGCCGGGCTTCGACCGCGCGCAGGCGCGCCGCCTCGCCGATGCCGCGGGCAACGCGCTCTCCGAGCTGGCCGTGATGCGCGCCGAAACTCTGAGCCGGGTGGCGGCGGTTCTCACCCCCGCGCAGCGCGACAAGCTGGCTCTGTTTCATCTGCATTGAAGGGCTTACGCGACTTTACGTCCGGCTGACCGCGCTTTACGCGCTCGCCGTCCAAGCTTGCCGCCGGGCAATCCAGCTCACTATCGAAAGGGATGATCATGCTCAAGAGGCTCATGATTGCAGCATCGCTCGCGCTCGGCGCGTCGGGCGCGTACGCGCAGGAGACCGGCTGGTACGGCGGGCTCGACGTCGGCGGCAGCCACCTCTCCGGAATCAACACGGACGGGCTCGACTCGTTCGACAAGAGCGACACCGGCTTCGACGTCAACCTCGGCTACCGGCTCAACCGCAACTTCGCTGTCGAGGGCGCCTATACCGACCTCGGCAAGTTTCATTTCAGCTCGGCCGCCGTGGGCGACGGCGACGTGAAGCCGACGGCGGTGTCGCTTTCGGCGGTCGGCATCCTGCCGCTGCAGTCGAACTTCTCGCTCTACGGCAAGGCCGGCGTCGCCCACACCGAAACCAAGGCTCTCGGTGCGTCCGACACGAAGGACGGGCTCCTCGCCGGCGCCGGCGTGATGTACGACTTCAACCGCAACGTGTACGCCAAGGCGGGGTGGGACCACTTCGATGACGTCGGCAACGACGCCACGGGCAAGGGCCACGCCGATCTCTACTCCCTCGGAGTGGGTTATCGATTCTGAAACGGAGGATAGACCGGGGCCTCAGGCTCCGGTTTTTCCCAGTTTCTTTTCAACCAGGCGCACGAAGAACGCGGCGCCGTAGGGCAGCGCGGCGTCGTTGAAGTCGTATCCCGGGTTGTGGACCTCGCAGGCGCCTTCGCCGTCGCCGTTGCCGATGTTGACGTAGCAGCCCGGCACCTCGGCGAGCATGTAGGAGAAGTCCTCGGAGGCCATGATGAGCGGCGGATCGCGCCGCACCTTGTCCGGGCCGACGAGCTCGGCGCAGACTGCGGCGGCGACCTCGGCCTCCCGGGCGTCGTTCACGAGCGGCGGAAAGATGGGGCGAAAATCGGTCTTCGCGCTCGCGCCGAAGCCAGCGGCCACGCCCTGCGCGATACGCGCGAGATTGCGGCCGATCATCTCCATGATCTCGGTCGAGAACGCCCTGACCGTGCCCGACAGGCGCGCGCTCTGCGGGATGACGTTGTAGGCGTCGCCGGCGTGGATCTGGGTCACCGAGACCACCGCGGTCTCGACCGGACGCACGTTTCTCGAAACGATGCTCTGGATCGCGGTCGCGATGTGGGCCGCCGCGAGCACCGGGTCGATGCCCGATTCCGGGCGCGCGCCGTGCGCGCCGCGGCCGGCGACGTCGATGTCGAAGAAGGCGCCGCCCGCCATCATCGGGCCCGAGCGCACGGCAAAGCGCCCGAGCGCCATGCCCGGGCGGTTGTGCATGCCGAAGAGCGACTCGCAGGGGAAGCGGCGGAACAGGCCGTCGTCGACCATCGCCTTGGCGCCGCCGATGCCCTCTTCGGCCGGCTGGAAAATAAGATGCACCGTGCCGTCGAAGTGCCGCGTGCGCGCGAGGTGCTGCGCCGCGCCGAGCAGCATCGCGGTGTGGCCGTCGTGCCCGCACGCGTGCATCACGCCGTCGTGGCGCGAGCGGTGCCCGAACGTGTTCGCTTCCTGGATCGGCAGCGCGTCCATGTCCGCGCGCAAGCCGACGCTTCTTCCGGAGGCCCCGCTTTTCAGCACGCCGACCACGCCGGTCTTTCCGATGCCGCGGTGGACTTCGATGCCGAACGACTCGAGCCGCGCCGCGACGAGCTCGGACGTGCGCTTCTCCTGGAAACCGAGCTCCGGGTGGGCGTGGATGTCCCGCCGCCACTCGCTCATCTCGTCTTGCAGTTTTTCAGGGATGAACATCTTCGGAGAACCAGTCGTCCGGCAATTCGGTGCCGATTTTCATCTGCCGCGCCTTCTCGAGCACCGCGGCGCCGGCGGCGGCGAACTGCAGGCCCGTGCCGACGTTGCTGGCGAAGCAGGTGATCTCTGCGGCTTCGCGCCGTCCCGGCGCCTTGCCCGCGAGGAGATCGCCGAGGTCGGGGTAGCTGCGCGCCGGGTCCTTCCACCAGCCGCCGTCGCTCTCTTTCCGGGCATTGGGCGTGCCGGGCAGCATGTTGCTGATCTGCTTGGCCTGCTGCCGCGTGTGCACGAACACGCGCTGGCAGCGGTCGAGCACCTCGCCGTCGATCTCCTGCGTCTTGATGCAGCCGACGTGCATGCCGGGCCGCAGCCAGTTCGGATCGATCACGCGCACCATCGAGGAGGTCGCGGCGAGGATCACGTCGGCGCCCTCGACGCAGGCCTCGACGGTGTCGACGATCTTCACGTCTTGGTTCTGGGAGGCAAACCCTGCGCGACTTTCGGGCCGGGGGCTGAAGACGCGGACTTCCCTGAAACGCCGCACGGCGCGCGCCGCCATGAGCTGGGCGCCGGCCTGCCAGCCGGTGCCGATGAGCGCGAGCGTCGAGACGTCCTCGCGCGCCAGGTGCTTGAGCGCGAGCCCGCTTGCGGCGCCGACGCGCAGGCGCTGCATCACGCCGTCCGGGAACATCGCGAGCAGCGCGCCGGTCTCGGTGCTGAAAAGGAGCACCAG